>Ga0115006_10004053_pt1 | contig 10143 bp, 9 predicted proteins | sample ArcOceMetagenome_3_FD_88943 | JGI IMG/M metagenome (GOLD analysis project Ga0115006, IMG submission 88943) | Marine eukaryotic phytoplankton communities from Arctic Ocean - Arctic Ocean- Svalbard ARC20M Metagenome | ecosystem: Environmental > Aquatic > Marine > Oceanic | place: Arctic Ocean...
CTGCTCTTTTTCCATCGAAAGTCAGAGCGGCAGCGTTGTCACCCATTCGCCATTCAACTACGATTGCGGCTGCAAGTGTGCACCAGCGACGCATGCCACGTGCTCAGCGGCCAACTGCTCTTGTGCCACAAACTACTTTACCCCGTCACCAGTCACGCACTCGACAATAGGTAAATCCTGCGGCTGTGGCTGCCGTACGAAGCAAATCCTCAATTGCTCAAGCGCAAACTGCACCTGTGATCTTAGCGGCAATCCCGTCACCACATCGCCTATTGGCCAAAGTTGTGGTTGCCAGTGCAAATCGCACATTTGTGGTTGCGCGTGCAACCGCCGACCGTGTTCGTGCAGCTGCGCCAAGACATGTTCGTGCGGCTGTCAGCGGAACGAATGCGGCGCTGTGACGTCGGCAGACGGCAAGGCGTACAACTCCACAGGAGACCACACATGCACGGTTGCGGCGCAATGTGGCTCCGGGTTCTACGGGGGAGGCACGTATGACGCTTACAATTCCGGTGCGGCCGTCCAGACTTTCTTGGAAAAGGGCGGATCGCTGCTCGATAATTCGTTTTTGGAAGGGGGCATTTCTACCTATTGGACGGAGGGAAAGCATCGATTAAGGGATCTCAGAGTCCATGATACGGCGAGCAATACCAAACGCTTTGCGCTCTATTTCAAGGCTGGTCCACTGAAGAGTGTCAAGACGTCGACATTCCGGGTCCTACCCAGAACCATTCGCGTGACCAACAACAAAAAAAGAGACGTGGGAACCCTGGGAGATACTGACTACATCACGGGCTCATCGCTGGGCGCCTACACTATCGAGCTCACCGGCAACGACTGGTGGGTTAATGATAAGTGGATCTCGGGTGTCGACCAGGACGACGGATTTAATGTGACCGCGTTTATGGTGACAGGGGCAGGAGGCGACTCGACAAAACTCCCCAACTATCCCGAGTCTTACACAATTTTGGATCCTGAAGACCTGAAAACCTTCGACACTGGGCAGGGAGATTCCGAGGTAGCGAAGCCCGATCACACCCTGCTGCTCAGCAGCAGCACAAAGAGATTTCAAGTGAGGTTTGAAACTGCAAACCAAGCGGGACGGGGGTATCAGATTGTGCTCAAGCTCAACATACCCTCAAACCTCGGAGATCTGGATCGTTGGCCTGACGGTTCTGGAGCTGACCTCACCAATGATATGATAGTTCTGCAGTCCTGGAAAGACAACATATATTATCCTTTCCGACTCGATCCGGTCAAGATGGTGGCTTCCTACGGTGCTTATGCGTAAAGATACGTATACTCGTACAAAACCATATGAACGTATTCATGTGTGCGTGTGCACGTTTGTAACTATGCGCATTCTCTGACCAAGCTATCCTTGCAGGGACCGGAACGCGTTTCTCTCTGCACAATTTCCCAACGATCGTCAGATTGGTGCCTGCCCCACGCCAAACTTCCCATTCCGCCCTCTCTACTGCCAGCCAACATTTTCAATTTATTTTTTGGACCACACACATTTGGGGCTGCATCACATCTTCTCAACATATCTCAAGCCGCGATGCAGCCCCAAATGTGTGTGGCTGACATGGCAGATAATGACCTGTACTATCCTTATTGGATCCAGCCTCTTCGTTCTACCAGAAACTGACTCACACTCCGACATCTTGCACCCACACCCACCATCCACACTACCGCAGGACGGATCGGATGCAAACAATACTCTTGACAAGGACGGACTACCCTCTCCCATCAAAGTGCACGCGGTGGATTCTGCCGAGCGCACGCTAGCTCATGCCAACTGCCTTCAGTGCGTGCAAGTTCGACTTATGTTTTGCAGCGATGGCGCCAGTGGGAACACTGCATATCCAGCATGTGGTTCGGAGGTGCAAGCCAAGTGCGCAACATCCTCTGGGACAAAGTGCCAAAACAAAGAGGACTATCTGGAAACGCTCAAGGGCGTGACGACAGCCAATCTCGTAAACGGCACTGCAATCTTCACGGACCTACAAGTCCAGCATGTGGTGGGTGCTGGCTACAAACTCAAATTCACTTTCAATGCAAAGTATACCCCAACGAGCTGTCCAGTGGGTTCAGGAGGAGAATACCCAACTGACTACGCAAGTGGGTCTCACGTTGCAAGCGCATGTCGGCACAAAAATAATTTTTGGAATGTTGAAAATGACTGCTGCGATTGGCACGACGGAAGGTGTGCCCCAGGATATAAAAGGTTCCTTATCTCAAATGCAGAGGAGACATCACCCGATCCTCGTGGCTCTGGTTGTACATGGCATGATAATGCAAAACGAACATGCTGCCTTGAGGAGACGGTTGGGACTACCCCTTTGCTAGAGTTCACCTCTGATCACGACGCACGAGGCCACGTCAGCATTCCCGACGACTCCTATTCAACTTCAACAAACAGGTATACGGTATTGTTCAATGCGATTTCAGAGCAGGCATGATGCTACAGCATCAGCAAAGATTCTCTATTTTTTCATAAGAATACCGATAAGTGCACAGCTGACAACTGCCTGCATGCACGTGCACATGTTACCCCAACAGGAGCTTCTTTGTCCTTCCTCATAGTTTGCAGGTGGTGCAAGAAGTAGGGGGAGATGGAGTGGACATCAACCGAGACAACGTTCCAGACGGCGTCGGGATGGGAGTGCCTTTCCGTGTGCAACCGGCAGTAGTTGTCAGGGGCGATAACTACTTGTTTAACCAGAGCTGGGAGCAGCATGGATACGTCCCGGTCACAGCAATCATCAAGGCAGGCTCATGTGGCGGCGACTGCGGTGAAAGATCGCTGCGTCTGATAGGCAACAGCACCCCCGTGCAAGACGCTGCCTCAACATTCTCTCCTACAGCAAATCAGGCGTCTCTCTCGTCTCTGAGCTCTCTGTTCTCAGGAGCAACTAGTAGCGGATCTTCTGCAGTGCATGCGGCGTACAATCCGGTGCTGAGTGAGGTAAGAGATACTCAAAAGTCTATCTTCCAATTATTGCAAGCTCTTGTGTGATCTATCCCGGTGAATAACCCTAAACCCTAAGGCCGGTCCGGAGAGTCTCGGCAGATCCCTTCACGCCAGATCTTTTAAGTCAACAGAACCCGGATTTGAAAAAAGGCTTAAGCCCCCAGAAAGCCCCCGGAAAGAAAATATGACGGGGTTTTTTTCAAACCGATGGAAAAAGAGACCACAAAAGAGCCGTTCCCAAATTCAAAAATCGGATCTGACGTGAACCTCCGATTTTTCTGGCACACGTCAGATTCGGCCGAATCTGCCAGAAAAATCGGGCCGAATCTGACGTGTGCCAGAAAAATCGGGCCGAATCTGACGTGTGCCAGAAAAATCGGAGGTTCACGTCAGATCCGACAATGGGAATTTGCGTACTATGTTGACTTAAAGATCTGGCGTGAAGGGATTTGCCGAGACTCTCCGGACCGGCCTAAACTCTAAACCCTAAACCCTAAACCCTAAACCCTAAACCCTAAACCCAATCAATTTTATTTCCTTCAGGTGGGAATGCTATGGAAGGACCTTATGATCACGACAGAGCACAACCGCAGCTTGCTTGACATCGAACTTTCTTATCGAGTGGCTCCATATAGTACAGAATCAAAACTCATGAGCACTGCACAGTCCGCCCCGTTTGATGCCTTTTCAGCGCCAGATCCTCCTCTCAATTTGCGAGTGAACAGCTATGGAAGCAAGGGGTTCCGGTAATTGTTTTGCCCTCTTGACAATTAGAAGTCTGACAATAACGTCTGCGTGCTAGAATGCGTTTGCGACCGCGTGCGCCGCAGCTGACCCGTATCTTGTGCGCAGACTTGAGTTTGATCCCGCAGACATCGCACGCGCGAAACCTTTGTCTGGATTTATTATCGAGGTGGATCGCTGCACAGTTTCAAGTACTTCGTGCGCCTCCTCAAGCGACACAGCATATGACTCCAAGTACTCTCTTGCGAAGTCGCTGGGCACCGACTACAGCAGCGGAGGAGGGCACGTCGAAGAAGTTTTCCTCACTTACTCCAACGTTTCAGCCGGAAGCCCAAGTGCACTTAATGTGTCCTTCACCCCATCCCTACACTCCATGAGGGCAGGCGACAGCATCGTGCTGCATTTGGGGTATCCTGGCATTCTATTCCGTCTTTTCAAGTCTGACTGTATGATTCAGGGGCAAGATGCATCCAAAGTCAGCGTCTCCGTGGATCCAGTCGCTTCCAGCATCAAGCTGACAGTTAAGGCAGGATATTCTCTTTTGCTTGGGCATTTGGTGAAAATAACGATCCCTGAGAGCTGCTCATTTGTATTGCCTGGTGGCAATGACCGGAACTACACTCAAATCTACGGTCATGATGGCCACCCAGCGTATTTACCAGCTTTGGTATTAGCACCGGTGCTTGGCGCTGCAGGGAGTATGCGCTTTGATAATTGCAAAGGCACTCAATCTTGCGTCCCCACGGGGCAGACGATGATTCTGCCCTCAATTCAAGATGCCTCTTCCATGGATACGTCCTGGAGTGGTAGCCTGCAGTATAGTGCAACGGGAAGCGCTTGTAGAAGCACCACAATTTTTGGCTCGGACGCCACATTCCCGGCTAGCCGATACTGCTCTTCAGGAGTCAGTGGTGATAATGGCCAGCCTGTAGGCCAGAATCCGGGCCAAGGGACCGTTACGTCAGGAACAGCATTCACAGACGCCGATGAAAAATGTCGAAGTGGTCAAGGTTTCAGAAATCCGTGTGCTCTCAGTATCGGCCAAGATTGGACTATGTCTGTCAGTGTGACGTATTTTAAGGATTCTTCTTCGGGGCGTGTGACATCTGCTCATTTGAATTTCGTGAGGGACAAGATCTTGCAGAAGGGCGATAGACTGATCGTACCCTTTTCTACGCGCACATTATATAGCTGTAATGGGACTGCCTGGAACTCTCTGCCTAACTCTGTTTGCAAGCCAAGATTGAAGGTCCAAGTAAGCAAGACGTCTCTGTCAGCCAGCGTCCATGCCGAATGGGGTTGTGAATGGAACATCGACTCATCCAACAGGCAATTGACCATCTTTGTGGGCTCATTTGTGGATAGGAATATGAATGTCAGTATCCACATTGAGGGCTTTGTTGCCGACCAGCCGACCAGCGATAACGCCTTGACAGAAGATCTAGTTACACAAGTGGTACGAGGCCGTAAAACTACTGTGATATTCAGGGATGGCTTCAGCAAGGCTTCATACCAGTCTTTAGAGGGCGAACCGGTCGCAAACTACGAGCAGGCTGGGAACAGTTATTTTACCGGAGACGGCATTTATCAGTTTCGCGTGTACAGTTACAACGGCAGGTGAGAAGAGTAATTCATACAGCGTGTCTGATTAGATCGAGTTTGGCAGTCCCTTGTGTGCTCTGCAAAGTTGCCTCTGTGAGAAGCTTGTGATTGCTGACTGAAGCAACCCAATTTTTCTGTCCATACGCATTTGCAGATTCAAGAGCGCTGCTTCGCAAACCCTGGTGCACAACAGAGCAATTGATACTCCTGCTAAACCCGGATACTTTCCTCAAATGTCGCAGATGACAATCGGAGCTGAATTTGAATTTTCTCTGCTTCAAGGCAACAAGCGGTCACTGCCAACGTTGAGTTCAGCTAACCCGAAACCAGCCACTCCTGGAGAACCAACTAGAGTTGGCATTAGTTTCTCCCCAAGGCAAGACGTAGAGGAAGGGCAGACCTTCACGGTCAAACTCCCAGGTTTCAGTCTTGCAGGTCACAGCATCATTGATAACAGCGCAGAGCTCATGCTGCTCGCAGACGACTACAAGATCCTGGGGAATTCGTCACAATGCTCGTGCACGGGAGGTGTAGTCTCGACGCCAAGAACTTTATATTCCGTGCGACGAACTGCCAGCGGATCTGGTTCATGTACTCAGACAAGTAGCAGCACAAACAACAGTTCGAACGTCTCAGTAGGTATTCCATGGTGTGCCTGCCCAGACTGTCAATGTTCACTAGAAGGAGTTCCGGCGACACCCGCTGCGATCTACAATAGCACAGGAAACTGCACAGGCTGTGACTGCTCAGCAACTGGCGCCCCAGTCTACCCTGCGCCGGAGTACATTGCAAGTGGAAACTGCTCTTCATGCGCTTGCAGTGCAGACGGCCTCTCCAGTTACAATACTAGTCAATCCTGCGCGTGTTCTTGCACACCCAAGCCATGCGTCTGCTCATGTTCACTGTTCAGAGGATGTTCCTGCGGATGCGACATAGCTCAAGAGTTTTGGTGCGGATGCATTCAAAATCAGTCTCATCCATCAGTGTCCAGGGCCACGTGGTCAGGGCACGAACAGAGTCTTATCCTTACTGTGGCGAAGGGCAAAAAGCTTGAGCAAGATATCCGACATACTGTTTGGATAAGTTCACGAGCAGGTCTCAAGTACCCGGAGAATGGCATTGTCCCTTTGGGTCCGGACGGCATATCTCCTGGTGGTCACATTGCGCTCAATCGTTTCAAACTCGACTGGGTGTCTGCCTTTCCGACATCGTATCAGCCTCGGCTTGGTTTTATCGTTCAATTTACAACAGATCTTTTGTGGAAGACGAACATTCAGGTGTGTGTGTTTGGTTCACTGTTCTGTCGGTGTGTGTATGCAAAGATTGTGCGCTGCGCATATTGAGCGTTGGTGGTGACATCTTTGTATGCTGCGTGTGTGATTGCTCAGACTGTCTTCTTCCCGGACGTGCTGGACGGAGGCGTTTCGTTGCTCACTCCCGTCAGTTGGCTGATGGAACCCTTGACGGCCACTGGCACCAAACTTTTCATTACGAAACTGAGCGCTCTCCTTGTTGAAGGCGCGGTGATACAAATCGGTGAAGAAAAGATGCTCATCACTTCCGTGGACTCTACACCAACGTCGACAGGAATATCCACCGTCCTTAATGTGCAACGGGGCCACAGGTTCACAAAAAATAGTGCATACGCGACCGTCACGGGAGGCGCTGAATGTTCCTGTGATCTTGCGACCGGCAACGCAACGGGCGGCACCTCGTGTTCTTGCACCACCATCAACTGGGTCCGGGTCGGCGCGACAAGACCAAAACCCGATGTTGGCGTCGAAGTTGGCCAAACTGGCGACCCCAGCGCGGGTTGCCGATTAGGCGCTCCAGCGGGAGAAGGGTGCAATCCGCTCAAGTATACGTACAGCAACAATTTGAGGACGCATCAGAGCGTGAATATCATCGAAGCAGTTACACCTAGTATCATGTCCGTTTCAGGTAATGCAACTTTTTCAGCACGCTATGCAATGTCATGGCTGAACTTTTTTGGTGCAGGGAAAATTAACTTACCGTCCGATTGTGCAGCATGCGGGTATCATATCGGGTACCAGGCAAGTTCATGTACGTTCAACTGCATCTGTCCCTATTCAAGCATGGTATCCGGTTCGGAATTTCTGAACTTGCAGCAAGGTTCAAAAGTGTCCATCGCATCACCAGGCGACCCTCTTGCGTATCCAGTTGACTACCGCACATACCTGGAGGAAGCCCTACCGGATAGCGAGGGATCCAGCAATATTGTAGTCCATTCTACTGCCAGCCTCGTGGGTAAGTACATCCGAATCGACGACGAAGTTCTCTTTGTCAAGTCTCAGGTCAAAGGCCTTGGTGTGAAGAGCGTGGGCACTTTCAAGGCTTCAACTGCCTCCTGCACTTGCTCACTTACAGGCGTTGCTTCAAGCGGCTGTTCATGCTCTGGTGCTGTGTTAAGTGGATGCACAAGCGGCGGCACCTTGGTTGCCACAGGCGGAGGTGGCTTCGGATTTGCTGCCACTTTCACGGTATCCGGCGGTAGAATCAACAGCATTGTCGTGTCCAGTCCTGGATCCTACTCTTCAGCGCCTAAAATTGTTGTGGGTTCCGGAGGTGACGGTTGCGTGAATCTGCACAATTACACATTTTATCCGACCATGTCAGGGAATGTACTGGGCGTGATTCGAGCTTCTCTGGGTACTTCAAAAGTGGCGCATGCCGCATATTCCAAGGTCAATACTGTGTTGTGGCCCAGCCAGAAAAATTCGCCCACCGGCTGGTACACACCAGGCAAGCGTTACGAGTTCAGGATTGCGGCTTTCAACAGTGCCGGACTGAGCGAGTTTCTCTACTACGACATCAAGCTTCGCGAAGTCTTCCCAAGGAAACTAACAGCCAAGGGCAGTGTGCTTGTCGAAATCATTCTTGTGGGTGCTGGCACCAGCGAATCGAACTATACTGTCTACATAGGACACACAAATGAGAAACAGGAAATCGACTACAGTCGTTCAAAGGTATGCACAGGTCTGCGAGTCCTTGATAATGCGGGCACGAAGATCACGTGTCGCTCTCCAGCCTGGGTGGGAAAGCAACACGATCTCATTGTTCACTACAAAAGCGGCATCTTTGAGCATTTTGCCGTGGGCCGATCATGGATGACGTATGAGCCTCCTACGATTGTTGGCGTGACGCCCGCACAAGTTGATGCCGGGGAGACCGTCAATGTCACCATCACGGGCACAAATTTCGGCTTCAACGCATCCGATGTCAGCGGGCATCTGGAAGGGGCATCGGTGCTACCGTGTACACCGCTGACGTTAATCGGGGACGCACAAGCCATCTGCACGCTCGTTCCAAAAGTGGTGTGTAATGTATTTGGGCATCTTGCAATTTATCCACGTTGTTGTTTAGACATCATTTGTGACTGTGTGTGTGTGTGTGTGTGTGATTGACACGAATTAGCATATATGATGAAACATAATAGCATATGATGTGTGCAAATAGCATGATATTAAACCATCTGCTGAAAACTTGATAAGTCATTGATGATTATGCACATGTATGCCGTGTGCAACAGGGCGCGATTTTGGAAGGAAACATTATATTGACAGTCGGCAATGATTGGAGTGGTGGAGCGCAAAGCAGTAAAACTGGCGATGCCAGCAGAATTGCTCTCATTGTTCACTACGCCCCAGTTGAAGTGGCCGCGACATTACCTCTCGATATCACAGATTATCCTGAGGGAAGTTCCGCTGCAGAAGAACTCAAAGCTACTTTTGCAACGGACGTTTCGACAGCAATCGGTGTACCGTCCTGGCGCATCTCGGTCACAGGACTCAAGGCAGGGAGTATTATCATCACGTTTGCCATCCTGCCTGACGAAACATCCACAACTGCGGCCTCACCAGCATCTCTGGCAGTGAACATAGCAACACAGGCAGCTGATCCGTCATCCCCACTGCGTCAAGGTACACTCACTTCGCAGGCAAGCGTCAGCGTTCCAGCGTCCGTGCTCAAAGTCGCAGAGGCAGAGGCAGTCGCCGCTACCGCTGCTTCCGGCGCTGAGGTGCCAGGGTATCTGAAAAACTGCATCGCCAAGCGATATGACGACCTCATCGAAATAGAGCGATGCACTGAATGCTGTGAGAGAACATGTGAGATTGGACCAGATATTCCTCTCGTCAAAGGAAAAAGAGTTGCTCCCGCTAGGCGACATGCAGTTTGTCGGTCAATATGCATGGAACACTGTGGCTGGGCTCGGCCTTTTTTCCCAAACGCTAGGTGATAGAATTTCATTCCAATGAAATAGTGCTGCCTCCTTCCCATGCAGCAGCCGCCCAGTCAAACGGGGAACGCCGGGCAAGCGCAAGCAGCTGGTTGCTCGTCTGGCACGTCCTGCAGAAATCATACTCAAGCAAAGGTCGGAGAGGGAAAGAGAGGAGGCATGCGAGGCGATGCCGGCCAGCCCCTTCGAAAGCCACGGCCTTTGTATACGAGTCTGATTAGCACCTACTAATGAAGTTGGGTGAAAAGGATTGAATGAAGGGAGAGAGAGGAGGAGGATGATGTGGTCGCGCGAGCGATATCGCTAATATACACAGGCAGGCACACAGACATCGCGAGAACAGTACTAGGACAGAGTTTGTTGCGGTTGCTGCAGGTGAGGCATCTCAACAGCACTCACGCTAATCCCGCCTCATCTGCAACGAGGAGCGATCAGTTGGATGTAAACTCATTTGTGCATAACTAGTACGGGTGCCTGCGTCTGTATGTACGTATCCAGTGCGTGTGTGTGTGTGTGTGTGTGTGTGTGTGTGTGTGTATTCTCTGTCTCTCTCTCCCCCCCC
>Ga0115006_10004054_pt1 | contig 10142 bp, 14 predicted proteins | sample ArcOceMetagenome_3_FD_88943 | JGI IMG/M metagenome (GOLD analysis project Ga0115006, IMG submission 88943) | Marine eukaryotic phytoplankton communities from Arctic Ocean - Arctic Ocean- Svalbard ARC20M Metagenome | ecosystem: Environmental > Aquatic > Marine > Oceanic | place: Arctic Ocean...
GTAGAGAGAGAGACAGAGAGGTTGCAATATGCCACGATTGCTGAGTAGCCAGCGAACAGGGCTCGGTGAGTTTCGTTGGCGGAGAGTGGTCGTGGAGCAAGCCACGTACGGGGCTGGCTTGGTCGCGCTTGCCACAGTGGCCGGGGACCGCCGCAGCCTCAGCTATACACACGCTAGCTCACCTGTATATCATGCACCTTCCACGCAAGCGTTGTGTGTTGAGGAAGCCCACTGTTGCCAGAGACACTCAGCAGAGAAGGTGCACACGGGTGGCTGTGTACTTATCTTTGACGTCTCTCATACACTCAGCAGAGATGGTGGAAGCGCCGCAGACGGAGCGCCATAGGTTCGCGGACCTGCACAGCCGTATCGATCGCGCATTCGCCGGGTTGCCGGGTGCGTGACAGCAAAGCGAGCTCTCCCGTGCAAGTTAGACACGCGTCGGGGGTTGATCCACAACTCACGCGGCGGGGGTGCTGCCAGGCGTGTCCGATGCGAGCGCGCCAGAAGCGTCGGGCTGGGTGCTAAGCGACAGCCTCTCCGTACGGCGAGGGGACGGAGCGGCGGGCGACAGCAGCGACGAGGAGGAAAGCGCGGAGGAGGCGGCGCGTCGTGCCGCCAACGAAGCGGCGGCGCAGAAGGGCGAAGGGTGCGTGCGCATGCGCAAACCCTGACCGCTGCAGAGCCTGAGGCGGCGGTGCTGAGGCGGCGAGACGGGCGCGACGGGTGTTCGCAGCACGATCCTGGACGACCTGGACTGTCTGGCGTCGGATGACGAGGCTTCGGAGCAGCAACGGATGGACCAGATGCGGGCCTGCGTGGGGCTCTGCAACGCGCTGGACAGGGAGGACGAGATGGAGGACACAGACTGCATGGCCATGGGCATGTCCGCGCCACGCTTCAAACCCTCAAATGCCTGCCTGTGCGCCCCGCCTCCTCAACACAACTCACCCCCGCGTCCCGCCCTACGACCCACCACCACCCAGCTGAGAGCGTGAGCGTGAGCTGATTTTCGCCCCTGCTGTGCTGATCTCACCCTACTAGCTGCCGTCAGTGCCCACGCCATCGTCGGTTTTTGCGGCGCTCCCGACGAACTGAGCGGGTGTGGGAGTGCAATCTCGCAGCGAGGTGGTGGAGTGCTCGGCGGAGGGCTGGGAGCGTGACGCCGAGGCAGCTCCCGCAGACAAGTCCACGCCGGTTCTGCCCAACAGCGTGTGGGAGGTGCGTGCGATGCGACGAGCCACCTCTCCGACCACGGACGCGGTCAGGGCGGGCGAGCTGCATCATCCACTGAACCGAGTCGGGTTTTCCAGTTTTCTGTCCAGCTCGTCACCACCAGACCCGCCTTCTCGCTCGCCTTTCCGCCCGACGGTGCGCGTCCCTCATTTGGTTCCAGGTCTGAGCTGAAAGCAGAGCCGCTCGCATCGTATGGACGAGCCGGCTTCCAACACTGACGTGTCAATTCTCCCTTGGCATACGCCATAACGCTTCTTCAGCTCCTTGGTCTTCGACACACACTATTGGCTTGGCAGTGCTTGAGCTCTTGCGACGTGCTGGGGGGGGGCGCACGGCGCTCGCTACACACACACACACAAACACCACACCGTCCACGGCCTGGACACCAACGCCCTGTCCCTAGTCCAGTCCAGCAGCCCTGGTCACAAAACCCTGCCTTGAGCCCTCGTGCGTAACCCTAGGCCGATCCCACGAAACGCAGGTGCGCTGCAACAAACGCGAGCTGGCGCAGCGAGTGCGCGCGCAGACAGACCGCAGCATGCCGCCGCCGGCTCCCAAGCCGCCGGCTCCCAAGCTGCCACCGGCGTCCACCCCCGACGCAGCAGCAGAGCCGGAGGGGGCGGAGGCGACGGTGCAGGCGACGAGCGGCGGACACTCTCAGCCCAGTCGCAAGCGGGCACGACCGCAGGGCGTGTACGTCGCCGGCGGCAGCCGGGCGGCGGGTGCGAGCGGCGGCCTTGCCCTAACCCTGACCTTAGCTATAGGTTAGCCTTAGCCTTAGCCCAGCCTTAGCCCTAACCCTCACCAGGTGCGGGCGACGAGGAGGCGGCGCGCAAACGGAAGCGAGCGGCAGAGCTGGTGAGCGGGGAGGGGCTGACGCCCGCGTGTCAGCTGCCGGCGCGCAACGTGCCGTCGCACGTCAAGCGCAACCCCAGCAAGTGGATCTGCTACGAGCTGGACGCGCCCATGACCATCGGCGGTGGCGACAAGGGCCAGGAGGGTCAGCGCGAGGAGGGCAAAGCCATGCAGGTACGCGCGGGTTTCGATCCCTGGATCGAATCCTGAAGACTTCCACCTACTAGTGTGATGTGATGCGGGCGCTCGCCTGGGTTCCTAACCTGATGCTGACGAGATGTTTGGGCCCCTATGCGATTGGAACGGTCATTATCTTACCCTCGCGCGGTGCTGGCTGCGACGGACGCGCAGAGCGCAGTGAAGAGTGCGCTGCAGGCGGTGGGTAGCAGCGTCGCGGAGGAGACGGCGGCTGGGGCGGCGGCGGTGGTGATGCCCAAGCCCACGTTCCGACCGAGGGCGACGGCCTCGGCGGGCAAGCGCGGCGCCGACGGCAAGGCAGTCAAGGCGGCCCACGCGCAGGGAGGGGCGCTGTGCGCTGGAGCGGAGGAGGAGGAGCAGGAGGAGCAGGAGGAGGCGGCGACGGAGGGCGGCGCTGCGGCGGATGGAGGCAGTGGCGGTCAATCCAAGAAGCGTGGGCGATTCCGCAAGAAGGCTGTTTCGTTCGCCGCCTCGTCGTGAGCGAAGCGAGATCCGTCTGTGATGTGTACTACTGATGCAATACCAAATGGTTACTACCTGTACTCGATGCTGTCGCTTTGCTTCCAATAGCGGTAGTACTGACGCATCTGCACTTAACGCCCTCCGCACACGACGCGGAGCGTTAATATTGGTGTTGTGCACAAAAGGGAGCGACGGGGTGCAGTGATGACGAGAAACTTTTTCGGAGGAGGCGGACCAAACGTTGGAGCTTCGGCTTGCTTGTTGGAGTTAGGCATACCCCAGCCCCCAACCCCAACCCAGGCGAAACTCGATCTATACGTTGACGAAAGGGTGTGAAACTCGCTGAGGACGCGCCTGAAGAAAGACGTGGTTCTGTATCAACCACCGCGGCACGGGAGGTTCTTGCCTGCGTGATGCGCCCCACGCGAGGCGTCCGCGAACGTTAACACGCGTTGAAGCCAGTCAGACAGTGAGTGAGGATGAACACAAACAAGGGGTAGTTTGAGGGTATGAGAGGGCGTACTTGACGAGGTCCGCGCCTAGGTACATGTGCAGCTCGCCGCTGGAGCACGTGAGCACGTTCTGAAAGTGTCCCAGCTCCTCCGCGTTCATGAAACGCCCGTGATCGCGATAGTAGCCGCGCAGGATCGATCCCACCCCTTCAGCGTACACCCCTCGCTCCACGATACCCTGGCGTGGCACGGTGTTCCAAGTCAGGAATAGTTCGGTGTGCTCAACGTCGTCCGGGTGGTGCACTTTCGCTGGCGGTGGCTGCTGTAGGCGCTGGGGTGGGGTTGCTTAGTGGGGTAGGGCTACTTCCTGCGCAGGGTACTATCGCGATCACGGGCGTTTCATGAACGCGGAGGAGCTGAGACACTTTCAGAACGCCCCAAAGACAAAACCCGTTGGACGAGCGTTGGAGAGCCCCCGACCACGAGACTCGCTTGGGTAGGGAGGAAAGAGGAAAAGGCTCACTGCCGACCTACCTCCCACACACTCTCTCTCCTCTGTCGCAACGCATGACTGTGCACTGCAGCGTTCAGCGGGGGCGGGCTGCGACGCGCCAGCCCCGCTGCGGCGCTGCGCAGCGACGGCGGCAGCCCCCTAGTGACCACGGGAGGTGCATCGGCTCCACGACCTAGCACCCGTCGCAGCCACCCCAGCCATTGCCCAGCCCACACTGTGGACTCTGCCCGTCTCGCCGCCTGCGTCCCAGGGAGCGGTCGGCAGGGTTTGTGAGCATGCATGACCCTTGAGCACTGCTGATAAGGAGTCAGTCGACCAGCGGAATGGATACAGACAGGCTGGCTTGCTGCGAGTAGCCCGCTCTCCCGACGGGTCTCACCAACGCGGGTCCGGTGCTGAACGACACGGTGGTGAAGAGCGAAGTGGCCTGCGGTCGCAGCTGGTTGAGTATCGAACAGCTCTGCATGGCGCTACCCTCCACCACCTCCGCGAGAAGGCCTGCACGTTAGCGCTGTGTGGCTTCTCACACCAGCTGGCCCTGTTGTTCTCGTCCTGCAGGTGGGGGACACGCGGTTCTGGTGCGAGCAGAGGCACGCATCACAGGGTGGTCAGTTCACGGGCGCGCGGGCACACGGCGGCTGCGATCCCCGCGCGCCGCCGCTCCGCGCGCCCCGGTGCGCACACATGCCGGCAACTGTTCGCACGCTTCAGCCTGGGCTCCAACGATGGTCGCGTCGGGGCTCCACACACGGCGCCACATCACTGACAGGCGGGACGTCGGGCTGACACGCAGGTGCCAGAGAGGCGGGCCGCGGGTACCGATGACGGATCTCCGGGCTGCGGTGGTGATGCTGGCGGTGGTGATGCAGGCACAATGTGTGCGTCACCATCTCGTGACGGAGTGGGTGGATAGCAACGAGCTCGTCGACGGCACCCGATTCTTACTCCAGGTCCAGCTACACTCTCTGTCTCTCCCCTGACCTCGCCACTTCCGGAAGCTTCTGACAGTGGGCGTCGGTCTCAGGCGGCGGAGACGGGCAAGTGGCTGAGCGTGCACCCGGAGGAGGACTGGATGCTGATGCTGACAGACGAGCAGCCGTCGGATACGCAGCAGTTCACCGTGCATCGATGGGGTTCGGACCAGGTGCAGATACTAGCGCCCAACGGCAAGGTGCGGGGACGGGGGCCCCGTGTGTGACGGACCGTGCACGTGTTGGTGGGTGGCGCTCTCACGCCAGTTCTCGTATGGACGTGTGGGGGTGGCTGCGTGTATGAGAGCCGTTCAGACTTCTATGACGTCCACCACCGTCAGTCCGCAAAGTGTCGAAATGTAGTGTGTGACCCCTTTAGGAGATACTAGCACTTCTCGTGTTTTGCTCTCCTTAGCAGGTGTAGATGGGACGTTTTCACGACTCTCCTAAGGCGGGACACTTCGCAAAATCTGGACGTTTGCGGACTGACCGTGTAGATGAAACCTTCGGCCTTTCCTGTGTTGAAAAATGGGTGGGCTGCGTGTGGGCAGTGGCTGTGGGTGGAGGGCGGCGGCGGCGACGGCAACGCCGTGATGTCTACAGCGGAGGAGCAGGAGCACCTCGCGGCGTGGGAGACGTTCGAGCTGCATCCCATGGGCGACACGCAGATGACATTTCTGTCGTCCGATGGCGCGTGGTGCGTGGGCCCTAACCCTAACAACCCGCTACAGCCTCTTACGTGTAGTCCTTCCTCGTCCAAGTAAGCCCTCCTAACCTTAGCGCCTGGCCCTCCACCGGCTGCTGCTTTGCGGCAGCCCCACTTGCTTCCTACTCGAGCGTCGGCGGGCCAAATTCACATATCGACGGTTCAGAGCTGATGGGAGAGGCGGCGTGCGGGCGAGGTGGTCGAGTGCGGCGCGGTGAGGAGCTGGCTGCGAGGATTAGGCGCCGCGCAATAGGATTAGGGCTAAGCCCTCCACGTGTGTCCTTCATTCATGCTAGTGATCCCCTAACCCGCGACCCTAACCCTTCCCAGGTGCGTGGGGTACGACGTGGAGCGCTGGGACATGCTGCGCACCTTCGCGTGCTCACAGCGCGACGACGGCGAGATGGACGTGGTGTCGTCCACCGAGCACAAGGCGGCCATTGTGTGGAACATTCGACGGCAGCTGTCCAGACTAGAGCCCGGCCTGCGTGGCGTGTCGCTGGGCGGGTGGCTGGTGCCAGAGCGCTGGATGACGCCGGACCTGTTCAGTGCGGCGGGCACGGACGACGCCATCGATATGTGGACTCTGTGCGAGTCCGTGGGGTACGAGCGCGCCAGCGAGCTGCTGGACTATCACTACAGCCAGTTCCTCAACCTCAGGGAGGACATGCGGTGGCTGGCGCAGCATGGCTTCACTGCGGTGCGTCGGCCCTCCCTCGCGAGCGTTGTTGTGTCCCGGTTCCCGTGCGATCGGCTCTCCTTTCAGCACTGGAACCACGTGCCGGCTTCGTTCCACGTGCCGGTCAAAACCGGAGCCAGGGTTCATTAGGACGAATGAAGCACCACACGTGAGCGGCTGTGGAGGGCACAGGACAAAGCCGAAGGCTGTAGGGCGCGGTGCTCAAAGCACCCTGCGCAGGAAGTAGCCCTCTCCCACTAATCTATCCAACCCGACCCATGTTTCTTCAACCTCCCCTCGAACGCCCCCTCGCAACGCAGGTGCGCATCCCGGTGGGCTACTGGCTGTTCTGGACACGGGAGCAGCTGCAGGCGGTCGGGGCGCCGTACGTGGCGGAGGGGGTGCGGTATCTGGACGCCGCGTTCGACGCCGCCGCCGCCGCCGGGCTGGACGTGCTGGTGAACCTGCACGGCGCGCCCGGGTCGCAGAACGGTCTGCAGGAGAGCGGGCAGCTGCGTGACAATGTGGGGTGGACGGCGGACGACAATGTCCGGGCCACGCTCGACGTATTGGAGGTGCGTCGGTCCCTCAAGTCTCGTGGGAGGCTGCGCTCCCCAACACATGACCGCCGCATCGCCCTCGGCCTCCACAGCGTCCTCGTTCAACGCCGGGATCCACATGGCCGGGTCCACAGTATTCGCCAGCTCGTTGTTCCGAGGCTCTCTCGACAAAAGTGGTAGGGACTCTCTGTCCCTATCGCCTAAGTCGCAGAAGCACACGTTTAGTGGGCTCTGTTCGCTGCGCTTAAGCAGAGCCCACTAAACGACCTGATTGGTTGGCGCTTCGCTACCGCCCAAGTAGGACGGTCCTCGTCAAACATGGAACTCCACGTGCCTTCTTTGCGAGCACGGGAGGGCACTGGAAGATTTGGCTTTCCACCACGTTTCTCGAGTTCCCCACAGCCCTTTTGGTTCACGTGCTCGTCTTTTTCACGTGCAGAGGTTCCATGTTTGACGAGGACCGTCATATGTGGAAGGGCGCTCTCCGCCTCCTGAGTGGATCGGCTGGTAGTCTTCGTGCGGCTGAGGCAGCGTGCGCTCACATTGCGGGGCATTGAGCTCGCGCGCAGGCCATCACGCGGCGCTACACCGGGCGGGACAACTTTCTGGGGCTGGGGGTGCTCAACGAGCCGCATGGCGACATGGAGCTGCTAGTGCTGCAGAGCTTCTACTACAAGGCGTACGATCGCATCTGCTCCGTGGATCCTCGCGTGCTCGTGGTGATGTCTGATAGCTGGAGGGCTGGCGCGCTGGATGGCTTCGGGTGCGCCCCTCCTAACCCTAAGGTTTACCTCAAGTGCGTGTCATTCCACAAGGGGCGAGTGGCCCCCCTCAGGGCTTGAAAGAGAAGTCGGCGTGAACGTCGATCTCGGTGAGCAAGGTTGGTGACGATGCCGCTAACCCCAGCAGGTTGGTGACGATGCGGCTTGACACACCGAGGGCGCACCTACGGCACATACGTCCTTTAACACAGGAAGGCTGACGCGATCTATCTATTACGGTGGTGGATATCTCGTTGACGTCTGTCTGACACAGAGGGCGCGGGCGGGGGCGGCGGTTGTGTGTGTGTGTGTGAACGTGATCGCATCCACACAGATTCATCCCCCAGCGGCCCAACGTGATGGTGGACGTGCACGTTTACCAGCTGTACACGCAGGCGGACGTCGCCAGGACGCCGCAGCAGCACGACGCCTTCACGCGCGAGCACTGGGCGGCGAAGCTCCGCCGCCTGCAGCGGCATCGGCTGGTGGTGGTGGGCGAATGGTCCGCTGCGCTGCACACGTCCACCTGGCAGGGCGTGGACGACGCCGCCAAGATGGCTGCGCTGCGCAGCTACGCCCAGGCACAGGTGAGCAGACCTGCGTGGCCGTTTGCGGCTCCAAATGGCTCAATAATGAATCACGCGACGGCCTATATGAACCACAAGCTAGCAAGCCCACCAGGCGGCTTTCCATCAGCATTCAATAGGGGCTCCCCTCGTGAGCCCTCTATTTAAACGAATTCCCGAGTTCAACAAGCGAATGGTGCGAGGGTTCCAAAGGGCCACAGGAGCACTATTGTGTCAGCACCAACCCGCACTCAGGTTCTTATCCGCCTTCACTTGCGTCCAGCGCATGCTCGACGAAGCTATGCTCGAGTCTGAAGACCCCATGCTCAAGAGGAAGTGCATGCGGCTCGATGAGCCATCTGAAACCCAGCGAGAAGCAAGGCGTGAAGCGAGAAGCGAGTAATGGCGAGTAAGTAACGGAACGGCACCGCGAGGGGATTCGCGCCCCGCAGGTGGAGTCGTACATGGATGGCAGCGGGTACTTTTTCTGGTCGTACAAGCTCGGCTGCATCCCGTGGCCTGTGCAGGAGTGGAGCATGCTGCAGGCGGTGGAGCACGGCACGATGCCGGCGCACGTCGCCACGTGCGACGGCGACGAGTGCGCGGGCCACTCGTGGGAGTGCTATTGGGACTACCCTCACCGCAACACACCGCACTCGCCGCCGCCGCCCGCCCCGCGGGAGGAGAGTGGCGAGGAGGCACCCGCATCGCAGGTGGAAGAGCCGGCAGCCGAAGAAGAGGCTGGCGAGGCCAAAGAAGAGGCTCACACCTCTTCGCCCGACGGCGGCGAGCAGCGTGGAGTGGAGGGACGCGGCTACGCGGCTGTCGGTGAGGCGAGCGGAGAGGCGGAGGGTGCGGAGGAGGAGGCGATAGAGGTGGAGACGCAGGCGGAGGTGGACACGGAGGCGAATGTAGAGACGGAGGAGGAGGCGAAGGTACAGGTGGAGGCAGAGACGGAGGCAGAGACGGAGGCGGAGGCGCAGGAGGAGGAGGAGCTTGAGGTGGACACGGAGGCGAAAGTAGGGACGGAGGAGGAGGCGGAGGCAGAGGCGCAGGAGAAGGAGGAGCTTGAGGTAGAGGCGGAGGTAGAGGCGGAGGCGAGCGCCCATGCGGGGCGGCAGAAGGCGGAGGAGGAGGGGTCGGAGGTGGTCGAGCAGGCGGTGCAGGCGGCGGCGTTCGTCGAGCAGGCGACGGAAGCGGAGGCAGCCCAGGACAGCGTCACACTGAAGGAGGAAGTGTGGTCGTCGTCGCCACCGCCGCCGACGCCGCCGCCGCCGCCTGCAACGGCGCGGCAGGCGGCGGGAACCGGCCTCACGCCACGTGGCTCGTCGCGGGAAGGTGGCGGGCCCGGCCAGGCGGTGGTTGGTGGCGAGCGTGAGTGGAGACCAGTGGCGCAAATCAAACAGGCACCGCTGCTCTCCTCGCCGCCGGTGGCGCTCAAACAGACAGCACCGCTGCTCCCCTCCTCGCCGCCGCGCCAGCCGCCGTCGTCGTCGGCGTTGGCGCTGGACACGATCCTTAGGGCGGCGGTGGCGGCGGAGGTGCTGCCGCCGGCGCTGCAGCTGTGGCGCGACGGCATCAGCCGACCGTGGGCGCACAACACCAACACCACTGTCACGTTCGCGCGCGGCACGTCGCAGGCGGACGCCAACACCCCGTGGTGAGTGAAACAACCCTGGGAAGAAACAGTGAAACGCCACCCGTCCCAGTCGATATTTTCAGGAGTGTCAGCTTGGGCGTGTTGAGTAGGCGGTGCTGCCTGCACGTGGGTAAGTCAGTCCGGTGCGTGGGGCGGTTGGTGTGTGCTGTCTCGGTGCTGTGTGTGTGTGTGCGTTCTCTGAGCTCTGTTGAGCTGTGCGACACCCCGTGGTGATTGATATACGCCGCGCACACGCCCCTTCCTGTGTGGAGCCCGGAGCAAAACACGGGTGGTGTGTGGGGACACGCAGTGGTCCCACAAACCACGGGTTTTGATCCGGTCGGAGTGTGGCCCACTCACAGCGGAGAGGAGAGGTCCGACAAGGTCCCAATTCTTCGCTGGGAGGCTTCACCGGAGTTGGGGTTTTGGGTGAAACCTCACTCAACGCACGGAGCGCAGACCTATCCCGCGCCACAGTCTCTCCGCCACAGTTTCTTATTGCCTTTGGGGGGGGGGGGGAAAGAATCGCCCGTTGGCCCAAAC
>Ga0115006_10004055_pt1 | contig 10142 bp, 5 predicted proteins | sample ArcOceMetagenome_3_FD_88943 | JGI IMG/M metagenome (GOLD analysis project Ga0115006, IMG submission 88943) | Marine eukaryotic phytoplankton communities from Arctic Ocean - Arctic Ocean- Svalbard ARC20M Metagenome | ecosystem: Environmental > Aquatic > Marine > Oceanic | place: Arctic Ocean...
CTTCCGCGGCCTTTGGTCTTTGGAGGGTGCGCTTTCCCCCCTGTCTCGTTAGGCCCGGCGGCCAGAGTGCCGACTCGGCTAGAGTGCCGAGTCGGCACTCTGGCCGCCGGGCCGCCGGGCCTACACATTCGGAACAAACTTGAAAAATCTCCAAATGTTGAACGGTTACATGCTCCCGAATTTTTTTTTCTTTTCCCGCATTGATTTTTTTTTCCGGCACGGATTGAAATGTTCAGATTTAACAACAAACCAGTAATTTAAACACCACGGTTCGCAAAAAAACAGTCATCATCGTCGAGTTCGCACTCCGCGTTTTTGGTTTTCATCATCGATGGCTCGCTGCAATGACCGCTGAGGAGGGTACGTCGGAGCGGGAGATCGCCATGAAGATGAGAGGCTCTCGCGCATCTTGAAGCGGCTCTGGCTTCAGTGAGCTACGGGCGACCTGTACGTGCCGAAAAATCCGCAGGAGACGGCTTCCCCGTACCTCAATGTTGGTTCGAGGAATGGCCTGGGCGGTGGTCATCTCCGCCCTCGCAGCCCTAGGGCGGGCACAAAAGCCGCGTCCCTGGCACGTTGTGCCGAAACACGCATGGTCGGACAACCTGCCTGCAGACGGTCGCTATGGGCACTCGATGGTGCAGGGCCCTGACGATGCGCTCTACTCATTTGGAGGCAAGGATGAGGGCGCAGACCGGATCGTGGCAGACCTGGTCAGGTTCGATGGCAGAACTCTGAATTTCGCCCTGATCTCGCCGGTAGCGTCTGCGCCGGCTCCAAGCGCGCGATATTTTCATGCCATGTGTGCACTCGGCGACCGCATCTATGTGCACGGAGGAACGACGCAGGTGCTGCCTGGGACGTCTGACCTCTGGAGCCTTTCGATCCCAAGTCTCGAGTGGCTCCGGCTTGACGCTGGCACAGGTCTCTCTCTCGCGCGCGCGCGGGGGAGGGGGGGGGGGCGTGCGTGCGCGAGCTCTTTTGAGTGACGGGCGTCATGTGAGAGTGTGAGAGACAGACTGCGTGCGAGAGTTCACTACAAGACTGCGCTGTGCTGAGTTGGCCTATGATGCGCGCACCCACGCAGGGCCCACTCCCCGGATCGGGCATAAGATGGCTGCATCCAGGGACGCCGTCTACCTATTCGGGGGCAAAACCTACGAGGCAGATGGACGCACGATGTCAGTTCTGTCTAACGAGCTCTGGGAGCTTTCAAATCTCGACACCTTGCCGCAGTGGACACGAATGTCGGGAGTCGCCGGCGGCGGTCCATCTCCGAGGTTTGACCACGCTATGGTGTCAGTGGGTGACGACGTTTACGTGTTTGGAGGCAAGTGTGGTTTCGTGGCGTTCTCTTGGGGCAAGTTTGCTTACCCAACGAGATATTGGTCCGACAATCAGCTCTGGCTTCTGTCGACGAAGCCAACCCCCGAATGGACCCTCCTCAACGAGGCCACGGGTGGCTTCGCGTGGATCGGTATCCAGGTCCCAGGAACCCCAACCTTGCTCGGTTCCTGGAACACAACGGGCTACTCGACCGAAGTACGTCCGAGCGTAAGACACAGCGCAGCAATCACGGCCGTTGGCGATCTCATTTACGTCCATGGGGGTGTCTTGCACGAGAATATCTGTGAGGGCAGCCCTCACCCTGCGGCATTGTGCTTTCGCAGTCATGACGATTTGGTCAGCACGTCAGGCGTTTCGCCGGTTACAGCAGAGGGTTGTAACGAGCTCTGGCGATTCTCGACCTCGACGCACATATGGAACCTGGTGACTCCAACCGTCGGCCCGAGCGCAAGGCAACTTCACGCGATGGCACCGCTTGGCGTCGTCCTCTATTTGCATGGCGGATGCATGCAGTGTGGTGGCAACTGCGCGAGCGTGCCAAATTCGTGCATGCCCGATGCTTTCTGGCGTCATAATACATCCGTCACCGACATGAGGTGGACAGATTTGAATTCGGAACCGCAAATCAGCGCGGGCCCGAGCGCACGTTGCGCGCATGCATCGGGCACTGTTGGCGCAGAGCTTTTTCTCCACGGCGGATTCACTGAATCTCAACTCGATTGGAACTTGAATTCGGCAGGCCTGGGTGTTGCTCCCTCAGAGCTGTCAAATGAGTTATGGAAGCTCACCGCCGCCTCCCGCACCACTGAGGCGTTTTCTACTGTCACGCGACAATGGACGCAGATTGTGTTTGAAGATGGTGAAGCGCAACCGGAGGCAAGGCACTCTCACTCAATGGTTCCTGTACACCAGAGCTTGTATTTGTTCGGCGGCTGCATCTTGCGCTTGGGTTGCACGCAGATTTTCTTGAATGAAGGAGAGCAGCAGAATGAAGGGCGCAGCCGTGAGCTGTGGAGACTCGATACGCTATCGATGCAATGGTCTTTGCTGAACCAGTCTTCCACCCAGCCCAGCGCGCGGATGAATAGCGCTCTAGCTGCTGTTGGCTCGTCGATCTTCTTGCTGTTTGGCGAGGTGGATTATGTCGCCGGTATGGAGCCTGATGCGCCATATTCAAACGAGTTTTGGATGCTTGACACCAACGATCATGAGTGGATCTTGCTCGACCGTGTGCGGTGCTGCAGTGCCATAGGTTTCTGTGTGTTTGTGTGTGTGTATGTGTGTGGTGTATGTGAGAAAGAGAGTGGGGAGGAGGGGTCCAAAAAATACGATTGTATGATGTGTGCAACTTCAACTCTGCATCCGCTGCAGTTCGGTGAGTATGTGTGTGAGAGAGAGAGATTTACGTGGGCGCACGCATTGTCGGGCGCAGACGCCTCCCAGTCTGTGTTTTCTGTTTCCGTTTCAGAAAACTCGATCTCACTATCGTGCAACCTTGCTCACCGCCGAAGATTGACACACGTTTGGGAGGAAACAGGATGCTGTGCCGCTTCTGGTGCAAGCGAAGGCCCCCAACCTCGCCATGGGCATGCTATGGTGAACGTGGGTACCATTCTGTTCGTGTTTGGAGGTCAAAGAGGCTTGCGCTATGACTCTGCGAACGAGGTGTCTTGTGCTGTGCTTGAAAGTGATTTTTACCAGTTCGACACCGAAATGGCTGCGCGTCGATCTACAGAATTGAACGGTAAATGGCAACGTATCGTCTCGTCTGGAGCAGCACCCTCGGCTAGAATGCTGCACGCCATGACTGCCGTGGAGACACAGATCTTCTTGTACGGCGGCCAAGTGACCGCATATAAAGCAACTGGGCGCTGCACTTTGCAGCCATCGCCCGAGCTGTGGAAGTTTTGTACTGTTGAACGCACGTGGATGCTCTTGGCTTCACAGCAGGCACCTACAGGGCGATTTGGTCACATATTTTCGGCAGTCGAACACGAACTCATCCTTTTCGGTGGACATGCGCATAGTGATCCTGAATACTTGTCGGTGGACACCATGATAGCTTCGAACCTGACACAATCCAGGGCAGCTGCATCAGACGTATGGCCGCTGTCGCTAGGAGCGCTTGCAAACTTCTACGATGGTGACACCATTCTGGTTCAGCCCTCGTATCTTTCCGTTGCTCGCTGGGGCTGGACAGCAAATCTGTGCACACGAACCTTCCTGCCTTGTTCGCTGATTATCGCGGGTGCCGGTGCGTCGGAAATGTTAGATTCGTCTAGAATGTCCCTTGGTAATATATTGCGATGTGGACATGCCCAGCTAACTTGCGATGGGAGCAACGGCTGCACCGGCATTACGATCTACCGAATTTCGATTGCCTGTCAATGTACGGTCGCAGCAACAGCGCCAATGCAAGTGTCGGGTTCAGAAGCTTCTCTCTTTGTAGTCAGCGTCATCGTCTCGGACTGTTCTTCCCTGACAGAGGGGGGCTGCATCAGGGCGTACAATAACGGAAACCTGTGGATATCTAATTCATCGTTTGAGGGTTCTTCCAGCGCAAAGACCGGAGGGGCAGTGGCGCTGTTGGGCGCGCATGCCCGCATTTTCGGCTCCACCTTCAAGGGCTGCTCTGCTGCGAAGTCTGGAGGAGCTGTGTCGGTCTTGCAGTATGTGCGCTCCGAGCTGCCGCCTGTCGCTTCCACCTTACACGTGTCTTGGTGTGTCTTCAGGCAGAATTCTGCAGCTGCTGGATCAGGAGGCGCGGTGTCGATACGTGCGCCTTCAGTGAGCGAGTTTGTCCTGTCGGCATTTACGCAAAATTCCGCAGCGATGGGCGGCGCTCTAGCTGTCAGCGAGAAAGCGAGCGCATCCATCTCTGGATGCGTTTTGGATCGCAACCGTGCCGCCTCTGGGGGCGGGGTTGCATTGAGGGCGCAGGCGTCTGCAACGATCCGGGGCTCGAAGTTGAGACAAAATTCTGCATCAGGGGTGGGGGGAGGCGGGGTGCAGGTGTCGAATGCTACAGTTGAGTTTATTGCAAACAGTTTCACTGGCAATTCTGCCCCGGCCGGCGGTGGTGGGGGGCTATTGTGGGAGGGAGATTGGAGCCCGACTGTACGCATGTCTTGGAACATGAGTGACAACGCTGCACTCGCCGCATCGTCAACCCTCGGCGCCCTTACGCACTGGCTCTGTGGCAGCTCAAAGCCCGGTCTGGAGATCAGTGACAATACAGCAATGTATGGACCTTGTATCGCTACCTCTTTCCACAGCCTCGAATTCACTGGGCTACCCACGAGAGAGTCGCCTTCATTTTTGAGCGCGTTCCAAAGCATGGAGGTGTCGAAGAAGGACGCATACCATCAAATCATTACATCGGACTCAGCCTCCACAATGCAGCTCTTCTCTGCCAAGGCTGGGGTTGCTGGCGTTAACGACGAAAGCGTCTCTTTTCAAGGCTCCATGTTTTCCGGGTTTGTCGCTGGAATTGCCACCTTCAAAGTGACTGTCAAACCCACGTTCGTTAAGCTGGAAGCTGAAAATCTTTTTTCATTTATCGGTGGTGCGGTGCGCACCACCTATGTCAGGCACAACAGTCGGCTGCAGCAAACCCCGTTCCTCTATGTATCGGGCACCGATGCTGTGTCGGGCGGTGCGATGCAGACGCAGGTTACGCCCTTTCACGTTGCCGAGAAATGCCCAAGCGGGTATATTCTTAACGCTGAGGCCGCCACGTGTACACCCTGTGAATTTGGCAAATACTCACTTGATTCCCGGTTAGGCCCCGAGAACTCTACCTCACCTGAATGTTTGGACTGCCCCCCCGGAGCACTGGCACGTGACTGTCGCCTCGACAACGTGGTGGCAAACGACGGCTTTTGGCTGGTGAAAGAAGAGATTGAGGGAAAAGAATCACGGCGGAGAACAGACGAGCCCGAGGTCTCATTCGTATTTCAAACATACAACTGTGACTTTCCTGGCACATCTCAGTGCAAGAAGGGCAATGAGTGCGCCAACAACAGGTCCGGACCAGCGTGTGGAGGCTGTCCCGACGGCTGGGTGCTGGAAACGAACCAGTGCATTCCATGCCCTGAAATGCCCAAAAATCAGAAGCTCGTATGGCAAATTACCTTCTGCATTGTTGGCGTGACTGGACTGGCCATTCTTTGGTTTCTCCTGTCTTGGGCGCCCGTTTTCGGCAAAACAGCTGAGGAGTATTACATGGCCTGGGTTGAAAGACCCATTCGTTGGCTGAACAAGTTGAAAGCAGGTGGTGCAAAGGCTCAAAAAAATCGAAAGGCCGTCAATGCATTTCTTTCTGATCCAAAGAAGATGAAGATGTTTCAGCAGGTTTCACCGCTCTCACACATGTCCACTTTCCTGCTGTTCTCTCTGTCTCACAGCACGTCCCCCGATCATTGATACGAGGCACAGTACTCACACCCACAACATTGACTATTCCCTGTTCCCTTCTCCTGCCCACAGTACCTGAAGGTTTTCATAAGTTACACGCAAGTGATGGGCAGTTTTACGGGTGTGTGCGTGTTTGTGCTTGGAGTGCCATGCAGGCATGCATGCATGCACCGTGCATACCTGTCTATAGATCTATGAATCTAACCAGCCCCACTGAATGCATCTGCAAATGTGCGTGCAATGCGTGGCAGGTTTCAAGGTGGACTGGCCTGAGTCGTTAGGCTCATCCATTTCGTGGGTGCAGACTGCTTCGAGCACCATCAAAATAGATTTCATGGCGATACCTGGATTGGGGTGTGTTTGGAACAACGTGGGCTTCTACATGAAGTTCTTTGCGAACATGGCTACTCCTGTCGTTGTTGCTCTTCTATTTGCTGTGCCAGTCTCAGCAGCGAAACTCAATCTTATCTTGTCACGAAAGATTGAAGAAGAGAAGCCGGACAATGATTTGGAGACAGGACCAAGGCTAGACTCGTCGAAGATAGTCTGGACGCTCAAACTCAAGCATTTCCGCGAGGTGGATGAGAACTACGGCAAATACGAGGAGCAAGAACGCCTGAAAGTGCAGAGACGCAAAGTAGCTGCTCTATCAAAAGTGGAAGATTCTGATCCGAATCAACATGCTTGTCTCATGGAAGAAGGAGCATCAGAAGCTCAGAAACTTGTACGTCAAGTGTTAGCCATAAAAGAGCTCACCAGTGACAAGATCATTGACAAGATTCTCACTTGGTATCCTGCAGAAGGTAGCCTGAGTTCTGAAGTACAGGAGAACATGCCAGCACTTCTCAAGTCGGTGGCAGATGAATATTCGATCAACTATCTGGATCGATACGAGAAGACACTTGATGCGTTTTGGAATTTGATCATGTTCTGGTTTTTCATTATTTATCCTTCCACGTCGCAGGCAGTGCTGCAAAACTTCATCTGTAAGCCAATCTACAAGGACAACTTCCTCATCGCGTCACTTTACACAGAGCAGTGCCCATTAGGCATTGGGGGCGGCTTAGAAGAATGGACGCCAGTGGCCTGGATCTCTCTTGCTTTGATGTTCGTGTATCCTGTGGGAATTCCGGCGCTCTTGCTTATTCTCATGCGCTATAACGGTGTCCCCAAGCTGGCCAAGGTGAAGATTGGCACCAGTCTCGTGAACTCAATGATATCCCAATTGATCAAGGACAGAACGTCCACCTCGTCACGGAGACTGTCGACTTTTGTTGGCTTGCCACCGGCAATGACATATAAGGGAGAACATGTGAAGGATGACGATGACCAGCGCGGGGAATTTGTGCGCCGAACAAAGGTTTTGTGTAATTGTTTTATGTAGCATACGCACGCAAAACTTTGTCTTCTTCTTGCATTCAGCATGGACATGCCTCGAGTTGCTGTTTTGCCCGCTGCAAGGGGGGACACACACTCACCTACAACCTCGCACACACGCAATCACGCACACACGTTAATGCAGGCCCTATATCTAGATTTCTTCCCGGACCACGCTCACTGTGAGGAGCCGCATGAAGCACGGGGAAGGGTTGTTGCCTTTCACTCTGGTGGTGATGAGGGTCGAAATCTCCATAGCGATGATGCCCGTAGTGATTCAGAAATTCAAGAGGATACGAACAACAAGAGCCGAGAAGCTCAAGTCGGTCGCCAAGGTTTCACAATGGCCAAAGCTCGGACCAGATCGAAGAGCAAAATGATTCAGCATGAATCTCCTGATTCGGATTACATCGCAATTCTGAGCACACAGTGTGACGATGTGGAAATGAGACAAAAGATGAATGGCTTGGCTACCAAAGTTCAAGCCATGTTTCGCGGCAGTTGTGCACGCCAAGCAGCGAAGAGAGGAAAATGGAGAGTTGAGTACGAGAATGGGATCACAGAGTACTGCACGTATGAGCATATCCTAGACCTTCTGACGCCGTCCGAAGGAGACTCAGACCTCGTACAAGATGATGGATCTCTGTCTGGACGTGAGGTAAAGAAGCAGTTTGGATGTCGTGGACATGCTTTCCCTCACATGCCCAAAACGTTTTTGAAGGCTACCAAGTCCCCGGAAGACATGAGTGCTCTGATTCTCGAGGCTAAACAGTGGTTCTCGCGCATTGATGCCGACGGATCAGGAAGGATGAGCAAGGAAGAATTGCTAAGCGAATTCCTTCGCCTAGATCTCACCGTAGCGCAAGCAGAGGGCGTCCTGAAATTCAACCAAGCTTTCTTGAACCCACAGCAGGGCTCAATCGCACATTTGCAGGGCGCAGCGCGTGCAATTGTGCATAAGAAGGACGCTGAAAGCAGAAGCGATGACAACTCAGGCGACATTGACGCAAATGAATTCGTGCAGATGATTGTGCACGTCTTGGATAATGCAATACCCAGCCTATCAGCTAGTGATGTGGTGACGTTGGGCTGTCTCATCAGTCAGCATGATCAGGATGGTGATGGCAAGCTTGACTTGACAGAGTTTTCGAATCTAATGACAGAATTGGCCAAAAGTGCCTTCGTGTTCAGTGGGCCGGGGAGTCTCGATATTCTGACCATCTTGCAGCTGGATTTGTTGCGGCGGCACACTTGGAAGAGAAGAGCCATGAAGGAACCTGAAGAGGGCAAGCAGCAAGACAGCCACGCCAATGCTTTGGAAGCGAAGAAAAAAGAGCTTGAGGCTTTGGGTACTTCCAAAGGGTCTCCTGCTGCAGCGGATGCTCCTCGTGAGCAGGCAGAGCAACCGTTGTACTCTGTCACCAAGGCACAGAAGCGGCAACTCAAAGACATTTGCGACTTTCTGCAAGACTCATACCACCGGCTGTTCTCAGATTCCGTGTTTGACTCTGACAGCGAAAACAACGACTCTTGCAAACTGTGCGGCAAGAGGGTGGAACATCATCACGGAGCTTCCAAATTCTGTGTGGAGGAGCAGCAACAGGACAGTGACTTATGCACGCGCGCGACTCAACTAACAGCTGTAGCATTGGATGATGCTGTCCACTTAATGAGCGTGCTGCATCACAGGGTAAAAAAATCGGCAAAATCTGGATCATTGTCCAAGGGTAAAGTGCAAGAACAACGTCTTGTTGGCGGTGTCGCGCTAAAGCGCGATGATGCCTTTGGCCTCCTGATTCAGATAGAGAAAAAAGAAGCCGAATTTCGGGACATCCTGCTGGACATTGTCCTGGAAATTGCATTCAAGCTGCAGAAAGAAGGAGTTTTGATAGCACCACCTTTAGAGTGGGATGGCAGTCTAGGACCAGAAGAGCAGAAGCTTGTGGAAAGGCTAGGCTTCCTCTTGAACGCGTACACCGTACAGGCGTGGTATGTTCGCCACGCGCGTACTTGTAGCATGTGATTCGAATACTGCGCATGTGTGTGTACATGCATGATTGTCAGATGTCGTGCATGTCGCGCGCGACAGAAAATAGCATTTTGAATTGAAACCACAATGTCATGTACAGGTGGTGGGAGCTGGTCGAGATGTTACGCAAGGTGTGTGTGTGTGTGTGTGTGTGTGTGTGTGTGTGTGTGTGTGGCGCGTGTGCGTGCGTGCGCGTGTATGCAATACGACATTACATGCATGCATGCGTGTGCACACGCGCAAACGCACACACACACGCACACACACATACACACACACACACACACATACACATACACACAGCTGATTTTGACAGTAGTGCTGCAAGCATTGTGGAAGGGGACGCCCCCGCATTTGGGAATGTCCCTGGTAACCATCTTCGTTTTCCTGCTGGGACACGTGTTGGTACGCCCCTACATTAATCAAGGGTTGAACGTCTTCCAGCAGTTGTCGAGTATTAGCCAATTTTTCACTGTTTTCGGCGGATTGATGTTCGTCGTGTTGCAATATTGGGGCGAAAGCGGAGGAGACACAAATGGCCAGGGTCTCATTGCATTTCTGATCCTTTTTGCAAACGGAGCAGCAGCTGGTTTGTATCCCCTTTATCGATTCTGGAACGCTTGGTGTGAAAGTGGTGAGATTGACAGAGATGTCGTTCAAGAATATGTGACAAAAGGCGTCAATTGGCTGATGACAAAAACAGCGCTGGCAGCTTGGCTGTTCGGAGCCTGCGGTTTCCTGAGAAAAGCCAACAACAAGGCGGATGAGCTTCAGAAGCACGCACAACGACTTGGAATAAACAACGTGGCAGGGCAGATCTTGGACAGTGATTACGCAAGCCTGCTTCCCTTGATCGACAAGGCGAAGGCAGGTGATCCCAAGGGAGCGCTCGGGGTTGCAATGTCAGCCCCTGTCATGCGTTTGGTTGCCAAGTTGGCTGGCAACGAGGATGTTCCGGCCGAGATCTTGCGCA
>Ga0115006_10004057_pt1 | contig 10140 bp, 2 predicted proteins | sample ArcOceMetagenome_3_FD_88943 | JGI IMG/M metagenome (GOLD analysis project Ga0115006, IMG submission 88943) | Marine eukaryotic phytoplankton communities from Arctic Ocean - Arctic Ocean- Svalbard ARC20M Metagenome | ecosystem: Environmental > Aquatic > Marine > Oceanic | place: Arctic Ocean...
GCATTCAGGATCGACTGGAAGGACGAGCATCAGTGCGTGTGTTGACTGCCCCCGAGACTCGTATAACTCGACAGATAACAGCGGTTGTGCGGCGTGCCCAAGTCATTCCCATTCGCCTGTATCCAGTGACAGGCTAACCGCCTGCCTGTGCGACATGGGCTATACTGGTAATGACGGGGGGCCCTGCGCCGTCTGCCCGGCAGGCAAGTTCAAAGAGACCAATGGATCAGCACCCTGCACACAATGCTCTGAAGGCAAATACTCGACAGATGCAGGACGTACTTCTCAGTCGGCTTGTAGCACGTGTCCGTCGCATGCTTCGTCCCGCTTAGGCAGTGGTGAATTGGTCAGGTGCCTTTGCAACAGAGGTTATACTGGCCCAGATGGCGGTCCGTGTACTGCATGTATCGCGGGGACTTACAAAAGTATGAATGGATCACTTGCTTGCAAACAATGCCCTCAGAGCAAGTACTCGACAAGTCTAGCCGCGGTCTCTGAATCTGCATGCATCGACTGTCCAGCTCGCACATATTCAAAAGAGGGCAGTTCACGCATTACAAACTGCTCATGTGTCCGGGGATACACCGGGCCGGACGGCGCAAGTTGCGCAGCATGTGCTGCTGGGACCTTCAAGGAAGTAAATGGCTCCTCTTTGTGCGCATTATGTCCTCGCGGAAAATACAGCACAGTTTCAGCGGCTACATCTGGATCTGCTTGCCGTGATTGCAATGTTCACTCTGACTCGGAGGGCGGGAGCAGCACAAGCACCGACTGTGTTTGCAATTCGGGGTACACTGGGCCCGGTGGCGGGCCATGTGTGGCCTGTATTGCAGGCACCTATAAGGACGTGAACGGTTCAACTGCGTGCTTGGAATGCTCCGAGGGCAAGTACTCGACAAGTCTAGCCGCGGTCTCGGAAGCGAGCTGTGATGATTGTCCGGATCAAACTTACTCTAATGTTGGGAGCTCACTTGTAATCAATTGTACTTGCAACTATGGATACACGGGGTCTGATGGATCTGCATGCGGTGCATGCCCAGTTGGTAAATATAAGGACGTGATTGGTTCACAGGAGTGCATCGGTTGTCCAGCCTCAGCAATTGAAAGCGCTTTACAGCCTAGCTGGAGCACCTCATCCCTCTCGGCAAGCATCGAAAACACATCATGCACATGTGTGCCTGGTTCCATCGGAAGGCCAGCGGGACCATGCTCTCCGACCGCCTGGGTGACCTGTCGTACTGGAACCGTGTCACTGTTTACGGGGAACAGCATAATCTCTCCTTTTCTGGGAAATGGATTCGCCGACGGAAACCGTCAGGATGCCCGTTTTGACCAGCCCGGTGGTGTAGCTATATCTGCAGACGGGACCATTTTGGCGGTTGCAGATTCTGGCAATCGTGCCATACGACTTGTGAAAGGGGCAAGGAGTGACCATCAGCTATTGCGACAAGAAGAGTCCGAGGCGACAACGCTTGTTGGGCATCAAAGCAACGAGATTGGCATTGCAGACGGAATCGGAACTTCTGTCCAAATGCTGGCGCCGGAAGGATTATCCTTTTCTCCTGACACTTCTACGCTTGCGGTGGCAGATGTATTCAGCATTCGCCTTATTGATGTTGACACTGGATCGTCTCGGACTCTCGCAGGCGGGACGAGACCGTCGTTGATCGATGGTGTTGGAACATCCGCACTATTCAATTATATCTCAGATGTCGCCTTTTCTCCGGATGGTGTACATGTGGCTGTGGCAGATTCAAAAAATAATGCGATTCGGCTCGTTGTGGTGGACACAGGGGAAACGAGAACCCTTGGAGGCGGAATCGGTGCTGGCTTTGTGGATGGCAGTGCGCCAAGGTTTGATTCCCCTGGCGGTGTGTCGTTCCATCCGGATGGTGATTTCCTGGCGGTGAGTGACACCAAGAACCATGCCATCCGTCTTGTCGAGGTTGCGACCGGCAATACACGCACCCTTGCAGGAGGGTTTGAAGGTTATGCGGATGGATTGTCTGGTGCGCAAGTGCGCTTCTTTCTCCCGCGTGGCGTCGAATTCACCCACGCTGGTCTTGCCTTGGCCGTCGTTGATGCTGGCAACAGCGCTATCCGCATGGTAGAAACTGCTACTGGGGCCACCAGCACCAAAGCAGGCGCGTTGCCAGGAAGTTTTGTCGATGGGGTGGGAACCTTTGCTCTCTTTCAAATTCCTGACGATGTAGCTGTGTCTCCAGATGGGCTTTCAATGGTTATAGCCGATAGAGCTAATCACGCTTTACGACGCATCAAGTTGAATTGCGAGTGCGATTTCGGCTACACCGGGCCAGACCAAGAGGCGTGTTCTCCTTGCCCTGCGGGGCAATACAAGGATTCAATCGGAACTGCGCAATGCAGTCCTTGCCCGCCCAATTCTGATTCAACTTCCGGCAGTGAACTTTGCGTATGTAATGCCGGTCACACAGGGCCAGACGGCGGACCTTGCCTACCATGTGCAGAGGGCACTTACAAGTCAACCTCTGGGTCTGATACCTGCACTTTTTGCCCCGGTGACGCTTGGTCGCCTCTCTCCAGCTGGTTCATTACGAACTGTTCATGCCCGATGGGTTACTCTGGGCTTGTTCCATGCACGGCATGCAGTCGTGGCACGTACAAAAATTCTACAGGCTCAGCGCCGTGTCTTAAGTGCCCTGACGGCGTCACTTCTCCTGTAGCCTCCACAAGTTTCAGCCAGTGCCAAATAGAGTGTCCAAAGGGTGAATCAGGGCCCTTGGGAGGGCCCTGTGTAGCATGTGCCGCAGGAAAGCACAAAAATGTGTCAGGAACTGCGCCTTGTATAAATTGTACAACTGGGACGTATTCAAGCACGCTGGGCGAGATCGATTGCACGATTTGTCCGAAAAATTCATACACAAATGTCAACACAAGTTTTTCCTCTTGTGTGTGTGTGTCTGGCTACAAGAGAAAAGGGGGAATCGGGGTAGAACAGGGCTGCTTGATTCGTATTCGAAATTTAGACTTTCAGGATACCACCAATTTTCGCACATTTGTTGTGCAATTGAGATTGTCAGTGCAGATAGCCATGCTTGTTGCTGATGTGCCTCCTGATCAGCGCGACAGTGAAAACGAGACATGGTGGAAAGAGGCCGCAGACCAGAAGTTGTCTGCCGATCTCGCGGAATTCTTCTCCATCGACAAGCAGCAAATTTCCTTTGGAGATTTCGTACCGGACGCCTCAACAAACGGAACCATGCGCCGAGCACCGAGCCCGTCCTATACCGTGCAAGCAGACATCCAGCTAATTGACGATCGAGACGCCTTTTATGCAAATATCGCCGATACGGAGGAGTCGCTCGCCTTGTTCTTAGCTCCAATGTGTCGGGTTCTTGGAATCGAGGCCACCTGCGGTGTTGGTTACTATTTGGGCGTGCCGGGCTCAAGCAATTCAGAAGTTCTATTATCTGGCGAAAATAGCACTGTCACAAATGCCACCAACGACAACACATCAAACCCCATTTGCCTGCCGTGCTCAGTTGGCTTCTATAAGGAGCTGCTCGACAATTCGGAATGTTTATCTTGTCCAAAGCATGCTACTACAAATTCTTCAGGGTCGACAAACAAATCGTCTTGCGAATGCATCGAAGCATATTCTCTGAAAACAGAGGTCAACGAGACGGATCCATCGCAAGAGCCTGTACAAGTTTGTGTCAAAACGGGTGTCAGTTTGGCCGAAGCAAGGGCTGCCGCTCAGGCAATCACTGCCGTTGTTGCAACCGTTGTTGGATCAAATGTTATGATGTCCATGGGGAGCAGCGCTAGCGGGGGAGGAGCTGCGGGCCCAATATTGCCTCTGGTCACACAAGTGCAATTTTTGAATCAGGTGGGCAGAGTGGGAGGGGGCGAAGGATCTGCTTCTGTGGGAGAATTTTCCAAGGGATTCGGGTGGGCAAATTTTGAATTGGGGCTCGGCGAACGTATGGAAGCATTTCAGGCTACACGTCGCGCTGCGGCCATCCTGGAGAGTAATTATACCACAAATTCGAGCAACTCAAGCAATGTTACGAACATGCCCAACGCAGACGAGACTCAGTGTACTGTGACGGTGCTGTTCCCTTCTCTTGAGAAGGTGTTCACATGTGCAGGTTTGTTGTTCATGGTGTACTGTGCCCGCCAGCTTGCTCAGCTGTTCTTCAAAGAAGTGTTGAACAGGGACATTCCCACCTCATTGATGTTTCCTGCCTGGGAAGGCCCTATTTTTTTGGCCGAATTTATGGCTTTGTGCGAAGCGGGAGCGTTGTCTCTTGCCAAAATGTCAGTTGAGGGTGGGTGTAAAAGAGCTGCAGCCTTTGGATTGGTTATATTCATTTGTGGCCCAATCACGTTCGTGTTCATCGCCTGGCTGCAAGTACGACGACACTTGAAGCGAGGCTCTTTAAAGTACGTAAAAAACGATGCATTGAGCTTCAAAGAAACATTCGCTAAGGTCAAGGCAGCACCTGGTATCATCGGCAAGGCCGTAACTCTCAATGCCATCTGGGGTGCTAGTCAGGAGCGTGGAGAGTGGGAAGACGATGAAACGAGTGCAAAGTGGGGCTTTCTCCTCGGTGACCACGTTGGTTTTTTTTGGATATTCTCGCTGTGGCTTCTTTTCAAAAAGATTTTCCTTAGCGTCATCATGAATCTGATAAAGGGACGGGCCAATGCGGTGGCGTCAATTATAATTCAAACTGTCGACACAGGACTTATTCTCTGGGCACGTCCCTTCACCAATCGGCAGGCAGACATTAGTGAATGCATTGGCTGCATCTCAAATTTTTTGGCCTTTTTGAGTGTGTCTCTACCGATCGTGGCTCCGGGGCTTGCACTAGTTGGTGAGTTCGGTCAAATGGCATGTGCATGCTTTGCCACACTCGTGTCCGCCGTTAGCTCCATGATGGCACCCCTTTTCACTGCCATATCAATTGTCAAACAGTTCATCGCAATCCTGATGCAAGTTCCAGCAACAGTGATGGCTGTCTTTGGGGCGATTGGGTCCGGGGGCGGAATTATGGCGGCTCTTCAAAGCGAAGTGTGGGGCAACGTGGAAGGCGTCCTCCAAGATGAAATGGAGGACACCTACGTGCCAGAAGATGAGGAGGAGGAGGAGGAGGAGGAGGAGGAGGGAGGAATGGGAGAAGAAGGCGAGGAAAACGGAGAGGACGCTGGCGCAGATGAGGTTGGAGACCAAGAGAACGAAGAGGATGCGGATGAGGCTGTGGCCCTTAATGGTGTTGCTGCAGGGGGTTTGGTTGTCGCAGCTGCGAGTGCTGCTGCCGTATCGAGTAACGTGTTAAGCGCAGGCAAACAAACCCCTGCTTCGGCACAGAGTAGTTTGGTCACATTAAGTATAGACAAAGATTTCGCTGAACTAGGTGATGACGGGTCCAAGGAGCGATTGGAGTTCGAGGTTGCGCTTATCCAGGATCTTATTTATGCCTCAGATTTAAGCGCGACCAATTTTGAGGTTGTCAAAATGTCTCCAGGCAGTACTGTTGTGGACCTTGAAATCGTCAGTGAGGCAGCAAAAACGGGAAGAAGTGCTCAAGAAGTAGCTGCCGATCTCAAGAAGCAAGCAGATCATCCGGACTCGAGGCTTAGGGCTGGAGCGGTAACCAGCAAGATCACTTCGTTTACGATCAGAGACCAGTTTGAATCGCAAATCAATGGCAATGCGCAAAGTTCCGAAACGGTGTGCCTGACACTAGTTTCAGTTGAGGACGAAAACTTTAATCAGCTTGGAGAGGAAGGATCTCCTGAGGAACTCAAATTTTCATCAGCGCTGGTTGATGACCTGTCGAAAGCGTCTGGTTTGCCCGAAGCAAGCTTCGAGATAGAATCTCTTAACCACTCAAAGATTTTTGCCACTATAATTGCTCGCGTCGAAATCACTGTCAATGCAAAGATGAAATCTGTCATGGAGGTCATAGAAGACCTCAAGAGCCAAGTAGGTCGTGAGAACTCGGCACTGCTTACCGGGTCGGTAACTTGTCACACGAGGGCAATAAGAATCCAGGAGAAGATACAGCCCGCCGGGGAGGAGAAAAATGGACCGGCCAAAGAAGTCAAGCCGGACTTACAGTTGCAGGTGCACGAACAGGCCACTCCAGCCCAAAATGAAAGTATGTGGCAACGATGCACAAGGTTTTTGTGCTGCAGGAGCGGCAGGGAGGTCGATCGTGTACCAGATGTTGAGATCGGGGGGGTTGTAGATCAAGACGACAAGCCCACCAAGACAGTCTTAGACCCTGAGATCCCAAGTGACAAAGAAACGAAGGAGAGGACAGAGAAGAATCGGGCAGGTGGCTTGTTGTTAGCCGACATCAGCACTGGATCTCATAGGACATACACTTTGGACATGTGTGATCAGCCGGAGACCTGTCTTTACAGCAACAAAGGTGTTTTTTTTAACATTGTGAATAGAAATAAGAAGAGAGACGTGCGTGTCCTCAAGTTTGAGGGAGGTGCAGCCAATGGATATGGCGACGTTCAAGCTGCGCTTTACGCGTGCAAAAGTGGGCCCTGCTCAGGATTCGAAAATGTGGCAGGCAAGTGGTATACGGTTTGGAATGGTGTTCTGCGTTCGAAAAAGTCGACTACTATAACGTTATCGTTTGGAGGCGCGGTTGTCAAAGCCGGAGAAAGTGTCGGATTTTTCTTGCATGCGGCGCGTGGCGGTGGTGTTTGTTACTCGCAAGAAGGGGTGAAGGCTCAAGACGACACCATAGTAGTTGAACCGTGGTTTGCTACAAACTCTTCAAAAATGTTTGACAAACACTCGAAGAAGATGTACACAATTGCTGGATCTGTAACTTACAAATTGGATGCAGTCCTCAAACCAAAGAACAAATCCCAGAAAAAAGAAGAAGCCTGGGTTTTGTGGCAGCCCAAGACATTTGTCGACGACGAAGTTCCGCTGCTTACTGAATACTCACGTGAAGTGTTCGTGCATTCGTTAGGGGATATGAGTTTTCTATCGGATGACTCCAGTACCCAGCAGGAGAAACAAAAATCTTTCATGAAATCACCAAGGAGACCTAATCTTCGCCACGCCGCCAGCACCCCACGGACTGGTGGAGACCTTTCCATTGATCATCCTCTTCATCGCGTAGCTAGCACTCCACAGATTCTGGGAGACCTTTCGATTGAGGCGTCTGCCCTGGGCAAAAGTGATTTGCAGCGTGCAGCGGACGTGGCCGTAGTACAGACGGGTACTCTCTCAATGGCGGACGTGGCCGAAAAAATGATCAACCGAAAAATCTATTCACAAGCATGGGTCGAGTGGAAACTCGTTGTGCTGTCTGGTAAAGCTGAACGCAAGCACAAGAATGATTCAAGTCGCATTCAGGATGCCAAAACATGGGAACTCCCAGCAGATTCGCAACACCATCCCTCTGATGCAGCACTTTTACACCACCCGTCTTTACGCGGCGTTGAGAAGAGTCGCTTGGTTCATTCTTTCGCTTCTCATGCTTCAGATCACCAAAGACCAGATGCAGAGGTCGAGATGGGTGCGTCCAAGCAGGATATGCCCTCTCCCCGCGATGTCCCAGAGCTGCAAGCTGTCTCTGCGAATGCTGATGAGCATTCTATGGAGGCGTGTCCTTCGTTCGACGTTCAAACGGCACCGTCAGATGACATCAAAGCTGCTCCCCATGCCCCACGAGCAGCAGCAGTTTCTGATCATCCCTCACTCCGTAAGACGAATAGCCTGTATTTGGTGCCGCCCATGTTCAAAGTTAGTGACGAAACCGAGCCAGTGACACGCTCCACTGGCACAGATGGGCCTCAACCACGCCGTACCCAGAGCTACTCAGGGCCGAGAACGGTGACTTCCGAGTTGACTTCTGCAAACAGCTTCAAGGTCTGAACACGCGCGACTGGAAACATGTTGGCGCATGCACAGTGTCATCATTTCTTGCAAAGACAAAAGTGCAAATCTGCGCGTGATACTGATGTGAAATTGAGCAGGCTGTTGACAATCTGCCTGTACAAAGCTCAACGCTCGACGAACGTCTATGGTAAAGTGCATGCACTTTGTAAATGTTTGCAACATGTCTTCATAAAACACGCGACGCACACACGAGACATCATTTTGCATGTCAGTAGGACGCCGGAAGCGGGCATACCGTGACATCTGCTCCCAACACACACAGGGATCAACCAAACCTGGAGCACATCTTTTCTCTCTCTCGTTCTCTTCGGGACAAGGCACGCTCTCTGAGCTTTAAACCCAGTTCAGATCCACTTAATTCAACGAACGCTCGACGCAATGACGAATGACCATGATCCTGACACTGCCAAATCTACAGACTCTGCACACACGGGTCCAAACTGAATCCTTTCCATTTTAATGAACATTTACCGGTATCAAACCGCAAGTGAAGAACGCTGTCATCGCTCCTGCTCTCTGAGGCACTGAAATCACGACTCTAACGAGCGCAGCAGCCAACTGGCTCCAAGTGCAGCTTGCTGTTGCATCACTGAGGTCCGCCCAGAACTCGCACCCGCACGCCGCGCCACCATTGCAACGGATGCATCCACACCCTTGCCTCCACACGCATCCAGCACTGATTCGGCAGTCTCGGCTTCTTTGAGACGCCTGATGCCAAGCACCAAGGTATTACACAAGGGAGGGAAGTCAGAGCATGTGTCAGGGGCATCATAAGCAGAAACAGAAGCAGCAGTAGGAATGGCGTTCCAGTACGAATTCGGGACCTGAGGCGCGCAGGAGCAATGGAACCGTTGGTCCTGCCCTTGGATCGATCTCCCTGGATCTCGCCGGGCCTCGAAAAATTAGTGCGAATTTCCGTCTCCACATCGCTCACGAAATTCGACAGCTGCAATAGCACCTGTATGCCATTCGTGAATGCATGTTGGTGTGGATGGGATGCGAAAGATTGTCAGATACACGCAGGTCAATATCAGCGTTTGTGCGCGGCAGTGGATGTCTGTTGTGAGCATCTGAGAGCACCTCCTCACACTTTTCCTTGTCTGTTTCTGCCTCGGCCTCGCGCTTGCCAAAGTAAATGAGCACTGCCTTGAAGGCAGACATCATATCTATTAGCTGCCCGTCCGCCTGCGCACAGCATCCATGCCAGAAAGAGAGTTCACTGAGAGACAGGACGGTGAGAAGAGGGGACAACAGTAAGACAAAGCTGCAGAGATAAGGAGACGTGTCCGCATCCATTCATGGGCAGACAAAAGCACACTCAAAAGCACGCATCAAGACCTCTTCCAGCTCCTTGGCCGCAGACTCCAAGAATCTCCGCAACACTTCCGTGTCTCCTCCTCCTCTATCACCGCCAGCACCCGTCGCAAACTCGAGAGACGAAACATAGGCAAGAGACTCGCGGACGCCGACGTGCAGTGACTTGAGATCGTGCTTTAGCATCTCAAGATTCACCTTGGACGCGGCTCGCACATCTCGAAGCTGAAGAATTGTGTTTGGGTGTGCACACGTGCATGCATTCGTGCGTGCGTGCGTGTTTGAGCGTGCGCATGTGTAGATAGAGCTGTACATGTCAAACGGTAGATAGAAATCACGGTGCCCTTAAAGTTGGGGCATATGGGGCCCAGATCTTGCACAGAAGGTGCTGTACGAAGGGTGGATTAGTCTCACAGGATTCCGTATTTGATACGGCACTTTCCACAAAAGAGTTGCACACAAAAAGGGCTCTGTATGGATGTTGACCTGTCAAATAACCAACCCTATGACCTTACCCACCCTGTACATCCTCCGACGCTGGCCTGTATGAATGTGTAATTGGGTCTTTTTTACCCCTATGGTAGGTCTCTTACAACGTTGATTGCATCCTTCTCCTCTGGCTGTCTGTGATGCCCATATATCCAAGCACGGGATTGTCTTATATCCATGAATATACATGTACATATGTGTGTTATGTATATGTATGTGTATGTTTGTCTGATGTGCATGAATAAATTTACACACACACACACACACACACATGTGTGTGTGTGTGTATATGAACATATATGTGTACATGTGCATACAGATAGAGAGAGAGAAAGAAATATATAGATTATGCTCCAACGGCTTTGTGGCGCCAATGCATCCAAGTGTGTGTGTGTGTGTGTGTGTGTGTATGTATAGCA
>Ga0115006_10004058_pt1 | contig 10139 bp, 7 predicted proteins | sample ArcOceMetagenome_3_FD_88943 | JGI IMG/M metagenome (GOLD analysis project Ga0115006, IMG submission 88943) | Marine eukaryotic phytoplankton communities from Arctic Ocean - Arctic Ocean- Svalbard ARC20M Metagenome | ecosystem: Environmental > Aquatic > Marine > Oceanic | place: Arctic Ocean...
CAAATGCTGTCCTGGGTACGAATGCAGTCCCGAAGAGGGGAAGGACACGTGCGTCGCGGCTCGGAAAGAGCTTGAGCCTCTGAGAGAGGCCGATCCCTTCATTCAGGAGAAACCCATTCAGATCAATAATAAGATTACCATTGTGGCCACCAACTTTGCGGCCGAGGCCGATGGCAAAGTTTTGGAGATGGACGTACCCAATAAGGCCACCGGGGGTGACATGCTGCTGCTCTTCATTGGGGGCAGTGCCGGGAGTAAGAGACCGGAAGCACCCAAGGATTGGGAGTTGATTCATACGGAAGGAAAAGCAGATCTCAACATAATGTCTTTGTACAAGTGGTACGATGAGGGCAAGGACGGAACGCTGAGCATTGGTGGTGGTAAAAACACCTTCGCAATTCTTTCAGCGGTGCAGGGTGTCGACAAGAAAAAGCCTCTTGTCGATGCAGCGGCGGTCCGGGAATCGGCACCGGGAAAGGACGGTCGAGCTGTGGCGCCACCGGCTTTTGGTGTCGAAAAGGGTCTCGTCGTACACTGTAAGTAGGAAGGGAAACATTAAGGATGCAACCTGTGTTTTAGGCCACCCGAGGGCGATGCCATTGATCGTTCACTAACAATTTGGATTCTAATTTTCATTTTCCACTCTAATTCGGAAGCTTTTGCGTTCGATGATCCTCAGCTAGCTCAATCGCTAACAGATGGCTACGACATACTGGCGAGAACAGATACTGGCAAAGGGGATGGGATGGCTGCGTTTGCCACGTCTGTTGAAGCGACGGGCTACTCCGGCGCTCTCTACGTTGCGGGTTCCCCACAAAGCGGCGGTGGTAACGATGTCAGCATGACCGTTTCGTTGCGACCTGATGGAGGGCCATACGACGATCCTCCGCCTGAACCCGAAGCGGTCCAAATGGAAGCCGTTGATGAATTTTCGATGACTCAAAACCCAACGAAAGCACCGACTTCTCTTCGACCGACGGCCAATCCCACGGCGTCTCCTACAAAAACCCCAACTCCAAAAGGTGCCTCCACCGACGGTAATCTGGTTCAAGAGGATAAAATGTGCAGTCCATTGGGAAGGAAGGCCGTCGAGTGCGGCGCTAAACCCCAAGATGACCGGGGAGAGACCTGCTGTGGAGGTCTAATCTGTGGTGGCGACCGGGGCAAGGTATGCGTCGAAAACATGGAAGATGCTTTCTCCACAACGTCAAGTGCCACCACCGCCGCCTCTATGGCGCATGTATCGGTTGGATTTGCATTTGCACTCAGCGTTGGAGTCATTGTGTCCCTCATTACTTAATTAAACGAATGAATCATTCAGCCAACAAGTTCCCCAGGAATGAAAGCGGACGAAGTGGAGGAGAAGGATTTTCGTCGGGCACTGATAGCAAGAAGGAGGGCGATACTTCCATGTTCTGCGGCTTGGATGGCAAGATGGCGCCGTCATGTGTACATAGATTCATTCCTTTTCGTAAATATTAGAATATGTATGATGTGTACATTGTAAGGTAGATCTAGGAATTCCTACTTCGTCTCGTAATTCGTTGTGAGAGAAACCATGGTCGGTCCAATACATGTAGAGCTTCGACGGACAGACCATGTGCACAGCTCGGGATGGTAAAATAAGTTGCATAGTTGATAGTTGACCAAGTGTCAAGCAGCGATGGTTGTCAATACCCTGGCCCTCGCTCTCCCCTCGTCCCCAATTACAGCATTATTTCCCAGACATCCGATTATTTCATTCAGTGGTGCTGACAATGCCTCTTCGAGGAAGCGCGCTCGCCATCAAGACAGCATGTCGCGCTCATCGCTACAATTGGTGGCGCCAACTTCTGGTGATTCTTCGGAAGATTCAAGGCGACCGTGGCAATTCCACGTAGCGCCGATGCAAGGCTACACGTCCTATCCCCTCCGCAAGCTGTTTCGGTACCTATCCCATGGTGGTCAAGAGAATGGCGATGATGGCAGCCCGATCATTCTTTGGACAGAAATGGAGAAGGTTGAGGACCTCCTCAATACCAATCAGAATGGATGGGAGAAGCGATTTGGATCACCCAATGATGGTGACTCTGATGATTCCTGCATAATGCAGTTGGGTGGATCAGACCCAGAGTTGGTACAGCAGTGCATCTACCAAGCAGCAGATTATGGCTATTTGCCCAACTTCCGTGGAATCAACATTAACTGCGGCTGTCCGTCGATTGAATCTGGAGGCGCAGCGACATATGGGGCCAGTCTTATGCGCAAACCGGAGCTCACTGGACAGTTGGTTGGGGCTGTGAGCGAAACTTTGGAGAAAGTATGGGGAAAGGACTGTGGCGTAGAAGTAAGCGTCAAGACGAGAATTGCAGCGGTTGACACGTCCGAGGATCTACTTCTTGCTTCGGCTACAAATACCGAGGACACAGAATGGACGCTGGATGAGGAGAAGTATGCATGCCTACACCAATATATAACAGAGATACAGGGAGGTGGGGCAGATCATATAATATTACACGCCCGACCTGCTGTGCTATCTGGCCTGAGCCCCGTCAAGAATCGCATAGTGCCCAAATTGGATTACAATGCGGTGAGGAGGGTGGCGAATGACTTTCCTTGTGTGAGAGTAACGCTGAACGGCGGTATAAGTTGTTTGGCAGACCTAAAGGTCGCCACGAATGATTATGGTAGCGATGATATTAATGGGAAGCAAGGGATTTCATCGTACATGGCCGGGCGATGGATGCTTCGTCGCCCTTTCGATTTGCTCGCAACAATCAGGTCTTCAAGGGGGCTACAACTTCACAACGTCGATGTCCTTGCCGCCAAAGCCATTGGAAACTACATTGATTATGTTGACCAAGTGCTGGACAGGCTTGAACGAGGGGATATGGCTACACCGACGAAAGCAGAGCTCTTTCTACCCCTGTATTTGGTTGTGGAGCAACTGCGTGAGGATTTTGACTATCTGCAATGTGAAGGCATGGACTTGGATGACGACATCACTGGGCAGCGAATCAGCATAGATACTGCAGAAGATATATATGAAATGATTGTTGAGTATTTGCTGCAACTCGAAGGTGGCGTTGCAGGTGGGAAGCGAAAGAAGAGCAAAATTCCATCGGTGGATGAATTCAATTTCAAGAAGCTGGCTTCATCGTTTAAAGGTATCGTCGGTACGAAGGTTGCGAGCAAGTGGAAAAGGAATAGAGCTGAACTGTAGTGGTAGGAATATATGCGATGATAGGAAATAAGAATGATAGCATCACTTGTTCCGCTATGAGTTATTGGGAAACCCTAGTCTACTAGACTTGCCCCATCCGAGCATCCTTCTGTCCACCGCCGGCAGGCTTGCTCATGATGATCTGGTCCACCCTCAAAACGGTCAGGGCGGCATCGATCGCCAAGCGGAAGGCATTGGACTTGGTATTGAGCAGATCCCGAACGGCCGTGGCCTCGTCGACGCCATTCCGTCCGGTCTCCGCCGCCTCGATGTCCACGCCGGCCATGGCGTTGCCGTTGGCATGCGCCGCGCCCAGCGCGGCTAGGACGGCGCTGCCGTCCAGCCCGGCGTTCTCGGCCAGGGTCCGCGGGACGACCTCCAGGGCCCGGGCGAAGGCGCGGACGGCGTACTGGTCGAGGCCGGGGCAGGTGTCGGCGTAGTTCTTGATCTGGACGCTGAGTTCCATCTCGGTGGCGCCGGCGCCGGGGACGAGGCGGCCGTCGCGGCAGGCCATCTTGGCGGCGTGGACGCCGTCGTCGATGGCGCGCTCCAGGTCGGCCAGGGTCGAGCTGGTGGAGGCCCGGAGGAGGATGGTGGACAGGCGGCACCCCCCGTCTCCGCCGGCCTCGTCCTGGCTGAAGATGGTGACCTTCCGCCCGCCGACCTCCTCGACCCTGACGGAGTCGCAGTGCCCCATCTCGTCGGGGGTGGCGGGTCCCAGCCGGACCAGGGCCGTCGCCCCGGAGGCCGTGCACAGGCGGCGCAGGTCGAACTTGGACGGGCAGCGGAGGCACATGAGGCCGTACCGCTCGATGAAGTGGAGGGCCATCTCGCTGACGGTGCCGCCGCTGAGGACGACCTTGCAGCCGGTGTCGGCGATCGCCTTGATGGTCTCCTCCATCCGCTTCTCCTCGGATTTGTTGTAGCCCTTGAGGTCGTCGGCGTTCTTCATGAGGACGGTCCCCTTGGCCTCGGTGCCGCTGGCCTCGATGCCGCAGCCGAAGATGGTGATCTTGGCGTCGGCCGCGGAGGTGACGGTCGACTCGCTGCCGCGGAGGGCGACGAAGCCCCGGATGACGCGCGATTCGGCCACGTTGCTGCCCAGGATCTTGGAAACGCGGACGGAATCGGGATTGACCGAGGGCCGGCCGGAGCTGCTGCTGCTCCCCATGGTCCCGAGGCAGGCATCGACGACGAGGGGGGCCAGGACGTCCTCGCTGCCGTACTGCTTGGCGCTGAGGACCGGACTCACGACGCTGAGGAGGCTGTCCCGGTCCCGCGGATCGTCGACGGTTTCGACGGCCAGGGCGGGAAGGAGCTCCAGCAGCCTCTCCCCGGCCTTCTTGTACCCCTCGACGATCTCGCTGGGGTGCAGTCCCATCCGGAGCAGGTCCTCCGTCTGGCCCAGCAGCTCCCCGGCGAAGCTGACGGTGAGGTTGGTCCCGTCGCCGCACTCCTTGTCCTGGGCGTCGCTGGCCATGGAGAGCATCTTGGCGGCCGGGTGCTCGATCTCCAGTTCGCGGACGATGGCGGCGCAGTCCGACGTGACGATGATCCGCTCGAGGTGGTTGACGACCAGCTTGTTCATGCCGTTGGGGCCCAGGGACGTCGAGACGATCCGGCTCAGGTCGCGGGCCGCCTCGACGTTGCGGACGACGGTGGCGTCGGGACCCGACAGGTGCTTGTGGCCCGACTTGAGCATCCCCGAGAGGCCGGCGGCCGCGTTCAGGTTCATTGACTGCGCCATTTTTGTGATGTTGGGTTTGGCTGTTTGGCTGGGCGGGGCTAAAAGATACGCGCAAAATACAGTACTCTACTAGCTAGATACGATCAAGTACGGAGCTCCAGTATCTACGGATACGAACAATGTGGCGAGTGGGTGCGTGGGGAGCGCGAGAACGGTACGTGGACCGGTAGCAACGGTGGTGGGGCTCGATCAAATAATAATATGCCGACCCGACCTCCGCCGAAAATTTTGGAAGATGCAAAAATGAGCAAATTTGCGGCGCGGCGGTCAGACGATCTCATCAGTTTCTGTGATGATTTGGTGACGGAAGCCCGCTCCGCTTCTCATCTTCTCCGAACCATGGCGATGGGATCGGGAATCGGGAATCGGAAAACGGCACATGGAACACCACGCCGGTTAGGTTGCAACCATTCCCTCGGTTACCGCCAAGAAGCAAAAGCAGGGCTGTCCGTCCCTGTCCGCAATCGGCGACGCTGTGCAGGTGGGCAGCAAGATGACGTCGTTCGGCGCCTACGTCCTGTCCCTGGCCCTCGTCGTCGTCGCCGTCCTCAACACCGCCGCGGCCAAATTTTCGGCGGCCACCGTCGCCACCGGCAGGGCGGACGACGGATATCTGTTCCAGGGCGATCCCAGGGCCAGGAACGTCGTGGAGTACGGCCCCAACGGCCACCACGCCGGCGGCGGCTTCGACGTCCTGCCCAACGTGGATCGGGTGGTGGAGTTCTACGATCCTAGTTGTGGGTGAGTATTAGCATTTGTTTTGTGCTACGGTTCGCGTATCTTTCCGACGTGTAATTAGTACATGCAGTGGGCGGGGCGTTGGATACCGTCAAACTGTAATTGCATCAACTTACTTATTTTCCATACACTCATTCCAACATGGTTCATTAATTGTTCCAATGTTTTAATATGCACAGAGCATGCCAACTGTTCGCCTCGACCTACGTCAAGATGGCCGACACGGCCGCCACCAAACGTCCCGGCACCAAGTCCAACCCACTCCCGGCCATAACGCAATTCCATTCCGTTTCGTGCTCCCAGCACCACGACGTGTGCAAGGAGTACCACATCACCGGCTACCCCACGCTCCTGGTCCTGCCCAGGGGCGGAACGAGCTATTATGATGCCGAACCGGTCGGGAAGGACATTGTTTCGGGACTGATCGCCGGACCTGGCGGGTACAGCCTCGGCAGCATTGCCAAGGCGCTGAAGAAGGCACGGGCCAATCTTGATGGTGAAAAGGATGAGGAGGACAAAGATACTCCAGACGCAGCTGATAAAAGCAATGGCGATGCGTCAGTTGTTAGGAGAAGGTTGGAAGAAGAGGTGGGCGATGACGATGCCATGTCGTCGGATGCGGAGAACGACGATCTCGTTGGTGAAGACTCCGACGACGCCGACGATGATGAGGCATCTCCAGAGGATGCCGATGAGTGGGAGGAAGGCGAGGGACCGCCTCCCAAGTATGCCAAGGCCAATGGAGGCGGCGGTGACGTTGGTACCACCGCTGCCATCAAGCAAGTGTCCAATCCTGCCGCCGGTCGTGATTCCACCTACACCAACAGGCTCAAGGCCGCCGCCGATGCGGCACGTGCGGCCGCAGCCGAGGATGACAGCCCCGATATTGACGAGTCCAATGAAGAAGCGGAGGCGGAAGCGGAGACAGATGACGACGCCGTTACTGATGCCGCCGATGCCGATTCGGAGGACGACAGTGAGGACGAAGATGAGCGCCCCCTCGCCGCTGCTCAGAAGCGTGCTGCCGCTGTAACGGCCAAAAACAAGATGGCGCGCATGAAGAAGGATATTATGGACGAGGAGGACGATAGTCAGGAGGAGCAAAGGGAGGAATCCGGCCCGGTCCCTCCTCCTCGAGGTGGCAACAAGGCCACCACAACATTTGGCAAGGAGGAGGATGTTACGGGTGACGAAGACGAATCCAGGGAGGCACCGGCACCTGCGAAGAGGGTTGCTGCCGCTTCCACCTTCACCACTGCCGCAAGGACGACCATGAAAAAGGCTTCTCCGGAGACCATTATTGCAGCGGAACGGGGTGCCGCGAGCGACGAGGAGGAGGAGGAGGAATCACCGGCTGATCCCCCTGCAAAGCCATCCCCCGATAGTCCCACCGTTCGCAAGTTTGCTGCAATCAAAACAATAAGTGATGAGGACGAGGACGAAGATGACGAGTCGGAAGAAAAGGAGGACTCCGATGCCGAGATGACAGGAGATGATGACGACGAGGTGTCAGACAACGACGGAACTGATGATGATGATGATGATAATAATGATGATAAGTTTACCAAAGACCAAAATGACGACGAAGTATCATCTGTGGATGATGAGACAAAAGAAGAGGATGCGTTCGTCGCAGAGCGTCCTCGTCCCCCGCCAGGGCAGGTCCGTCCCGGTGCATCAGCTCCTTTTGTTGGCGATATCGCACGTGCCAAATTACTCGCAAAGACTGGTATGCAGCCCCAGGACATTCAGAAGTATCAGCAGGTTGCGGCTCAACGCCGCGCCGATCTCGCCAAGAAAGCCCAGAAGCGCATCCCCACTGTGTTCCAGGGGAAGAAGGCCGCCGCCGCCAGAAAGCAAGCGGCCCAAGCCCTGAGAAAAGAGGAAAAGAATCCTGCTGAGCGACAACGCCTGGCACAGGAACGGAAGCAAAAGAACAAGGAGCTTCTGCAGAAGAGGATTGAAATGGCCAAAAATATCAGAGAGCAAAAGAGACTGGCCGCCGCCAAGAATGCAAACGGTGCTGCCCGCGCCCCTACCACGGAGCGAGTCAGATCTCAAGGTGGTCCGACATTTCAGAAGACCAAGCCCACGCCCACGCGCAAGGAGTTGAAGCAAAATACTATCGGCAAGAAGTTATCCATTCCGAAGAAAATTCTGAGTAGCGTCCCCGTCGTGAAGCGTGCCTTCAAAACCAAGCCGGAGGAAGATTTGTATGCAGATGCCGCTCTTTCTTTCGTCACGGGTCTGAAGCTGGGGGTTTTCACCGATAGTCGGCCGCTCGATCAGAAGCGCCAGGGAGCTCTTGTCGATTGGCTTGAGCTACTCAGTATTTCTCTTCCGCCGGAACTGGGATTGCATGCGGTCATCGATGATCTGCTCAATAACATGAGCTACATTTCTCAAGGCCGCGATAAGCTCTATGAGCAGCTGGACAAATATCCACTCGCCAACAAGTACTGGAGTGACAGCTGTTCCAAAGGTCGCAGAGGTCAGGGGCAGAATTGCGGTCTATGGAAACTGCTGCACATTGTTACCATTGGCTTCGCCGAGCACCGTGGTGGGCTCGAGCAGCAGGACGGCTCCTACGTCGATGTTCCCATGTCCTCTGGTCCGACCTTTACGCCCAACGAGGGCGCTGCCATAATCCGCGAGTACATCGCCCTCTTCTTTGGGTGTGATGTCTGCAAGAACAACTTCCTGTCGAAGTATGATGATTGCGTTTCTTTTGGTCGATGCGACCGTATGCCAGTTGATGCCCGCATTGACGAAGTTGAGGATGAGGATTGGAGGGAGTTTCCGCTGTGGCTGTGGGAATTCCACAACCATGTCTCGGCCAGAATTGTTCAAGTCAAGGCCAAGCGGGACGGCGGTCGCGACGACGAAGTAATCGGAATATGGCCAAACGCCGAGACCTGCTTCTCGTGCTATAGCATTGATGGGCAGTGGAATATGGAAGAACTGTATGCTTTTCTGGAGACGACGTACTGGTACGCATCCTCCTCCAGCGACTTCAAGCTGGATCGGGCTCTCAAGGATTTCGACAAGACTCAGAGGTTGGAGTCGTCATCCACCGGCGCGGCTGGCGCCGGCGGTGCCTTCACATTGTTCGCTTGGGTTGGACTTATTGCGACTGGCTTCTATGCTTCAAAGCGAAAGAATGTCTGGTTGGCGGACATCCAGAAGCACACTAGTATGCCCATTGCTCGCAACGGTGCGGTTGGAAAGAAAGCGTAATACGCCGACGCAAGCTGCGGCATGATTTTGTACCATGATTTATTCTTAAATTTCTGATATATATAATACAGCTGTATTAGATACACAATCCAACATTCCAAGTCGTCCTTTTGGGGTTTACCTAACTCTAAGCCAAATAGTAGCACAGATGCATCGTGTCTCTTTTGTCTTCTTTCGATGCCATTCCCTCTGCTCTACTAACAACCACAACCAACACTGAATTTCCAACCACACTCCATTCATTGCCTGCATCATGATGCCACGGGAGGAGCCGGCGCAGCAGCCGGTGCAGCAGCAGCTGCGGGGCCGTCCTCTCCCGGAGCTATCGCCTGAGCCGGGGGCTCATCAGCGGGGGCATCATCCTGCTCCTGAAACATCGCCTGATCGGCCTCGTCCTGCCGCTTGCAGACGTTGGCGGCGTACTGGTCGGACACCTTGCACTGCACTCCGACGTAGTTGGTGATGTTCCCGGCAGCATCCCGAAGAGCGGCGATGAAGAACTGGTTCCAGAAGGTGGTGCCATCGACGCGGTAGTTGAGGAGACAAACGGACATGTCGGATCCCTCCTCGATGGCATTGCGGATCTTTTCGACGGCCTTGGGGTCCGTCTCGGGACCCTGGAGGAAGCGGCAGTTGCGGCCCAGGACCTGGTCGAGGGTGTAGCCGGTCAGGTTGAGGAAACCCTGCGTCGCGTACACGATGGGATTGTCCGGCAGACTGGGATCGGTCACGACAAAGTTCTGCTGGGCCGTCTGCAGTGCCTTGATGAAGCTGAAGTCGGGGTCGTCCAGGACCTTGTTGGCGTCGCTCGAGCTGCCGGCGATCAGTCCTCCGCCTCCACCGGCGGCTGCCTCGGCAAGATTTTCCTTCTTGAGCAGCTCATCGGCCTCTGGTCCGAGGTGCTCGTGAATGCTGGAGCGGAGCTTGTCGTTCTCGTCCTTGAGGAGGGCGACGGACTGCTGGAGCGATTCGAGGAGGAACTTCTTCCGGATCCGAGATCGCTTGGCGTGCTCTCGGTTGCGCTCTCTGTGTGTGAATATTCAATTGGGTTAGGGATATAGAATAGATGGGTAAGAGAAAGTGGCAGAGAAGGGGGCGCGATCTTTTGTTCTTCTTGTCTGCATATATATATATATATATATATATATATTGAACTCACCTCCTCTCGACCTTTTGCTTGTCGCTCATCTTCCGATCGTTACGGGCACCGACCGA
>Ga0115006_10004059_pt1 | contig 10139 bp, 10 predicted proteins | sample ArcOceMetagenome_3_FD_88943 | JGI IMG/M metagenome (GOLD analysis project Ga0115006, IMG submission 88943) | Marine eukaryotic phytoplankton communities from Arctic Ocean - Arctic Ocean- Svalbard ARC20M Metagenome | ecosystem: Environmental > Aquatic > Marine > Oceanic | place: Arctic Ocean...
ACACTCTCCCTCTCCCCCCCCCTCCCCAGACCCCCTCCTACACCCTGAACCACCTGGTGAAAGAGCGCTACCCCCGTTTCATCGACGCCCTCGGTGATTTAGACGACTGTCTCTCCCTCCTCCACCTTTTCTCCCAGCTACCAGGAACCGGGAAAATCAAATCCAAGGTAGTTAACAAATCCAGAAACCTTATAGAAGGATGGAACGCGGCCGTCGTGATGTACGGCGGAGTCGAGAAGAGCTTCGTGAGCGTCAAGGGTACCTACTTCCAGGCATCCGTAATGGGTGTTGAAGTAAGGTGGTTGGTCCCTCATCAGTTCACCCAGAACACACCCGTAGACGTGGACTACAGGGTCATGGGGACGTTCGTCGAGTTCTATCAGGTTCTCATGGACTTCGTGCTTTACAAACTATTCAGGTAAGCGGGAGAGAGGGAGAGAAGGCTGGAGCTCAGGATGGAGAGAAGCGACAACTAAAGCAACATACCTTATTTTCGCACAACTAACAACCTTCCGCCTCGTCGCTACGCTCATCACCCCCGCTCCTCGCTTCGTTCATCCCCAGGGAGAAGGATGTTGCTTACCCCCGTAAGGGTGGTGACGGTGGTATCGGTGAGTACATCAAGGGTAACGGTGTCGGGGTTGCAGAGGCCATGATCGAGGAGGAGGGCGCGCCCGGAGGAAAGGGGGGGAAGAAGGGGAAGAAGGACAAGGGGAACACCATCGTTATACCGTCCTCTGTCACGGAGGGGGTGGTGGAGGAGGAGGAGGAGGAGGAGGGGATGGAGGGGGTTGGGGAGGCTATGAGGGACATGGAGTACGACATGGACAAGGGGGGAGAGGACAAGGAGGGAAAGGTGAGGAGTTGGGACGAGTGGGAACCGAAGGAAGGATGAACCTAAGCGACAGCTAGACTTATACCTACCACGCCAGACTTATACCTACCACGCCGTCCTCTCGCTTCGCTCGTCACTCGTTCCTTTCCTTTAGATTTTCTCCGGGCTCGTCTTTTTCATTTCCCGCGAGGTCCCCCGTACCATCTGCGAGCTCGTGATTCTCTCCCAAGGGGGAAAGGTCGGTTGGGAGGGTGCTGGCTCAACCATCCTACCGAACGACCCCGACATCACACACTTCATCGTTGACCGTCCCAAGCTACCTGGCACCTTCAAGGGTTACCCTAAGGAGAGGGAGTACGTTCAGCCACAGTGGATATTCGACTGTTCCAACTTCCGCTACCTTCTCCCCGTCGGGGGTTACGGCGTCGGGAGCCCCCTGCCTCCCCACTTGAGCCCTTGGTCCGAGGATGGCGGTTACGTTCCTAGATACAAGAAGGAGGTCGAGGCCATGAGAAGGGGTGAGGTTTACGTCCCCACCGACGACGAGGAGGACGGGAGTGACGAGGAAGGGGAGGGGGACGTACCGGAGGCAGAGGGAACGGAGGACGAGGGGGAGGACGACGATGAGGAGGACGAGGAGGACGAGGAGAAGGTCAGGGATAAGAAGAGCGCCGAGGACTCTGAGGCTGACCTTGCCAAGATTATGATGTCCAAGAAGGCCAAGAGGCTCTACGGAAGGATGCAGCACGGAATTAAGGAGAAGCAGGACACCATTGACGTTCTCGAGAGCAAGAAGAGGAAGATCGAGAGGGAGAAAAAAAAGGATGAGAAGAAGAGGAAGATCGAGATAATCAGCGAGAAGGAGGCCGAGGAGATGGAGGAGAAGAAAAAGATCGGGCTTAGGAAACAGTGCATCGGGGGGAAGGGAAGGGACGAGAAGGGGAGGACTGTTGTGAAACAGAAGGTCGACAGACTCAAGGGGGAGAGGAAGAAAATGGAGAAGGGATATGAAAATGTACCAGGGATGAAAAAGGCTAAGAAGACCAGGAAAGCCAAGAGATAGGGGACGGGGATGGGAAATAAGACGATGTGTTATGAGAGAAATTTGTACATTGTAGTTTTTGGTAGCTTCTGCGATGAGCGAAGCGAATCGCGAAAAGGGTTAGGTTTAGGTATGAGAATTACTGCGGTGTTTATGGAGAAGGCGTATCTTGTACAGAAGTATAAGCGCCTGCAGTTTTTGTCGCTAGTGATTGCGTTGCCAGCTCGTCGCTTCGCTCCTCATTTAAGCTCACCTACGCTCTCCTTCACCCAACCTCCCCTTGCTTCTCAGCTAGGTACTTCCCAACCATCAACGCAGTGATTGCGGTGTTGAAGAACGCGACATCAAGCCTGTCAACGACCCCCCCGTGCCCGGGTATGAATTTACCGTAGTCCTTCTGCGAAGCGAGGGAGATAGATGTCAGTCATAGCCATGGCATTAGCTGTCGCTTCGCTCCAGCCGTCGCGTCGCTCCCATCCAGCCGTCGCGTCGACTCCCCCCCCTCCCTCTCACCTTCCCCCCCGCTCTCTTGACTAGAGATGCAAGGAAACCGGAGAAAGGACCTAGGAACGAAAGAACCAGGGGGAGGAGGTAGAGGGTTGGGAGTGGGGTAGAGGGGGGAAGGTAAGAGCGGAGGATGTAACCGACGATAATGGAAAGCATGGCTCCTCCGAGGTAACCCTCTACCGTCTTGTTAGGGGATAACGTGGGTAGGAGTTTGGTCTTCCCAACTGTGGAACCGAAGAGGTACGCGCCGCTGTCGTTCGTCGCGGTCAGGAGGATGGAGTAGACGAGGGCGCGGACGCCGGTGGGTGAGGTCAGCAGGGGGAAGGAGAGGGAGAGGAGGGGGATAAGGAAGGAGGAGATTGAGAGGGTTAGGCAGGGGGATTTGAGGACTGGGTGAGGGCGCGAGCGAAGCGAGCGCGGGAAGGGGCGAGAGGCGAAGCGACAAGCAGCAGGTTGTTAGTCATAGTGGTGGCAGTATGCTGCTGTCGCCTCGCTCCAGCCTTCTCTTCGCTCCAGCCTTCTCTTCGCTCCAGCCTTCGCCCTCACCTTGCAGCATTGTTGGTGGCGTCAATGAGGACATGGAGTTGGTCCTCAAAACGAGCTCGACCATTGTGATGGACGTAAAGGTGAGCGGTAAGTATGGCACAATTCTGACGATCGCCGCCGGAGTAGACGGGAGAATCGTCTGGAGGTAGGGAAGAGTTGAGAGGGAGATGAAGAAGAGAAGGGAGGGTAGATGGAGGGGCGTAGAGAGTACGCCGAGGACCTCGTGGACGGACTTAACCTGGAGGGTAAGGAAGAGGACGAAGAGACCGACGGAGGAAGTCAAACGGTAGTAAAGGGGAGGGAGGAGGAGGAGAAAGATTGAGGATATCAAACGAGGACGCAGTGAAGATGATTTTAATTTTTGAGCATTTGGGGTAGGAGGTACGGAGATAGGGGGGACAACCTGGGAAGATGGGACAGTTGCCTCGTCAGGGGTTGATAATATCGTATCATTTGTGGAAGGTGCATGTGTCGAGTCGAGGGGAGAGGAACTTGTGGACAGAGATGAGAAGTCCGAGAGAAGGAGTGATGTAGCAGTAGGATAAGAGGAAGGCAAAGACGACGAGAAGCCAAGGATAGCAAGGAGAGGGAGGAGAATTCGCATCCTTAATTTGAAGCCAAGCAAGGGCAACATTTTGGTACTCTTTCCGTCTTAAAATTGAGACAAAAGCCGACCCAAGTGCGGTAGACGTATCGGGTATGACAAAAAACAACGAAAATCGCTCCAGATACTTATTTGGAAGACAAACCAGTTGACTTACCAGAACGGGATGTCGACCTAGAGGCCAATATTGTAGAGAATGATGACGCCACGACAAAACTCCGGCGTCAGAGCATAAATCTCGGAGTAATAGTTCCTCATATTGGGGGAGATAAGCCCAAGATAAATACGAGCCAACTCAGGAACCTGTCCAACTGTCAAATCCATAGCTGACAGCCTCATCATGTCCATCAAAGGTAGCTCTGGGATTGAACACGCCATCGATCATTGGGCTGCAGCAGATCTGCCGGAAGCGGAAAGCGATGAGGCGAAGGAGGCGATTGAGTTCATGAAGCGAGTAGCCCATGCACTCGCAAAGAAGATTGTAAAGTGGCTTAAGATGGCCAGGGTAGGCCTCACGGTGCGCATCGCGGCGGCTTTGATTTTGACGTACGAGGACATAATGACAGACATCTTGGTCTCTCTTGAGTTCAAGGAGACTGGACGCGACGGTTTCTTTAGAACTTCGGTTGGGGCTCTTGCTTTAGCCATATTTCTCCACACTCTCGTGGCGTGGCTAGACAGTGCAAAGAAGCCCCCAAAAGTTTCCTTTCGCCGTTTTCTTGTATCTTTCAGCATGCTGTCACCAATTATGGATGCTTACAACGTTTGGACTGGGAAAGACACAGACAAAGATCTCATGTTCACTCCTGATGAAGCCCTGGTGATGAGTCGTGTTATTGAGCTGGTTTTTGAGAACCTTCCCGAGTCTGTGCTCCAAACATACAATTTACTGAACACCGCCAAGTCCGACATCGCACCTATCACGATTTTCTCCATCATGGCTTCACTAGCAGCAGCGGCGTTCATAATGTGCGATAGTAGCATATCTCACGAGCGATCCTACATGGGATCCCATCAAGGCCCATACGTCCATCCTATTTTTGGATATATCCCTGCCAAAACACACAGGCAGGTTGGCTTGTATACGGGGATGTTTTCATTTTACGTTGGTTACTTTTCGATGAATGTTTTGGCATATACCACTCTGGCAACATATTTTCATATCCTTTTGATACCAATCATGGTCATTTTTGAGCTTTGTGTGTATGGTGTTGCACAATACTGGCGTGGAGGTCTTCTGTATTTCAGGGCACCCTTAGAGAATGAGATATAACCATAAGCATTTCAGTTCAGATCGGATTTTTCACACTCAATGCCATCCTTCCGTGGACTAACTCAAGGATTCCCCAGATCTCTGGGTCGACACTGTTTAGCTCAACAATCCTGTACACATGCATAAAAAATACCGCGATCAATTTCTACGGTGTAACAGCCGGTGGCGAAACAAACAGTATCCAACTCATCGCACTACTCGTGTCAGTTGGACTTGTTATTTTCGGAATCTTTCTTACCCTTCTCAACTGCCATAGCGAACACCGCTATACTTTTTACTCATTTGGCAAACATATTAACAGTCCTTACCATGAGTTTGACTTGAATTTTAGCGGCAACAGTATTTTTTATAAATCAAGAGACGAAGCTATCGGGAGGCTTACCTACTTCTTCCATCCAAATTATTTTCGGAAAGAGCAGCTCCTGGAATGGGTGTTAGCGATCGACGTCAACAAGTCGTCACTTTTTCAGTCCAGAAAATTGTTACCACATACCATATCAGGCGTCTCCGAAGACTTACCACACGCTATCCTATTCGACCGACCACGGACGATATTTCGATGGCACAACGACGAGGAAGCCCTGGCCGCGGTTGAAGAGAAACTATCAGCGTTGGAAAAAGCTCTTGCCGAGAAAATAGAAAACGAGGAAGAGCTAGCGAGGACGCAAAGCTTCGCGCCAGGAGCTCTTCACCAAAGGTTGCCACCGTGCGACGAGTAATTTGTAACATACGTTTATATGTTCCTCCCCAAAAATACTTTTTGTATACCACTCTCAGAACAAAAATCTCATTAAACACCTTGTACCTAATTTGCTGATTTTTCCTTCTGTACCCCGCCCCTTCACGATGTCACTACAACGTCCTATCATTGGATCCCTCTCTAGTCTCCTAAAATCCCTCAATTCCACCCATCGTCGACTTCCTATCACCCTCGCCCCCCAATTTTCTCCTCATAAGCGACTGCTTTCCTCGCTCCCCCAAAGATTCCTCTATGAATCGTCACCAGTTTTATACCCTCCTCCATCGTATCAGCGTTCAGATGTAATTATTGATGAAGTAACAGGCGTCAAAACTGGACGGAAACCTCGCCCATCATCAATATCGTCATCAACCTTCACGAAGGCTTACAAAACGAGCTTGAGTGGTACCCACGAGCTTGGAGGCACGGCAGGCGAGGGTGTATACTCGCCCCCTGACATTGTAACTTGGGGTTCCTCCCTTGATCTCCGTTCTTCTTCTATATCGAGTGATTTCAATGTCCTGTTATCGTCGAAGGAGGAGAACGACAGCGCGCTGGTGAAGCTCTACAAGCACGGTATACTCAGGGTCTACAACGTGCCGACGGATCACGACGGACAGTGGAAGCTTGCGGAGTGCTTCAGTGGAGGTTCCAAGGATGACATTTCTGCAAGAGAGGTGAGGGCGGGAGGAGCGAAGGACAGGAGGAGCGCAGGAGGAGCGAAGCGAGAACTGCCCATCTCCAGCCTTCTTAGGACAAGCGAAGGGCAGGAGGAGTGAGGCGACGACTGCTTGACTGCTTGACTGCTTGACTGCTTGACTGCTTATATTGACCCTCCTTTTGGACTCGCTTCGCTCTCGTCCCTCAGAAATCCCTCTACTTTTCCAATTCCGGTCCCTCCAAGACCCTCTACGGTAGCACCTGGTCAACCTCCACATCCTCAACCCTCCAAGGAACCTCCACATCCGTCGCCGATTCCGCATACACCTCCCTCTCCCTCCCCCTCCACACCGACATGACGTACTTCCACAGCCCTCCAGGCCTCCAGATCTTCACGATGGACCAACCAGCACCAAAAGAGGGAGGGAGCAGTGTTTACAGGGACGGTTTCCAGGCCGCGTACGCCCTTTATTCCACCTGCAGGTCATCCTTCTCCGTTCTTGCGTCTACTCAGTTCACGTACCGTTACGTTGACTCCGAGCAGGGATGGCACCTCGAGGCTTCAGGTCCTATCATAGAGGTAGACCCAACACGCAGAAAACCAGACGGTTCACCGGTGGTTAAAAGCGTACGCCATAACGACCTTGACAGAATAGGCTACCTACCGCCTTACAACGTCCAAGGTGAGGCAGCGAGTGTATCCAATTCCCCCCCCCCTCACTTCAACACCCCTGCCTAACCGTTTTCCCGCTTCTCTTCGCTCATCTTAGGTTCTGATGTCGACGCTTGGTACGAAACGGTAGACAAAGGTGAGCCGTTAATCCCCGTGTACCGTTCTCGTCCCTAACTAAACCCCACTCTTTCGCCCCCCTCCCCTCCCCCCCCCTCTTCCTTCCTACAACCCCCTTAGCTCTTTCTAAATGGGACACGATCGTCCACAAATCGGGTCGTTGTAAAATGCATTTAACCAACGGCGAGGCCGTGGTCGTGCACAACAACCGTGTCATGCACGCGAGGGAGAGCTTCAGGCTGGGGGAAGGGGGGGAGAGGAGTATTGTGGGATGCTATGTGAGCAGGGAGGATGTCGAAAGCAGGTGGAGGGGAGCCATGACGGATTTTTAGTTAAGGGGGGGGGTAGGGAGGGGCTTGAATAGCGTTCCTGCGAAACCTTGAGGAATGTTTTTTTAGATAAACTCAGTGAGCAATTTTTACAATCCACTGTTCCCCACATCATATATCCTCCTATTACCCAGTGGTCTGTGTAACTTTTAAGGGCTCGGTGTTTGTGCATCATTCTCTCGGACGCAATTTACTGGTTGTCCTGGAGTACCTTGACGACGCTCTTGAAAGCGAACCACTCAGGGATGTCCTCCCCCGCCCTGAGAGCCTTGCGGAACTTGGTGCCGGAGAGGGACTTCTTTGTTAGGTTTTTCTCCTCTGCCTCGTCTGCGGTGGTGTATCCCTCCTCCTCGGTGTACACGAGGTTGAGGCTAGGTACGGCCTTGATGCCAAGCTCGGGTCCCTTGCCCTTGAGGAGGTCCTGGGCGTCGTAAGCTCCGTAGAAATCGTCGCCGGTAACGGAGGACTTGGATCCTGCCATGTCACGTCCGACGATGAAGGCGGTGCAGCCGTAGTTCTTCCTGATCATAGCGTGCTGAATGGCCTCCCTGGGTCCTGCCATGTGCATGGAGTAGGGTAGGTAAGCCCAGAAGGTGCGGGGGTTCGCGGTCTCCTCCTTGAGGACCTCGTAGGTCTTGTACCTGACGGTTCCGGGGATGTCGTCGGCCTGGGTGGGTCCACAGGTGGGGTGGACGAGGACGACAGAGTCAGCGTCCACCTCGGGGGCCTCCAGGGCGCGGGTGAAGAGCTCGTAGTGGGCGCGGTGGATGGGGTTGCGGCACTGGAAAGCGACGACGTCCTTGTCAGCAGGGAGCATGGCGCGGACCTCCTTGGGGGTGGCGCAGACGAAATCACGGATGGGCAGGTTGAGGCCGGTGACCTTTCCGCCCATGTAGTACTTTCCCCTCTCGGTGGCGACCATGAGGGATCCGGGGTGCTCGATCTGGGAGGTTCCGTAGCACTTGAGGCACTCGAGAGGCTTGTTTGGTGTGTACTTGTCGGTGAACTCAATGGTGGCAATGTCGCGGTCACCATCCTTGAGGAGGGCGACGTCACCGGCCTGGAGGGACTCGTCGTCGGTATCGAAGACGATGGGAAGTCCGAACATGAGGCCGTCGGGGAGGGCCATGTCCTGAGTGAGGCGAGGAGCGAAGAAGGGTGAGGAAGGGTGCGAGCGTGGGAAGAGTGATTAGTTGTAGTAGTAGGTGGTACGGTGCTGTCGCTTCGCTCCAGCTTTTCCTCTCTCCAGCTTTCCTTCGCTCCTCCATCTATCCCTCACCTCAACGACAGACTTGTAGCTGGTCTCGTCCATGAATCCAGTGAGGGGTGATAGTCCCCCGTTCATGATAAGCTCGACGTCGCAGAGCTGGCGAGGGGAAAGCTGGATGGTCTTGGTGGTCTTGGCCACGGCGACAGCGGGGTCGGAGGTCATCAAATCAATCAGCTTTCCACCGTGGGGCTGGGCACGGAGTCCATCTGGGGTTTTAAGGGGGTTTAAGGATTAGTTTAGGGGAATTATTTATAATTTTGTAGAAATATAGATTATATGAGAATATGATAGTATTAAGTATGTGTATTTATCTATATATATATAATGAATGGGATGTATGGACCGGGTGGTCGTCGGGATATGGAGTTTGTATACAAATTATTCCACTATTAGGGCATTAGAGAATATATAAATTATATATATTAATATATTATAGTGCGTCTAATATATTAATATATGATAAATGATGTAATAATTATGATAATGGTGATATATATATGGAATTGCAACTTCGTCTCATTCTTTGGATAATCGCTAAACACTTACCAGTAGTAGTAGACATGGAAAGGACAGCCTTGGAGGCAGACCTAGCGACAGGGGTGAAGAAGGCCTGAGCAGAAGCGACGAAAAGAGAGTAGACAAAGAGCTTCATGATCAAAGAGGGAATATGACAAAGGCCACCTATCCGATTGTGGATGGCCGAGATTTGAGTTCCAAATATATGCTTCGGGAAAGCCTTTCAACATTAGAAAAGTTTTTTTATGTGGAGGGCAAGGGCAAATACTGCGAAATGCGCCCTTATTCAACCGTAAAAATAACAAAATCCCTCAAAATAACTGAAATTTGGTACTTTACCACCAAATTCCAAGCTCAGCGACGCAACTACGAACCCGCTCAAGTGAACAACTAGAAGGGAGGCGAGGAACGCAAAAATTAAACAAAAAAGGAGAGGGGGGGGCAGAAAATCCCCCCCTTTTTTTCTCACCTGCCTGTTCTGTTCTCCCAAAGTGTTCGTTTCTTTTGCAAAAACAAAAACTCCCTCGCCCTCCCCACGTCCCCATGTCTCCCCGCACGGTCGTATGCGTACTCGAGATTTTCTACGCCGTTGATAAAACCGCCCACCTGACAGTGTACAGTGATTCCTCCCCCACCTCCATGGCATCGTCCTTTGCCAGGGAGCACAGTTTAACCAGGAGGTACCAGAAGGCGCTGGAACAGCACATCAGGGAAAACCTCAGGAATGTACCCTCGCCTGATAGGAGCGTTGGGAGCGAAGGTACAGGTAACCAGAGCGAGGTACAACATGTGGTACCGAGGACAAGCGGAACGATTAAGGAGGAGACGGGGTACAAACAGACAACGGGGGAAGGGGGGGGACGCAAGGAAATGATAGGAAAGAAGATGGATAAGGTGGGGTACAAACCGAGTTTCGGGGGTACTGAGGAGTGGAAGGGAACAGCAGAGAAAGGGATGGGGGGGGAGGAGGACGAGGCTGGTGAGGAATGGGCAGGGGGGGGGGGGGGGGGAAGGAGGGGGGAGAGGGA
>Ga0115006_10004062_pt1 | contig 10137 bp, 11 predicted proteins | sample ArcOceMetagenome_3_FD_88943 | JGI IMG/M metagenome (GOLD analysis project Ga0115006, IMG submission 88943) | Marine eukaryotic phytoplankton communities from Arctic Ocean - Arctic Ocean- Svalbard ARC20M Metagenome | ecosystem: Environmental > Aquatic > Marine > Oceanic | place: Arctic Ocean...
CGTCATAGAACATGGTATGTGCACTCACCGCAGAGAGAGAGCGAGACCTCGGGGGCACACAGCAGCACGCTCCTCCCCTTCCCGACGCGTGAACTGGGGAAACGAACGGAGCCCGTCGACTAGAGAGGAGGGGGGCCCGCCCGGCCGGGAAGCGCGCGTCGGGGCATGTGGAACTTTCCCAACCTGCATGACGAGCCGCCAGAAACGAACGCGGTCTACCGCGCTCTGTGCATCTGCATTTCGTAGCGCTATGCGTGCACGCACGCGCGCACGCACGCACGCGCACGTTGCCACCACCCACCCAGCCCCACAGGTGAGGAGCGAGATGTCTCCTTTGCCGACACTGACGCATCGTGGGCGTGCTGGTGTGTCGTCGGCAGGAGAATGCACGGGCGCTGCAAGGCTCTACTGCACTCTACCAGGTTCGGAGAGCGGAGGAACACGGCACGCGCACCGTGTCCTCGCCGCGGCTCCCGCGCGCGACACGCATGGCGTCTGCCCGCGTTGCACCGCGGGAGTGAGCGTGAAAGGTAGTGAAAAGTATGCTGTGTTGCAGGACCCCGGCAGAGGCGTATCCTTGGGGAAGGGAATCGCTGGCACGCTGCAGATTAAAGGACGGGCCTCGTCAATGCTGCTGAAGGGAGAGGAAACGCTGCCCGCAGACGTGCAGGAAGAGGAGGAGAAGGCGGAAAAAACACACCGCGCAAAGGCGCGCGCGATGTACATCAACAGGTGGCAACATATATGTATGCGTGCACACACACACACACACACACACACCACAGAGACAGACATACACACACGTCTCTCCTCGTCGGCGACTCTCTCGCCGAGACTTTCGGGCCGCTGCCGTGCCTCCTGGCACATGTAAGCAGCGATCACGCACTCTCCCCGCCCCGCCCTCGCCGACTGTGATTCTGGATGTGTGCTGCCACAGTGCAATATCGGAAGCGTGGAAGAGACTCAAAGAAGGGAACATTGAAAACGCTCGGCAGGAAAGAGCAAAGACAGCTGCTGAATTCGATCTTGCACAGGAAGACAGGTCGGAGATGGAAAGGGCGAGGGGGGTCGGAGGCGGGGTGGGGGTTGGAATGGTGCTCAGTAATCCGCTGATTTTACCATTTCGTGTGTTTTACCCAGTCTGTGTATTGTGGCTGTGGATAATAATCAGGGAGGACTTGAATTGGACTGAGAAGATGCTGTTGAGAAAGCTGATGGACCAGAAGCAGCACGAACTTGACTCGTTGGATTTTGAGATCGAGGCTGCCCAGCGAAGAGTGCATTTGGAAGCCGGTGAGTAGTTGGTGTAGAGCACAGAGGCAGAGAGTGTGAGCGCGGACACACGGGAGAGCTGAGCTCGTCAGACGCGGCGGGATGACCGCCGAGTCTTTTGCTGCATGAATGCGCTGTCTAATCGGCTCATCATCTTGTTGGATCTCTGCTACTCGTCCCCACCCTGCTTCCTCTCAACAGGCAATTCGGCAATGAAAATGGCTCACAGGCTGCTTGCACGCAAGAATTTCACAGGCGCGAAGTCTGGTAACGATTTGTCGTGAGATTGTCCCCCTCCACCCTGTGAACTCATTTCCGGGCCTGCAGAGCAAGTGTGCGTGTGTGCACGCACTGGCGATGCTGTGTAACAAGCGCAAATTATTGCTGAAATCCATCCAACTCTGTCGCCCAACATGCCAAATGCAAATCTCCCGGCAATTGAAATATTTTCCTTGTGTGCGAAAGCGCGAGATCAGGCCGCGGGGGAATTCGGAAAAGCCAAAGAAGATGTAGCCTCTTCCCTGCCCTGCGACCTAGACCAGTACAAGGAACTTCTGTCTTTTGACGAAGAGTTGGCAGCAGCAGAAGAAGAAGCGGAGGCGGAGGCGAAGGTACGGGGTATGCGCAATGCAAGCGCATGCATTCCAGCTTGCAAGCGCATGCATTCCAGCTTTGGATGCATTCCAGCTTTGAGCTTTTCACACGCGTACGAATGTGCATACGAACACACACGCACCGTGCGCGCGCGCTCGCGTACGTGTCCACGTTGACACCCCCCAAAGCACAGACAGTCGACAGACGAAACACACGTGAACATATTCCTTCCTCCCCCTCTCAAGCGCCCGCTCTCGCGCACACACAATCTCACGCCGCGGCACTCAAACAGGCTAAGGCAGAAGAAGCCGAAAGCGAAGGCTAGTATTGATTAGAACTTCTCGCTGACAACCCAGACGCACGGGGGAAAGATGGAGAAAACACTAGTAGCGACAATTCCCAAGTGAAGCTTGCAGTAAGCGGATAAAGAGGCATTTTTGTTTGGCACCGACAGGGCTTCAGTTGAGCAGCCGCAGAGAAATCGTTCAATCGCGCTGCTTTCTTTGTCTTGTCTTTGCGAGGGAGGAAAGGAATGAATAACCGTTTATTCTAGTTTCTAAGTCTCTATAACACATGTGAAAAATTTACAAGAATCTGGTTTCGATTTGTCGGGTACACCGGGCACATGGATACACGTCAACCCAACCCACCTACCCGATGTACTGTGAACAAATTTCTATTCCGCTCTGTCCGATGGGTGGAAGGGCACACATGAGCCATCGACGATGACTACCAATTCGTTTAGGCCCTGCAAATACAGGATCAAGCCAAACACGCACACACACACACGTCAAACGCATTCAACTGGCAGCGACCTCAAATCTTGATCGCACATATCACGACACATTGCACTCTCGAATAGTATCCAGCAAAGGTCAATGCAAGGGACATGTTCATCTAAGCGAAAAACAGCTAGTGGTTGGACTGAGAGCGCGTGCAGGGTCGCATTTCATCTGACATCTGGAAAGTACCTGAACACCAGGAACGTGATCGCCGAAGCGGCACATTGGGCCGACGGGGACGAGGCCTATTGGTGCAACGTCCAGCAGCTTCCACGGCTTCGGGAGGGAAGAAAGGGATCGGGACAGCGCAGGGCAATAAGAGAGCAAAGTTCGGTGAGATTGAAATTATCGTGCATCCGCGCACGCACACAGGCGCCGCACATGTGCTTGCAGTCTCGTCTATCACCCCAACATGCGCATCTCGCCCGCACTTGATACCTTTCCGTTCTCAGAATGATACTGAGGGGGTACGCGCGGGGGTATAGTGCAAATTTTCTTCTTCTTCTTTGGCTCCTCCTTTTCTTCGGCTGCAGGATCCCCTTCGCCCTCATCTGGCAGGAACACTCGAGTGTTACGCCTGCGCACAAGAGCGGAGGTCCGCATGGAGCTGACCTGTGTTTAGTTCATACCTTGCTGGGATTGATTGTCAACTTGCGGTTTTGGTGTGGATGTGGAGATGGAAGGCGCTTTGGTGGGTTTGGATGAGATTCTCTTAATTGGAGGTTCCTGGCTCTTCTCCTCGGGCAGTGCTGGTGTAGTGCCGGCTCTGAAATTGCACAAGCACCCACATACAAACACACCCACCACACACGCACACACCCATACAACCACCCACCCACCGACACCCACCCACCACCCGCACACACAGCACCATTTATCCATCATTTTCCGTAGTATGATGTAACGCAGACAATCTTTGCAAGATGACTTCCTCATTTTCTTCTCGCCCCCCACCCGCCCTCTCCCATACTTCTCTTTACTAGTTCCCGTTCTTCCTCTGATGCATGCATCGACACACGCTGCAAAATCTTACATGAAAGCGTGCCCATCAACACTGGACAAAAACGAATAATCTCCGCTTCCCCCCCCGGGCGACGTCGACGCGAGCCGGATTTTATACTTTTGGCCCTTCCATACACACGGCTCTAATATCTTTGGCACCTGTGTGTATGCATATGTAAACGTGTGCGTGCGCGCTCTGTGCTTGAGCACTTATGTCTCTGTGTGTGTTCGCGCGCGTGCGCAGTGCGCGTGGCTCTGCGCATGCGTGCATACAGGGCACGAACGGGTCAGGAGTCAATCTAAAAGTCACCCTGAACTCCAGGCGGTCCATGCAGACGTGGTTCATGCAGGGAGACACGCGCATATGTTTGTGCAAGGTGCTATAATGATGTGAGTGTCTGCTGCTCGCGAGTGGGATCTTCCTGCCTCCTGTTTTCTCCATCCCTCTCATTTCATGCGTATAGACGTATGTGTGTACACCTCTGTGTTTTCCGGCAGTCCTGTGGGTCCTTTCGCCCCGCATGCATATACATCTCCTTCCGCAACGATGAAGATGGAGTGGTGCAATCCTGCATACAGACAAACACAACAATAAGTTGGTGTACACATGCGCACGCGCACACATACACACATGTAGAGAGAGAGAAAGAGAGAGAACATACCCGCATCGAGTGAGTGAACCCTAAGCTGTCGAAGTCCCGTCACCAAGTGCGGCAACAGGAGGCAATGTCCTTCTGCAAAAAATAACGTTGAACGAAAATGAGTATGCCCGCAGAGAAAGGATGGTATACTGTGATATCATTGACGATAGGCAGATTCCCTCTCCTCCTCCCCATCACACATACCCCGTTTCACCCTTTACTCTCACTTTCTCTCTCTTCACCCATACCCCTCCGTCTTACGCATCCTCTCTCTTTTCATTTCCTCTCTCCATCTTCCCCTCCTTTTCGTGTCCCTTCTTTCTCTGAGCCAATAGTTCTGCTGCACGCGTGCGTGTGTAATGGATTACGTGTGCACACGTATGGGCATACATGCTGCCTTGCTATTCACGCGCGCGCGCACACACACACACACGTACCGGTGAAGGGCATGCCAGCGATAGAGCCAACGCCGAGTTGGCCGTCAGAATTTGATCCGCACGAAAACACCCTCCCTAGAAATGCAAGAGGTGGAGGAACAAAAGGGTCAGCTACACGAAGCTGGTATTCATTATATATATATAGATATGTCATGCCATGTCACATTGAGAAATCCGGATGATGCACACGAACAGATAACTTTCCCGTACCCAGGTTCGTGAGGAGCAACGAGTGGCTCATGGAGGCCCGCGCTGCGACCACATTAACAGATTCTAAATTTTTCATCTGCTGGGGCTCACGGACATAGAAGAAGCCATCATGGCCCAGTAGCGGCAGCTGTGCGTCTCTGGGCAGCCCGAGCTGCAACATATGGTCGTGTGTGATGTTGCGGTCAGTCGGTTGGCCGACAGATTCCTCGCACGAGCACCGACGCGTGTCCATAAACACACAGGGAGGCCCACAATCATTAGTTGCGTTTTGAGGTCACACACACGGACAAAGGCACAGACGCATGGACACACACACACACACACGAGCGCAAATGCAGACCTGTCCATCAGTTGCAAGGCCACAGGCCCAGGCAACACCAGACTCATCGATAAATATCGAGTGTCTCCCTCCAGCAGCCACAGCAGTCACAGCCAGCTGATCTTGTCCCTTCTGCGAAGCGCCCAGCGTGACGTGCCGCGGCGTGTAGACGAGGTTGGCCACGCTGTGAGCTGAGTCAATCTGCTGGATTTTTCGCCAAGAGTTTTCCTTATCGCTGCCTGGAGGCAACGCATCGTGTTTTTTAAGCTCGGACTCGCGCTCCCCGAACAGAATTTTTGACTCCTCTGATTCCTCCAAGCCCAATTGGCCAATGTTGTTCTCGCCGCACGCGTAGGCGGTGCCAGTGTCAAGAAGCAACAGTGAATGGTACCACCCTGCTGACACCGCCTTGATCTTGAGACTCTGCGTGGAGACATTTCCCTCAAAAAACTGTATCCGTTGTGGCAATGCCACATCATCCTTAGTGCCAAGCCCACACTGCCCCAAGTCAGACGCGCCCCACGACCATGCTCCGCCCTGCGAGTCGAGAGCGATGCCGTGCTTCTGCCCGCACGAGACCTGGCCGATGTGAACCCGAGGCAGCAGCAGTCGCGCAACATCATTCACAAGGTCGACCGTCCTGCGCATGCGTGCGTGTGTGTTTGCGTGTGTTTGTGTGTGTGTGTGTGTGTGTGTGTGTGCGTGTGTGGCGTGCGCGTTGCAGACATTTTGCGGAAATCGCTGTGCGCACACATATACAGCACCACAGCTCGCAGCCTCGTTTGATACGCGCACACATGCAACCGCACCAGAGCTCGCCCCCGTGCTTGATGAATGAAGACTCGCGGTCTGCCTTCTGATTTTCCATTGCCGTGGCACTTTCCGGGGTGCCCAAGACTCGCACTTTATTGTCGCGCGTGCACACAGCAAGGATCTCGTCCTTGCCATTAAGCGCCATGCTGTTGACTCCTGCGAAGCCCTTCACCGTGCCCACGCAGGTAGCCATACTGAGGCTCCATACCCTGACACATGCAGAGTATGTATGCACGTTATGCTCTGTGCGCGCATCCGAGAAAACAATTGTATCTTGATGTATCGAACATGCATGATGTGCGTATGCAAGCATACGTGCATATCATATGCGTAAACTTCTGCTCGCAGCAGCAGATACTGGGGATCAGCTATCACATATGTATGTTTGTAAACCTCATCACATCTTCGGCCCCCGCCGCGTATATGAAGTCCTTACAAACAGCCAAACTGTTGACGAACTGCAGGGTTGCTTGCCACTTCAGAAGCTCGTCCAGCTTGCCATTGAACTTGGCGACCCCCTGTTCCAGCAGTAACTTTCCTTCCGTTGTCACCGCCGTCTCGACTTCACGCTCCAGGTTCGCAAGCTCTTTCCGTGCGTCGTCTACCACAGAGTCAGGCGTAAAGCTAGAGGCGAGAACATCACTAATGTCTCCGAGAACTCGCTGCCCCAGACCCTCTTGCATGAATGTTGCTTGTTGCAAGTCCCAGCAATTAATACGGTAGTCGAGGCCAGAGCTAATGAGATGGTTGATGGTTTTGCCGCTTGTGTTCTCGGCGGCCTCCTTCCGTAAGGTCAGCGCATACACGGAGTCTGAGCACCCTTCAAGTTGCCCAATCGAATGCTTCAAGGTAGCGTCCCATACCTTGATGAGCCCGTCCTCACCGGCGCTGTAGGCAATCTTACCGTCAGTGATGATCGAGTGGATGAAACAGCCGTGCCCAAACAAAGTGCGAATGCACCGCCACTCGACCTTGACCTTGCCACTGGGGCTCGCCGTCTCGTGGGAGCTCAGTTCTGTTCGGTTGGCTTGACTACCCACGCTGCTGGCGCTATCGGCTCTGCTGACGGCCTGTGCCTTCACTTCCTCTTCCAAGGGCACCTCTGAACCCTCCCATACCCGAATGGTTGTGTCAAATGAGCCACTGCACACCAGCTTGCCCCTGACTCTCTCGCCCATGTCCGCCGCCCCTGGATTACAGTCTGCTATTGCTAAACACGTGACAGCATCCGTGTGTCCCTCCAACACCTGTGTCAGGGCAAAGTCTCGTTCCACATCCCATACGCACACCGTTTTGTCCATAGACCCTGAGAAAAGGGTGTGGCCATCTAGGACCGTCAAAGACAGCACTGTTTGCGTGTGCCCTCCTCTCAAGCGGTAAGTCTTGCAGAAATCAAACATGGTAGTACTGAGATCGTACACCCAGATGTCATTGTCGTCGCAGGTTGCATAGATCTTCGATTCGTGCATCACGACACAGCCACCCAGTCTCCCACTGTTCGAGCCCCCGCACGGGCCCTCCCACACCGGATGGACAATAGCTGGCTCCATTGCCCGCGCGTGTTTGGTTTGTAGCACCTTCGCGTTCATCTCCGATTGCGCTTCGTTCTCTTCAATCTTCCTGAGCTCATTTTCTTCCGCGCGACGTTTCTCTTCAGCAGCCTGCCGCTCCTTGCGCGCCGTCCATTCGATTTCTTGATCTCGCTCGATGGAGCCTTGCAGATCCTCTAGCGCCGCTTTCGCCTCATGGACGGCTTGCTTCGCAAGCCCGTAGTCGAATGCTGACGGAAAGAGGCTTTGGTCGCGTCGCAACAACTCGTGCAACACCTTCTCTTGCACCGGGATGCCCGTCTCCAGCAGAACCTTGCGCACCTGGATGGTCCGCTTGCCAATCTCCGCGACAAGGACCCGGAACTGCGCAGCTACAACGGGCTCGGACTGAGATGTCTGCATGGATCCATCCAGACAGATCTCGCGCACCTTGGCCTTGAGACCCGCCAAGTCGACCGCAGAACCGGTGGAGGCTTTTGGGGCGCTGAGAATCGCATTCATCTGCGTCACGAGCCCGCGCGTCTCCTTCTCTGCCTTCTGCACGACTTTGCGGGCATTTTGGTAGACAATGGGCATATTCTGTTGCAACAGCAAGGCCCTTTCAAGCACAGACTGCGGCCGCCTCTGAAACGCCTCGTACTCCTCCAACACGAATTTACGATGTTGACGCAGCCGTTCAAGCCAGTAAAACAAGTTGTCCGTTTTCCCTTCATCGCTTGAAACCCTCTGAATGCCCTTGGAGTGTTGATTGTGTGCTTCCCGCCGCGCAGCGTCCTCGAGCGTCTGGCAAGCTTTGTTCATGAGGCCGAGCAACGAGAGCACTCCTGTCTCGCTCATGGCTCTGGACACAAACTGCCTGATGGTCCTCAGATCGGTCAGCGCACCGACCGCCTCGTTATACTTGAAGGCATTCGTCAGCGCGGTCACCCGCGCCTCAAACTCTGCCACGTTGAGCTCCCCGGCCTCTGCCAGCATCTTGTTTGCCAGCTCGTCGCCGCCGTCGTCGTGGGCGTGGGTAGCTATGCTCGGGAGCGTATCCAAGGAGCGAGAGGCTGTGAGCTGCTTCGAGCTCGCCCTACCGGCACGCACGTACAGGCCTGTCCGGTAATCCTGCCGCGTATTCTCGAAAAACAGCGGGCCCGGGCTCACCGGCTTTGTGTCGGCTGTGTCGGTGAACACCGCGCGCCACGATGACTCCGGAAGGGTCTCGGTGGTGCGGCGCATCTGGATCATGCCCAGCATGCCGCCCGTGCTGCGCATGTGCCCCGGCGGCGTTGAGTGGCTTCTGGGGTGGTGGTCCCCGGCGAGTATGCGCTGGGCAGCAGGCGTGAGCGCGCCCGCCGGCACCACGGGACGGAGCGACGTCGCCGCAAATTCGCCTGGGTCGTACTGCAAGCCCCACCGCGCCTTGAGGTCTTCTCGCGCCTCGTGCGCTGCCATGGACGAGGTCCGCAGTGAGGGGTCAATGAGGCCCCCCGGCTGCTTGGGCCCGCCCGCCCAGACCCGGTCGCGCGGCTGCCCGGGCAGCGGGCGCGGCCGCGGCTTGCTGGTGCCCGCAAGGTCCTTGAGGATCCGGCGCGCTGAGTGCTTTTCGATGCCCCAGAACCCGGGCTCCATCGGGTCGCGGGGGGCGTCTGCGGCCTCCAGCTCCGCTGCACCCCAAGCCCCTGGCGGCTGCCGCGGCGCGCCGCGGCGCTGCGCCATTGCTCCGCAGGCCCGGAGCGTGTGGGTGCCTACCCTTGGTAGTCCAACCGATGTCGGCCGTTAAAAGAATTGAGGGCATCGTCAATCTCCCTGGTACCGTCACGGTGACAGCTTTAGCGGCGCTGAGCAAACTACCCCCCCCGTTGCTCTGCCGATTCGCGTAATCCCGTCGAGACTTGATCTGCGCAAATCCTTTGAGGGCCAAATCGACAGTGCGTACTTGAAGAGCAAGCTGTGTTTACTCCAAGCTTGAAACACCTACTAAAAGGTGGTGTAGTTTGGTTTGGCTCCAGCCAGCGAGCCTCTCGAGCCAGCAAGGAAGACCAATGAATCCCGTCAGCGAGCCTCTCGAACCGACAAGGAGGACCAAACATCCTTCTCCAAATTCACGAACTCAGGGAGCCGCGCAGCCCGCCTCGTGTGCTCCGAGACGCTCTCGAGGAGCGAGGCTATCTGCGCGGCGCCCGCCTCGTGTGCTCCGAGACGCTCTCGAGGAGCGAGGCTATTATCGCGAGCCGTGAATTACCCAAAAGAAAAGCATCTCCATCCCCACCGGGACGACATGACGCCTTGCCAATGGAGTAGAAAACTCAATCTCCCAATGCAGAATTTTCTGTTTCCTTGTCGAGGACTGACAACCAACGCAAGGCCCACGACAACACCGAAAGGAGGAAGCCTGCCGACCTTCTTCCGACCTGCCCGGCTATGCCTCAATGTGATAATCAGTGATTGAAGACCAGGTCTCTCTGTTTTGGAGATTTTGCATTAAGGTGAGACACGTCCTCACAACAAACCCGTGCTGAAACATCCAAC
>Ga0115006_10004063_pt1 | contig 10137 bp, 16 predicted proteins | sample ArcOceMetagenome_3_FD_88943 | JGI IMG/M metagenome (GOLD analysis project Ga0115006, IMG submission 88943) | Marine eukaryotic phytoplankton communities from Arctic Ocean - Arctic Ocean- Svalbard ARC20M Metagenome | ecosystem: Environmental > Aquatic > Marine > Oceanic | place: Arctic Ocean...
CCAGGGTTTAGGTTGTTGAGGTGTAGTAGCGAAGGGTGCCAGGCTGCCAGGGTTTAGGTTGTTGAGGTGTAGTAGCGAAGGGTGCCAGGGTGCCAGGCTGCCAGGGTGCCAGGGTGTAGTAGTGTAGTAGAAGTGTGCCAGGGTGGCAGGGTGGCAGGGTGGCAGGGTTGCTGGGGTGTAGTAGTGTAGTGTAGTAGAAGTGTGCCAGGGTTGCTGGGGTGTAGTTGTAGCGGTTTAGTTTCGCCTGTTTTGTCAGGGCTTGCTTGCGCATCTGTGCCCTCGCCTACACTATTCGCCCACTGACCCTGTGCCCCGCGGCCTACTGACCCTGTGCCCCGGGGCCAGCTCTGGCCCTTAGTGTCAGTGTATGTATGTATGTATATTTAATATATATATATATATATATATATGGGACGTGGAGGAGTTAGGGTTGGTTAGCATGCTGATTAGGGTGGATTAGCATGCTGAGTTGGCGTTGGTCTCCATGCTCAGGTGTTTGCGTGTGATTTAGGGTGCAAGAGTAATAGGATTTGGTTTCAAGCATGATGAGATGCCCTCTCTCTCTCTGTCTCTCTCGATAGGATTTGGTTTCAAGCATGATGAGATGCCCGGGTTTAGTTTGGGTTGTTGAGGTGGTCGGCTTAATTTAGGATGTGGAGGTGTGAGTGTTTAGTTTGAGTGATAGTCTAGAGGGTTTAGGTTGAGTGACAGTCGAGTCATAGTCTAGTTGAGGCGCGCGTTCTGGGAGGCGCGAGTTCTAGTCTAGGCATCGTCCCTTGGTTGTGGCGCCGAGCCTAAAGCAGCTGCGGCGCTGAGCCTAAAGCAGCTGCGGCGCCGAGCCTACAGCAGCTGCACGGCAGGGCACGCAGGATGCAGGCGCAAGCACACTGAAAGGGAGGCACACAGCAAGCACACAGAAGGCGGCACACACAGAAGGCGGCACACAGAAAGCAAACAGGAAGGCGAGCGGAGGAATTGCACAGAAAGGGAATGAGAGGTTGAGTTTGAGGCATAGTCTAGAGGGTTGAGGCATAGTCTAGAGGGTTGAGGCATAGTCTAGAGGGTTGAGGCATAGTCTAGAGGGTTTAGATGCAGCTGGGAGGCAGGACGGAGAAAACAAACAGGAAGATAAGCAATGGGAGGACAAGCAAACAGAGACGGACCGGGGTGGCGGACCCAGGCGGCGGCGTCGTGGTGCTGCCAGGTGGCGAGGAGGCGGCGGTGGTGTGGCGTGTCGGCATGCGCTCTCTTGACTGCCTCCATCCCATGCTCTGTTCCGTGTTATGCGTCGCAATATGTGCCCAATATGTCGGAAAGGGTGCTGACATGCCTCGGCATGTGCCAATGCGTCCTCACATCTCTGACTCTCATCACCGCCTGCCTAGTGTTGCCTCAATGCCGTCTCATCTTTTGCCTCCCTCCTCGGTCTCACCTCTTGCCTCCCCCCTGATCAGTCTCGTCTTTTGCTTCTCTCCTCGGTCTCTCAGAACCGTACTCCACACCCACACCACCACCACGCAATCTACAGGACGAAAACAGGACGAAAGAAAGCAATCTGCAGGACGAAAGAAAGCAATGTACAGGACCAAAGAAAGAAGCCATCTGCAGGACAAAAGTAAGAGCAATCTACAGGACGAAAGAAAGAAGCCCTGAGAAGCATCCCTGAGACGCGGGGAGCCTGCTACGACTGTTACGTGGTAAGAGAGGTGAGGCTTGCTCCGTGGCAAGAGAGGTAAGAGAGGTGAGAGAGGTGAGAGAGGTGAGAGGGGTACGAAAGCTTGACAGCTGATAGTATGGTGTAGTTTAGGATGTTTCAGGTGCTAGGGTTTAGTTTAGGATGTTTAGGATGTTTAGGATGTGGAGACAGCGCGTGTGTAAGCTTAAGAGATGGCGTGGGCGCACGCACACACGAGAGAGAGAGTACCAACAGTGCCAAGCCCGAGAGCACGCGGCACGCAAGTGAGCGAGGAGGCAAAGTGCTGCTCATTGTAAAATGAAGTATGGTCCAACGGCATGCCGTCTGCGCAGGATTTAGGGTCGAGCAGGATTTACGGTTGAGCGGGATTCAGGGTTGAGCAGAGGCCCGGTGTTAGGGTTGAGGAGAGACCTGGTCTGCGAGCAGTCTGAGCACATGCCCTATGGGGTTGAGGAGAGACCTGGTCTGCCAGCAGGCTGAACACATGCCCTATTATGTCCCATGCCCTATTATGTTCTAACATACCTGATATGTCCTGTGCCCTATTATGTCCTAACATGCCTGGCCAGGGGGAAGGAGTCTGAGCGGAGCACAAGCATTGGGGGGCTTTAGAATGTGAATAGATCCAGTATAATTTGGGATGAATGAGGACAACCGTGGCGGCGGAGGGCAATACGCATCACCATGTCCCACTGCGCGTGCGCTCTCGCGACAAACACGTCGGGAGGCGGTAGCACCGCGCGCCCCCAGTGCGGCGGCAGGGCGACGACGGCTCTCGGCACCCTGCTGAGCTGCAACGTGTAGGAAAACGCCACGTCGCGCGCTTCGAATGAGCTTCCCAGTACCTTGAGCAAGCGCGCTGTATATAGAGTCAGAGCAAGCCCGCTGTTGTTGTGTCAGACAACGCGCGCAGACTGAGATGTGCAGTAAGATGGGCATTCAGATGTGCAATCAGATGGGCATCCAGATGCGCAATCAGATTGGCAGTTTGATCACAGTTGCCGGCTGCCCACAGGGTTGCTTCGGAAGAGGGCGGCTCCTGGCTTCGGAAGAGGGTGCCGCCTTGCGCGCGCGCGCGTGCATGCTGGCGAGCGAGGCTTTGTGTGCATGCGCCGAGGCAGAAAAAGAGCACAGGAGCACAGGAGTGGGCGGGCGGATGACCATCTCGCATGTAATCGGCCTCGAGAGAAGAGTGGAAGGCGACCAAGCCAACAGCCACCACATCTGCCCACGTCTCCTCGGGACAGGAGGGCACCAGAAGTGGGCCGTCTCTGCTGCGGGCAAGGTCTGGGGACGTGCGGCCGTGCTCGCGGCCACGGTAGTCGAGACCCTGAAAGGCCAGAAGGGCACTCCGCGCAAAAAACTCCACATTGGCCACCGCCACGTGCAGGTAGTCTGGGGGATACTCGATCCAGTCTTCAACGACCACATGAAACCCGTGCCAGGCTCCAAGCCTCTGGGCAAGCACCGCGTGCTCCTCAAGCTCGCTGTAGGGCACCAGCACCACACGCTCTTTGTTGCAATTCATGGGCGCGAGCATGGAGGTCAAGAGCGAGCGCTCCTCGAGCGAGACGACCTCGCTCCAGGCTTCCTCTGTGACCTGTGGCGCCTGCACGATGTGGACGCGGGCAGCAGCGTTGAGGCTGCCGAGTGCGCGGGAGAGATTGAGGGAGGCACCAAAGTGGAGGAGCGTCACCAGCACCGCGTTCTCGTCCCCGCACGCGTTTTCCATCACGACGTCAAACGTGACCTTTGGCGAAAGCGCCAAGTAGTCGAAGGCGAGCGGCATGCCGACGACATCGAGCTGCAACGTGAACCTGCCGGGACGCAGGATGTCGCGGATTTTGAGGCTCAACACGCAGTCTGCGCCTGCCATCTCCATCGCAGCGCCGCTCAGGATGGGACAGCCGCCGGTGCTCCCAGACACCACGAAACTCCGCACCACCCGGCGCTGCAGGCGGAGCATGACCACCTCGCCCGCCCGCACCACCGCTGGCGCGGAGAGCGCCAGCACCACGTCGATCGGGCACACATGGTCGATGCCGGTTTCGCACACAATGGTGTCGCCATCCTCCGGGAAGTCGAAGAAGAATAGGGGCGGAGGCGCTTCACGGCCGCCTTGCTCCTTGTGGTCCACGTGCCCGGACTGCGGGGGGGGCGAGCGCTGCAGACACCCCCGCTTGGAGTCTTGCCGGGCGCAGACGTGCGCGAGGAGCGCCCAGGCGGCTGACGAATTCGCAGCGGCCTGTGCGTGCCCACTCGCCCCGGCGGGCCCAGCAGGGCCAGAGCCGCTGGACACCCGGGCGTGCGCCGCCAGGCACAGGCACAGCAGCACCGGTTCGAGCAGGAGGGCGACCTTGCCCGAGAGGCGCGACGCGCTGCTCCGCCGCGTGCGCTGCTCCGCCGCAGGCTCCATCGCCACGGGCGTACGGGCAGCGGCTAGCAGCGTCGAGAGGCAGACTCCTATGCCGCGTCTCTGCCGCGCTTAGAGGGGGGGGTGGGGGGGTGTGGCACACAGCTCCGCGAAGCTGACTGAGGGCCTGTCGCCATCTTTGATTGACGGGAACCAGAGCGCGAACTGAAAAGCACGAACGCAATCAAGACGTCACGGCGTGTATGGAAATTGTGACATTCGAACATCGCTTTGTTCGCATATCCGGGGATAGAACAATTTCCGAGGGCGAGGGCCTACCGGGAGAGGCGCGGGCCGTATGGGCCAAGTGCATTTGGAAAACAAGGGTTTCACATCCCGATCCGTATTGGTCTCTTTGACATAATTCTGGTCTCTTTCTTCCCCTCATTCATCGGCCGCAGGAGAAAAATGAGCGAGTTCATTCGTCGGATCCCTTGCGCTCCTCGCGATACCCGGTACAAACCGATCTCCTCGTGGTATCAGTTATAACGGTACTCGTGAGGTTCTTCGACGTCGCGCACGCCCTAAACCCTCGCCAGGCGTGGGGCGGAGTGTGACGCACACGGGACGACGCGCTCGCCGTGTGCTGCGGGGACGAGCTCGGCGCAGACAGCAATGCTGGGTGCGCGCGGCGCGTATCGCGCGTGCGTGCTGGCGCTGCTCGCCGCCGGCGCGGCTGCTGCGGGCACCGGCGGCGGCGCGGGCGCCGCGCCGCGCAGGCAGTATGCAGACATCAGCACGGCCCTGGATCCAAACGGCGCGACCGAGTGTCCGTGCCTCACCACGTTCCCGGCGAGCATGGCCGAGGCGGAGAGGCTGCTCCGTGCGAAGGGGCTCCCGGCCGGGTACGGCCTGCAGGGGTGCAAGGCGTATGACGCGAATCACGCCACCGCAGCCGCCAAAGCGGTGTCCGGTTGTACGGTACTGTGCATCGCGGGCGCGCCCTGCTGTTGTACGCGCTCGTTTGTGGGCAATTGCGTGCGTGACTGACGCGAGGCGGGCCCCGGTGCACCCAGGGCGAGGCCGACCAGAATCAGTACTGCAAGGACCAGTGGTGCTACGTAGACCCGGCGGTGTGCAGCGAGAACGCCGATCAATGCAAGGCTGCTGGTAAGCAAGAGAGCGTGTGAGGGGCATTGTTGAGCGGGGACACTGTCCGCAGGGCCGCCAGCACATCCGCAGAGCGCACCAGCACATCCGCAGAGCGCACCCACCCAAATATGGCAGCCCGCCCTGCTCCCTCCCGCGCCAGCCGGCTGCCGTGCGCGCATGGCAGAGAGAGGACGAGAACTGCCTGCCCGGAAGTTGATGCCCAAGGGCGATTGCGTGTGGTGGGGCTGGGCTCTCTGCCGCCGTGCGCACATGGCGCGCTGACGTCGTGTCGTGGTTTTGTGTGGTGCACACAGGAGGCACGATGGGCTCATATGCGCACCCGTCTTGCCGCTCCAGGGGTTCGTCGCAGAGTTTTATCATTAAGAATGTCACCCTTCAGTACAGGTACCCGCGTAGCGTGTTGGCTGAGAAGCGTGTGTGCGTCTGCATCCCCTGCGCGTCTGCATCCCCTGTCGGGTGCGCTGACGTACGTACTGAAAAACAGTTTCCAAACGTGCGGATCCCTGGACGCATACGCCAGCTACGAGCGTCACCGGGACTTGGGCGGGCAAGAGTTCACGTTTGTGATGCCCGATGACAACGAGGCCCCTTGGAACTACAAGAAAGGCTTTGTCCCGGTCCTGGCGCAGTGCGTGGCATGTGCCGAAACTGAATTGTGATGTGCAATGCGAAGCCGCTCGCACAGCCGATGCCTGTGCGATTACAGACAGTAGGGCGTGCAGTGGGGGCCGTGTTTGGCGCGGATGAGACGGCTCCGCTCAACCCCGGGTGGAGCCAGCGCAAAGCAAAAGCTTGGCCTTACGGCCTGGACAGAGTTTGCGGCAGGCTGGGCTAGCGCTTCTCCCGTGTCCAGGGAGAAGCGCTCCCACGTGGCTAGCGCTCCCCCGCCTGTCAAAGGAGACAGATGACCTGACCCGCCAGCGTGTGTGTTGCAGGCAACGAGGTTCGACAGAAAAGTTCCCGTCTACCAGGTGAGGCCACACGAAAGCCTGTTGCCATTTGATGCCCTCGCACCCCGCCGAGGGATTCAGCGGTCTTGTTGAGAGCAACAGGAGTAGGGTGCTGCGCCCAGCGTCCGTGAAACTCCTAGACACCTGGGAACCTCGGACTGTCTGCGAGCCTGCCACCACAACCCCGTGGGTTCCGTCTCCCCACGGAACCCACGGCGTGGGTTCCGTCACCTCACGGAACCCACGCCGTGGGTTCGGTCACCCCCACGGAACCCACGCCCCCCGCAAAGCGTGGGTTCGGGGCAATCAATCCTCGGAACCCACGGTGTTTTGGAGTTTCATTTTCCAGGGCTGCGCTGGCATACGGTCCTCGGTTTTTGGTGTTATAGGAGTTTCAGGAGGTTACCTGACGACCTGTCGACGGCTCGACAGGCAGGCAGGCGGGCAGGCAGGCAGGCAGGCGGGTGAGGCATGCACCTAGTATTTAATTGCGTCTTTTCCAGCCGCCTCTTCTTGGAACACTCGGGAGGGGAGAGGTGGCAACTGACACTGCGTTTTCCCGGTTGCCTTGTTGCATGATTTGTCGCTGAACCTGTGACACGTTGGCACAGGGTGTGGGGGGAATCTTGCCCAAACTCATGGATGAAATCACTGAAAAGCACGATCCGCCACTGGTTCCCAAGTACTTGCCGGGCTTTGCATCGTCGCAATCGCGAGCGGAATATCCAGAGTCCTCTTATACTGCCTGCCTCATGGATACGGTCGTCAACAAAGTGGACGCATGTCTAGGTGATGCAAGTGGGGTCCGCAATCGCGCTGCTGCGTTTTGGTGCTGTCGCGGGTGTGGAATTGTTGCTGACTGGGCTGGGGTGTGCCGATACGACAGGCAACTTTTGGGTGACGCCCCAGCGGATGGCAATGGGAGCATCATTTGTGCTCCCGTTCGGGTCTGACGACTTTTATCTGATCGCATCGAACAAAATCAAGGCCCCAACGGCCAGAGATATCATGGCCAAGGTAATGTCCCCGTGATTGAAGGTTCAAAATGATGCGCTGCCTGTCATTGTGCTGACTGCTGAGTACTGTGCAGCCGTGGGCACCCTTCCAATTCGAGCTGTGGGTCTGCTTTTTCGGGTTCATTTTTTTCACCTCGCTGATCACTTTGATTACCGATGGTGTCTTGGACATTGGGGACGAGTTTGAGGTGAGTCACCTCTGCCCCGACCAATGACTGTCTTTGCTCTTTTCCAATGACTGTCTTTGCTCTTTTCACTGCACCTTGACGCTTGGTAGGGCAAGGTTGTCCGTTCCCTTGCAGTGCATGATGCCGGAAGCGCGGAGTCCCGCATCTGGCGAATCATTTTTCGATATCGAATGACTTGACAGAGTGGTAACAGGATAATGAAGACTCGGATGACTTTGAGAACCCAACGAAAATTGGGATGTATCTCAAGTGTCTTTACATGAACATGATTGCATACGTGTCGTGCTGTCCCTGCAACAGTCCCACGTCGGTACCTTCCCGTATGGCCATGCTAGGTACGACAATACAGGCACATACGACGAGTACACTGACGGTCCGGCAGCGTTCAGGATTCTACTGGCTCTAATCGTTTTCGTTCTATGTCTCAGGGTTCGGATGGTTCCTGCTCATTACCATGGCATCTTACACTGCGAACCTGGCGGCGATATTGTTGAGCGACAATATCGTGTACGACGTGCAGGGCATGCAAGATGTGTTGGATCGGCAGCTCACTATTTGTGTCGTTCCTCAAATCCAACCTGAGTTTGTCTCCCTCTACCCGACTGCGAAAACCAAGGCTCTGGAGTCTTCGAGCGCGATAGTAAGTGTTCCCTGGGTCTGCAATGCGGTTGTCCGGTCTTGCTTGGACCCTGTGCGAGCACACTTGTGCTGTGACTAACTTGAGAACAAAATCCGCCAGTATCGCGGCCTGTACACTGGGGAATGTGACGTTGCTCTAGACGCGGCATCTTCTTTTACCAGTGCTGCTGCGGGCATGTATAACGTCGAGGATTGCAAGAAAATCGACGACGGCATGACAGACGAAGCAGCACAAGACGTGAACAACGGCGCAGTATGTGTGAAAGATGCAGACGGAGAGGTAGACAAAACGCGCGACTGCTCAAGGTATCTCAAGATTGGGGGACCGATCTTGAAAGTTCCTTTGTCCTTCCCGGTATCTGCAAGAATGGAACAAAGGTGAGATCGAAACATTCCGCTCGAAAATGGAGTTATCGTACTCGCCCCTGGCCCCCCCGGCGTATTACCGCTTGGCCCCCCCCCGGACCCGCAGATTTTCCGGGAAATCTGCGGGTCCGGGGGAGGGCGAGCGGTAATACGCCCCCGGATCCCCCCCATTCTTTAAATGGCCCCGGGCGACAGGCCGGGAATAGTACCAGCCCGGGTACGATAACTCCATTCTCGAGCGGATCAAATTTCTACTCGTCCACATGTTTGGCTGCATGCCCAAGGGCATTACGTCTAACGTGGCCTTGTTTTCCAGTTTTTCATGGTCGATTCGCCAGCTGCAGTCAGAGGGTGAATATCATCGAATCTATCAGGTGATAAACATCAACTCCAGCCCCCCCCTGATATAGTGTCTTCTTGTCAAAATCGCCTTTGCTCGCGTATCAGTATGTGCAAGCATGCAATGCAGAAGTCTGAGAAGGCCATTTATGTCTGTGCGCGTCCGCACCGACTGTGCGATCCAACAGGAAGAGCTCTTGCGAACTTCACAGAAAACGGTCTCGGCATGCTCAACCGAGGACGAGGAGGAAGAATTGGCCATGAATCTGGCTGGCATGGCAGGAACGTTCATCACAGCCATGATCGTCCAAGTGGTCGCATTGATTTTGGGCGGGCTCGAATATTTCACGGGGAGGACCATCCAAGATTGGCTGGTAATGACTCCCACACTCTCCGCTCGCGTTCACATGTGTTTTTTTGAAGGCAACCGCGTTTGATTGCGTGAAAATAGCCAACGGGATGCAAGTTTCTCAGCAGTGCAATTGGCGCCCCGTCACTGGGTGCTGACACCCCGTATAGGGGCTGCTGAAAGACTCCTTTGATGCTGACACACGCCGTACTGGCAGGGCATGTATGATCATTACTTGAAGAAGGACGAAGAACTTGAAAACACCCACCACCTGACAAGGGCCGAGTTTGATAAAGAAGTGAATGAGCTGCGAAAAATGCTCAGGTTGCCAACAGTGAAAGCACCTGAACCTTCGGGCAACGATGTGAAAGGTGAGATTCACATGGCGAGGGTCATTGCGAGGGTGCGCGATGCAACACCCGAGATGAGATCACCATGGTTCCCGAAGAGCTGACACAATTATGGCAATCTGGTATGTGCGCAGATGGCAAACCTGCGACCCCTGCTATGTCTTCTGCGCCTATACCGATGACCTTCAGCCCCGGCGCTTTCGGGATGATGGCTATGCCGATGGGCGGCGCCGTTCCCCAACCCCATCCCTTCAATATGGGACACGGCAGCTTGGGGTTTGCGTACCCGCCGTTCTGAGCACGGCAAGCGATTGGTGCAAAAAAAAGCCAAACATGGCTTTGCGGTGGTCACGGGCGTCATAAGAAGTACATGAATCTCCATGAGACCTGGAAAGCTCGGATAGTACCGGTAATTAGATAGTCTGCAATGTCACATGCAGTACCCGCCATTCTGAGCACGGCGAGCGATTGGTGCAAGCCAAACATGGCTGAGCGGTATCCACGTGATTGGGCGGTGGTCACGTGATAGGAGGTGGATACCAATAAATTTTCCGAAAATGAAACTCAGAAACGCAACGTGGTTGTGGTCCACACCAAAACCAAGCGGCCGCCTCCAAGGCCGCCGCTTCGCGCCGCAATTCATGCGCACGCGAAGGAGGGGGAGGGAGGTGGTGTGACCCCCGGGCGTTTTGCCTATCCAATTGCCGGGCTTTCTGGC
>Ga0115006_10004064_pt1 | contig 10137 bp, 6 predicted proteins | sample ArcOceMetagenome_3_FD_88943 | JGI IMG/M metagenome (GOLD analysis project Ga0115006, IMG submission 88943) | Marine eukaryotic phytoplankton communities from Arctic Ocean - Arctic Ocean- Svalbard ARC20M Metagenome | ecosystem: Environmental > Aquatic > Marine > Oceanic | place: Arctic Ocean...
AATTCCTACATGTAGATCTACATGTAGATCTACATGTACCTCAATCTCTCTCTCTTCATCTCAATCTCGACCTGCTCAATCAACTCGACGACTCGACTCATTCGATTGAGCACATGACCGATTGAAGCGAAGGCCAGACGGCCGCCAAGTGAAAAAATTCCGACACATCTTATGCTCTTATTTAGTAGAGCTAGCTAGATACCGGTAGCGGCACCAGCCCCGAGAACCAGTAGGACTTGAGTAGGCTCGACTCAAATGGATATGGAAGTGGAAGACGCCGTAACGGCGCCGGAGCCGGAGGCATCATCGGCCGAGCAAACCGCCGCCGCAAAAGAAAGCACGGGAACAGCGCCGCTACCGATGGAAGTTGATACTCCTGCTCCACAACAAGACGAGCCTTCGCCTTCGCAAAAAACTGAGGGTGGTGAGACCAAGAAAGAAGCCGACGGCACCAGTGAAGACGCTGCTCCACAACAAAACGAGCCTTCGCCTTCGCAAAAAACTGAGGGCGACGAGACCAAGAAAGAAGCCGACGGCACCAGTGAAGACGAAGACGCCGACGCCGATGAGGAAGCAGAGCGTAAGAAAAAGGCCCAGTGGGCTATTGTGACGGCTGGTTTGGGATACAAGCAGTCCAAGAAGCGCGTCCTTCACGCCTTCGAGAACCGGATGTGGCCCATACTTGAGAAGGGGGGCTGGACAACCATCACCTGCGCCAGAGAGAGGGAGGAGGGGAGGGATGACAGCGTGGAGGCGACCTATTACATGCCCCCCGGTGTTAAGCTTGCTGGTGGTTGGTGTCGGACCAAGGAGTATACCAGCATCATCAAGAACGTGATCGACCGGATTTTGGAACGACGGAACGAGCTTGAAAGTCGGGCTGCCGACGCCTACCTGGATGAAGTCGGCGATATTGTTGTCAAGAGCCAGAAGCAGCGCCAACCGGTAGAGAGGGCTTCCTCGCGGAGATCTCGTCTGTCGTCTACCCGGGAAAGTGGTGGCTCTCAGGGCGATGGTGGTGGTGATGACGACGATGAGAAGGAGGACGAATCGTCAAAGATGACTGATGATGAGATTCACCATGTGTCGTTATCGTGGAAATACAACGAGCGGATGCTTTTTCCCAAGCTGATTAGTCGAGTCGGCGATAATTATCAGGCAAGTTCCCTGCCCCCCGTAGGAACTGGAAGCGACTCTAAAGATGACCGTGATGCCTATTGCTACGACCAGGTGTTTGACCCGGCCAAGGCCAGCGAGGCGGGAGTGTTGGACTGTGTTCAAAACGCAACGAATATCCCCGCATCGTTGAAGGAGGCGGCAATGGTTGCTCTGCACCAACGAGGCTACAAACCCGATGGCCTCGATGAAAAGGAGTGCCTCCTAGTTGCAAAACCATTGGACGGTTCTGATTGGACAGACGAGGAAAAGGCACTCTTCCGCGAAGCCATCTTTGAGTATCGAAAGGACCTCAAGGCTGTGGCCAAGAAGATGAACAAAAGTATGGGCAATGTGATAACCTACTATCTCGGCTCGTACAAGCATTCCGACGATTACCGGCTCCTAAAGCTGGTATGTCAGCAAGAGAAGGAGAAGGCAGACGATGAGGTTCCCGATAATGACATTTGCAGGCTGTGTAGGGAGGGCGGCCATCTCCTAGTTTGTGATTCTTGCGACTTGGCGTATCACACCGAATGTCTAAAGCCTGCAATTGAGACGGTTCCCGAGGGTGAGTGGAACTGTGACTACTGCCTTGATGAGAAGCTCATGGCAGCCAGGGATGCGATTTTGAACCAATCCAATTTGTTGCGTAAAGAACAGGAGGAGGAAGTTAATGACAGCAAGGTCCCGGAGGCAGCTGCAAAGACAAGATCTCAAGGCGGCGAGAAGGAACAAAAAGCGAGCAAATCGGCAGCGCAGCAACAGATTTATCCCGACGATGTGTTGGACGCTGCACGCGAATTTGCCGCAGCTTTCTTCAGTGCTGCAGCGGCGACATCAACATCGCAGCCGGTATCTTAATTAAACACAAAATGTAGCTATCTAGTCTAAGCATAGGAACCTACATGTAATACGTGCGTACTGAAGTGTAAAAGCGAGGTGTTCAAAAATAAATGCAAAAATGCGGTTCACCAAAAAAGTTCGACGGCGCGGCCGGCTCGTCCCTCCCGATCTCTGCGCGCGCGCGGCTCTGCGGCTCATTCTTGACTTGACCATGGACGACCTGCTGGCCTTGATGGGCGAGGACGGCCCAGCCGCCCCGACGGCTGCGGCTCCGCCCTCTACTACACGTAGCGGTAGTCCTGTCGCTGACGACAGCTCTCGTCGGCGGCAGTCAGGGTCCTCTTCGTCATCGAATCACCAAACACATCATGTGCCGGTATCGCAGTCGTCCGAGGCCGCCGCCGTCGCCAAGAAGCGCCGCAGGGCGGAGCAATCGACGCTCGATCCGCTGACCAACCTGCGCATTACCAACCGCCGGACGTCGCGCTTCGACCTGTCAGACGCCCTGGCGCCGTTCGAGTTTGTCACTTCCGCCCGACTTGCCGCCATGTCCACCCGCGATCTGGGGCGGTACATTACCCAGCCCTCCGCCGCTGGAGCCGGAGGTGGATTTAGCTTTGGTGCGGGACCGGCTCCCAACGCCAACGCCAGTGACTGCTTTACCGGCGGCAAGTCCAACTTGGCCACCATGGGCATCCTCTTCAGCAACAGCGGAAGCAAGGTATCATCCAATACCGGCAGAGCCTACTCCATCTTCCAGTTGGGCGACCTATCGACCGGTCCCGCCGTGTCCGTTTTCCTCTTTGGCGACGCCTACTCCAAACACACCGGGAATACGAATGGCTCGTACTCCGGCCGGGCGGGATCCGTCGTGGCCATTCTTGCACCCAACATTCTGCCCCCCAAGAGAGGTGGGGCGACCTCCGTCAGTCTGAGCGTCAACAATGCCGATCAAATTGTAACAGTGGGGACAGCACAAGACTATGCTACCTGTTCCGGTATGATCCGGGTCCGGAGAGATGGCAGCTTCGTCGACACCAGATGTACCAAGTTTGTGGATAAGCGATGCGGTCTGTACTGCCAGGCTCACAGGCGGCAGGGTTTGCAGCAGCAGATGGTCGATGGCAATAGGATGACGTCGTCGTCGTCGTCTTCTGCCGGAGGTCTCAAGAAGAACGGTGCAACGTTCTTGCAACAATTTCGAGGCGAGGGTAGTTCCAACAGCAGTGGTCCAAACAATAGGATTCCTATGGCGTCTAATGCATCTTCTGCCGGGATGATGACGGCGAACCAGCAAGGCGCCATGGGCAGAGGTGGGATGCAGGCATCGTCGTCGCTGGCGTCTGCTCTCGCGGCTGCTGGTATGGATCAAGGTTCTACAAGTAGCATTGGGGCAGCATCGACCAATGCCATGCTACAGCAACATGGAGGAGGTAAACATTTGCTGCTAAATGCCCCAAGGCATATGGTGAAGACATCCATTCCTGGAACTTCTCGCGGCGGTAATACCAATGCCATCCCTCGAGCGGCTGCCGGGGCTGCTGCCTCGGCGAAGCACAAGCGACCGCCGCTGACAAGAGCAGGCAAAGATGTTTTTGGTAATGCCCTGCTTAGGGGACAGATGACGTCTTCGGGCGGCAATGACAGAGCCGCAACAACTCGCACTAGCCTTGTTCCCAGGGCCAAGCCAAAGGAGCGCAAGGTGGCAACCTTCGGGGGCTATTCGGGAAGTGTTCAAGTCCCTCAACCCAGTCGGTCGCTCTTTGGTGATGTGCCGGTGTCCCAGCATCTTGCGAGTTCCTCCTCCATTGCAGTCACACCTTCGCTCAATCCAGCAGAGGTAAGGGAGAGACAGCGCCAGGTTGCTGAACAAATGAGAAAGCGAAAACATGGGAGCAGCATTGGTAAAGCAAGCGGGGGAGGAGTAACGAATCCATATCTCAACAAAGGAGCGCCGGCGAAACCTTCGACAAGTGGTAGAATTGGAGGATCCACGCAGGGACGAATGGACGACATATTTGCGGGCCTTGAGGATCTCGATCGTACCGATGCCATCGCCGCTAAGAGTTCCTACCAGTCTGAAGCCGATGCGGAGCAATATGCGCGAAGCCGACAGGCAGTGAACGACTTGGAGGGCAAGGAAACCCAAAAGAATGCCCGAGATGAGCGAAAGAAAAAGCAAATGAAAGGAAGAGATGAGAAGGTAATACAAGTCCAGTGGATCTGTACGAGTTGTGGCAAGGAGAGCGCTTCCCAATTGGTTATTTGCCAGAAAATGGGTCACAAGGTTAAGAAGAAGAGAACGATCAAAGAGACGACAACAAAGGAAGAGAGCAGAGATAGATTGAACAAGAAGCGAGCAGAAGATGGCGGGCTGCAACTCGGATCTGGTCTCGAATGGTCAGGCTTTCGCGGTGCGTAATACAATTGTGTTGAAACGAAAATAATTTTCTACCGTCTATCTGCATACTACTTATCTACATAGTATTTTATCCCCACCTTGAGGCTACGAACCACCCATAGACATTGCCATCCCCACTGTTGCCGTAACACTAAGAGAGAGGATGACGGGCGCAACCGCGTATTGCCAGCCAATACTTCTGGCGATACCTTCCTTCGAACCAGAACCAGATAACTCGACCATCACCATGACATTATTGGCGGTCGGGGTAAGGAACACAATCATACAAACAAGCCAAAACGGTTCGTCGATCTCATCGGGTATCTTCCACCACAAGCTAAGAATCCAGCAACTGAGTATTCCCAACACGGGCATCAACACCATCTTCCCGATGACGATTGCTGCCATGGTCTTATTGGACAGGAGGTTGGGATTTGATGCAGACTTTTTTGACAAAGTAGATGCCGACAGGTTGCATCCCAGAATAATCATATTGATTGGAACTGCGCTCTGTCCGACTGAGTAGAGTCCATCGAACATCCACTCCAGTGGGGCGGCATCGGCCCTATTCACAAGATCAACAAAAATTCCTCTGAGTCGGGTAGAAGCAACGATCAGACCCAACACTGCACCAATCACTGGCGGCTGGAGGCACCGCGACGCAATCTCTGCCATTGTGTCCCATATGGGTGTTTCGTCAATGTGAGTGGTAATGCCGGTGACAGCCGTGTCTGATCCAACAGAGGAATTCTCTCCTCCATCACCCGCAGCCGCGGGTGTGTCGGTAGCAGCGGGTTGATTCAAAAGCGGCGTCTGCTCTCCGATGGGAGGGAGCAAGTTGCCATTGGAACCATTGAAACTAGCAGGCGACGATGGCAATGCGGCCGCAATGGTCTCTGCCATTAATTCCTGCTCTCGTTCAGTATGCTGCGCTGCCAAGTCAACCAGATCGGCATTCGATATGTACAGTGAGGCATCGGTCTCCGAGATGCCTCTTCGCAGTGTCTTGTAAAATGCCTGCGCACTTTTGTTGTTCAGAACATTGTTCGTTACTGGCGACGTGATGGAGGAACGGAGTGTCTCATACGCACCCACCGAGGATGCAGATCTGTGGAGAGATTCCATCACCGATGACAGGGGAGGGGTCGCAATATTCTGCGGTATTTCGCCGTTGCCCTTCGGCGCCAGGAGCCAACCTCCAATAGACCACTGTAAAATCGGATAAAGCAGTAGATACACCGAAAGAAAAAGGGTCGGATCGATGGCTCCGAGTTCTTGCGTCGGTGCAAAGTTGGCATGTATCACCGCCAGCAGTGTGATGGGCAGCCCGGTCGAATTGCCGAAGGCGCACGCCGCCAGCACGCTACGATATTGTTCCCTGGGAGTGTTGGAAACTCGGGCGGCAACGTATCCCACCGCAATTCCCACAGCCACCACATAGGCAGGCCAGAGCAGCAATATCCAGATATCACCCAGATTGCCGGTGATGTCCGGACAGGGCAGGTCGCTCCAATCCTGATTGCAGTACACAATCTTGGTGAAGAGAAAGGCGGGGATGGTCACTTGCTGCGATATGAGGGCCAGCGTCCGCTTGCCGTTGCCCACGATGAATTCTCGGCGGTGCAGATACGCACCGACCGAGGCCATCGTACAGGCTGTTCCGACAGATCGCACGCTAGCTACGAAGACCGGTAGGAGATAGGACATAGTGCAGCGATTCGATTATTCGATTCGAATATTGTATTCTCGATGCATACTATTTGTGCGGCGTCCCCTGCTCTCGCGGTAACTGCCCAAGGGCCGAACTGCTACTGCCGACAATTGCTGCCGACGTATTTTTGGTTTTATTTTCGCATGAAGAAGTCAAAAACGGACGACGGCAGGTCATTGCAACATTGCAACAGCATTGCGCAAGCCGCAAGCCATAACACGTATCACCGTATCGGCTCGGTCGGTGCTGCTCATCGGCTCGGTAGAGCTTTGCCCCTGACTCTTGACTATACTACATTTATTTATTACCAACAATGCCGGGGCTAAGCTTCTTATCAAAGAAATCGTGGCACGTCAAGAATCTTGATAACCAGGAACGGGTATGGCTGGCCGAGCAGGCCAAGGCGGCCGAGGATGCCAAGACCAAGGAGCTGGCCGACCAGATCAAGCAGGAGCGGGAGGCTGAGGAGCTGGCGCGGATCGCCGGGAAGAAGTCCGGTGGCGACCGCGGCACGTCGTGGATGTACGAGGGCGGGACCGCCGCCACCAAGGAAAAAGAGGCCGAGAGGGAGGCCGAGGAGTACCTGCTGGGGAAGGAGTACAACCCGGCCGGGAATGGGTCGGGCAAGGTCAAGGCCGCCGGGGACTTTGATGCCCTGGCCAGCGGGGCCAGCGTGGACCAGATTGTCGGCGCGGCGGCGGCGGCATCGGTGCAGGAGCGGGACTATTCAGGTGCGGCGGCGGCAGCTGCAGCTTCCAACACCGCCGAGAGCAATCCGGTGGCCGATCGAAACGAAGAATTTCACCGGAGATACGAAGACCCAATGTACATGGTGTCTCAGCGAAAGAAGGAGAGGGATACCGATGCGCAGAAGAAGAAGGCCTTGTTCGAGAAGGTAATGGGTGGCACCGCTGTTCCCGCTGCTGCTGGTGGTGGTGGTGGCGGCGATAATGATGATGATCGCGATCGTCGAAAGAAGAAGAGGAAGAAAAAAAGTAGCAGCAGTCGCAGACGATCGAGGTCGAGATCGAAGAACCGCTCTCGGTCCAGATCGAGATCAAGGGACCGGTTTTCTCGCAAGTCTTCCAAGAGGCACAAAAAGGATCGGCGGGGGGAGAAGAGGAATCGGGATAGATCAAGCCGCAGTAGAAGCCGAAGCCAAAGTCGAAGTCGAAGCCGAAGTCGGGATGATTATCATCATGGGCGCAAACGGCGGCATAATGGTGGGAGCCGTTCGCGGTCTCGATCGCGAGATCGCTACGATCGCAGAGATGGGATTGGTCGAAGCTACAAAAAGGGTAGAAGTCGCAGTCGCAGTCGCAGGAGTCGGTCTCCACCGCGCCGCCACGGCGAAGAATCCAAGACGGCCGCCGCAAAGCCAGCTGGATTTGGCCTTCAGGGAGGATCGGGCCAGAGCAGCACTTCTGGTGGTGGTAGTGGAGGAGGGATCGGTCCCGACACTTCAATGCTGGCCAAGAAGAGAGAAGAAAAGGAGATGGCAAAGGAACGGTATCGTAGTGGGAGGAACCGGCAGAGGCGGCACTTGTCGGCCGAGGAGAGAGAGGAGGCGTTGAAATCCATGCAGAGCACGGCTTCGGCCGTTGACGCAGCCCGATCCGCAAAAATTGCGTCAGCTCCCAAGAGATCTGCCGATGAAGAGGAGGATATCGGTGGCGAGGCTCGTACTAGTACTGCCGGGCGAGGAGAAGCGTCATTCTTGCGAGACATGTCAACCAAGGTTCACGGAATGGGAGGTGGGGCATCAATGGCCGATAGGATAGGTCGCAATCGGCATACCAACCAGCGGGGTTCCGAGTCTTTCTTGTAGATCTACGTAGTGAACTCATATAACATAATGTGTAAAGAGTTGTTTCACATATTTACGTCAAAAGAATGCAACATTGATTGTTACAGACCTATGCGGTGTATAATGTGCACGGTGTGCACCTAAGGCAGTGGAGAATAACCCGACCTCCTACCTCCAATCTTGAGGACAATAGCGCCAACGATTGCGGTGCCAACAGCGCCACCGAGAGCGGCGAGGCCCAGCTCCCTATGGCCCGAGGCGGAGGGTTCGCATTTGGGATGAGGCGGGGGAATCCAGTAATCGCACTGAGACGTTGTGACATTCCACCAGCCGTTGCCACAATCAGGAGGAGGTCCCGGAGTGGGGGCCTCAGTCTCATCTCCCAGAATGAAGTCCAGCTCTGGCCCGTTGAGGCATGCTAGGGCGGCAGGGGAATCCTTCTTGAGAGACGGTATCAGCCCAGCCGCGGCAACGTCCTTGAAGGATAGCAGCTTGGTAGGATCATCGATTTCTCCGTCGGAAGCAGAGTCATCGCTACCATGGAGCTTCCAAGCGGCGAAGCTCCAGCCCAGACCACGCTCATAGGCGAACACCTGACGGGCCGCAAAGCTCTTGCGATGACGCTTCCACCACGGAGAAGCGATTGTCTCGTCGAAGCGATCGCACTGGCCATAATCCATGAAGGTCTTGTCTCCCTGTTTGACACAGTCATCAATGGCAAGATCGAAACCAGACGAAATAAGGACCGGGACCTTCGGATAGCATGTCGCATATTCAATGGGCGACCTTGCAATGCAAGACATCGCCTCGTGGTAGAAGAGCTTCATCCTGTCGTCGCTGCTGGTAGACGATGCGACATTTCCGATCGTATTGGTATGGGACATGGCAAGGGCACCATAAACGTTAGCATCATCGGAATGGAGCTTCTGCAGATGACCCTCATTGATTGGTAAGAGCAGCGGGAGGGTGGAAACGACGGTACGAGCGGCATCGACGAGGTTGGCTTTGGACGTGGGAAGGGTAATTGCAACGACGGAATTGATGCCGGCTGCAAACGTGGCAGCGGAGACAACAGCATCTTCTACATCCGTGGTCTCCTCGGCCTCGGCGAGAACAAGGATTGCGGACAATCCAGCATCGCTTGCCAAACCGAGGATGGCTTCGACCGCCGCCTTAACATCTTCGTTCCCAGGCTCGAATGCACTGGTGTAGACCGGGAGCTGCACCGTGTTCAGTCCGTACTTGACCATGTCATGGAATTCTTCCGCCGGATATGCCTCCTTGATCTCATCCAGAGATAGCTTCGGTCCTGCCCACGTTGCCGGAACGAACGTGCCGGTCAGAGTTACGGAACGGACGGGATCACCGCTGGGCAAGATGCTGGGCTTGGCGCTGCCGCACTCGAGCTTGGCCAGCCCGCCGACGTCGCACCCGTACGGAGTCTCGCCCTTGTTCGGCGTCGTGAAGTACACCTGCTTGACGAAGAAATCCAGCAGATCTACCGTGTCGGAAGCCGTGATGTTCCCCCCCAGGAACTGGAGGTTGATGGCGTTGCTGTCCTCCAGCGGCACCGCGGTATCGACACCGGCAAGCTCAGCAGACTTGTCGGGGAAGCTGATGCAACCGTACGTGTTTCCGTTGGGTGGGTCGAGAACGAACACCCCCCGATTGCGAGGGCAGAGCGGTGCGAAGAAGGAGGCACCGAGATCGGCCACATCGGAGATTGTATTTTCGTTGAAGACCGAACGATCGATGACGCAGGACGGCGTCTTGTGGGAGCTGCTTAGTTGGCGGGACATGACTGGCTGGTTCTGAACGGTTATGCCTTCAATCAATGCTATTAGCTACGTAGCTATGAAGTGGTATTGCCGCCGGTGCTTTACGAGCGCATAAGTAAGTAAGTGCAAAAGCAGATGGCAAAGAATGAGATGAGCAGGATACCTACGTAGGTACACATACTACTACGTAGTAGTACATGATGACACGTCGTCACCGCCCGCGACGACGTCGGAGTGGTTGGGTTCGCTTCAAGTGCGAACCCCAACGGTTGAAAAACCAACGGTGAAAACGGTGACAACTCGCATGCTCCAATACTCCGCCAATGCCAGAATCGAAAGATACCAACCAGATACTACCAAGTAGTAGCACATAACACGTTGCGTAGCTGTCTGCAGCATGGTGCCTCCGGCAGCTCAGCCCCGACCTGAATCATGCCCT
>Ga0115006_10004065_pt1 | contig 10133 bp, 13 predicted proteins | sample ArcOceMetagenome_3_FD_88943 | JGI IMG/M metagenome (GOLD analysis project Ga0115006, IMG submission 88943) | Marine eukaryotic phytoplankton communities from Arctic Ocean - Arctic Ocean- Svalbard ARC20M Metagenome | ecosystem: Environmental > Aquatic > Marine > Oceanic | place: Arctic Ocean...
CCCCCATTGTATCTCGTACACTAGGTAGTTGGTCTCAGTTGCCGTTTTCCCATTAAAAACCATGCATCATCATCTACTAGTATTGAACCATGTGTCAACCGTGACCATGTGCCTAACTGTCGGGCCGTTAGAAGGTTGGACACGACTGGCCTTCCAGAAAACGCAATCAATGAAGATAGGTGTCCGGACACTTCAGAATTTTCAGCAAGATAAGCCTACGGTCTAATCGAGACAGGAGACATCCATACTTGTATCTGTCACAGTATCGCCGCTCCGCGATCTCCATGTCTGCGGCATGTACGGCACACTTGGCTTGTCGTTTTCAAGTTACAAATACAGACCAGCCTCCAAGGAATCGCCGCGCAAGACGTTGTGCAGTTTCCGTGTGACATTAGTTCTCTCTCTTTCTCTCTCCCTGCCACGGGTCTCGCGCGCGCGCTCGCTCTCTCGCTGTTTCTCTCTTTCTTCCTCTCTCTCTCTCTCTAGTTCTCTCTCTCTCTCTCTCTCTCCTCTCTCTCTCACTCATCTATCTCCTTCTTTATCTCTGTCTATGCATGTGCCGGATGTGCATACAATGACATGATGCACGCGTGGCGAGTGGTAGAGGGTTTAGAGGGGTCCACCACCTCCTACGCCCCCTTGCGTCAGTGCAATGTTATATTACATTGTCATACGACTTTCTTTACCTTCAATTTTTCTCTTCCACTGCCCCACCCAACATGACCTAGCCTGGTGCCCATACACCCCGCGGCACTCGTGCTCTCATTTCCCTCCCCTTGCCCCCAAACTTTCTTTCCCCTTCCACTCCGCCCTCCCGCCTGATCACCGTCCCCTTCAGCACCGTCTCCTTCACTGGCACTGCCCCCTGTCCCTCGTTCACCCCTTCGCCTCCCCGACCACGCTTCTGCGCTACATTGTGCACCCGTCTCCAGCCCACCGCTGCCACCCTATCGCCCACCCTTCTGCCCCCCCCTCCCTCTGCGTCTCTTGTCCCGTCGGCCTCGGGACGCTTCCAGTGGTGCCAACGAAGGACTCGCTCCCTATACAAATACAGCAACCGGCGATGCATTCAGGAACACATCAAAGAAATACGTGCGAAACGCGCCTCCAGCATTCCATTCCTCCCCTCTCCCCGGCCATCTCTCACACCTGCACCTCCGGTAAAAAGAGACATACATATATACCACAAGAGATCTATGTAGGGGGCAAAAGGGACCTACCAACACCGCACACCTCCACGCCCACCGCACACCCAACTGTACACTCCCATGACGCCACACCCCCTACTCCCACACATAACGCATAGGACCTCTCGGCGGCCGCAGTCTTTTCAGCCATGCGCGCGACACGTGGTGTATAGTGACCCCTTGGCGTGACCGCCCCCCCTGCCAGAGCGCGCTGGCGCCGCACCTGCACGCCGATGACCTGTTCCGTGCGCGATGGCACGCGAGGGCGCATACAAACGCATCTCTTCACTCCGTGGTATGTCTGGGAAAGGGAGTGCACGCGCGCGCAATCGTACGCACACAAAAATACTCACACACACACGCAGCCACGCACGCGCGCATGTGGACATGAAACTTACTTCGCTGGGGACAGACTTGTTCACCTCCACCTAGCAGCGTCTCTCCAAAGTCAGCGTTTTTGCCCGTTTAGTATACGCACACATGACTCCACAAGAATTTGCTACTCTAATGTCAGCACTCCTGCACCATACACGCACACACACACACACACACACACACACACACACACACACACACACATCACACTGTTGGAGAGCTGCTGCTGCGTGTGTTCCCTCTCTCCCTCTCTCACTCTCCCTCTCTCCCTTTCTCCCTCTCCCTCTCTCTCACGCATGCACACTCTCGCATCACGGTCTCTTGCTCTCTCTCTACACATTCTGCAAATACATGCACACGTCTGAAAGAGACAACCTTGCCGTGTCCCAGACGACCCTCCTCTCCAGACCCCCAGGTAAACATCTTTCCCTCTGCGGTCAAAATCCCCGTATGCAGCGCTCCTGCGCGCGTGTATGCGTATGCATGCACGGAGGTTAGTACGCATGTGTCCACGTCCGCCGCTGCGTGTGCGCGTGAGAGAAGGACAGTGAGAGACAGGCACAGCAGCACATATGCACACATTAACACCTGAACACACATGCAAACACAAACAAACAAACACGGCACCAGCAGCAATGTGGGTGGCCTGCAGCCGCTCAAGCTGACGTGGCACGAGCCAATCCTCCTCAACCCCGTGCCCCAGCTGATGTATGTGTGTGTGTGTGTGTGTGCGCGCGCGCGTGTGTGTAACCAGAATGTTTCACAAATGCATGGCACCAAGTGGGTCCCACCCCCCTCTTCTCCCAAAGCACAAGCACACAGACAGCCAGCCAGCCAGCCAGACAGACAGCCAGACACAGCCAGACACAGACACTCAGCCACGTGCGCGCGCGCACGCACACACGCATCGCAGCAACCTGCCCACAATCGCCACTGCCCCAGCTGAAAACACATCCACTCTCAGTGAGCACTATACAATGATCGCCTCCCGCCGCCACCGCCGTCACGCGATGGCCCTTTAGGGCCCCCTCTACAGTACAGGGTACTGACAGAGGGTCCTTGTGCCCCTGACCCAGCTGTCCGTGATTGCCGTTACCCCAGGCCCAAACCTGGAGAGATATGGGAGGGAGAGACCTTGTGAGGGAGAGGGAGATGAGAGAGAGGGCGGGAGGGGGGAGCAAGCGGCCGGTCGGGCCGCCAAAAGAGAGGGAAGGCAGGGAAACGCAGAGAGGGCAGGGGAACAAAAACACCTTTCCATCTTCGGAGGCTGCAAGAGAGTGAATGCCCCCGGCGGACAACGCACGGAAGCGCGTCACTGCCTGGGGATTTTCGCTTGCGGATGAAGGGCTCGGGCCCACCACCTGGAGAGGAGAGAGAGCAAGGAAGAGCGTTGGATCGAGAGAGAGAGGGAGGAAGTGAGGGGAGGAAACAAGAAATTAGAGGGAGGGAGGGAGTGAGGGGGAGAGGAACGAAGAAATTGTGTGCGGGTGTTCATATCTGCATGCCATGCACACCTCAGTAGGCTCGAGTTGCCAGCCGCCGAACACCCCAGTACCAAGCTGGCCACATTCTCGACTTCCCCAGGCGCACGCTCGCCCGTCGTCTATCAGAGCCAGCGAGTGTTCCCCACCTGCACACATACACGCATGCAGAACATGCCAAAGGGGTGTGTGTGAGAGAATGTGCGTGGAAGTCAGAGAGAGGGAGGGTGAGGCAGAGGGAAGGCGTGCGGGCGGACGTGGGCGGGCGGACGTGCGAGAGAAGCATACCCGCAGCAATTTGCCTGACGCGTCGGCCTGACAGCGCCCCCGCGATCTGCGCAGCAATTTCAAAGGTCAGTACGGAACCAGGTTGCACATGTGCTGGTGGGACTGATCATCAGTATCACGTGTAAGTGCTGCTGGTACTGCCATGGTGGGCCCATACTTGTTGCATGTCTATTAGCGTAGAGCAGACGGCATAACCATACTGATCACATCAATGCTGCTCTGTGTATTGTAGCACACACAATAGTGGGTTTTTTGCCAAATGAGCTTTTGCCATCTAGTGCAGAAGAAAATTGACGACTCGTTGTCAGTGTGGGCCTGACTTTCTTTAATGATTGTGTCTCAAGAGACAAACAGTGCGGCTCTCAGTCTATGACCGCACACCACGGTCCTCCAGCTGTTTTGCAGAAGAGCAACAAAACGCAAAAGAGCAACATGACGCAAAAAGACGCGGCAAAAAGGTTTTGCTTCAATGGACGTACCTGCACGGGATCCAATACGTCCTGCAAGAGGCCAGTTTCAGGTTGTCAGCGATCGTGGACATCCATCGCAGCAAAACCGAGCAGCAGGCGCATGGTGGGGGTGAAGAAAAAAAGGAAGAGGAGGAGCAAGGGGAACACAGAACCGACTGTCAAAAAAACTTACGTCGTAGCTGCCATGCCCTATCTGTCCGCAGGTTCCGGAGCCCCATGCAAACACGCATCCGTCGTGGGTTAGGGCCATTGAGTGGCAATCGCCAGCTGAAATCATTTTTATGCGTCTGCCACCAAGCGGCCCCTTTACCTCCTGCGTGTGTGCGTGTGTCATGTGTGTGTTCGTGTCTTTGCGTGTCCATGGCGCCGGCGGCGCCCCCCGGCAGGCGCAGGTGTTCACTGTTGGCAGGAGGAGTGGCGAACCAGTAAAATTGCATTTTGCGCCAAATGCATTCCTGCCGACAGCATGTGGTAAACAGACGCACACATGCACGCCCTGCAGTACCTTTGGAAGGGTTGCCATCACGTTGCCGCCATCGCCCAGCTGCCCCCTGCCGCGCGACAGCCGGGGCTCAGAGACGGACCGCGTGCGCGGCCGCGACGCACGCGTACATGCGACATGTGTCAGGCGCACGCGACGTCGCTCGGCTGCACAATGCATACCAGGTCCCGGAGCCCCAGCAATAGCACACGCCAAATTCGCTGAGTGCCATCGAGTGCGCCAGCCCCGCGGCCACAGACACCGCCCGTTTCTGCGCCACAGCGCGCGACGACGACGACGGGTTGGTTCGAGACGCTAGTTCACGCATGCATGCACGCATGCACTTGCGAGCGGCGGGTGTACGCATGTGTTATGCGCGTGCGGGGCGTCCGACGCAGCACGGGACAGGCGTCGCAACCTGCGCCAGCGGGCCCATCACGGCGGTGAGCGTGCCGCAGCTTGCCGTGCCGTCCTGCCCGAGCTGGCCTGCGACCCCCCGGCCGCACGTGAGCACGCTGCCGCACTTTCCGGCGCCCGCGATGAGCATCGTGTGCCCATAGCCGCAGGCAATCGGCGCCATGCCCCACGTGGGCGTGGCCTCCCGTGGACGGCTTGAGAGGGAGGGAGAGGGAGAGGGAGAGGGAGCGGGAGAGGGAGAGGGAGAGGGAGAGAGGGAGAGGGCCAGCGCGATCGCCCGCCCTTGGGCTCCCCTTCCCACTGTCCCGCCAACCCCCCGTTGCGTCCCCGTTGCACTTGCGTGGCCCCAGCTGCAAGACCGTGACCAATGCAGAATGTGTTCCCGCCACCTGGCCACTGAGGGCTGCCTTGCGGGATGGAAGCGGCCGGCGGCGGGGGCGCCGATGCGGGAGCATCTGGTGTCACGGACTGGGGGCGCTTCCTTGCCACACTGACGCCCGGGCCGTGCGCCGCGTGCGGGGCCAGGCCAGGGGAGGGCCACCGCTTTCGAAGGTGCAAGCGGTGCCGCCAGGCGGACTATTGCAGCGGTATGGGGCATGGCCTGCGTGACGCGAGTGCTGCGCGTGCGCGCGCGTGCGAGTTACCGGTGGCGTGCGCGCGCCCCCACGCGCACGCACCCCACATGCTGACCGGGCCGGGCGCGTTTTGTTGCAGAAAAGTGCCAGCGCGCACACTGGACGGGCGGCCACAGGTTGGTGTGCGTGGCGCCGGGTGCGCACGCCAATGGCGGGGATGCAGGCGCTACCACGCCCGCGCCTGCGGCAGAGCGCGCGCCAGCGCACGTCGGGGCAGAGGGAGGGGAGCCCGCCGCGGGCGAAGCGGAGGTTGAGACCTGGGAGGCACTGTTTGCGCTCCTCACCGCGCCGAGTACAGGCGAGGAGGGCGATGCACAGAGGCACGGGGTTGACTGCGGGCCAGCCGCAGCAGCCCAGCCTTTGGAAGTGCAGCATCTGGCGCCTGGTGTGGGATCGTCCTCCCCCGCTCCGTCGCCGCACGTGTTGCACCGCCTGTCGCAGCCTCCGCCGCACCAGGATGCGCAGCGCATGAGCGCGGAAGAGCGCGGCAGAGAAAAGGCCAGGCGAAGACGAGAGCAGCGAGAAATGAATGCGCAGAAAAAGGAAAAAGGACTGCAGAGGAGCCTGAGGTCAGGAGCAGAGACACGGCGCAGGGAGAAGGAGTTGCACGCGGAAATGAACGGGCAAGTGATCAAGATGCAGTACGACGTACGCACGTTGTCCCCAGGCGTCTCGGGGTACAGTGGGACGGGGTTTGCGCTTGTTTCTAGCAAGCCCACAGTGTTTCTCCTGATACTCGTCTGCTTTGGCCTGTGGGCACTAAAGGGCTTCCACAACTGCCAGTGGCAGACATATGACGCAAATTGCCAGTCAGTTGCGGCGTGGCTGAAAGACCATCCGCTGCCTCTGGCGGGGCTGGAAACCATCGCCAAAATATCCATCTTCAATACGTGTCTGTTCTATTTCGGAAGTTGCTACAGTCAGTACGTGCAATATTTCTGGCGTTCAGCAGATATGGCAGAGTTGATTGACGACATAAGCTTAGTACTCCAGGTGTACTTTTCGCAAACATGGTCAAGGTGGAATGTGCTCCGCTACGTCCTAGCTGCCCATGCCATATTTTACTGGGGCCTGCGATGGCGCACTGTTATCTTGAACATCGGCGACTGGAACATTCACAACACGCCGGACTTTAAGACCTTTGCGCAGCAGCTCATTGAGCAACGGTTACTGTTGCAAGATGAGGTTGATACGCTTGAGCATCAGGACAACAACACTCGCATTTTGAACCTGATGGCGTGGTGCATAGTAGGTGATAGCCGGAGCAGCATTGCTGTTTGATTGCTTGCAAGCTTAGCAACCTGTGTGTTTATCACAGGCACATCGTGCATGCACCCGCACGTGACACATACGGCAACAAGAGCGTTTTCACCACTGAGACTAATGCTGCTGTCGTGCAGCGCTGAGGAGGATAGAATCAGTGCCGCCGCCAATTGGCGAAAAGGGCAACGCCAGGTAACTAGCCCTTGCACGCTGGAACTGGAGACCTAAGACGCCAGGACATAATGGCGCACACCGAGCACTTGAAGCATCGACCCCTTGCAACCCTGCATACGCTGTAACACGTTGCTTGACAGAAGCTACTTGTGTGCACACGTGTATCACACATGAGATCAGGTTGCAGACGGTTTCCCTTGATGTGCCTGTTGACGAAGATAGCCCACAGAAAAAGCCGCCGGCCGATGTTGAGGCAATCGCCATGGCACAGGTCGTGTTTGTGGATGTTTGTATACATGCATGCATGCATGCACACATGGCACACACGCGCATTTTAGATTGCATATCCTATGTGCGGAAGTGACGTTTTCACGTGCGGTACAGGACATTCAACATTTAGTCTCCAAACTACACGCACACATGCTGGAGACTCAATCGTGGCTTATGCTCCCGTTTCCGTTTTTCGCATACCACTTCATCCAGGTATGTGTAAGCACGCAAGCGCGTGTATACCCGCAGAGAAGAACCGATCACGTAACAATGGAGACCCGCATCCTCTTGTGCGCATATTAGAACGTGCTTACGACTTTACATGTCTGCACCCATGCAGGTGCTGCAGATCTGCTACATGGTTATCCTCGCGTACGCAATCATGACCGCCGGTATTGGTCAATGGTTATCACTGCCACTCTACATCTTAGCCCTGCTTCCCATTTTGATCACCACCGAGATTGCAAACACAATGTCGTCGCCCTTTGGCACGGACTTGTCAGATTTCAACCAGGATGCTCTGATCAACCCGTTGCGCGAAGAGTGTGAAATCGCGAGCTCTACTCCAGACCCCGTCTTTCTCGACAAGATTGGCTCCCGTGAGTGGTGCCCAGACATTGTTTCAGACCCACCGTTACCCAGGAGTAATGAGCCTCCTGGCGACATCAGACTGTTTCTGCAGCGGTATGAACAGAGGGCCCGGGTCATGCGAGCGCGTCAAATTCAGCTTGAAAGCTCGGACACCTCAGCACACCAAGGCGTTCTTGCCTCGATCTTCGCTCCCTTGCTAGGCAAAACCTGCGGCGAGATTTGCGTGAACATTTGTAGGGCGATGCGCGGTGAGTGGGGGCTAGGAAAGCACAAAACTGACAGCACTGCGGCGTCGACCTTGGAAGGAGACTCTGCCGATTTCCTCCTACCAGGGATGCCGCTGCCGCCAACATTGGGAGGAACCATGCAGGAGGACAAAGGGAAGGCGTCACAAAGCGACACGTTAACGCGTCATTTGATTCGGTATTGTGACATCCGGCTGCAGGACGAAGACATGCAAGCTCTGATGAAACCGAAACTGGACGACCATATGGATCATGTTCATGCAGTGGATGCAGATGCGCAAAGCGTGTCGACGACGGCCTCAGTGCGGCATCTGAACGAGGTTATTAGCGAACTTGGATTTTACATGCATGCGGAGATCTCGGAGGTTGAGTCCATTGCAAAACAGTACCACAAACTCTTTCCACAGCGCACAATTCTTAACCGCCGCATCGATCTCCTGGAAGAGCGCATGGTGCAGTGCATTTTGAAATTTGTAACGCTACTAGAGACCACAGATGGCGCTCGCCTCCATCCCTCAGACGTCTACATCATCCAGACGCAGGCCAATGCTGCTCACACTGAGACAGCAGACGCCATGAGCAGGAAGCCACTGATGCAGCGAGTGTTAGAGGTGGAGGCACAAGTCGTTTGCGGCGCGCACCTGCCTCCCGGTCTATCAAAGGAAGAGACAGCTCAAATGCACTTTCTCTCAGTAGAAGCCGGCCTCCCCTTGGCGCGTGCTCTCTCCTGCGCAGCTTCTTCAGCAGCCATTGACGCCGATTTGACTGCAGCAGACAGTACTGAAAGGTGGGATCTCTACGGTGAAGTTGAAAGGGGGACACTGAAGGGGATGGGTACGAGCGATTGGATCAAAATGGAGGGGCAGGCCGAGCACTCTGGATTTGCTCGCCCGCTACGGCTAGGGGACTTGCGCCATGGAAGTTTGGAGTCGAGTATGCTGGACTCGAGCTGTGACGGTGACAGCGTGGATTCGCCTTGCACCCGGGATGCGACCCCTGTGCGAGGCAATGCCCGCCTGCTCCCAACCTTATCAATGAGCGCTCGCAAGCTTCCACACCAGTCCCCAGTGCACCAAGAATTACTCTCGTCGCAGTTGGGGGCTGACCGCTTACGCCGGCAAGCATCCCTCAATTTCAATTCAAGCGCTCCACAGTCGCCTTCCACAGCCTCTGGAGCAGCGGCAGTAGCGGCGGCGGCAGCAGCAGCGGTGGCGGCGGCATCTATGCCACGGATTGCACTTGGAGGAGTGGCAGCCAGGAGGGAAGTCCAGGAAAAGAAAGAGAAGGAGCGGAGTGAGATGGGGGGCGGGCGGGTCAGAGGACTTGGAGGGCGGGCCGGAGGCGGAGGCGAAGGAGGAGGAGGAGGTGGAGACGAAAGACGAGCAGGCCTGCTGGGGTTTGGAACTGGTGGCGCAGGAAACTCGTCGAGGGAGCCGTTTAGTGCTAGTAGCAGCAACGTACGGCGCAGCTCGTCGCCACCTGCCTCGATTAAGCCGCTAGCGCCTCCCCGGTGGGAACCGCCCAGCTCCTCTTCGTCCCTTGTCATGAAGCTTCCTGCACGCGTCGCTGATGCAGACCGTTTGGCACTCCGGGAGGAGAGCCGTTTAGGGAAGGACGGGGCGAGCGATAGGGGGGCGAGGGGCGTCGGCAGTTTGAGGGCGTTTGGTGTTGGCCGGGGTAAGGAGGCTGATAGAAGTGGACCACGCGAGGGTGGAAGGGGGCACGTCAGCACACAGTTGCCCTCATTGTGATGTGAATTCGTGCGTGTAATAATCCGGGACTTCCCCCTCTCCTCTCCCCACGCGAGGCGCCTCGCGTGCGTGGAACGTGAGTGCCTGCACTAGAGGGTTCAAGCCTTCTAGAATAGTGCTGTATCCGGTGTAACACTACGAAATCTCCTCTTCTAGCACTGAAACAGGAGACAACCGCGAATTGGGCCTTGCGCATGTGCGTGTTCAGAAATTAAAATCCTGCATGTACCTGTACATGTATGTAAAATCCTGCATGCACCTATACATGTCACGGTGCGCAGACATACGCTAATAATGAGCGCTGCGAGCGTCCGCCAAGCCTGCCACCGGGCGGCGCCCTGGACCCCCGTCATGGATTTAATCTGATAATACAGTTCTCTCTCTCTCCATGTCCTTGCACCAGAACGTAGACTAAGGAGACGACAGAAACGAGTGACAACTGAGAAGCAGGGGGGGATGCGGGGGGGGGAGCGGGGGGGTGTGATGAGGAGGGACGGTAACAGAA
>Ga0115006_10004068_pt1 | contig 10127 bp, 7 predicted proteins | sample ArcOceMetagenome_3_FD_88943 | JGI IMG/M metagenome (GOLD analysis project Ga0115006, IMG submission 88943) | Marine eukaryotic phytoplankton communities from Arctic Ocean - Arctic Ocean- Svalbard ARC20M Metagenome | ecosystem: Environmental > Aquatic > Marine > Oceanic | place: Arctic Ocean...
ATGCGGGCGGTTCCAGGCTCGGCAAGACCAAAAAGGCACACCCGGCGGAGACGCCCGCTCCCGCGCCGCCCGCTCGGAAGGAGAAGGCGTCGGCGTTCTTCACGGATTGCCCGCTTTGCTTCAAGTCTTTCCACCCGTCTCTCATCCACTCACACGTCGACACGTGCATCGGCGCGGCGGAGGAGACCACCGCACGGGAAAAGGCGCGCGCGACGGAGGCGGAGAAGAGACGAGCGGCGCGAGCAGAGAAGCTCACCGCAGACGACATCGGCGCCCCCGACGACTTCATCCTCGACGTCTCAAGGCTCAGAGACGACGATGACGACGACGACGACGACGACGCCATCGTATCCGCCGACGAGCAGGATATGCAGCAGGCGGAGCAGCTCCCGGCTGAGGAGCGAGTCGGCGTCGGCGTCGCGGCTGAAAAGAACAACGCGTTCGCGGCGATGATGTCGGCGCAGCGCGAGAGCACGTGCCGCAAGTGCTGGTCGGTGTGGATCGATAAAGACACGAAGACGTGGCGCATGTGCGTCGAGGACGGGGGTAAGCCCGGTGCGCTGGCTAAAGAGAAGGGTATGGGGCCGGTGGTCTGGACGAGCGTCGTGAAACTGTTCGAGAAGACGGCAACCGGGGAGCCGTGCGAGACGCATCTCACGCTCGCGACTGACGTCAAGGAGGTTGAGTGGCGGCACATCCGCGCGGAGTGCGCCAAGGCCAAGGGATGGGTCAACGGCGGGGACGAGGACGAACGGAACTCGAGGAGCGCGGAGCCCGGGAAGGAACGGCCGCACCTGCCGCCGGGGGTTACCAAATCGGCGATGCAGAAGAGCGCGCGGCGGGGCAAGGTGATGAACGCCGTCAAGGCGACCTCGTTCTTCATGGGCGCCACGCCCGAGGATGCGCTTCGTCGTCTACCCATCGTGTGCATGGAAGACGCGGTGCTGCATCCGAGCCTACCGCTGATCGTGTGGTTCATGGCGGCGATGGGTAAGGGCTGGTTCATCCCGCCGGAGGCTAGGGGCGCGGCGGTTCGATTCATCGCCGAGGTCGCCGCGTGCCCGCACAAGGACCGCGACTTATTGGCGACGATCGAGTCTATGGAGACGGCGGATGCAGACGCCCGGCGGGATACCGCCAGCGGCGTGACGGACCCGGCGTGTAACCTCGCCGTCTTAACCAGGGATCTCTCCAACGAGAGCGCGTGCCACGTGTTGGCGCTGTCGGTTCGCGCAAAGTTTGGCGGGATGAAGGGCGACGTGAGCATGCTTCGCGGCGCGGCCAAGGCGTGGCGGCGTCGCTTCCTGGACGCGGAGGCGACCGGGGACAAGCGCGATGACTGGCACGCGCGGTTGCGCGAGGTGTACACGGCGGCGGCCGCGAAGGCTGCGGAGGCGAGTGGAGGGGTGACGGGCCTGCCTCCGCACGGGAGCGCGCCGCCGCTCGCGGCGGCGGCGCCCGTTGACGTGGACGTCATCGCCAAGCGCGACGTACCCCTATCCGCGATCGACTTTCACGTCTCGCCCATCGTCGAGGAGCTCATGAAGAACGATAAGGTTCGTACGGCGCTGGACAGGGCGGTGGATCGCGCGCCCGAGCTGGGAGAGGACCTCGGGGACGCGTTGAGGTCGTGCATCTGGCGTCACTGTTCGAGCGTGACGGACAAGTCGACGTTTGCGATGCGGGAGGAGGACGTCGTGCCGGAGACGCAGACGCAGGGGCGGAGCGAGTCGGCGCTCAGGGATCTTTGGGATGAGATCGAGGGACCCGCGGAGAGCTTCCAGAGGAGGCGGATCAGCAGGCTGTTCTTTTAAGCGGCGGCGTCCATGCTAGCAGACTAGCAGTCATTTTATCGAGGGTTGAAGACTTCTCGCGAACGATTTCGCAGTCGGGTCGTCACAACGCGCGACGCCATGCCGTCTGTGGAGACGTACCTGGCGAACTACGAGGACCCGGTCCACGCCAAGGCTGTCGTGGACCTGCTCGACGGGTACGCGAGGGACCCGTACGGCAACTCCGGCCCTCTGCCCGACGACGTGTACGCTTCTCTGTGCCCGACGCTCGCGAAGACTCCCGGCGCCTTCTCCGTGGTCGCCACCGTCGACGGCGTCGCCGCGGGTCTGATAAACTGCTTCCAGGGGTTCAGCACGTTCAAGTGTAAGCCGCTGATCAACGTGCACGACGTATTCGTGCACCCGGAGCATCGCCGCGCGGGCTTGGTCCAGGCGATGATGGCGGAGGTGGAGCAGGTGGCAAAAGAGAGGGGAGCGTGCAAGCTCACGCTGGAGGTGCTGTCCAACAACGCGCCGGCGAAAGGGTCGTACGCGAAGTTCGGGTTCAAAAACTACGAGCTGGACCCGGCGCAGGGGCACGCGGAGTTCTGGGAGAGGACGTTCTGACGGGGTTGTAGATCGACCGGCGCGCTCTTAGAGTTGTAATAAGTCGTCCCCCGTCAAGTCGTGGGTCCTCGTTTTAGATTAAAGAGTAACATCGTCTCCGCACCCGGCTGAGGACAATGGGTTCCGTTGCTATGTCGCCACGCTATGTCGCCCGAACGCTTTGTCGCCCGAACGTCCCGCCTCCGCCGCCGCAGGCGCCGCGTTGTTTGAATGATGAATGAAGTTTCGCGCCCGGTGTCCAAACCCGTTTACGATCCCAGCTTGAAAGCGTCGGTGATGAGCGCGTAGCACAGGCCGAGCTTGAACCAGTTGAGAAAGTCCCAGTACTTGCCGGGTTGGGTCTTCTTGTAGAAGGATCGGGTGACGATCTCCGCGAACGCCAGGCAAAAGGCGCCCGCGACGACGTCGTTGATGCCGAGGACGCCAAAGGTGAGTGAGAGGACGTTGGCGGAGTAGAAGCCGGTGGCGGCGAAGATGATCTTCCACAGGAGCTTGCGTCCTTTCCTGACGCGGAAGTAGAGGTCCAGGCGTTGGGGGATGGTGGTGAGGATGGAGCCGAGGCGGGTCTCCCTCGGCCCGGTCACCGCGCGCGTCACCACCGCGCCACCCCTGCCAGCCACCTTGGGGCCGACCCGCGCCACCTGCCTGCGCGCGAGAGACGCGCTCTGACCCATCCCCTCGCCGCCCTTGAAACCCAGCGCCCTCGCGGAAGTCGCCCCGCGGCGAATCCCGTTAGTCCTGGCGGCCCCGAGGGCGCCGCCGCACAGTCCCACCGGCGCGATCACGGCGGCCATCTTCTTTCCCTATGCACCTTTTGAACGAATCTCCGGTGGCGCGGACACTCCGCCTCGGTGGGACGGGTTCGCGACTCGCGGTTTACACGCGGAAGTCTTCGCGCGGCTCGATGAGTCGCGACGGGGTACGGTCGAAACCGATCGGGCTCTCGACGACGACGGCGCGCTGTCAAGGACTGATCGATCCTTGACCGCGAAAAGCCACGAGGTTTATCCGAGACTTCAGGAGGGTGGAGCCGGCTTCGACAGTCCATCAGACTGTGCGACTCGGCAACCCGTTTGAATGCGACTTTCGCGGTCTATTTACTCAAGACTCGTTTTCCGGTCAAAATCGTCAAAGCAAGCACGCCTCTCTCTCTCTCTCTCTCTACTATCCTCCGAGGACACACGTTCCCTACGTCCCATCACGAGTACGTCAGCAGGTTATCGTAGTACTCCTCCGTCTTGTCCAGGGTGGTGGTGTACACAAACTTGACGATGCTCCGCTCGCCGGTGTTGATGGGCGTCACCCGGTGCACCACGCTCTCAGCCTTGACCATGATGATCGAGTTGGGCTCGGTCCATCCCCCGCGGCGGTGCCCGTCGCCGTCCTGCCACTGCGTCTGGGAGTCGCTCGTGTTCTCCAGCGTGAACACCAGCTCGTACTGCGGCTCCGTGTACAGCGCCACGTCCTGGTGCCACTCCATGCTGGAGCCGCCGGGGTACACCCGGTACTCAACCGGAACGTCGGCGGGAAAAACGCTCTGGCCCACCAAGCCGGAGATGCGCTCGGCGACCCTCTGGTTCATGAACGCCCTGTAGATGGAGATGAGGATGCGAAATTGTGAGTCGAGTCTTATATATGCGGTCGGGGTGTGAGGTGGCGGACTCGGGTTCATGCGGGTTTAGAGGTTTAGAGGTATTTTTTCTCACCTGTGCACCAGGTGATCGGGCGCGACCATGGTTCCCAGCCTCTGGCGCGCGCATGCCCTGCGCTCCGCGCCGATATCCTTGCGCAGCATCTCGCACTCATCGAGCAGCAGCTGATAATCGCGCCTGTGGTGACGGTGTGGGGATGGAAGGAGTCAGGGTGGTCGTGGGGGTCGATTGCGGTTGCGATGATGATTACGATCGATTGGGGTTGCTGCACTCACGGGCTGAAGAAGTTGCGGATGTACACGAACCCTCCGCTCCGTTCGAACACGCTCTTGCCCTCCTTGGGCTTGAGCACCGGCAGCCTGGGCGCGGCGACACCCCCGCGAACCTTACCCCCGAGGTTCCGTAGCGTCTGCGACAGGCGCGCGGTGCCCGGCGCGCCGGACTGGGGCGACGTGGAAGGGTACCCGCTCGCGGGCGGGGAGGATGCCGCCGCGTTGGTGAACGGTGCGCTCCTCGGGGTCGCCTCCCGTCGAGGCGCCGCGGGCGGGGTCCATCCCAGCCACACGTGCTTGTGCTGCTCGCCGTCGTTGCCGGCCGCCTGGCTCACCGCGGCGAGGCGCGCGGGCGCCCTTCGCGCCGCGCCCCGCGGGCCTCGCAGACGAGTGCCCCCTCGCCATGCGTCCCTCGCGGTCGCCGCGCGGGGCGCGCGCGACGCCTCCGCCGTGGACGGTCCCGCGGGCGCGACGCGCGCCGCGGAAGTCGCCATGGTACCTCCGATCATGTCTAAGTGTGCCCAGGCGCCGACCCTTCAACACCCTGTCGTTCGGACCTCCTCAATGCCCCGTGTCCCACTACGGCTCTACGGTGTCAGTTCGCCAAAGATCCACGTCGCGCGCGTTGGTTTCCCGCCAACCACACGCGAGACCCGCGTGTTTCCGGTGCCGACGCGATTCGAAAGGCGCTCCCGACGATACCGAGAGAATCTGCACGTCGCAAACCCTCGCTCGCTGACGCACCCGTGGCGCGCTCCGTCGTGGCTCCCACCGCGTGCCCGGGTCGAAGATGATAAAAAACGAGAGAAGGTTCACATGGGACCCGGTGACTGTAGCACTACCGCCGTAAGTGTTACAACCGAATCGACCAATGAAATCCAAAGTAAATCGCGATTCCGCCTTTTGAACCTCTAACTGTTTGCTCATTCAGAATTTCCCATTTGCCCCGCATTTGCGATTTACCATTTCGCACTCGCGTCGCGAAAATTCCTGGGAAGTCGTCATCTCGGAGACGTCGCAACCACTGGGACGCCCGCGGGTTCTGGGAACCGCCTGGGGAACCATCGCATGCGCCGCGCATCTCCCAGCGAGGTCGTCGGCGGGGTTGACCGAATGACCGCGCCCCGATCCCGCGCGTCGACCGGGGGTTCGGGAGCGGCGGGAACCGGCCGGAGCGACGAGCGTTTCACGCCACGGGCGCAAGACCTCGATCCCGCCGGCGCCTTCACCGACGTGCACCCCGGCGAGAACGTGTACCCGACGCAGAGCCGGTCGGGGACTCGGCGGAACGAGTACGTGGGGGTACGGGTCCCGGGCGAGGGCCGCGCCGCCACGACCACCGCGTCCACCCCGTCGCAACGCCGCGGCATCTCGAGGCGCGAGTGGAGGGTGGAGACGGTCGAGGACCAATCCAAGGATGTCGCGCGGTGGCAGCTGGAGTTCACCAAGATGCAGCGACGCGCCAAAGCCGCGGAGGATGACAACACACGGCTCAAGGCGACGCACGACGACATGCACGCGCGCTTCGAGCGCGAGCACCACGCCAGGACGGCGCTCGAGCTGCGCCTGAAGGATGTCTTCGCGGCGCCCGTCGTGAAAGAGGCGCTGGCGTCGCATCCCGCGGGAACGACGCGACGGGACGACCCGTACGGCATGGGAAACGTCCTCCGAGCCGGCGAGGACACCGATGGAAGCGAAACCGCGATGCTGGTGTTTAAAGCGCTGGAGGACAGGATCACGCGGGATAGGGACGCGCTGGAAGCCGCGAACGCCCGCGAGGTTCGGCTCGCCACGATGCTTCGACACTCGGAGACTTCCAAACTCGCCGCGTACGCCGAGGCTGAGAAGCACAGGCGCGAGCTGGAGGCGCACGTGGCGAAGCTACGGGTGGATAGGGCGATACGCGAGGGCGTCGAGAAGGATCTGGAGTCTTCTAGAAGCGCGGAGGAGACGCTCCGGATAACCCGGGAGAAACTCGCGACGCTGACGCTCGAGGCGGAGACGCTGCGGATGAACGAAAAACACCGGGAGGAAACCCAGGCGGCCGCGGTGAAGGCCGCGGTGAAGAAGGCGCTGGACGAGACGGTCAGCGAGGCGACGCTGGAGGCGAAGCGACTGAGCGAGGCGCTCGCCAAGGTGCGCACAGAGCACGGCGAGCAGGACTGGGCTCACGACCGGGAGAAAGAAACCACGCGCAAAGGGTACGAACACGCCATCGCCGCAGTGCTCCAGAACAAGGAGGACCTGGAACGCGAGCTCAAGTTCAGCAGGAAGGACGGGCGGCGCGCGGACATCGAACGCGCGCGCGTCGCGGACGAGGCTGCCGCCGTCGTCGAGAAGGCGGTGGCTCAACGGGAGTGGGCGCTCGAGGTTTTGGATCGAGCCGTCGACGCCGAGGAGGAGTTCGCGAAGCACCTCCACTACGAGTTCTACCGCACACACTTGCTCGCCATGCCGGAGACGGTCACGCTGGACGACGACGGCGGCGGCGGGCAGAGCCTGCACGAGGTGTGCGCGCGCGCGAGGACGGAATGGGAACGGGAGGTTTGCGAGCTCAGGGGCGACCTCGCCGGCCTCAGGCGCGACGTCGGCGCGGCGGCGATGGCCATCGACGCCGCGAGGGACGCGGGCATCGCCGAGGGATGGTCGCAAGCCGCGGATAAGGTCGATCGCGCGGCGGAGATGGCGGACGGCGTGGCGTGGGCGGCGATGCAGCGCGTGGCCGAGTCGGTCCGCGGCGGCGCGGCGGGCGCGAGGACCGAGGCGGCCACCGGCGAAGCGACTCTCCGGCTGAAACAGTACCTGCGCACGTACGACGAGGGTACCTTCGATCCGTCCAAGTATTCCACACGCGGTGGGACGTCATCAAGGACGGCGGCGGCGAAGGAGCCTCCACAGATGGAGCTCAACAAACCCGAGCTCGAGAAGCCGAAGCCGCCCGGGGACGACGAGATTCCACCGCCGGGTCCCGAGGAGAAGGTTGGATTTAAAGCCGCGATGTGGCGCGAGCAGGCGAAGCAGAAGGCTTCCGAGCGCGAGGCGGCGAAACGGGCGTACGAGGCGGAGCTGGCCGCGAAGGCTGTCGCCGCGGGTCAATCCGCGCCGGCGCCTCTGTCGCCCAAGGTTGACAACACGGTTGACAAAGTTCTCTTCGCGGAGCCCGCCGCGTCGGCGAGGTCGTCGAAGAAGCCCCCGAGGACGCTCGCGTCGATCGCGGGGACGCCGGGTCCGAGAACCGCGCACTTGCCGCAAGCACACGACGGCCACACGGCGTTTCACACGCCAAAATCCGTGTACACGCCGTCCAAATCGGCGACCAAGGAGATTGCGTCTCTGGCTCGGAACTTACGGTTTTGATACTTTTATTTGTGTAACCGACGTGACAAATCTTGCGTGTCAATTCCGTGCTAGTCTAGAACAGTTGAGTGTTATGTGAGGAGGCAGTATGTACCCAGGCGCGGCCGTGTTCGCGCCCCTGCGTCGACATCCGTGGTCCTTCAAAGAATAGAGTAATATAGCGTCGCGCCGGTGATCAACGCCCTTGCGCCTGCAGCGAGAGGAGGTTTTCGTACGACTGCAGGGATCTGAAGGGGACAAAGCCGCGCGGGGAGTCGTCCCCGCTCATCTGCGGCGACGCCGTCCCGCCGAGGTTGCTCTTCGCGAGGTTCCCCGCGCTGGCGATGCGCTGCAACGACGACGCCCGTTCCATCGGCTTACCGCTCGCGCCGCCCCCAACCTCGCTCATACGCACAATCTCCGCCTTGAGCTGCGCGTTCTCCCGGACGACAGCCTCCACCCGCGCCTCGCTCTCCCTCAGGCGCTCGAGCAGCGCGATGTTCTCAGCCTTGTGGCCGTTGATCTGCCCTTCCAGAACGGAGACGTGCTCGAGCTTGCGCCTGCGCGACCGACGAGCGCTCTCCCGGTTGGACAGCATCCTCCGCTGGCGCCGAACCTCGTCCGTGGTCTTTCCACCCTTGCCGTCGCCGAGGTCGTCGTCGTCGCTGAAATCGTCGTCGCTGGCCTTGCTGCTCGGGTCCAAGGACGCCTCGCGCTTGACCCCTTTCTTCGTCGCCGCCGGGGACGTCTTACCCTTCGCCGCCGCCTTACCTTTCGGCGCGGCTTTGGCGTTTTTCGGGGGCTTCTTGTCAACCTTCGGCGACGCGGGAGCCACGTTCTGCGGGATGCCCGCGGCGGCGAGGGCGGCGGGGTTGATACCCGCGACGCCCATCCCGGGGATCATACCCGCCGCGCCGAGGCCTGCGTTGGTGAGGGTTGGGGAAGGGGCGCGGGGGTCAGTGGAAAGTTGGTTGGTTTTTGGATAATTTTATCCGAATACCGGGTGACGCCGAGCGCCGGAAAGTGGGCGGTCGCGGGCGCGTCGGGGTGCTCACCTGCGCCGGCGATGCCGGGTTGCATCGCGCCCATGCCCGCCATCGGGTTCATGAGGTTAGGGACCATCGCGGGCGCCACGGCCGGCTGCTGACCCTGCATAATCATCTTGCGCAGCAGGTCTATCGACGCGACGCGGGGAATCCCCGAGGCTGCAGCGTCTGTCCCGTTCGTCTCCGGCTGGGCCGCCTGCGCAGCCTGCGCGGCCGCCGCTTGCGCCATCAGATTACCCTGCGAGCCCACCTGAGCTATGTTGCTGAAGAACGTCTCGAACTCAGCCTGCGACGGCGTTCGCCCGAGCCGCCACAGGTTGCCCACCATGTCCTCCACGCTCGCGGTTCGTTCCATCGGCATGGTGAACTTTTCTCTCAATTGGCCAACGCCGGTCTTTTCGTTCCCGCCGGATACGCGCCACCTGGGAAGCTCCGAGTTTCCTGCGCGTCGCGGCTCGTCACTACCGCGCCTGGTGCGATGCGTCGACGTAAACGGCGCCCTCGAAACTGCGACGCGCGTATCGAACCAAGGGTAAAAGCAACGTCGAGCCGGTCTCCTGCAAACCCGACTTGGCGGGGTGACCTTTACACGTCCGTCTGGATGCAGGTCTAAAAACTTTCGTGGACGAGGATCATCGTCAGCAAAAATGGGCGGGCCTGAGGCCATTCGTTTGGATTTTGTGCGTGAATCAGTCTGGGTTTTTGGTAATTCACTCAATTCGAGTTCCCGACATCGAGCCCACGCGGCGAGTAGTCAGCATCGGTCCAACGGTCTTTTCGGTCGAAACCAAGCTCGATCTGTGGGTAGTTCCAGCGTGGCACGCCGAGCATCATCACTGTGGAAGAGAGCGGCACCCACCGCACACGGACAGGATGTGGGCGACATCTTCCATCGCATCCTCGCGCGGGGCCGTCGCGTCTACGTCCCGCCGATGCGACACGAGCGGATCCATCGTTCGTCGCGTTCCCCACGCGACGCGCGTCTGTGTCCACGCACGACACCCTCGTCGGCACCGCACCGTGCTCGCATCGTCCGATCGAGAGGACACTCTCAGCGCGTTGGACAGGCTCGTGCCGGGGATGTCCGCCGAGGAGGCCGCGCGCACGCCCCCGCCCCTCGTCGACGACGACGCCGACGCACCTGACGCACCCGACGTCGTGTTGGGGGATGGAAGGGTCGTCCGGGAGGTGGTGGTGGAGCTGGAGCCACCAGACAACATCGCGGTGGCCAAGATCGCGGTGGCGTCCGCGTCCACTCGGTGCGTGCAGATGACCGTGTCGCCCCCGCTGGGCATCTCCTTCGAGGAGAACACGACGAGCGGGGAGATCTTCATCGCGGAGATCGCGCCCGGGTCGAACGCGGACATCGTCGGGACGGCTAAGGTCGGGGACGTGCTGAGAGCGTGCAGCGCCATGGTGCCG
>Ga0115006_10004069_pt1 | contig 10127 bp, 18 predicted proteins | sample ArcOceMetagenome_3_FD_88943 | JGI IMG/M metagenome (GOLD analysis project Ga0115006, IMG submission 88943) | Marine eukaryotic phytoplankton communities from Arctic Ocean - Arctic Ocean- Svalbard ARC20M Metagenome | ecosystem: Environmental > Aquatic > Marine > Oceanic | place: Arctic Ocean...
CGTACCGTCGTCGCTGCGTGACAATGGAGGCACACACCAGCCTCGAGAGTCAGTCCGTGGTCAGCCACTCGCTCGCCACTCACAGAATACACGCGGTCGGGTTTGTGTCGTTGCTCACCTGGTGTCCACCACGTGGTTCTCCCAGATCTTATCGAACATGGTCTTCGAGCCCGTCGTCGCCGCCGCCGCCGCCGCCGCCTGGCAGCGCACGGAGCACGACGCGGGGCGGGGGCGCGCGGTGAGCGCACCGACCGGTTTGACAGGTGTGCTGTCGGCCACCACCACATGCCGTGCCACCCGTGCTACGGTCTTGCGGCGGCTCGCCGCCACCACCGGCTGTGCGGTCCACCCCCTCCCCCGTGTGACACGCGTCAGCGTGACGAGAGCACAGTGGAAGCGAGATGGCATGAAGTGTGTGCCAAAGGATGCGTGTGTGAAGCTGCCTGTCGCCAGCTGATTGCCGTAATGTTGTCGTACACGCCTTGGCTGGCTTGCTCCGCAGCACGCCCACACACACCCGACTGTGTTCCTCTAGGAGGGAGGGCAGCGGGGTGTCGGCGATGGGGAGCAGCGCACCTTGGCGGTGTTGCGCTGGAACGGCGACGCGCGCACGGCCACCACCGCGGGCGTGATTGCAACCGCCACCGACGGCATCTCTGTGGACTGTGGACGTGAGTCGGTTCTGTTGAGCTGCACACGCGCTACTGGATACCTGCACGTACCACCCACCCCTCCTGTGACCGTCAGTCGCTGCTGCTCTTGGACACGCTGCAGGCTGCAATCAGCAGCCTCCTCAGCGGTGAGAGCCAAAGCCAAGGTCGGTACACGAGTCGGTCACGTTGCCGTGTTTGAACCTCCTCTGTACTCCACACGCCACTGCCGCTATGCACAGCCTCTGGGTGCAGCTCACAGCGCAGCTATCCCACCCAGATCCCATCCTGCCCCGCAGGCGGTGGACAGCACCGCACACCGACCGATTGCTCGGTCGTACGACACGTGCGCCTGAGCTTTCACCCCTGCCTGTCGTGGTGCCACCAGACCGCGTCTTAGATCCCAACCGCACGGCTATCCACGCCCTCGGGGGAGCGCGGATGCGCCTACTCGTGTGTGCGGGTGTGTCAGCCCGCATGTAGCCCCTGCGTCGCCGAGCCGCCCGTGCGCGGTGCCTGTCCGCAGAGCTTCGCCCCAGCGCGCTCGCCCGCCAAAGGGCGGCGGCTGGAGCCATGAGGCACGTGCTCGTGCGTACACGGGCTTCGCTCACTGCCGCGATGCAAGTGGGCCGTGTGCGAGGAGGCTACCTACCCGCCGCCTGCCTCGCTGCAGAAGTGCCAGAAATGAAGGGGAGGTTGTTCGACCTGGTGGACGGGTCGACCTGATGGACGGGTGTGTCACGGTGGGCCTATCTCTCCCTCACGCGCTGAACAAGCGCATCCGTTAGAGCTAGCCGGTGTGTCTAGCAGGCGAGGGCGGTGCATGTCTACTTCTTGTTGAGCACGGCGTCGAGTGTGTCCGCCGTGGTGTACGCGCCGTCCACGCACTTGCCGATGGCCACGCCTGCCACGTAGTTGCCCGCCAGCACCACCTTGTCGTACCCCGCCGCGTCCATCGACGTGCGCGCCGTGTCCAACAGGTCCAGGTGCCCGACGTTGAACTGCGCCGCCACCACTGACACGTCAGTGATCCCCTCACGCCGCGTGGGAGCTGCCCAAAGGCGGTAAAAGCGGGCGAAGTGGGAGAGGGAACGGCGGGGTCACCTGCGGGATGGCGTTCGGCCACACCTTGACGCCCAGCTTCTTAGCGGGCGGGGCGTCGTCCTTGATAAGCATGGTGCGAATATCCTTGTCCACCTGCAGCTCGAACACCATCCATCGACATGATTAATGGGGTTATTCAATGCTCCTTCCACCCGGACAATAACACCGCGCTGTCAGATGCGAGCCCCAGGGCCCAGCGACAGGAACAGGGGCTGGCGAAGGTGTCGACCTGCGCCACAAGCTCGTCGTCCGTCATGTCCAGAATGGACAAGTTCTGCGCGCCGCCGATGTAGTTGAGGATGGTCACCCACCCGGGTGGAGCTCTGTTGGGGAACAACGACGAGCTGTAGATGGTGCCCAACGTGGTGATGCCCTGTGCGCCGCCGTGCGCCGCCCCCTCTTCAAATGTTTCGTACATATGAGGGAGAGGTCCAAGAGAGGCTCGGGCGTGGAGGCGCGCTTGGGCTCCGCCGTGACTTTCCACGTGACCAGCCTGCCGCTGGGCGCCTCTACCCACGTACGCACACTCCCTCGTCGTGTCTCCCATCGGACAGACAGGCGACACACTGCCAGTCAAACGCCACCGAGAAACTGGACCGACGCCGTGACGCGACGCATTCTCCATGCATTCTCCATGACGAGGTCTGCAGAATGACGTGTGTCGTCTCTCCTTGCCATGCTGCCATGCTGCCGGTTGAGCCAAGGCGCAAGACAGTGCTGCCACCGCTGAGGACTCGGTATCGTCACACGCCTCCCGCCCGTCTCTCTCGGCCACGGGGGCACAGCCCTGTGCGCGCACCTGCGAGCGCGGATGCAGCTGGCCGAAGCCGTTGAACTTGCCCGTCTTGAGCGCCGGCGCGTCCGGCTTGAGTGCGGACTCCGGGAAGCCCACCGTCACAGCGCCCACAGGCGGGTAGTAGATCTCTCCCAGCGCCTTGGAGGCCTCCGGCACCTCGTCCTTCAACAGCTCGCTCACCACGTACGCCGGTGCCGTCATCACCACCGACTTGGACTTCACCTACACGTGCGCAAGCAATCCCCCGCGGCAATCGTCAGCCGTCGCCGGGCGAACGAATGCGCGAAAAACGGGCGCGGCCCAGCATGATGCGACCACCACGACGCGCGCTTGGAACATAGCCGCTGCCAGCTCGGGATGCTGCTTGGAGGAACACGCGGCGCTCGGTCGCCCTCTGCGTGGACACAGCGGAGCAGAAACCTATACACTTGTGTGCACCAGGCAGCCAACGCGGTGAGTGAGCGGACGGGATTGAGGGTCACCGGGTAGTGAACGGTGTGTGGGGGGGCGTCACCTTGGCGACACCGTCGGGTGTGTCGTAGGTGAGCTCGTAGCCCTCCTGGCACTTGCCGATGCCCTTGAGCACCCAGCTGACGCGCACCTTGTCGTGGATCTGCTTGGCGATGGCCTCCGGCAGCGTCTTGAGGCCCTGCTGGTACGAGGCCACCGTCTGGCCCGCGGGCTTGGGCGGCAGGTCTGCGTCGCGCTCCACGGGGTTCTTCTTGCGGTCCTGGATCAGCTTGATGGCGCCGCCCACCAGCGACCCACCCATCTCTTCCAACACGTGGATGCGCCCGAACGCCGCCTGACATGTCACAACACAACCATGGAAACACTCGCGTCCTGAGCATTCACCGGAGCCGATAGCTCCGACGAGGCGTTTGGGGGTTTACTCCGATGACGGCGGCGGTAGCGTAGTTACTGTAGTGGTGAGTGGGACGAGTGCAGTGTCCTTGCTATGTGGTAAAAAAACCACCAACAACGATGCGCCGGAGCTCCAGCCGAAAGGAAACCAGTCACACCGCGGCCGCGCTGAGCCTTGAACGTTATAGTGGCGAGCGAAGCGTACCTTCATGCCGAGCTTGGAAGGGTCGCCGGCGTACACCCCCGAGCAGAAGGGCTCGATGAGGCGCTCAAACACCTCGGCGCCCAGGTTGCGGCGAATGAACTGCTCCACGCTCTCCTCATAGTCCGGCATGGCCGGCTTGATCCCCACCGCACCCAGCCCCGCACGGATCTGGAGCCACACAAAAACCCCGCGCCCTCCGTGTCATCATTCCGAAACCCTGCAAGTCTCATCGCCCTGCGAACCGTGTGGCGGCATCCGCAGCAGCCACGTGCCGTCACCGCAGCATGCCATGGATGGGCACGTGGCACTGCGGCTGCGAGGTGCATTCGGGCCATTGGTTGGGTTGTTGCCCTGCCCTCCCGGAGGCGTCCGCGCTGCTCGAGCGGGCTCCACTGTTAGCCTTCTCGCTCGCAACGAGGCGAGGCCCAATCTCCAGACAGCTGTGGCAGCACGTGGAGACGCCATCGAGCCGAGCAGGACAGAGCAGCGGCGTCCCAGGGCCTCGATGTGAAGTCAACCACACCGGGTAGGGAATTCATCGGCGCTGTGCCTCTGCTGTGCGAGAGGTACACGCCAACGCCACGCCTCACATCACACACAGGTGAGAGCGGCGAGAGTGGGGGAGAACGACGGGAGAGTGGCCACCGACCTTGCCGAGGGGCGACAGCAGAGTGAAGGTGGGCAGCGAGGCCAGCCCGTCGGGAGTGGGTCGCAGCTTCTTGTCCCACCACACGAAGCGCGGCGCCTCCGGATCCGCCAGAGCTAGGTTGTCCACCTGCCCCACATCCGTCTGCACCGTCGCCAGCCCGCTGCCGCGTTGGGTCAGACCGCCGTCTCTTACACGCGCACGCAGACGAGAGCGCACGAGGATACAGCCGGCGGCTACACTGATACACCGCTCGCATCCGTCTCCTCGATAGACTATCGCAAGGTGTCGTCGTGAGCAAGCAGGTGACGGGTGCGGCGCCGAGCGCTCGTCGAGCACATGGGAAACGTACCGTCATGCGCAGCATGGGATCGCCGGGCTGGAACGAGTTGGGCCCGTTCTCCCACATGAAGCCCTCGTCGTTCTTGACGGTGCTGATGTTGCCGCCGATGAGGGCCTTGGACTCCGTCACCAGGAACGTCTCGGCCACACCCTTCTTCTTGAGCACCTGGTCCTCACACACCACCCGGGCCCAGTCGAGTGCGTCGCTAGCTCAGCAGCAGACACCGTGGCACTGAAGTGGCCGAGCTGCGCGTCTACCAGCACCTAGGCGTGCGGTCACGTCGCTACGCAGACGCAACACAGAGGAGGTCTGTGGTGAACATATGCGCCCACCGCGCACCGCACACCGCACACCGCACATTCACGACCCAGTGCGTGCGGTGATGCCTTACAGGGGCGGCTGGAGGACAAGGTGTAGCCATGAGCGTCTGCAAGCGAGCGGGCGCGGTGGTCACGGCGCCGCGGTGGGTGCATGCCAGCGACCTTTGAGGCGGGCATGCGTGCTTGATGCATGGGCAGTTGGAACGGGTGTGCGCACCTGACCCACACACATGCCGGACAGACCGGCGCCCACCACCACTGTGTCCAGCACCTCTTTGGGCACGCTGGTCGGGAACGGCTCCAGGTCCATCTCGCTCTCCGCGCGCACGCTCATGGTCAGTGCCCGTCCAGTGCTCCCCTGCAGTGTGAGCCAAGCCTCAGTCAGAGAGACCGCCCCCGGCGTCGGCGTATGACCACTTATCTTCTGCCGTTCCGACCGCTGACGTCTGAGAGGAGGCGGGGGGGCTGTCGTCGCTCGCGCTCGCGGATAAAGAGCATCGAGAGGACAGGCGTGACGAGGGCATGACCCATCGTTCGCGTCGACACGATCCAAAACCCTATCCGCGGTTGGTAGTGCAGCCGCCGCACGGCGTGGGTGTACGTCCCGCCGGCACGCCGACCATAGCTACAATGGCGCGTACGCGGGTTTACGTGCACCCACACCCACACACAGCGGACACGCACCCGCGGTCGGATGGTGAGTTTGGCGTTGGGGCGCTGGAAGGCGGCGGTGCGCGCGGCCAGTGGCAGCGCCGGCTTGACTGTCGCATGGCGCGCGGTGCTGTGTGCGCGCGCCGGCCTCACCGCTCCCTGTGCTGCAAGAGCAAGCATGATGTGTTGCGGCGTCGCACTTCACAGGAGCGATACTCGCAGAGCAAGTACCCCACTCGCTCTGAACAGGGTGCAGCACAACCGCCGTGCAGCATGGGGCCGGCGGCGGCGGCAGCGGCGGCGGCGGACTTGCAGGCCGTGCACGCGACGGTGCTGAAGCTGGTACGGGAGTTGGAGGGCGGCAAGGCCGTGCACATCGCCAAGCTGAGCTTCGCGTACGCCAAGCAAGCGGGGCACAGCGTCAAGAAGGACCATAAGCCCGGCATGCGCCACCTGATCGCCACGCAGGTAGGGCAACGCCGCCACCGCCATCGCCAGTGCACGATGATGTGTGTCGCACGGTCCGTCGGACGGCTTGCGTGCATCCCGTGCCGTCCTGCATATGGCTGACACCGTCACCACGCGGTGCGCTTGGGGCAGCTGGCCGACAAGCTGCTTCTGCAGGGCGAGAACAACGACACATTCGTGCGCGTGCACACACCGCTAGCCGCCGCACTGCACTGGGTGCGTGGCCCTGTGCCCCGCTGGTGCCCCAAACCATCAGTAGCCGCCAAAAACCCCAGGGGTGGTTCTTGCGTACACTGCGGTTCGATGCGTGTAGCCGGACTGAACACGCACCCCCGTGTGGCATCAGCCGTCGCTACGCACCCCTTTCGAACCCCTCCTCACTTCCAGCCTTCGAGCGCTTCTCGCGGCCGCGTGCGCCTGCGTCTCCGTCGTGCTTCGGGATGCCACACGCGCTGGGACGCCAGCTGCACTGGCTGTCTCTGTAGACGCTGCGGGCACGTGGCGGTTCATGAGCGCGGCGGCGGGGGGGCGGGGGGGACGCGACGCCATCCCAGGTGCGGAGCACGGTGAGGGAGAAGGGCCCAATTCTGCTGAGCATGATCGGGAGGCTGTACCACGAGCAGCACGGAGTGGACTTCAAAGAGGTGTGCCAAGCCTCTTGGTTTTCTGCGTGTGGCGATTTGCGAGACGGTGGAGCGTTGCATCCGTGGAGCCACCGCTCGAGGCCAGGAGACTCTGTGGGCACACTCCGCGCTGTGGGAAAGCTGAGACTGACGTGACGATGTGTGATGGGGTGGTCACCCACAGTTGTTCCCCGTGGGGCTCACCAAGTTTCTGAAGCAGCAGCTGGACGGCGAGCTGTGGGTGGAGCAGCTGAAGGGCACGGAGAGCCTGGTGGACGTGAAGGACCGCGGCAACCCCACGGCCGTCGCGCTGCTGCCCAAGCAGCTCGCCAAGCGCGAGGAGAAGCGCGAGAAGGCGGGCAAGGGGGAGCAGAAGAAGGCGGGGGCGGCGGCGGAGACGGTGCGCTGCGAACTGGCCGAGCGGGTGGCGGAGGCACCGTCGGTTGTGCCGTATAGTGCGGAGGACAGGATGCTGGTCGTGGGTGACGGAGACTTCAGCTTCTCCCACGCCGTGGTTTCCTCCTTCAAGCCGGACCTGGCGCGCAAGCTGGTGGCCACGGTGTTTGACTCCTCCAAGGAGCGGCACGCCAAGTACGGTCTGCCATCGCACAGGTGAGAACTCCAAATGGCAATGCAATGGCCCCTAAAAGTAAGGGGTTCCTCCCTCCGCCGACGCTGCTCCACAGAGGGTGGTGCGTCAGGACCTCAGGCGAGGGGCAAGAAACGTCAAACCTGCAGAGCTTCCGGCTCTTTATAATCTCTGGGAGCAGTCGGTTCTCCTACTCTGCCTGTCGGTGGTCTGCGGGAGCAGGCTTTGCCGGCGAGGTGAGCGGGACAGAGGTGCCTTCCAGTGAGGGCTTTGGCCAGAGCCGTATATAATTTCCAACCTGCGCTGATCTCACAATGCGCCTTTGTGTACACAGCCACCTGCGCGCCGTGCAGAAGGCGCACGCTCAGGCGCGGCACGACATTGACGCCACGGCGCTGGACCCGGCTGTGCTTGGCGACGACTTCGACTATGTGGTGTTCAACTACCCACATGTGGGCTCCGACACCGGCCTGGTAAACATCCACCGCCTCCGCACCCGGTTGTATGGCACTGGCCTTAGCCAAACCCCCCAGTTTGTGTATGGCGGAGTTGGAGATCTCTCCTGCCTCCATGAGCCCCCCTGCATTGGATAGCAGCCGCACAGACCTTGTCAGTGCACGTGTCGCGCACGCGTGTACAACGCGTGCGCAATGAGGCCCAGCTGGTGTTGACTCGACAGTATTCCGATGGAGCGCGCTCTCCGCTGATACGCCGGGAAAACTCGGCTGAGGGACGTACACGCACACGCCCATCCCAACCCTATCTCAGGAGACGTCCATCCAGGAGAACATCGAGCTCGTCCGAGCGTTTCTGGCCAACGTGTGTCCGCTGCTCAGCGCCGCGGGCGAGGTGCACATGACTCTGCTCAACCGCTTCCCCTATACGGCGTGGAAGGTGTGTGTCCTGTTCACGTATGTCTGTGGCTGTGTGTGTGTGTGTGTGTGCGTGTAAGTGTGCATCGGCTCTGCCGCAATCGCCCCCCGCCCCCACCGGACCGTGGTGTCGTTGTGAGAGGAGGATGGCGACAGCCCCACCGCCGGACTGCGCTTGCGACTGAACATGGCCCCACCGCGCCCACGATGTTCTTCATGGATCGTCTGCCCACAACCGTGAATCCGAATGCAGGTGACGGAGCTGGCGCCGAAGGAGCTGCAGTACGTGACGGCGGTGCCATTCGACGACGCCGTATACAAGGTGCGCGCACACTGGCGGCCCTCACCAACCGATTGGCTCGTGAACATATGACCAAGGTGGCTGGGTCGCACACGGGTGGTGGTGACGGGTGGTGCGGGGAGCACACGCGCACGCACGCAGGAGTATAACCACAAGGCCACCACACAGACGGAGCGCGACACGAGAACGCGGCTGGAGCAGAGCGTGACGCATGTCTGGCGGCCACGCCAAGCTGTGCACGCGGAGCTGCTGCATCCCACGCCGCTCACTACCAAACAGCAGGTCCGTGCCGTTGTTGATCCACTCTCTCGTTTCATTGAATTGTTGTGAAGTTTGGTTCCACGCAGTTATAACATAGAGCCTAAACACCACGGCTGCGGATCACAAATCGCTTCTGCTCGGCTGATTCTCTGAGAAATCCAAGGCTGTGAACCGGTCCAGAAACTGTCGACCGGTCTAGAGACCGAGCTTGGCTTCATGGACCGGTCCGCTACTCCGGTCTGAACCGGTCCCTTGTGACCGTTGGCTATATTGTACTGCGGTTGGGCAGCTGTTGGGATACAGGAGGAGACTTGGCAGGAAGAGTTGCTTCACTAAGTACCCTGAAGACACACAGCCCTTCACATCGAGCGTCCGGGCCCTGCAACCTCGAGTGTGGTGAGAAGATCCACTGGCGTGACAGGTGGAAGCTCAATGTAACCCTTTTCGGTCTACCTTCGGTGCACCGCCCCCAGCGGAGCCGATCCGGTCCAACCAGACCGAAGGCGAACACCGGACCGGTTCGACCGGTTGACAGTTCCAGACCGCGACCGGTTCAACAGCCTTGGAGAAGTCATCCTCACATTGCGTGTCGCGTGCACCGGGGGTTTGCGGTGGGTTGCAGAAGCGAAAACATCAGGCAGCAGTGGCGGCGGCAGCGGCAGCGGCGGCGGCGGATTCAGAGTCGGACTCGGAGGGAGGATCTGGGGACGAGGGGGCGCGGGCGGATGCTGCTGCGGCGGCGGCGGCGGCAGCGGTGATGCCGCGGCGAGTGCAGAAGGCGGACAAGGATGCGACGACAATGGAGGAGGAGGGGGGTGCGAGGAGGAAAGAGAAGAAGAAGAAGGGTGTTAAGGACCAAGCGACGGCGCACAAGCAGGCAGAGGTGATGAAGATCTCGAAGGAGGGGGCTGCGACAGAGGGCGCAGCAGCCACAGAGAGGAAGTTCAAGAAACGCCTCCGTGGACCCAAGCCGCGTGGTGACGAGCGTCTGGCCATGCGCAAAGCCGCTCGAACCACCCACTAAGCTGCCTATAGCCCCTGTGGATCAAATTCCAAATAGACCCACGTACCGGGGTGTTTGCAGCTCGCTGGGTGACTCTCAGCAATGTGTATATATGCGTGCCACGTGTGCTCCCATGCGTGCCTAATGCGCCGCCGCCGCCGCCGTGCTACTCGCTCTCCCTCCCCGTCCCCCCCGCCCCCTCCTCCACCCCTGTGCGCCGCGCCGCGTCTGACGTAGGCTCGGTGCCCAGCGTGTTCCTCCAGAAGTGTTTCAATCGCTCGTGCACGAACACCGGGAACACCGGCTGCAAATACGCGCTCTGGAACTCCTCGCTGCGCCCTCCACCCCAGACGTCGCCCGCCGTCAGGGCCTACTCGCCATATTGCATCCTCCGCCGCATCCGACCTCTGGGGGGTCGCGCGCGTGCGTGC
>Ga0115006_10004070_pt1 | contig 10125 bp, 11 predicted proteins | sample ArcOceMetagenome_3_FD_88943 | JGI IMG/M metagenome (GOLD analysis project Ga0115006, IMG submission 88943) | Marine eukaryotic phytoplankton communities from Arctic Ocean - Arctic Ocean- Svalbard ARC20M Metagenome | ecosystem: Environmental > Aquatic > Marine > Oceanic | place: Arctic Ocean...
ACATGGCGGGCGCTAGCACGCGCAGCGGCCTTGTCCTCCGCTCCATCGTGGTTGCTGTGCTCTTGTCGCAGGTTGCCGCCCTCCCCTGCACGCGTCGCGGGCTCTCACCACTTGTGTTCTTGAACGCTTGAACGCTGAAGCGGCACTTCGCAACCCGTGTGGTGCTGTTGCGCTTGCGCTGACGATGAGGTCGCACAGTTCCTGTCCGTGGATGTGCTGGCGGAGCCTATGCTGGACTTCGCCGCCACTGCGCCTGTGCCGTCGTCTGAGTCGTTACATGGAGAGGCCGCGAGGCGACGAATACGCTTCTCGCCGGAGCCTGTCGGGGAGATGGGCGCAGAGCGACGAATTCACCGGCAGTCGCTCTTCCCGTCGTCCTTGGAGGACGCGCGTTCAGGCGCCTCTCGAGTCCAGAGAGTGCCGGTCGCCAGCATGCGAGCCGCTGGGGGCAGGGCGGAGCATGCAATGGGCAGGGACCAGAGCGAGAGAGGGTCGACGCAGGATGCAACCGTCCGGGCTGCACAACACGAGGTGCAAACTACCAGGGTGCTGCCAAGCGTTGACCCAGACATAGCGCTGATGGCAAACACAGGCAGTCTGCTCGGGCTGTCGCAGGCTGCGAGCGGCGACGTGCTGGCCCTTGGCTTTGGCGGCAGCGCCCTGGTGAGCGCCGACGTTGATCTCGGTGGTTACTTTTATGAGCACCAGGCCGGCATGGCAGAAGTTCCGGTGGACGGCGGTGGGACCTACCCGCTGGCCGTGGCGTCGGATGAGATGGCGTGCTTTTCAACCCCGGGGTCGCTGGTGACTCAGCTGGATTGCTCGGTGATGGACCCGGAAGCCCGCCGAGTGCAGCGCGCTTGGTTCGCCCTAAGTGCAGCCCAAAAGCTGTCCACCCCGCAGCCGCAAGCGACCATATGGAGTCGAGTGGAACCACGCCAGACGCTGCCCTCTCGCAGTGCATGCCCCTGGAAGGCTGGCAACGGTGCGGCTGGTGTTTGCGTGGGAGAGGCTGCGTCAGCGTGGAAAAAGGCAGCAGCAGTCATGGCCACGAGCCCCGGCGGGATGCGCTACGTGAGAACACTGTTTGCCGTCAAGAATGTTGGCAACGGCCAGCATTCGTGGGTGTGCACAAGCGGCTGTGCAGACGGGTCGGGCTCGCCGTGGGACCAACCCAATATGACGAGTTCTGATTCCACATACGGCCGTGCGCTTGCCCTGCACGGGAATCTGCTTGCGGTTGGAACGCCTGGGGTCCGCGGTGATGGTCTTGTTCAGGTATATGCTGCCAAAGGCACGGTGGGCCCCAGTGGCTACGGCCATCACACGTGGTGGGAGATTGCCCATTCCTTTCCGCCGCCGCCCGACCTCGGCACCGGGCAGTTCGAGTACACTGGTGCGGGCAACTTCGGGGCGGCGTTATCACTTTCAAGCAAGTGGCTTGTCATTGGGGCTCCGGGTAATTCCTCGGTCGCGGCGCTGATTCGGGTGTACAAGGTTTCAGGAACTTCCTTGTCGCACTTCTGTGAGGTGAAGCACCCAGATGCGACGGTAGACAGCCAGTTTGGCAGCTCCATCGCGCAGAGCTCCCACGACACGTACCCTTGGACCATCGTCTTGGTGGGCGCGCCTGGAGAGAATGTGGCATACTCGGTTCTCCTGCGAGATGACCCGCCCTTGTGCAAGATGCATGAAGTTTTTGAACCGCCCGCCAACGACAAGGATTCCACAGACAGATTCGGGTTTTCTGTTGCTCTTTCGCGTCAGTTTGTCTTCATTGGCACCCCATTCTACCTTCGGTGGTACAAGAATGTTTCGGGGGTGTTGTACTCGAGCTCCTTCTGCTTTCCTGGGAGCAGGTGGCAAGAAGCTGGCGTCAACGCTCTCCCCTTCTGCCAGATATGTCCGAGGGACAAAACCTCGGACGGCGGAACCGCTAGCGTGTGCAAGGACTGTTTGACCGCCTCGGGTGATCCGATTGCGATACCGGAACAGTCAACACTTGATTACGGGTGCTCGTACACCTGCGATACGGCCTACTTCGGCAGCTCATGCATCCGGTGCTCTGAATATGCTCTCACCCAAGGTTGGTCCAAGCCGGAGTTCTCTGAGTGGGTGGATGGCGACCCCAAATGCTTTGCTCGTTGTATCGGCGGGTACTATCAAATGGAGGGCGGCAACAACCGGACCTTTGAGTGTGACAAATGCTCCGCTACGCCTATCTTTGAATCACGCAGCAATGTGCAATGGATCGTTGGTTCTTGCGAATGGAAGTGCATTGACACATATTTTGCGGACGCGGATAATTACTGTTGGCTATGCTCGAGACTGAAGGCAAACGACGGCATCTCACCGCCAGACAATGCAGAATACGTAGACGGACTAACGGAGTGCGAGTGGGCGCCAAAGCTCGGATACAACTGCACTTACGATGCCGTTCACAATCCGACTGGGCAGTGCATCGATTGCCAAAACAAGCCGCTTAATTCCCAATTTGCAATCGACGCGGGGGCCGACCCTCTGAGCAGGGAAAAATGTAACTATGAATGCAATGACGGCTTTTTCGGACATCCCACCTACCCGGGTGTGTGCGAAGAGTGTGAAACACTGCAGACACAGTACGCCAAGGTCCTGCTACCTGCTAACGCCGTTTGGGACACAAGCCCATCGACCTGTACCGCGGACTCCTGGACGTGTAGATCGGGCTTCAACGCGAGCACAAGCATGCGCTACTGTTGTCCGGACAGTATCCCGAATTCTTATCCGCTTCAATCGTACCAACCATGCGGGCGTGCCTGCAACCCTGGTTACTTTTGGGATGACGACACGGCAACTTGCGAGGAGTGTGATGTTGGCAACCCGCCAAAACAAAATCATGAATGGCTTTTGGACTGTGACTTCAAGTGCACGTGTAGCACACAGCCTGGGGGAAAGTGTTACTACGGACGGCAAGAGCTCGAAAACTGCTATTCATGTGATGTGTTCCAGAATATGCTGGGCACAAGTCCACCATATAACGGTTACTGGTATCAAGACCCACCTATTAGCAGTGACGAAGATCTCCCCGTGTGCGATGAAATGGCCTGGGGGTGTAACACGGGGAGTACAAAAAGCTTGTCAGCAAATCCGCCCGGCTGCTGTCCAGACTCGCTACCGTACTCCTCTGTGGTGGTCGCAGCTGGCGAGGCTTTCCGCGACACCTGCAATTTTGCATGCGTCGACGGCTATATGTGGGATTCTGACAAGAAGCATTGCACTCAACATCGGAATCCGGAGGACAAGATTGCAAACAGCGTTTGGAACTACAGAACTGGTGTCTGGGAGTGCCTTGATGGATTCGTCGCGCTTCCCCTGGGGCAAACGCCGGCACAGCGCTGCATGGAATGTTCTGTCTACGCTTTGAGGGAGGAATGGATCCTTCCCCAAGGCGCACGTTGGCTGAATGCGTCCGAGTTGGATGGTGAAACGTGCACAGACACGGCGTTCGAGTGCGTGACCGACAATTACATCCCCAACACTAATGCACGCCTGTGCTGCCCGCCCGACAATTTGCCGGCGGCTGTACTGACGGATTCTCACTTGAATGGCGAGTGGGATTCGACCAAGTGTGAATACCGCTGCGTTGCAGGCAAATTCCCGATCAACCCTACGCAGAACGACCCCGTTTGTCGAGAGTGCAGTCGATATCTCATTCATCATAATGTGCCCTCTGAGCGCCCATGCAACGATAACGACGAATACAAATGGTGCGAGGGCATTGATTGGTATGGGGTTCCTCCGACCTCGTGTACCGCCTCGATCACGATCAATTTGTTCATCTCTGGCATTCCTCTGCAAAACTTCACGAGGAACTCTGCAGTGGCAGGCTCGGTGGTCGACGTGCTGCTGACTGCGCTCTCAGATCTTCTGGGCGTGGATCGGAGTCACGTAGGCCTTGCATACGTGTCTGAGGTGCAGGCGAATAGAAATGTAGAAGCCGGGCGTCGGCTGTTACAGGTCCTTGGAAGCAGGCTCAGGGTGGGTGCACTCATGCGCAACCTCAACCCCGTGACAGCAGTCGCAGGCAAAAATACTCTGGAAAGCAGTGCAGCGACCAGTGTTTTCAATGCCCTAGATCGTGCCGGGTACGATGCAAGGGTGGAAAGGGACGGAGTTCCTGTGCTTGGACCATCTTCAGAGGTTTGGGCCTGCAAGATTGGGTTTGCATTAAACCATGCGACAGGGAGATGCTGCGCCAAGCAGTATTATCAGGACCCGTCTGGCATTGATACGTCGCGGTACTTCTGGCATGAAGACGGCTGTAAATATTCGTGCGTAGACTCGTTCCGTGGTGCTGATTGCCTGAGCTGCTCCGAGTTCAACAAGGACAAATTTAAACCCGACAACGCGATATGGGATGACAGCAGCCCCGACTGCACGACCTGGAAATGCCGCACCGGCTACATTCGCTCCGTGACCGGTTTCAGCTGCCAGTCGCTGAAGCAGCTTGAAGACCTTTGCTCCAGCAATGCGCGGTGCGCGACTTGCGTGGCACAAGGTAACTGCGTGTGGTGCAGTGGTCGGTGTGTGCCTGGCCAAAGCAATGGCACCAATGCCGGCTGTCCTTACATCAACCAAGTGGCCTCCCCCGACTGCCGGTGCGAGGCACGGACGTGCAGTCAAGAGTGCCTTTACGACTCCTGCTCGAAATGCATCAAGGATGCGTACTGCGGATGGTGTGCCGGCACGGAAAGGTGCATGCTGGGATCTTATTACTCGCCTCAGGCGCAACTGTGTCCACAAGGCTGGTCGGCAGGCACCTATACGCAGTGCCATAGTGAACAGAGCATCTGGATGGTTGGCATTATAAGCGCGTCTGTCAGCATTTTGCTGGTGTTGCTCATGTGCCTGCACTTCATTTTGCGAGTGCGTGCGGCCGCACGCAATCGGCAGCGGCCGCAATTAGTCGCATTTGGCGCTGCGCCAGCTGCGGGTACAACGACAGATGAGGTGATGCACGCAGACACGCGCGCATTTGGACGTAGCCGCGCGCTCATTTTCACTATGTGCACCGAGGGCTGCCAGCATGCGCGTTGCTTTGTGCTCCGCGTGCCGGAGCTTCAAAACGGTAGATGCAGGAGCACATGATGCGGTGCGTGCATGATGCTCCTAGTGTTAAGAATTCCGAAAATTTCGCTCTGCACTTTGCTCTTGTCTCTGAGGTGCGCGTGTTGACGAGAGTGCGTCGGTGTGTTCCCGTGTGAAGCATCGAGCAAACATGAACCGCGTGTTGGAAACACTTCCCATTATCAAGTACAAGGTAAGTCTGGCGACGCTGCGTCTGCAGAGGTCCAAGCTTGCGTGCACATGCGAGTGCTCGCATGAGCCGTTTGTCGCGTGCGTGTCGACGAAAAAGCATGCGCGACTTCCCCGCTGACAATGGTGTGCGGTACGGTACTGTACTGCAGGCGTCGGGCAAGAGTGCTCCAGGGCCTGCGCCAGAGGGCGAGGGTGAGGGTAATGGTGAGGGTGGGGGTGGGGGGCCCACAGAAGAGGGCCAAGGGGACGATGAACAAGACAAGGACGACACTGGAGACGAGGAACCCGTGTGTTCCATCTGCCTTGGCAATTTTGTAAGGACCACGGCTTGCAAATGCATTTTGTTTTTTGCGACACGCATGCAGACCCCATTTCTCTTGCTCAACGCGTTTGCCTCTCTTGCTGACCTCGCGGTCGATGGGAATGCTGCAGGTTGAAGGGGAGGACTGCCGCATGCTGCCATGTCTCCATGTGTTCCACAAGGCATGCGTTGATCAGTGGTTCAGGCTCAGGTCTTGATAGTCTCGATATATTTCCCCTCGCGCGAGCGCCGCCATGTATCTCCCCTGCCGCGCTGCTACTAGTAGTATTCGCCAGCCATGTTCTTCCGCTCGTTCTTTGTCCTCGCCCGGCAGGCATGTTTGAAACATCTTGGCACGAACGCGACTGACACGGTAGAGGAATCCTCCCTGCACCCTGGTCCGTCTACTGTCCTCTCTCTCCAAACTGTCAGCCAAGAGTGTCCGTTGTGCAAGAGGTCCGTGATGCGCAGCAGTGGGGGACAGAGCAACTCCAATTTTGCGGCAGAACAAGCTCGCTTTGGCGCGTTCGCTGGCATCGAGAGTCATGATGTAGCTGTTTGAGTGCTTCCCTTTTATAACGCCAGCTATCTCCTGTCACGGCTGCCGTAGCGGACGTCGATGCGATCATCGAATCTCCAACTTCATCCTCCGTCTGACCTGAGGGCTACAACATTCCTGTTGACGGATGTTGCACTGAATCCGGTACGAACAGAGGCCGCACCGGTTTGGAGGGCTGCACGCACAGCAGCAGCCAGGATCGTGCGAAATTGTAGAGATTTGCATTATCATTGTATTACACTATCTACTGTAGATAAGCTCCCGTGCGTTCCTGTCTCGCTGCCCACTTCTATACGGGATACCAGGCGCCTATCTCTTTGCTTGCATTTGCGCGTTCGTCCCTGACGCCTGCGGCCGCCCTCTCTGTGCGTCCTCTGCTACTTTCCAAGCGCGCACGGGAGCGGTCGTGCTGCGGTCGCGGTGTGCCCTGTGTGACCTTGCAGCGGACCGTCCTCCCTGGCTGCAGCCTCCCGACGATCCGGGAGGCTGCAGCCTCCCGAGTCCCGTCTCAGCTCGCTTTACGTGAATTGAGCGGTAATTGGCTCTGTACGACGAATGGGCTGGCGTACGGATTGGCGAACATGTATGCACCAGCAGGTTGCGGGCCCGTCGTCTGCCCCGATAGTGGCGAATGGGCAGGGAGGAGACTAGGCGAGTGAGTTGAAGAAAGAACCGGCGAAGCCATGAGAACCGGCGAAGTCATTGAAGCCCAGCTGGGCATGCTGCTCCCCTTTTTCGCAGATTGTGGAACCATGCCGGATCGTCCGCCATTCGATTTTTGAAGCCCTGCGCACAGCATGCAACAGTAAAACCCCAGTTTTTCTGCATACGTGCGCTGGCAATGATCGAGAGAGAGGCGTGTCCATACACTGGGCAGAGAGATCAGATTTGCACATGGCGCGCGCACGCACGAGACATCGACCCTGTTACTCACTTTCAATTATGGCATCCCTTTCCTTGATTTCATCCTCGCGTCTGTCAATCAGCAACATGCACTCGTCCAACTGCATCGCCAACGTCTCGGAAAAATTCTGATTCAACATCAGCTGGTTGATTTGCATAGCCTGGTCTTGCAGCACAAAGTTCCTGAAAACAGCATTCACGTGCGTTAATCCTCCTCAGCGACTGCCTGCTGCGGGTTTTACTGCTCATTGCGCAATCCCAGCTGCCCCTAAACTAGCAGAGATGTCTGTGGAATATGGATCTCACATGTCGCTTAAGCGTGAATTTCCTGCCTCTGACAAGGCTTGAAGTCCACTTCTGAACGTGCTTAGGATTGTCTCCACTCGTTCGCGTTTCAGGGAGATCTCCGCAACCGTTGGTTGCTGATCTTCCTGGGGAGTTGAGGTCTTTGCAGAAAGCTCCTCTTCCAACTCGGTAACTTGTGCCTTGAGGTTTGCGTTCAGGTCCTCGAGGTTTGGGCCATATGTGCTCAGCTCTTTCTTGTTGGAAAGTTCAAGTTTCTCCTCCAGATCGTCTACTTGCCCTTGCAGCTCTGCTTGGAGAGAGACGAAGGGTGGCCGAAAAAAGGAAGACAGGACATTAAGACATGACATTCGCACACATGCACACGCACACGCACACACACGCAGACCACGTGCGAGCACACAACGTGATAATTTGCCCGCTGCAAAGAAGCAAGCCAGAGCATCACCTGACGCAACCGCGATGGCCTTTTCGTATCTCTTTTCACTGTCGCGCTGCAGCTGTATCGTCGTTGCAAGCTTCCTTTCCATGTTTGTGAGCTCCTGTGGGTCTGGGCGGTTGTGCATCCGCGCAATCTGGTCTTTTAGCATCGTGATCTGCGAATACGCCGCTCGCTCGGATTCCTGAACGTATGCGAGTCTTCAGAAGTGGTGCAGGCGCTCGCGAAAAGGTGCGAATATGCGTATCTAGCGCGCTGCAAGGTCGCAGCCACACTGGGCGGACGTGCTGCTGCCTGTGCGAGTCTTCAAAAACACTTGGAACCTCAAACCCGCCTCTCACACAGCTGCTCGCTCTCTTGTTCACGCCAGCCCCCTCTCTCCCCCGCTGGCACTATCTGAGGTTTAAGTGTTTTTGAAGACTCGCCATTACCAAGCGCATTGCTCGTTCATGGTAGGCCGAAACAACTTGTGGTGGCGCCATGCCGACCTGATGCGCTTGGCATCGCGCAATTTCATCGCGCCGGAGCCTGTCGACTTCTTGTCGCAGGTGCATGATCTCGCTCTTCATCGTCTGCACATTAAACGGGGCGTCTTCAGAGGCATTTCCCTGCACATGATCCTGAGCAAGGACAGGGGGCATCCACACGAGGGAACCTCCTCTGGCGCCGCTTGCGTCGGCGCCAGCTGCCTGTTCGGGTTCTCGGCGAGCGATTGCACAGGTTTATCACGAAGCAGTGCAGGCGAAGGTGGCTGGGCGCCTGCTCGAGTTGGGGCTGGCACAGCACGTGTAGCTCGCTGCGCATTCTGAACCAGTGCTGGTTCTGGAGGGCTGCCATCAGGGGACATGGATGGCGGTGAAGTCGGTGGGGCGCCTGCTCGAGTTGGAGGTGGCGCGGCGCGCGTAGCCCGCCGCGAATTCCGAACCATTGCAGGTTCTTCACTACTGCCATCAGGGGACATGGGCGGCGGGCTCCCGGCGTCGGGCGTCGGGCTCACGGCGTCAATCAGGGACGAAACTTCGCTCCCCCCCCCCACTTCGCTCGCGTGTCTCGATTCTGCCCGTGCTTCCTGCACGTGTCCTTGCGTCAAGGTCTGATGATCCACCGTGCACACCGACCGACCAACACACTCGCAGAGAGACAAGGGCAGGCAACCTGCTCAACGATCATGACTTGAACCGTCCTCATCTCGGACGCGTGCGACTTTAGCTCTTCTTCGAGCCTCTTCACCTCCCTCATCAAATCCTGCAGGGCAAAGCGTGAAAAACAGACAGGGGGACTGCCGACTTTTGTGCAGTGGATCATATCTTACTACCTGCAGCGCAGTGTTTTGTTGCTCAATGTCTGCATCAGCTGCAGCCATGCGGAACACGAGCGTGCTGTGGGTAGCAAACAGCGCAGGGCGGGTCAGCACTTGCGCGCGCGCGCGCGACGCTTGCGAGATGGCGACGAATGCCAGCCCTGCAGACCTCAGAGAGCGAGAGAGAGCAAGCAGGCGAGTGCAAGCAAGTTGCCTGATTGTTTGCTTCATCTGCTCTGGGGTCTTGTTCAAGCAGAGACTCTCCACGCGCTCGCTGATTCTGGCCCGTGCGGCGTCGACCTCGTGTTCAGATCCGAAATTGAAGCGCTCCGCCAGGAAACTGCCCTCGGCCGCGCCGCTTTCCAGCTGTTGGATCCTATCCCTGTATTCTGACGCCTCCTGCCAGCGCGCGCGTGCCACGGATGCCCCGCCGGGCGTGAGACGTGGCGCGCAGACGAGCGCGCGGGGGCTGGAACCGCGCCGCGCAAGCACGCGCGGTGTGTCGTCCACCTTGCTCGCGGCCAGGGCGTGCTGCTGCCACGACCGGACGCTCGACTCGCTCTCTGCCAGCAGTTCCTGCAAATATGCGGCCGCGGGTCAATGCACAGCCGTCGCCAGTCCCGCACCCGGGCGCGCAATCCCGCGCCGCTGCAGCTCGGCGACCTGCAGCTCGGCAGCTTCCTGCTTCCACTTGTGCGCCTGCTCCCAGGCAGCCTTGACCTGTCGCTGGAGGTCCGACCCGCAGGCAGCGCGCGCCTCGGCGCTGCTGGACACCATGAGCGCGCCGCTCCCCGCGAGCTCTTCTCTGTGTGGGTGGTCAATCGAGCTTCGAGAGCTACAGGAACAGACGCCTTTTCGTTCTCATCAGTGCTGGAGAAACACAAGTGAAAAAAAAATTCGGGGTAAAAGATGTTTTCCCAAGAGGCTGTTACTCAGCGCATCGCCGAGTCGGACCGGGACTTCGCGGCAGAAGGGCACCGCCACACCGCGGGGCCCCGGGCGAAATGGGGACCCAGAGCCGC
>Ga0115006_10004071_pt1 | contig 10123 bp, 12 predicted proteins | sample ArcOceMetagenome_3_FD_88943 | JGI IMG/M metagenome (GOLD analysis project Ga0115006, IMG submission 88943) | Marine eukaryotic phytoplankton communities from Arctic Ocean - Arctic Ocean- Svalbard ARC20M Metagenome | ecosystem: Environmental > Aquatic > Marine > Oceanic | place: Arctic Ocean...
AGAGAGAGAGACAGAGAGAGAGAGAGAGAGAGAGAGAGAGAGAGAGAGAGAGAGAGAGAGAGAGAGAGAGAGAGAGAGAGAGGGGGAGAGGAGGGGAGAGAGAGAGAGAGAGAGAGAGAGAGAGAGAGAGAGAGAGAGAGAGAGAGACGTTTCTGATTTGACGCGGCCTGTGGGCAAAATCTCGTGGTTGTACTTGTTGCTTGAGTATAGGCGTACTGGACCTGTGTGTGTGTGTTTGTGTGTGTGTGTGTGTGTGTGTGTGTGTGTGTGTGTGTGTGTGTGTGTGTGACAGAGAGCGCGCGCGCGAGAAAGAGAGAGATTGCTGTGTGTGTGTGTGTGTGTGTGTGTCTGTGTGTGTGTGTGTGTGCGTGTGTGACAGAGAGCGATTGCTGGCAGAGGTAGCGCGTAAGAAGTGAATGTTGATACCAACAGTATTGATGGCATTGTTTGCACATCAGGACTTGCACGGGCGTGAATGCACGCACATGCACGCACATGCACGCGTGCGGTCGTGGCGCACATGCGCACGTGCGTGCATGCATGCATGCATGCATGCATGTGGGCATGGATGCATGCATGTGAGCTGGGCGATACCGGAAGACAGTTTCATGATTTCGCCCGTCTCCTCCTCCCCCGCCCAGTCCTCTGGCCACTGCGCCTCATGCGCGTCCTGACGTAGGGTTCAACGTGTTGGAGGGGGATGGGCATTGGGGGCGCGTGGGCGGCGTGTCACAAGTACTCTGCGGACCGAGCATGCGAGCAGTGGCAATCGCACACACTCGCACGGCACACCCACACCAGCAGCAAGAGGACCTGCACATCGCTGTCAGGTTCCACCTCGCTCTCAGCCTGCCACGCGCCCTTGAGAAAGCCCATCTTGCTGAGGGTCACCGCTTCATCGGCCGTGATCACGCCGTTGACACTGCGCTGCATGGAGCTCGCGAGGTCCCCTTCCACGCCGCCACCGCGCAGCCGCAGCGGGAGGCGCGACGCGCCGCAGGCATGCTCCGAGGCTGGCGTGCGCGCCAGCACTGCCGCCGCCGCTGCCGTGCGCGCTGCAGAAAGCAGTGGCTGGTCAGGGACCAGGAAGACGCGAGGGGCCCACTTGCAACGGAGGGAGCGCAGCTGTTTCGCATGGGAGGGCCCCTCGCGCGCACACATGTCCCGACAGAGAGCGCAGCAGCGAAACACAGGTGAGGGCGGGGGGGGAAAGGGTGGGCACCACTCTCCACGGAGGCAGCCGGGGACAGCGCGGCCAAGCTGCAGACAATCACCATCACGGCGGCCCTGCGAGACGCCGCCGGCATGTTTTCCACGGCGCTCGTGGGGGAGAGATGCGGAGGGGGCCAACCGACGCTGCGGCTGCGGCCTGGGTGCGGCACCGCGGATTCTCAAAGAATGCGGCGAGAACGTGCGCCTGAGGCTCGCTGGAGCCTGAGCCCCCAGCGCTAGCCACACTCTCGCTCTCTTGATCACCCCTCGACCCGGCTTCTGGGCCCGTGACCTCTCCGGTACCGGAGAGGTCACGGGCCCAGATGGTTCGCCTAGAGAAATTTGCCAGACTTGAACTCATGGCGGGAAGGCGCCATGGGGGCGGAGGCGCAGCGGCGCGGGAGGAGAGGGCACGAGCCTTGCGGCCCGTGCAGAACGCCGCAGCCGCCGTCGCACGCCGCGCGGCTTTGGACCTCACAGTCGTGCCCCCCCTCCCCCCGGACGCCATCTTGCGCGCGACTTGTGATGTAGAGGGCAACAGACGAGACCCGTTTGGGGACGGCGACCAGTCGCTCCTCCGCATCGTGGATCCGCGCCGGACCCCGATTACCGACCCAGAGATGCAGGCCCTCAAGAATCTCTGGTGCGACGCGGGCGACTTTTTTCCGGCCTTCTTCGCGGCCATCAACGCCTGCGGGTACCAGGTGGGCGTGGGGATCACGCGGGAGCCAGCCGTCGATGACGAGGCCTCGTCACGGGCCCAGACCCGTCTGAGCCCGTTCATGCTGTCATGTGCGCTGGGCGATGTGGGGAGGGTCCAGGCGGCCCTGGCTGCGGCGCGCGCGGCGGGGGAAGAAGCGACGTCCCAGCTGCTCGAGCGCCGTGAGACGAACCTTCGCATCCCACCGCTGCACGCCGTGATCATCGGCGCCAACAACATGGCGACCACCGAGGCAGGGGTCAAGAAGCGGCCGCCGTGGTCGCACGCTGTCGACCACGTCCAGGTTGCGAGGCTACTCCTGGACGCGGGCGCGCGGGCCGACGCGAAGGACCTGTGCGGATACACGATGTTGCACCGAGTCACCAGCGCGCCAGAGCAAACGTGGGGGGTCACGCTGGAGATCGGCATGTTGCTCATTGACAGCCGCGCGGACCCGAATGCCAACCACAGATTTGGCAGCGCGCCGCTCGCGGAGGTGGCCATGAATAACAAAGTTGCGTGCGCCCTGATGCTCCTCGAAGCGGGAGCCGATCCGCTGCAAAGTAACGCGTTGACCTTCGAGACTCCCTTGGAGTGCGCAAGATTGTACCCGGATCTGCTCGCGGCCTTTTCACACGCAACGACGCGCAAATCCGTGACTGGGACGCAGCGCCTCCATGGTCGGCCCGTCGTCTTGTGCGGGCTCCGCAAAGCTGAGCTCAACGGCAAGCAAGGCGTGTGTGGCCGGCTGTATGCGCTTAAGCAGCGCTACGCAGTGACTGTGCGCCGCGCTGATGGCTCGAATGAGGACCTGCTCATCCAGCCTAAAAACCTCCGCTCAGTTCGTGGCCTGCAAGATCAGCGCGTGGTTCTTGTGGGTCTGTCTAGGGAAGAGCTCAATGGTAAGCAAGGGCTGTGTGGCGCTTTCGACGAGGCCCGTGGCCGATACGCCGTGACCTTGGATGATGGCGGCACGGGCGTTAATGTCAAGCCCGAAAATCTCGAAGCGGCCGGGCTCGAGGTGACGTGTCAGCACTGCGGCGTGACTGCCGTGCGCATGGACAAGTGCAGCAAGTGTTTCAAGACGCACTATTGCAGCGCCTCGTGCGTGGAGGCAGGGCGGGAGGCGCACGCGGCATCCTGCAAGGCTTCACGCGCAGGACAGACCAAACTGGATCCACGAAGCTGTGGCCCCCATGGGGTAGTGATTGACATGCCGGCGGGCAGACAAAGAACGACCATTGTCAAGGTGCAAGTGCCGCTGCCTTGGTACAGGGCCGGCGGGGAGCAGGCGGGGGATATGGGCCCGCCAGAGGACGATCCCATCATGGTATACAACTGCAAGCACGATCTCGACTTTATGGTCGTGCGGAGCAAGTGTCCAGAGGGCTACGCCGCCCTCCGCAAGGCGGTGTGCTGCAAGGACAAGAATGCGCACGCGCAGTTGAATGGGCGCAAGGCCTACTTGTCAGCATTGTGCCATCCTGATGGCACCGTCACGATTGATTGCACGGACCCCCTTCCCCCCCAGAACTGGTAGACTTGCAGATGATGCGTCCGGCGTTTGTTACCAACACGTAAGGAACGAGCCCTCTTCAAGAAGTTTCACACGAAGAGAGATCGGGGGTGGAGAAGGGGGGTTGTGCGTGCAAGGGAGGAGGGGGTTGGCGTGTGTGCATATGTGTGGGTCGATGAGGACTTTGACCTGGCGCTGAGGGGTGGCGCACGCTCGGTACAAGGGCCCAATGATTTGCGTCACCACCGAACGAATAAAACAAAGCAACACACACCACGTGACTGCGCTCGCACCCTATCAGGTAAGAGAGTTTGTAATCATAAGATTAATCAGATAATAATGATCGCACCCTACCATATAAGAGGCAAGTGTGGGGGTTCGTAGGCCTTGCAGATTATGAGCAAGGTTTTAGGTTGATGTATGTCACCGGACTGCGCCCTGGACGCCCCCGTCATGGACATTGTTTCCATAAAGCGCGCGCGCGCGCTGTCTCTCTCTCTTTCTGTATGTATTTGCGGTACGAGTGCCAAGTTCGAAAAGGCTCCTCTCTTCAGCAGGGCACTTGGGAGGCAACGTGCCAGTGACTTCGAGTGAGAAATAAAATGAAAATTGGCCTGCAAATCGGAATCCATTTTCAGAAGGTGAGCCAACAGCTCGGTCGGGCCCGCCTTCGGTTGCAGGCTCAGCAGAGGATTTCTTGAGGCAGGCCTGAACCGTCAGGCCTTGTAAGCTTAATCCCTAACCTAAACCCTCGGAGGCCTAAACCCTAAACCCTTGTAGGCTCAGCAGAGGATTTCAAGTTCTTGAGGCAGGCCTAAACCGTCAGGCCTTGTAAGCCTGAGCCTAACCCATAACCTAAACCCTCGGAGGCCTAGACCTCAAACCCTTGTAGAGGATTTCTTGAGGCCAGGGTGAATGCTCATCTGCGTTTACTGCCTCTCGCCGCCGCAAACAGGCTGCTCGAGCACGACCGCAGCCACAGAGTCCGCGAGCTGCGCGCAGGTGCTCGCGGACAAGCGCTGCGCGGCGGCCGCGGCAGCTCGCTGCAGCGGCGCCGACTTTGCATCGCCGTCGCGCACAGACCGCAGGACCGCCAGGACTGCGGCCGCGAGCTGCGCGGGCGAGCTGACCTCCTGGATGCACGCGGGGTCGATGGCGCGCAGCCCGTCGATGAGGTGCTGTCCGTTCTCGTTGAAAGGCCCATGCAGCGGCACACAGCCCAGAAGCGCGGGCTCCACGACGTTGTGCCCGCCGACGCCTTGGACGAGAGAGCCCCCCACCAGCGCCACGTCCGCGATCGAGTACCAGTTGCCCATGACGCCCAGGGCGTCGACGACGAGCACGTCGGCCGACGCGAGGCTCGCGAGGCTCGTCATCGTACTGTGCAGCTGGACGCACCACGACGGGTGCTGGCGCGCGAGCGCGTCAACGACCCGCGCGCAGCGCCGGGGGTGTCGCGGGATGATGACGAGCAGCGGCCTCTCGGCGCCTCCCTGGCCCCCCTCGCCCGCGCCCGGCTCATGCGCACCGCGCGGCCCGGGGGCCGCCGCGAGCACCTGCGCGTGGGCCTGCGCGACAAGCTCCTCCTCCTGATCGTGTGTGCTGGCTGCCAGCCACACTCTCCGCTGGCGCCGCGCCTCGCGCGCCCGCGCTGCGTCGGGACCGTGCTGCCCGCAGAGGGCCCCGCGCACAGCGTGTACTGCGGCGTCGTCCACGGGCAGCGGCCCTGCCGCGCTTTTGATGGACCCCACGCAGCGCGCCTGGGCGCCCCCGAGCGCCCGCAGGCGGCCCTCGTCGCCCGCGCTCTGGCACAGCACCAGCCGGAAGCGCGAGAGGAGGTGCGCAATGAGCGGCCGCAGCAGCCACGAGCCCCACCGCGCCGCAGAGCGCTCGCTGATGCGCCCATCAACCAGCGCGAGCGGGATGCCAGACCGCGCGCACTGCGCCAGCATGCTCGGCCACAGGTCCGCCTCGAGCACGATGAGCGCAGACGGCTGCCAGCGCCGCCGGAAGGCCCAGACCGCAAACGGGATGTCGGCCGGCGCCTGCACGCACGTCACCCGTGCGCCGCGGCCCACCGCGCCCGCGCACCCGAGTCGCTGGCGCACGACGTCGACGCCGTCCACGGTGCCGCTCGAGATCAGAAAGTCGAGGCCCGCCTCGCGTTCGGCGAGGAGGCGCGCGAGCGCGAGCGCGGACAGGCTCTCGCCGACGCTGGAGCCGTGCAGCCAGATGGGGCGCCGCGGCGGGCCCGGCCGCGCGCGCTGGCGCGCGGCGTCGCCCCCGGCGCGCGGCAGGCCCGGTCCCAGGCCCAGGCGCGGGCCCAGCTCCCGCTCCAGGCCGCGCATCCGTCGCCGCAGCAGGTGCAGCACGATGAGCGGCGACAGCGCAAGCGACGTGATTTCGTCTGCCCCCCGGCCGCGGCCCGCATCAGCTGACGCAGGCTGACGCGCGCAGGCGCGCGCAGGCGCGCACAAGGCCGCGGGGGGTGCGGAAACTCACAGAGGCGCAGCTGCCATGGCGACATGGTTCGTGCGTCGCACGACGGGCACGCAGGAGGGAAGCAAGAGGACTGAAGGGAGCATGGAGGCGCTGCGCCCCGCGGAGGCGGCGGCGCAGCGTTCGCTCGCCGACGCCGGGCTCCACCTCAAGCCCGGGTGGATCTACGAGGTACCTCTCCCGACCCGACCAGCACGGAGGCGCAGCAGCATCGTGCGTCCGAGCCACCCGCGAGGACGCGCGCCCAGTGGGCGGGACGCGAGCGCGTAAAAAACCGCGCGCGAGGCGGCGCTGACGCGCGGGCCCGCGCGTCAGCGCTAGCCTGATCGGGCGGCGGGCGGGCATGCGTGATCGCGCCCGCGCCCCCTCCTCCCCCCCCCTTGTTTCTCCCGCACTGCACGTCCCCGCCGCCCGCTGAGCCCGTGTGCTGGCAGGCTCTGCGCGCGGCGCCGGACGGGCGCACCGCTGGGCTCGCGCCCGAAGAGCGCGCCTACCAGCTGGCGCTCTACAGCGACCTGCGCGAGGCCGGCACCGGCTGTCTCCCGCCGGGCATCGAGGGCTTTGACAATCGCACGGTGGAGGGCAAATTCGTGCTGCAGGTCCTCCCCTGGCGCCGCGCCGCACCCTCTATAGGGGGTGTGTCAGCACCCCCTATGGGGTGTGGCGCGAGCCCCCACCTGGCGCGCTCTTCTGGCCGCGCTGGCAGCCGCCCTGGCCGTCGCGCCGCCCCCGGAGGCGTCCACGCTGCCCGGCTGTTATCAGCCGCTATCTCTCTCTCCATTATATATCTGCTATATCTGTTTGCCGCAAAGATGCCACGCCTACCCGCGCCCTCGTGCACGCACGCACGCACTGACATGAGGCTGATAGCGGCTGATAATGGCTGATAATGGCTGATAATGGCTGATAGCGGCTGATAACTGGCTGATGGGTTGCAGGTGGACGAGATTGTGGACGTGTCGCAAGCGGGCGAGCACCGGCACGGCATCATCAACAACAGGTGCCGCGTTGCGCTGCAGCTGCCCCTTGGACAGATGCAGACAGCGTGGTCTGACTTGGCGTGGCCTCTGACAGGACTCTCAAAATGCTGCTGACCGACGGCGTGCAGAGCATCGGTGCCCACCCCGTGCCGGCCTCCTCCTGCGCTCCGTGCCGCACTTCGTTGCCGCCACCAGCCCTGACCCCCGCAGTTTTCAGGGCTGCTAACCTCCCATCTCGCACGCTCGCCCCCCCCCTCCCGCCATTTTCCACGCTACGCGCGCGCGCGTCCGTCACGCACCGCAGTTGGCATGGAGAAAAAGAGGCTCTCGGACCTAAACGTGCACTCGTGTGCTGGCCTCAAGATTGTGGTGCAAAATTTCCGAGTGCGCCGCGGCATCGCAATGCTGCGCCCCGAAAACTGCTGCATCCTTGGGGGGTCTGCTGCCTTTTCTTTTCGCTCCTCCTTTCTGTTTCGCTCCTCCTTTCCTTTTCGCTCCTCCTCATCGTTTCGCTCCTCCTTTCCGTGCGCTGCTTGCTTGCGTGCTCTGCTTTCTTGCTGGCGTGTGTCCCGTCCAGTCTGCGCAACGTCTGAGCCCCGCGCGTACCCGACGCCTATTGCCGCGTAACGCCCTACTCCCTAAGCCCTAAACCCTAAGCCCTAAGCCCTAAGCCCCAAACCCCGTACCTGCCGTCCATTGCCTCGCGCGAGCAGGATGGAAGCAGACCTCGAGAAGAGACGGCTCAAAAGAATCGAGGACGAGGAGCGCTCACGCAAGCGCATGCAAATTGTTCAAGATGCAGAGCCCGAGGACGAAGATCGCATCCATGGCAGCAGCAGTCAAATGCCGTCTCAGCAAGTGCCTGCGCACGCGCGCCCCGGCAACGCCGCGGCGCCAGCTCGTCCAGGTGGCGGCGCTGTTAGGCAGAATAATGCAGCCGCTCCGCTTTGGCGAGCTAGCGGGAGTCGTGACGACAACGACGATCGTGGCGCCGGAATGACGGGGAGAAGGGTTAGCGACGGCGGGGGTAATTTTGGTGCTGGTGCAAGACCCCAGCGCCATGCGGACGAGGAGACAGGTGCGCGGGCAGGAAGAAATGCGCAAGGCAGTGCCGGGAACGGCAGAGGAGGGGCGGTGCCGTCGGCGCTCGCGCAGGCTGGCGACGCGAGGCGGCAGCCCTGGAGTGCCGGCGCGGCAGCCGTTGCCAGCGCCGATTTCAGCCACGGCGTGGGGCCTAGGGACAGGCAGCAGCCTCCAAGAGCAGCAGCCGTTGGGAGCGGGGGCTCTGGCGGCGCAGGAGGCGGCCGGGTGGTTGAGATGGAGGAGGACTACGATGCGCTGTTGGCTGCGGACGAGAGTGATTGCATTGAAGATGACCCGGCCTATCAGTTGATGCTGGTACGCGTCCCTGCTCCCGTGACTTGGCGTCCTGTTGCTGCCATACTGGTATCTAGGTCAGAGGGGTTAGCAGGGATAGAAGGGAAAGCTAAGCCTTGGGAGGCCGTGTAACGCCACTAGGCCTACCAAGCCTGGTACGCGCGCACGGCACGCAAACATGAGCTAACTGGCACGGCATGCGAGCAGGAGGAAGACATTGGTGAGCCGCCTCCGGTGCGCGCACCGCCTCCTGCAGCACCACGCCCGCAACCACCGCCAGCGCGCTCTCGCGCCGCCATTTCTCCCTCTACGTCATTGCCGGACAGAGGCGGAAGCGGGGCAGAGGCGATACACCGCCGAGGAGAGGCCCACCTGCAGAGGTCTAGCGCCAGCATGGCGGATGGAGTAGAGGTGGGGGGAGGAAGCTGCCGAGCAGATGGAGATGTGCAGATGTCGAGTGCGGGAAATGATGATAGAGTGGTTGAGGACGGTCGAGCGAAACAGGCGGCTAGACGCCTCGAGAGCGAGCCGCCTGTACCATGCCCACGTCGCCAAAGCGAGGTGTGTGTGTGTGCGGCTTGCGTCGATGCACTGTGTGTGTGTGTGTGTGTGTGTATGTGTGTATGTGTGTGTGTGTGTGTGTCTGTCTGTGTCTGCGCGTGTGTTGTGTCTGTGTCTGTGTGTATATCACGCGCCATGCACATACAGTGTTGCCCTGAATAATAGTCGTGGCGCAGGAAGGGGTTGTGTGTGTGTGTGTGTGTGTGTCTGTCTGTCTGTGTCTGCGCGTGTGTCTGTGTCTGTGTCTGTGTGTATATCACGCGCCATGCACATACGTGTTGCCCTGAATAATAGTCGTGGCGCAGGAAGGGGTTGCGGCGCGCGCGCTCTCTGTAGCCGCTGGCCCCGTGAAACGAAGCAGAGATGGGAACAGCAATCTTCTGGCTACTCCAAGTCCTCCGCAGGCGAACAGTGCGGACAGTGCGCACCCACGAACTGCAGACACTGGCGCAGGGCGTTTGGGAGAGGCTGGTGTAAGCGTCCGGCAGGCGTGCGGTGATGAGGGTTGGCAGACGTTGGGGGAAGTGCGTGCCATGTTGAACACCGGCAAGTTGCTGACGCAAGGCGAGCGCACGCGGGTGCGCATCAAGGGGGTGTGTTCTAGCGCGTTGAAGTTCTACAAGAGCGAGTTTGCCGTGGCAACTGAGGTGCGGAGCAGTTTTGTCACGAACTGCCAAAATTACTGTCACGAACTGCCAAAACTTGCAATTGTGTGTGCGGGCAATTGAGGTGCGGAGCAGTTTTGAGCTGGTGGCAGTTGTGTAAGGACTCCTGTGCGAGGCGCCAACTGCTACTGTTGCAGACTGCCGCGTATTACTGTCACGAACTGCCAAAACTTGCAATTGTGTGTGCGTGCGCGCACGCAAACACGCATGCACACACACACACACACACACACACACACACACACACACACACACACACACGTGCGATCGTGCATGCATGTGTGTGCAAGGCGCGTGTGTCACATCTAGGGTGCGCACATGGTGCATGCGTCACATTGGTGCATCGGCCCCCTGCCTAGTGGCGTTAGTAGGCCCCCTAAGGCTTAGCTTCCCCTCCATCCCTTCTATACCTTCTAACCTATATGCCATTAGGGCAGTGTGTCTACCAGGCTTGTCTGTATCTATATCTTTCTATCCATCTATATGCGTATTGTTCCATCTATCTATACTCTCTCTCTCTCTCTCTCTGTCTCTCTCTCTCTCTCTAACCTATATGCCATTAGGGCAGTGTGTCTACCAGGCTTGTCTGTATCTGAATGTATATCTATATCTC
>Ga0115006_10004072_pt1 | contig 10122 bp, 17 predicted proteins | sample ArcOceMetagenome_3_FD_88943 | JGI IMG/M metagenome (GOLD analysis project Ga0115006, IMG submission 88943) | Marine eukaryotic phytoplankton communities from Arctic Ocean - Arctic Ocean- Svalbard ARC20M Metagenome | ecosystem: Environmental > Aquatic > Marine > Oceanic | place: Arctic Ocean...
ATCTTCGTTTTATAAGAACTTTAACGGTATAACTCAAAAATCAAATAACGCATCACCACAGTCTTCTATTTATATCAAAGATTCTATCGTATTATCGATGCTTAAAATTTTTTTATCGAAAAAAATACCTAAAATATTTTTCCCCAAAGTTGAACAAAGGTTTTCATTACGTTATTTAAAATCACAATCGGATTTTTTATTATCAAGTTTATCATTTAAGTTAAACGACTCTTCTTTATTTCATACTTCTCATATAAAATTTTCTAATGAGAGTTCTTTTTTGACTAATAATATTTCTGCGAACTCAAAAGTTATGCAGGAATGTGAGTTACTTAAAAAAAGATTAAATTTTTAAAAATGTTCACATTATTTTTTTCTATTATTTTAAAGAGTCTTATAATAATTGTCTTTCTTTTAGTAGCTGTCGCTTTTTTTACGGTTTTAGAACGTAAGTTGATTGCATCTGTACAACGTCGACGTGGCCCTAACATTGTCGGTACTTTCGGAATGTTGCAGGCTGGTGCAGACGGTGCAAAGCTTTTAATTAAAGAAACAGTAATTCCCAGTAGTAGTAATCCTATAATTTTTGTTTTATCCCCAATATTTACTTTTATAATAGCCCTTATGGGTTGAGTTATTATTCCTTTTGGCCCTGGTGGCGTCTTATCAAATATTGATTTGGGTATTTTGTATTTTTTTGCTGTATCTTCTTTAGGTGTTTATACTATTATCATGGCCGGTTGGTCTAGTAATTCAAAATATGCTTTTTTAGGTGCTTTACGTTCAGCAGCACAAATGATTTCTTATGAAGTTGCAATAGGTTTTACTATAATTACAGTTTTTGTTTGTTCGGGTTCATTGAATTTAACAGAAATTGTTCTTGCTCAGGAAAAAGTTTGGTACGTTTTACCGTTATTTCCAATGTTTATAGTTTTTTTCGTTTCTGCTTTAGCAGAAACGAATAGACACCCTTTTGATTTGCCGGAAGCAGAAGCCGAGCTTGTTTCTGGGTATAATGTAGAGTATTCTGCTATGGGTTTTGCATTATTTTTTCTAGGAGAATATGGTAATATCTTACTTATGAGTATTGTAACAACTTTACTTTTTTTAGGGGGTTGGCTTTCACCTGTCTGATTTCTTGATTGAATACCTGGTAGTTTTTGATTAGGCCTTAAAGTAGGTTTCTTTGCAATCCTTTTTGTTATAATACGTGCAGTACTTCCTCGATATAGATACGATCAATTAATGCAAATTGGTTGAAAAATTTTTATACCTGTAACATTAGGTTGGTTATTTCTTATTTCTGGTTTAGTTATTGCTTTTGATAGTTTACCTGGGATTTTTTATTTGTAATGGAGATAGGTTTATTTAAATATTTAATTGTAGCAACAAGTTTATTATGTATTTCATTTTTAGGTATTATTATGAATCGAACTAATATTATTATTATTTTTATTTCGATAGAGTTAATGCTTTTAAGTATTAATTTTAATTTTATTATATATTCTCGTTTTTTAGATGATATTTTAGGTCAGACTTATTCATTATTTTTTTTGACAATAGGTGCTGCCGAATCTGCAATAGGTTTAGGAATTTTAGTTGCATTTTATCGTGTACGTAAAAACATTTCTGTGCATAATTCGTTAATGCGTTTATAACTTAAAATGTCAAGAATCGCATTTAAAAAATTTGCAACTAAAAACTTAGTTCATAGCTTTAATTCCCCAGAGCTTATTTCTACGTCTCTTTCTTTTTTTAATAAAGACCCCTCAAAATTGGTTTTAGGGGCATCCGCTTTAAATATAGTTACGAGAAAGTCTCCTTCCATTTTATATAATAAACTCTCAAAAAAAAGAAATAGTCGAGATGAGAGTTTAGGGTGTCAAGTTTTTCTTAATAAAACAGACTCTAAAGTCTTTTTTAATTATTTAAATTTTGTTATTTTACCGAATTTACGTGATTTTAATGGTTTTTGTTTCGAGAAGGTCTTTAAATACCCAACAAATTCTTTAATAATAAAAATTGAAGATTTATTAGTGTTTCCGGAATTAAACAAAGATTTAGACCTTTTTTATGGTTTAGGCGGCGTAACGGTTGTTTTCAATTTCCATACAACTAAAAACATAAAAAGTTTTTTAGCCTTACAAAATTTCCCTTTTAATGATTCAGCCCGGAACTAGGTTAATTGTTCAGGATAATTCAGGTGGGCGTGTTGTAAAATGTATTCGTGTATTAAATAAAAAAGGTCGTGGAGTTGGCGGTTCAGGTGATTTTTTAGTCGTATCTATTCAGTCATTGCGTAAAAAAGGTCGTATTAAAGTAAAAAAAAAAGAGGTTTGTTTGGCATTAGTTATCACATTACGATCCCCTTTTTCTCGTAAAAATGGTATTATTTTGAAAACTTCTAAAAACAGTTGTATTCTTTTAAACCGACAGTTCAAAAGTTATGGAACACGGGTTTTTGGGACAGTTTTAAAAGAGTTTCGCAAGGATAATAAATTTAAATTATTATCTTTATCGTCTAACTTCATATAAATTTACGTTTAATTTGTTAATGAAAAATATTTCTATTTTTTTTGTAAATTCTTTGGTAAAAAAGTTACCTAAATATATTAAAAGTTTTGTTTACGCTAATGAGGTTCTTACTATTTCTGTTAATTTTATGCATATACGTAAGATCCTTTTGTTTTTAAAAAAACATTCTACTACACAGTATAAAGTTCTTGTAGATATGACTGCTGTAGATTATCTTTCTAAAGATTTTAGATTTGAAGTAGTTTATACGTTATTAAGTATTCGATTTAATTCACGTTTAATCATAAAAATGGTAATTAATGAATTAGATACTCCAGAGAGTATTTCGACTCTTTACCCGTCTTCAAATTGAGCAGAGCGTGAAATATGAGATATGTTCGGTATTTTTTTTTCCGGCCATTTCGATCTGCGTCGAATTTTGACAGATTATGGTTTTGAAGGTCATCCATTACGTAAAGATTTCCCTTTAAGCGGTTTTATTTCAGTACGGTATGACGAATTAACTAAAATTGTAGTTTGTGAGCCTATTGAGCATGCACAAGAATTTAGGGTTTTTAACTTAGAAACACCTTGAAACGCTAAGTACTAATGCAAACACAATTTAAATTATTATTATCAAACGGCTCAATTTGTAAAATACCTTATATTGATTTATCAAGCTTTAATCGAGGGTATTTAGATCAATTAAATCACCCATTTTGAGGTTTTATGTCTAACACTTATTTGAATGAAAAGTCTAGTAATAAAAGATCGAAATTTAAGAAAGTCAATAAGAAATAATAGCAAGTTTCTTTTTCTAAAGAAATTTGTTTGTCAAAACTCAAAGCTTCCGTCTTCTAAGTCAAACAATCGTTGTATTTTTACATGAAGAGGTAAAGCGGTTACTCGTTTTTTTAAGCAATCTCGTATTAGATTACGAGAGAATTCTTTAGAGGGTTATAATACAGGTGTTTTTAAATCTAGTTGGTAATGCAAAAAAATATTTTCGACGCTATATCTCGTATTTCTAATGGTTATCGTTATCATTTTTCTGAAATACATGTTGTTAATTCTTTTTTTGTTTTACTATTACTTAAATTTTTATACTCAGAAGGTTTTATACGTGGATTTTCTATAAAAAAGCAAACTATAATCGTTTTTTTAAAATATTACAGATCGGGTAATGCCCTTAATAGTATTTTTTGTTTATCAAAACCAAGTAAAAGGTTTTATTTATCAAAAAAAGAAATTGTTTCCTTAAGTAAAAAAAAAGATTTTTTTGTTATTTTAACATCAAAAGGCTTTTTTTCTAATAGAAATATTTTTGATTCTTCTTTTTCGGGGGGTGAGGTTTTTTGTGTGATTACTTAATGAAAAAAAATATTCTTTGCTTTGCACCAAAAAACTTTAAAGTTTTTATGAAAAAAGACCTCTATTTTTTAAAAACAAATTCCTTCTCTTACCAATTACCCTTTAGTTCTACATCTTGTTTATTTTTTATTTACGATGATTATTTTTATGTTGTTAATAAATCTTTATCTAAAACTTTATTTAATAAAACAAAAACTATTCTTTGTAACGTAATAAAAGGCTCGGGTATTCAATATTTCGAACGTCTGTCTATTTCAGGTGTAGGTTATCGATTTATAAAAGATACAGACAAAAATTTTTTTATTAAATTAGGTTATTCGCATAATGTTTCTTTTAAAGTACCATTTAATATCTCTTTTTTTTTTTTAAGCAGTACTGAATTATGTTTTGTTTCAGAGAATTATTCGTCTTTAAAACTTTTTTTACTTGAAGTAAAACGGTTGCGTTTTCCTGATGCTTATAAAGGTAAAGGTATTTTTTATTCTAATGAAAAAGTTTTGTTAAAGTCTATTCAGAAAAAAAGTTAAATGCTTAATTTTAAAAGATTATTTTTATTTACGGGTTGTAATACAAAATCGTGAGATCCTTTTTTATTTGGGGTAACTAATCATTTTTTTCATAAAAAAGTTATATATTCCCCTAAAAAAGTTATTTTACGTTTTAATTTATTATTGAATATTTTATGAAATACGCTTTTAAGAAAAAAAATTGTTTGGATTATTGATCCAGAAAAAAAAATTATTGACATCGCATTACGTCATACTGTTGTTTTAAGACAAAACAAGGTTATTTATATAACAACTTTACCGGAAGGTTTTTTGACTAATAAAGTATCTTTTCCTATAAAGAAAAAGCCATCTTTAGTTATTTCACTTTCTGCAACTAAAAATATCACATTGTTATTAGACTTAAAAAAGCAGGGTATTCTTTGTTCCGGGTTTGTTGATCAACGTTTAAGTGATTTATTAGATTACCCTATCTATATAAATAAACAGAGTTTGGACTTTATTTATTTACTATTTACTTTTATCTTACATTCTTTTTCGTTTTTAAATAAAAAAGATAAAAAATTATCATATACTAATTATTTAAAATGAGGAAATTAAATTATAAAATTGCTTATAATCAGCGTTGGCCTATTTTTCGTAATTTAAAATTATTAAGGTTTAATCGGCGTAAATGGTTTTTTATTAAGCGTATAATTATTCAAGAGGGTTTAGGTCTTACAAACGCAAAAGATTTATCTTTCACCCCTCTTTTTAATAATAATAAAGAGTTACCTTTAGTAATACGTAAAAAACTCTTATATAAAAACAAAATGTTATTACTTAAACGGTTACGTTTTAACGATATATCGTTAAAAAGATATCAGTTAAAATCTTTATTGGTTAAAAAAAAAAAATATTCAGGTTTATCTAAATATTTTTTATTTAACTTGAGTTCGCGCTTAGATTTTATACTTTATAAAACATTTGCCTTTTCTAGCCTTTCGTCATTAAATCAATTTTTATTACATGGTGGTATTTTTGTAAATGGTAAGGTTTGTTTGAATGGTAATCTTTTTTTAAAAGAAGGGGATTTAGTTTCTTTCGATAAAAAAAAAAATTGCTATAAAAAGTTATTTATTAATCTTTTTATGTATCGTTCAAATAAGGTTTTTGACGTAATAGAATTTGACTTTAACTTAATGTCGTTTATTGTAAAAGATTTAAACCCATCAAACGCTTTCTTCAAAAACTTTTATCCCACTTATTATAAAGATTTTTTTTGGGCTGGTCGTGCATTTTAAAACTTTGGTTGTATAGCATAATGGTAATGTAGGGGTTTGCAAAACCCTTCATGGTAGTTCAAATCTACCTACAGCTTGGGGGCGTATATAGCTTAAAGGTAAAGTCCCAGCTTGTGACGCTGGTTATATGGGTTCAATTCCCATTATACGCCTGCTTTTGTAGCTCAACGGATAGAGTTTACGATTTCGGCTCGTACGGTGTAGGTTCGAATCCTACCAGAAGCATTCGGCGGTATAGTTCAGTGGTAGAATGGTTGAATCATAATCAATTTGTCGGGGGTTCAAATCCCTCTACCGCCAATGGGGGGTGTAGCTTAATGGTAGAGTCCCAGCTTGTCATGCTGGTTTGTGCAGGTTCAACTCCTGTCGTCCTCGAATTTAATATGATAAAAGATAAATCAATTTTTCCCGTTTTAAATAACCATGTTATTGATTACCCGACACCTATAAATTTAAATTATTTATGGACTTTCGGATTTTCTGCGGCAATATGTCTTGTAGTTCAGATAATTACAGGGATTTTCCTTGCTATGCATTACACACCGCAATTAGATTTAGCTTTTTTAAGTGTTGAACACATCATGCGTGATGTAAATAATGGTTGGTTTATTCGTTATTTGCACGCTAATGGTGCTTCTATGTTTTTTATTATGGTTTATATTCATATTGCAAGGGGTCTTTATTATAGTTCTTTTGCAACCCCCAGACATTGGGTTTGGATTTCAGGTGTTTTAATTTTTTTCGCTATGATGGCAACAGCTTTTATTGGCTATGTTTTACCTTGAGGTCAAATGAGCTTTTGAGGAGCAACTGTTATTACTAGTCTTTTCGGAGCAATACCGCTTTTCGGAGAAATTATTGTTCAGTGGTTATGAGGGGGGTTTGCAGTAGAAAATCCCACTTTAAATCGTTTTTTTAGTTTACATTTTTTATTACCTTTTGTTATTGCGGCTTTAGTAGGTGTTCATTTAATATTATTACACACTCATGGTTCAAATAATAATCCTTTAGGTATTGATGGTAAAACAAATACTGTTGGGTTTTTTTCCTATTTTGTTCAAACAAAATATGTTTTTGTTTTTTCTATTTTAGGTTGTATTTTTATGGTATTAGTTTGTTTTTACCCTAATATGTTAGGCCACACTGATAATTATATTATGGCTAATCCTATGGTGACACCAACACATATAGTTCCTGAATGATATGAATCGGTAGTGTGTTATTTTTTATAGAATATTTTAGTTATTACAATAGCTTATTCAGTACTTTCCCTTACCCGTACGAAAGTACTTTTTAATTTCCGGTTGTATTTTTAAGTTTAGTTTATATCATTGTACCGTATATAGGTTTTAGTATAGAACTTAATTTTTGTAATTTATGGTCGTTTACTTCGTTTATCATCCGGATATTTTTTATTATAATATTTTAAACACACCTTTCTTTTTTAAGATTGCGAAAATAAAGCTTTAAAACGGTTTTATTTAATGGGATTTCCCATAAGAAGCTATATGCTTTGAAAAAAGCCCGTATAGTTTTGGCCAGCGATTTTCCGCACTGGCAGTTTTTACCTTTTTATGCGATTTTACGTTCTATTCCACATAAGTTAGGAGGTGTTGTTGCTATGGTTGTGGCTATTGTCTGTTTAGCCTTTTTACCTTTTTTAATGCCAAGGTTGCATACTCGTAGTTTATTTTTACGTCCTATTAGTAGAAAATTTTTTTGGTTTTTCGTTTTTATTGTTTTAATTTTAGGGTGAATAGGTCAAAATATTGTCGAATCACCTTATATAGAAATCGGCCAATTAGCCACTGTACTGTACTTCACTTACTTATTGATATTAGTTCCAGGACTTGCTTGATTAGAGGTTTTCTTAATTCGAGATTTTTCTTCTAAATAAGTTTTTTTAATCTTGAATATTTTTTCTTTTAATGAGGTACCCTACTATACGTTATAATTATTTTTCAAAGCTTTTACATTCCATTGTTTTCAACAAAATACGAGGAAAAGTTTTATTAGTTTTTCAAATAGGTGGTTTGTCTGTTAGAGAAAAAAAAGAACTAGTTCTTTTTTTATCTAAGTATGGTTCTATAAAATTAGTCCCCACATGCCGCGTTAAGAAGCTAAAATTTTTAGGGGATTCTCCTGAATTTTTCTCGGCAATCCATGGCCCGTTATTATTTTCTATGGTTAATATAACTTCTTTAGATAAAACTTTTTATTCTAGTTTTAAAAAGTTAGGGTTTATTTCGTTTTTATCTCTTATTATATTAAATAATGGGTCGTTTTTTTATCCTTCCTTTATTAGTCAATTATACAATCTAAATATTCAAGGATCCAAATTAGTTTTATCGTTATATAAACCCTTTACATCACTTTTAGGTTTATTATCTCAAACTTCAAAATGTTAGAAATTTTAATTATTGTACCTTTAATCGGTTCTTTTCTTTTACTTTTTATAAATAAAAACAATAAAAAATTAATAAGACTTACTGCTTTATGGACTTCGTTAATAACCTTTTTTTTATCTGTCATCTTGTGGTTATCTTACGATTATTTTTCCCCTAAACTACAGTTCATTACAAATGTTTCTTGGTTAGAATCTTTAAATATGTCTTTCTGTTTAGGTATTGATAGTATTTCATTATTATTTATAGTATTAACAACCTTTATATTTCCTTTATGTATTTTGTCTAGTTGATCTAATATTAAACGTAATTTCAAAGAATATATGATTACTTTTCTTATTATGGAATCGTTTTTATTATTAGTTTTTTGTTTGCTAGATTTATTATTGTTTTATGTTTTTTTTGAGAGTATTTTAATACCTATGTTTTTAATTGTGGGTATTTGGGGTTCGCGTTCAAGAAAAATTAGGGCTTCGTATATGTTATTTTTTTATACATTATTTGGTTCAATTTTTATGCTTTTAGCTATATTAATCTTATTTTTAGATACAGGGACTACGGATTACCAGCTTTTATTAGTATCTGACATTTCTCCGTTTAAACAAAAATTGTTGTGATTAGCTTTTTTTATAGCGTTTGCCTCAAAAATACCAATGTTACCTTTTCATATATGATTACCCGAAGCGCATGTTGAAGCCCCTACAACAGGGTCTGTTATATTAGCAGGTATTTTATTAAAGTTAGGTAGCTATGGTTTTATAAGATTTTCATTACCTTTATTTCCTATAGGCTCTATTTATTTTACACCTTTGGTTTATAGTATAGCGACCGTTGGTATTGTATACACTTCACTAACTGCTATAAGGCAAACAGATTTAAAAAGAGTGATTGCATATGCATCCATCGCTCATATGAATTTAATAATGTTAGGTTTATTTAGTTTGAATATTCAAGGTGTTGAAGGGAGCATTATTCAAATGATTAGTCACGGTGTTGTATCTAGTGCTTTATTTCTTTGTGTTGGTATTGTTTACGACCGTCACCATACTCGTATATTAAAATATTTTGGCGGGTTAGCTAATACTATGCCTTTTTTTATCGTTTTTTTCTTACTCTTTATTTTTGCGAATGCTGCACTACCCGGAACATGTAATTTTGTCGGGGAAGTTTTATTATTTACAGGGATTTTCCAAGACAACGTTTTTGTTACTATTTTTGCAGCTTTAGGTATTGTATTGAGTGGTGCTTATTCTTTATGGTTATTTAATAGAATTGCTTATGGTAATATAAAAATGCAAAATATTGATGCATTTGGTGACATGTGTTATCGTGAATTTATGATTTTGTTACCTTTAGGGTTTTTAACGATTTTTTTGGGTATTTATCCAAATTGTTTAATCGATAAATTACATATGATTCAAATTTATTAAAATGATTTTTACTCAGTATATCCAATTAGATTTTATTAGTTTTATTGTCGAAATTTTTTTATTTATTTTAAGTATTGTTTTACTATTATTCGGTGTTTTTCTTGTAAGCCTTCGGGGTTATAAATATGTTAATTTTGTTATTGAATTGAAACGTTTATTGATGCTAGTTATATTTTTCGCTTTACTTATATTACATGCAACTCCTGTATCGAGTCAAGTTTTTTTCAATAATTTATTAGTGATTGATCCACTAGTTTTTAGCGTTAAATTTATTTTATTGTTAACAACTTTTTGTGCTGTAGGTATTTCTTTTAATTATTTGAAATATGAGCGTATATCTCTTTTCGAGTATAATATTTTAATATTATTAGGTCTTTTAGGTTTAATTTGCTTTATATCCGCACATGATTTAGTTTCTTTTTATTTAGCTTTAGAGTTGCAAAGTTTATCTTTTTATATTTTAGCGTCGTTTAAAAAAGATTCCGCTTTCTCAACAGAAGCTGGTTTAAAATATTTTATTTTAGGCGCACTTTCTTCTGGTTTTTTATTATTTGGTATAGCTTTGATTTATGGTTCGGTAGGTAGTACAAACTTTGAAATTATTTTTAAATCA
>Ga0115006_10004074_pt1 | contig 10120 bp, 10 predicted proteins | sample ArcOceMetagenome_3_FD_88943 | JGI IMG/M metagenome (GOLD analysis project Ga0115006, IMG submission 88943) | Marine eukaryotic phytoplankton communities from Arctic Ocean - Arctic Ocean- Svalbard ARC20M Metagenome | ecosystem: Environmental > Aquatic > Marine > Oceanic | place: Arctic Ocean...
CTGGTCGGGCGGGATGCCCTCCTTGTCCTGGATCTTGCTCTTCACCATGTCGATGGTGTCCGAGGACTCCACCTCGAGGGTGATGGTTTTGCCCGTCAGCGTCTTGACGAAAATCTGCATGGTCACGGTGGTGGGCCCGGGTTGGTGTCACGGTGCGCGTGTGCAACAACCGTGATCGCGTCTTGTTATATGCTCTGCGGATTCCCCTTGGTTTGTGCCGTCGGCCTTTGCCTCCATAAATGGTACAAACAAAATTCGCCTTTTCTTTTTTTTGCGCAGCCCCAAGCGCGCCGCCGCGCGAGGGGAGAGAAGGGGAGGCCCTGCACTAGCCCGTATCGCTCAGCAGCAGTGTGATGCCGAAGAGGAAGCTTGAAGGCGGCTGCGCGCCGCCCAAGCGCGCAAAGTGGGCGGACGATGTCAGCAGCACGGAGCAGGAGCAGGTCTCGATGCGCATTGTGTGGGCGATGTATGCGGCGGCGCTGGAGGCTGATCACGGCGGACACGGCAGCATCTACGACCTGGTGCGGAGCGCCACAGCAGCCGAGGAGCAGGAGCCTGATACGCCGCGGTTCCTCGACATCTCGCCGCTGGTGGCGCTGGCGCGCGCCAAGGACGCGTTTGCCGATCTCTCCGCTGATGAACAAGCGGTCTCACCGTGCTTCGCGAACAAGTGGTGCTGGAGCCCGCAGAGCACGGCCGCTGGCAAGCAGCTGCAGACGCTCTATGGCGACGCGCCCTGGGACGTTGATGACCTCTTCTCGGACTATGACAACGCATTCCGCGCTGGTTGGAGGTGGTTCCCCGCTCCCGCTGTGAAGACGAAGAGCCATGATCACAAGTTTTACCCTCCCAAGAACATGCTCTGCCAGGTTGAGGCCTGGCAGCTTGCTGCTAACAAGACGAAGCACACCAACAAGAAAGGCTTGGCCGCCGGCGCGACCTACCTGACCTCGCCCGAGACCAGCGCGTTTCTAAAATGGAACGCAATCTCGGCGGCGCACGGCGAGGCTGCCGCGGGGAGCACCGGCCTTGATTGAGCCAGTGGATGCGGGAATGGCGGCGGGGGGGGGGCACCAGCGCGTACAGGCTGCGCCGGTCGACACAGTGTGCGTGCACGTGTGTGCATGTGACTGTGTGTGTGTGTGTGTGTGTGTAACATACGTGCATAAGTACTTGTGCGTCCATGTCCACTGACACGTCGTCGCTACGTGTGTGTGTGTGTGTGTGTGTGTGTGTGTGTGTGTGTGTGTGTGTGTCAATTTGTGCTGAATCGGGTCTGCGTGTAGCGTTGCTTCAGCAGTCCACGCAACCTATCTTTGCGTCAATTGCTCCACCGAGTGCGAGGGAGCGCGGGAAAGATATGGACGCCAACTCATGAGGTAGCTGTGCTCTTGCTGGCACCGCTCTGGCTCTGAGGATGTGCACGCCTGCGCACGGTGCGCGCACGGCATGCTAGATGCACGCTGATGAGGATGCTGTGCGCGCCACCCCACGATCCCTGATATTCATATACACTGGACATAAAAATGCAATTGAAGTGATCCTCCCTTTCTCCCTCTGTTGCAAGTGCGCGCCTAGTCGGCAGTGGAGAGAGCCGAGAGGGCACGTGAAAACGCAAGGACCGCATCATCATTCATGGGCGCCCAGCAGCTGGACGCACCCTCCCACGCCACCACCTGGCTCGCAACATGCAGTTGAATTCATGACAAAGCTTGCTCTGGGGCGCAGAGTTATCGGCATGGATAGTTTGGACAGTTCTGCAGAATTTCTGAAAGAAAGAAAAACTTTGAATCTTGAGACAAACGGTACAGCATCTGAAAGCCCGTGAAAAGGGCTTTCATATGCATCCAAAATCATCGCCAAACTCGTCCTGGTTGCTGAGATATTGACTCTTGAGTGTCACACTGAAAATGGACCACAGTGACCGTAGTCACTGAGTTCACAGGTAAGATGGTTGGCTGTAGCTGCTATCTCGTGAACGCATCCGAGTCACATAGAGATATCCTTTGGAATCATGGTTCCTATTACATTGACCGACATTATGTCAAACGGATTTCTGGTGGCGATCAGTATTTCAGGCGTGGTGTGCATGCGCGTTTCCTAACCCCGCGAAAATCGAATCCTCCAAAACATTAAATCATGCACGCGTTACTGACGCGGTACGCACGCGTTACGCGTTACTCATGATGACTCTCGTTTGAGTTATCAAAGTGTTGATGACTCTCGTTTGAGTTATCAAAGTGTTCACACATTGCCGTTCACACATTGCCAGCTGCACCGTTTCACCTACGCGACAAACGGGAATTTTAACGTCTTCAAAACTCTATGCAGCACGAGATATTGCACTCCACTACAGGAACACGACTAGATTAGCCAGTCGGCTGGTACTCTGCAAAGCGTCGTACTCCGTCGTTCCCATCCGCTGGCTGTGCATAGAAAGCGTTAGCGTATGTCAGGAGACCACAGGGAAACGTCGGCATATGGGGCCGCCAGGAGTGCATCGCCACAGCACGCGCGCTCGCACACAAAAACGCGCGTGTGCATTGGCGTGCTAGGGCCCAGCAGATTCTTCGTACCTTGAAGTGTCCTGGCAAGCCCAGACTCTTCCAATGCTGTTGCTGGCGCATGTGGTACGGCACCTTGTTTGAGTCACTGCCGCGGGCGACGCTTCCTGCCAGAGCGCAGGTAGTCCTATCGTTTGTTAAACGCGAGCGTGGTCGCCCGGGAAAGCACGTGCGAGGAGGACAGTTGACGGCGTGGACAAAAAAGCGTCGAAGGCCACCGTGTGATTGAGGGGGCAGAGCCCGAGAAAGCTGGGCGCGCAGAGCGTGTGCATTGGGGAGGGTGCAACAAGATGTGCATACCCCCAAAAGTTTCACGCAGAATCTTGGTGGGCGCACCACCGTGAGTCTTCATCAGCGAGGGGACGCAGTTGATTTTTTGAACGGCGCGACTTGCCTGGTCTTCTTCCTGCAAGACACCCGCTCTGCACGCAGCAGGGCGTTGGAGTCAACATGCTTTCAAACTCGTTCCTAGGCAGCATTCACACGTGTGCTGTGCGAAGCCTAAAATCCGGTGTAAAGCACACACAACGGACACAAGCGCCTAGACCTGAGACTATCGTTGCCATCGAGCGAGCACGGGGGTCCCCAGGGAGCGCGGCGGAGGAGAAGCTTTTTTTGTCGGTGAGCTGCAGTTGATCCTTGTTTGACGATCATCACTTCAGCGCCGCCATTCTGCGCATACAGATTGCATAGGCCAAAAAAGTTAGCTCGACGCAAGACCCGCTGCCCTGTACAGGGCGCTGCTGATCGTAAGCGCCAAGCATCACAAGTGACAGCAGACCCTTCTCACGCTCACGGTTTGCAGATCTTCCATGCGTTGCGCCCGCCGATCAGCAGCACCGTTGGCTATTTTGCACAGATGGTCGACGCGCGTCTGCTGATCAAGTCCAGCGACTCGCGCGGCCATCTCTTCTCGGGGCGGGCGTTGGCCGCCACGGTAGAAGGCCTCTTTTATGTTCTTCTGGTGTTCGAGGAAATAAGGCTCCCACTCGGCTTCGCGCACGGCAGGCTGGATGGTGAGGATCTCGTCCTCGGTGTCTTTCGCACGGCGTCTGTCTGGTGCGCCCGCATCTGCGTGCTGCCGCTTCCGCAGGCTCTGCGCGCGCGACGCGGCCTTGGGCGACATCGCAATCAAGCACCTCACCATGGCAGTGTCGGGGATGCGCGTGGCAATGTCCATTGCTGTGTTGCCGCCCGCGTTTGTCGCGTCTGGGTCCGCGCCGTGCCGCAGCAGTTCCGCTGCCGCCTCGACGTTGCCCCGTATCGCCGCGTAGTGCAGCGCGCTGTTGCCTTCGGCGTCGGTCTCAAGCACCGCAAACCGGTCGCCAGACAGGCACGCCTCCAGGCCCGGCGCGTCGCGGTCGCGGATGCAGGCGCACACCTCGGCGAAGATGCCGGGCCCGCGCGGCTCCTTCATGCAGATAGGGGGCGGGCCGGGGTGGGCTCCAGACGCCGTGCGCGTCCCCGGGGCGCGCACGAGGGGCTGCTGCGCAAAGTCGTAGCCGTCCGGCCCGCAACACGCCACCTCTTCTCGCCCGCAGCCGTCGCCCGCGCATGTTGGAAGCTCAGCGTGGCACATCCCTGCGCCCTGCGCGGCGCCCATGGCCGAAGCAGAAGCACCGGCCCGGAGGTTCGTGCAAGCCCTGGACCCACACACCGGCCGGGCTGAGGCCGGAGGCATGAGCGACTCGGAGCCTGGAGGCATCGGAGCCCTCGGAGCCGGAGGCATGAGCGACTCGGAGCCTGAGGCGCAGCGGCGCGCCGCGAGCGCGCTGGTGGGGACCGGCGGGGACGTGGGGAGCGAGGCGCATGTGGCGGGGAGCGGCGGGGACGCGATTAGCGAGGCGCAGCGTGCGAGCGCTGCCGCGGGTCCGCTCCGCCCCCGCACCCCCTCGCCCTCGCCCACGCGCCCGCCCCCGCGGCGCAGGGCGCTGGCGGGGGAGGACTTCCTTGCCTTTGTGCTCCACAGCTTCGGCGACCCGGAGCGGCTGGCGAGGCTGCAGCAGCGGCTGCACAACGCCGGCGCGGTCAACGGCAGGCCCTTTCTGCGGGCGTGGGCCGCGCGCGCGCGGCAGGGCCGCGCGCTGGAGGCCTTCCACGCCAAGCTGATCGAGACCTGCGCCTCGGGCGTGCTCCTGATGTGGCACCGCTGCGCGCGGCGCGCGGTCATCGAGAGGATCGACTGCGAGATTGAGGGCCTGCGCCTCGACAGCGACCCCAACGGCAGCGGTGCATCGCTGGGAACCCCCGCGCCGACGTCACCGGCGGCCCCGATGAGCCCGCGCGAGGCGAGCACGCACGAGCTGCGCATACAGTCGCTGATCGCGGCCTTGCGCCAGTCCCGGGCCGCAGAGCGCGAGACTGCGGAGCGCGCAAGCGAGCGCGAGCAAGCGCAGGATGCCCTCGCGACGCAGCTGCGGGCGCAAATTTCAGAACTGAAGACCCAGCTCAGGTCAGCCGAGGGCAAACTGGAGCGAGCGAGGGACGAATTGAGGTCTCAGAGCGACGCCCTGTCGTCGCTGTGCACCATGTACCTGTACAAAGAAGAAGAGGTCGCACTCCTCCGCCTGGCGCAGGCTGCTTTCGCCTTTGCTCCACCCCCCCCCCGTGGCCATGTTCTTTACTTTGTCTCTGGCACAGGTCAAACGACAGGCGATGCAACAGGCGGACGGCGGCCTCTCAGTCTATCCGCCCACCAACCCTAAAAACCCATTTGATCTGCAAGAGCCACCGCTGCCTCCTCCCCTGGTGGTGCAAGAGTTGGCGAACCTGTCCCTGTCGCACTTCCGTGACCCCATGAGGAAAAGCACCGAGGTGCGTGTGGACATGCTCGCGTTGAAGGGACCGGATCGATGGTGCCTTCGTCTGCACTGAGCCCATGACTCTCGGAAATGAGAGCCCTCTGGCCTCAGAGGTCGTCTAGACGAGCGAGCCGTGAAGATGTTACATAAAGCCTCCACTCTTTTTCTAGAACTTGAAGAAGTCTGCTTGCTAACTTTTGTGCACGTTCGAGCTGTGCGGCAGGCCTGGGATTTCGTGAGCAGAAGCACGGCGCCGCATCGAGACAGGCCGCAGCAAGCTGCAGAGTCTCCTGATGCAGATGATTCGCCAATAGCGCGATGGGCCTACAGAAGTGGCAGCGCTGGTGAAGGACGCATGGCGCCTCGGGCAATATCGCCCTTCGAGAAAAGCCCGCCCCAAGGGATTGATGGGCTGCAGCCATTTGGTGGAGGCGAGGATGGGGAGACACGGCAAAGAAGTCCAGGACACAGTCACCGAAACATGAATGGCACGAAGCCGAGCCCCAGTTTCAGCGATTTCAGCGATTTGCGTGATTTGGGAACTACCAGTCCTCGAGCCAGCAGGAACAAGGCAAGCGAACGGGAACATGTTGACAGCGGTGCACTCACCGCCCGAGATCTCGACAACAATCACTCCCACACCAGCCGCGGGACGCACACGCAGAAGGCGCACGAATCTGATCAAGCTTCGATCAAAGCAACCAAGGCCTCACGCCTTCGCCAGGCCAAGAATGCTGAGAAGCTCGAGAGCACGGGCCGGGGATGGAGAGATATGAAGAACGACCCAAAGCTTCGGCAGCTGGCCGAGCAGATAGCGCAGGAGTTGCATCGTTCGAAACGCGTGGCTGGCGACCACAAGAAAGCTGCCTTCCGATGACGTCTTAGTCCTCCAAAATACCGAGTCTTCAAAAACACGCTCTCCCCTAGAATTTGTCTTTAAAGATACTGGCCCCCATAGATTCGAGTCTTTAAAAATGCACAAGCGAGGTTGGGGTGGTCACCCCCCCCCCTTCGCCCCCGAGTCTTTCAGAGCCGGTGGGGTCTTGGGGGTGTCAGCCCCCCTCTGTGACATCGGTGGGGCGCCCACTCCATTTGGCCCACCGCCCGCGCGAATCCTCCAAAACATTGAATCATGCAGATTATTTGTTCTGTGCGGCCGGGAGTTGAATCCTTCAAAGCAACAAATCTCGGCCTGTTTGACGGCACCTGTCCGGGCCGATTTCAAGTTCCCGGCCCGGACAGGCGATTTTGCGTTTAGTGTCAGGTCCTCCACTTTTCCCTGTTGGCGCCCCGCTGCACGGCGGGGCGTTTCTCTCCAAACGGCTGCGGGCAACTCCCGGCCGCGGGCAGCACCTAGGATTACAACACTTCTGTGCGCTTGCGAGTGTTGACATGACACCAACTTTATTTGTTAACACAAATCCACACAGGAAAATTGATCGTCCACGCCTTTGCGCCAAGGTGTTAGTGCTGACGGCGCTGGCCAACCCGTTGGCCAGCGCCCCGTCAGCAGCAGACTTGCCGGTGCGAATTGGAGTGTTCAGAACTGGTTCGTACGGGCAAAGAAGCGTCCTGGGCAAGGGCCTGAGAACGCGGCTAATCTTGGATCCCCAGTTGCCTCGCTCGATCCTCCTGCAGCCCACAATAGCAAATGCAGCAGAGACAGTGCGCCGGGAATCACGTTAGTCGCTCACAATCCAACGCGCAGAGCGCAAAAGGCAGCACCCTCTGCCCCGGTATCATCCCGCAGACTCTTCAGAGCAGCAAGAGACTCACCACGAATGACGCAGATCCCTGTCCAGAGCCCTCATTCATGCGCTTTCTATCCTCTCGTCGGAGCTCAACAGTGCTCCGTGCCATGTCTAGTGCCTCGTAGTCGATGAGATCCAGCATCCAGTTCATTCCATGCAATCCTGCGAGTTGGGGCAGGGGAGCAGCGCGGGGGACACCAATCACTGGCACGCCATCGCGGTACTGGCCTGCTGCCGACCGCGCGGCAGATCGCACTCACCGCGCTTGGCGTCAGGCTGGCGGGCAATGGACTTGAAGAGGGCAAGCGTCCGCTCCTTGGACACGGCCGCATTCTCGGCCATAAACTCGTCGCCCTCCTCCTGGAAAAGCGCCTCCTCCGTGGCAGACATAGCCAGGCAGCTTGACAGCACACCAATGTTGAGCTCCGGAAAGCGCTCCATGCTCCGAACGAGGGCAGGCTCGAACGGCTCCCGCACGGACCTCTCGAGGTCGGGGTCCGTGAGGAACGTCGTCCAGAAGGCCTGCGTGCCTGCGGGGTGCGAGAGCAGCGCCTGGAGCACGTCCGCCGCGCCGCGCGGCAGCCGCTGCTCCTTGAGATTGCACGACTCCATCAGGAGCGTGACGATGCTGGCGATGCCTGCGGCCTCCTCCACGCTGCACTCCTCGGCCATCTCTATTGTGACCCCCCCGCTGACCGCGCGCCATGCGTCATCCCCCGCCGTGCCCTGAAATCCATCGCCTAGGTAGCTGCTGGCTCCCGCCAGGGCCACCACGCGCGCCCGCTGCCCCGCGCATGCAGGTCTGCCGGGCGGCACGCGGCCGAACGGACGGTCCGCTGGCGCGGCCGGGCGCAGACGGCGTGCCGCAGGAGCCGTGCGCAGATGCGCCGGCGGCGGCACGCCAGCGCGCGGGCTGCCGCGCGGCGGCAAGAGCGAGGGCGTGAAGGATGCCGACGGGTACACAAGCGTCGTCAGCGCCACCAGCACCGCGCAGCGCGCCGCCATCCTCCCCGCCGCGGATGTTACTCGGGCGTCAACGTTGTTCGTGCCACGATTTAAAAAAAAATTATGGGACATGTCGAATCCCATGAGCTCCGTACTCAGCGCGGCGCTGAGGCGCAGGCTGGTGACGGCGATGGCGCGGGCGCCTGGCGGCACGGATGCGAGGCTTCCCGTGGCCCGGCGGCGGCGCATCGCGTGGCCGTGCCTCATTGCGGTCTCAGTCTGCTGCCTCGCCCCCCGCGGCGCCGCCGACGAGCGTCGGGCGGGGGCGCAAACTCCGGTAAGTGTGCTCTGTGCAGTGGTCGGGCGCGGGGTGCAGCCGCGCGGCGGGGTCTGTCGGAGAGTCTCGCCTGCGCGACTGGTCGCCCGCGCCCCGCGCGCTGACTCGCGTGTCGGCGGTGTGCGTGTTCGACCGCGCAGATGTCGTGCGCCCTGCGCGGCAGCTGCGTTCCCAACCGGGTGTGCAGGTGCGCTCCGGGCGGCGACGGGTGCGAGGCGGGCGGGGACAGCTGCCCGTTCCCAGGGGGCAGCGCGCCGTGCGAGCTGCCCGCGGATGCCAACGCACCGCAGAATGCCTCGGTCCTGGCGCCCAGCCTCGAGCGCGTGTGTCCGGGCGTGCTCGGCGTCGATGATCTGGTGTGCTGCGACGACGACCAGCTCGCCGCCCTGCAGCAGCAGCTGGACATGGCGCAAGGGCTGCTCGCCAACTGCCCGGCCTGCTGGGCCAACTTCAGGCGTTTTTGGTGTGTCTTTACATGCTCGCCGCGGCAGGGATCGTTTGTCGAGGTTACCGCGAGCCGCGTCTGCGACGCCGCCCTCTTTCCGACTCCCAACAGTGGCCCTGGGGATGCGCGTGCGGCGGGCTGTCAGGGCACTCCGTCAGCTGCTCGCGGCGTCCCGACGGTGCAGGCCGTTCGGCTGTCTGTGGATGCAGCCTATGCCTCCGACCTCTTCCGGTCGTGCAAGGATGTCACTGTGTCAGCGACCGGGCAGAAAGCAGTGGACATGGCGTTTGGCGGCGCGCGCTCTGCAGCCGAATTCTTTCACTTCCAGGGCGTCGCGGCCTACTCCTCGGGGCAGAACCCAATGAAAATCGAGGTCGTGCTGGTGGATGCGACCAACAACAGCTCATCATCATTGGCCGGGGGCTCCCTACCGGAAGCCGCTGGTGGGGGCGGGGTGCCACCACGCATGGCAGCCGCCGGGCCCATGCGTGAGGCGACGGTAGCGTGCGACGTGGAAGATGCCGAGCTAGGTGACGTGCACGTGGCGTTCTGCACGCTGCTCTGCTGTGCTCCGTCCTGGCCCCTCCTGCTGCGCCCTGCTCTGCGGCGTCCTGCCATGCTCGCGTCGCAGCGCATACAACCTCGAGGCATTTCTCTCCATCCCAACTTGACCAGTGACCTGCGTGTGGTTTCACGGCGAATGGTATCCGAGTCTGACCCGGAGGACGTGTCATTGCTGCTCTGCTCCACCGCGTGCAGGATGCTTGTGCAACGACTGTAGCACTGCTTGCCCCGCCGCCCCTCCTGCCCTCTCTTCCTGGGAATGGTTTCGGGTATGTCCATCTATTCACCCGCGTTGCATCCCTGCTCTCTAAGTTTTGCCGTCGAGTCCGTGGGGGCAGCATCTCAACGGGGCTATGTAGAGTCGTCGCCGTTTGCCTTGTCTTACGTTGCCGGTGCGTTTCGTGTGCGGCTGCAGGTAAATCTAGAGCCTTTGATCGACGTGCAGGTGAACACGCTCCTTGCAGCCGCTGCCCTAGCTCTCGGACTTCTGTTCGCGCAGGTGTGAGTGATTAAGTGCCTGTGCGTCTGCACGTGCGCGTGCATGTGTGCGTGCTTACCGACGCCCATGGGTACATTGCCAATCATCATTGCATACACACACACACACACACACACACACACACACACTCTCTGTTGAGCGCGGGAAAACACACAGACGCGCTCCCCCGCGGTATAACATCTCGGGCGGGGCACTAGTGCGGACACAAACACGC
>Ga0115006_10004075_pt1 | contig 10120 bp, 10 predicted proteins | sample ArcOceMetagenome_3_FD_88943 | JGI IMG/M metagenome (GOLD analysis project Ga0115006, IMG submission 88943) | Marine eukaryotic phytoplankton communities from Arctic Ocean - Arctic Ocean- Svalbard ARC20M Metagenome | ecosystem: Environmental > Aquatic > Marine > Oceanic | place: Arctic Ocean...
CCGTTCACTGTTATCCCTATGAGGCACTGCACGTTGTGTATGCGACCCTCGACGAACTGACGGAAAGGTTCACCTTTAGCCACTCTCGATGTGATGCCCAGAACAGTGCTCTTCGGCCTTACCTCTCTAGTTCCGTCCATCGGGTCGATGAACACGATGACCTCGTCGTCCTCGGTCGCGACCGCCCCCGGGACGGATCCGAAGATGTCCCTTCGTATCGGCTCGACGTCCGGCCGCGGGCTCCCGTACCGCTCGTAGTACCCCGACGCCCCCCCCTCCGACTCCCCCGTGTCGTCCGACGCACCCGTGTCGCACTTCTCGATGTCGAGGTCGGTCGACGCCTCGTCGTCCTCCTCGCCGACGACGCGTATCAGTCCCGCGTCGATCTCGGACGGCCACGCGACGGTGAGGCAGTCGACGATGACCCGCTGCGAGGCCCCGTCGGCCTCGGTCAGGGCCGACCGGGCGTCCCCGGCGACCTTGTACTGGACGCGCTGGCCGGACGACGGGCCGACGCCGCCATCCTTCTGGAGGGACTTGTGCCGGACGTTCCGTATGACCTCGCACCCCCGTCGGCAGGCGTCGACGCACGTGGACAGGAGCTCCGCGAGGTCCACCTCCTTCTTGCTGTTGCTGCTCATCGTTCGGCGGATGTCGGAGTGGCGGGTCCTCTGTCGATTCGTGTTGTCGAAATTGGGTTGTGATCGACCGGGTCTTGGGTCTTTCGCGGCGCCCAATGATGAGGGTACACCTTCAAACTATCCAAAGGCGTCTTCGATCCTTCCTCCGCAAGACTTGAATCAAATGTTGATTCCCACGCGCCGCCAAATTTGAGGAGGCAGTGTCACTGTCCTTGCTGTTTGGCTGGGCGGGGGCGTGTCCGTCGTCCGTCATGGTTTGCACGCTTCGGTTCGCGTCGCCGAGTCATTGAATCCCGTAGGCGGACTCATTTCCATCCTATTAGACTCGCATCCTTCCTCACATGCGAAAACCGAGCCATGGACGAATTACAAACTTTGAGCAACCATTTTGCGATGGCCAAAATTAGTAGGAGCAACCTGCGTTGAGTTCCCCTGGCTGTTGGACTGGGAGAAGGAGCACGAAGAAGAGGGGCTGGATCAACCTGTGGAGAAGTTTGAAAAGCAAGAGCGGATTCAAACAGATTCAAACAAAGCCGTGGTCGCCTCGTGTGAGATTTCACAGAGCAGAAGGTCGCCGGCAGATCTGGCAAGATCCCCAGTCCTTTCCAGCCCACGAGAGTCCTTCAGATTTCGAAGGCAGGAACCGAGAGCAAACCCGAACTCCGTGCAAGAGCACGACCGAAATCGGGAACGCGAAGATGGAGGGCGCTTTGGGAGTCTGAGAAGGACTGCACGAAAAGCCCCTTCGATCGTGTATCGTGTTGGCTGAGCGGAGCGGAAACCCGCGCGAAAATCCAGCCGAAAGCCGAGGCGAGTCGAATCTAAATCATGGACAGTCCAATCATGGACGACGGCGAGCGGAATAAGCAGCCGCCTCGGCCGCAGGCCAGCCCGCCCCGGAGCCAGGCCATCCACCGCGGCAGCCCCACGCCGTCCTCGTCGGCCCGGTCCCTCGTCCCGCCCTCCCGGACCGGGAGCGACGTGGCCGACGTCGAGTCGATCCTCCGCTCGTGGGGTGCCGACACGTCCGGAGTCGACGACGACGCCTCCCGGACGCTGCTGGGGGGTTCGTTCGGCGGACCGAACGACGCTGCGAGCCTCGCCGGCGTGCTGGGGGCGGGGTGGCTCGTCGACGGTACCGGCACGGGGGGGTCGATCACGAGTCTGGGGGGAGGGTTCGCCGACCCGTACAACCTGACGGGCGCCGGCATGGGATCGAGCGCGCTGGACCGGAGGGGCTCGTTCGACGCTTCCCGTGCCGCCGGCGCTAGTTCGGGAGGGGGCAGTGGGCACAGGAGGGCGGCCAGCGTGGGCGGCCGTCTGCTCCCCTCGGCCACATCCGCCGCGCCCCCGCCTCCCGTCCCTCCGCCCCCGCCGCAGTGCGCCTCCCGCGGTGCGAACCTCTCTCCCCGCAGCCCGGCAGTGCTCGAGACGAAGAAGTCCGGCTCGTCCCTCCTCGCGGGGGGCGAGTCGGCATTGCACGACGCCGCCCGGATCACCGACTGGGCCACCGTCCTCGACCTAAGCCGGTCCAACCCCGACGCGGCTAAGTACGTCGGCCCCGACGGCTGGTCCGCATTGCACCACGCGTGCGACAGACGGTGTCCCCACGTCGACGTCATGGAGGCCCTCCTGACGGCGCACCCCGGCGCGATCGTCACGACGAACGACAAGGGCTGGACGCCGCTGCACCGGGCTTCGAGGAACAAGACCCCCGTCGACGTGGTCCGGCTGCTCCTCGAGCGGTACCCGGAACTGGGACGGAAGGCGGCGGGGATGAGGTGCGGGGAGGGACGGAGTCCGCTCCACTACGCGTTGCTGTACGACGCGCCGGAGGGCGTCGTGGAGCTGCTGCTTAGGGCGGACCCCGACGCGGTCCTCGACGGCGACCGGGGGGGCGTCACGCCCCTTGCTCTCGTGTGGGACAGGTACGCCGACGGCTTCGAGGGGAAGAGGACGCTCCAGCTGCTCCTGAGGCCGTTCGAGGCCGCCGACCCGCTCGAGGAAGCACTAATGAGGCAACGCGGGACGATAAAGGCCGCCGAGGACAAGGTCAGGGAAGCGCTGGCGTCGGACGCGCCGCAGTGCAGGTCGCTGAGGCGGAGGTGGGAGAGGTCGAACCTGCTGCTGAGGGCGTACTTCCGCTTCCCAACCGAGTCTGCTAGCGAGGGCGGCGGGAGCTCGAGGAAGTGGCGCGCCCTCCACGCCGCGAGCGCGATACGGTGCCACCCCCAGCTCTTCCTGTTGGCGCGGGCGGTCCACCCCGACCAGGCACTGGAGGACGACGAGGGAGACCTTATCGAGGGAAGATCCGGGCCGAGGACGGCGCTGCACCTGGCCGCGTCGTCTCAGCAGGGGGGCCTATTGGGAAAGGCGGTGATTCGGACGCTCATCGGACTGAATCCGGAGGCGGCGGGGAGGGAGGACGGTACCTCCGGCGACCTGCCATTGCACGCCATGGCGAGCAACGATAGAAAGTTGAGGTGGGCGGAGTACGGATTCCAAGTGGTCTACGACGCGCATCCGGAGGCGCTGTCGAGGACGAACCGACGGGGCATGACGCCTCTGCACTGCGCCACGGCGCGGGCGGACGGGTTCGGCTGCGCCCTCACGGCCGCCCACGGCAGCTCCGACTACGTCGAGCCGGCGGTCGACCCCGAGTCGATCGTACAGAACCTGATCCACCTCGACGGCGGCGCCGCCGCGTCGGTTCCCGACTCCACCGGACGGCTGCCGCTGCACCACCTCGCCGAGCGGGGCGAGTCCTGGGACGCCGACGCCCGGTCCCTCCTCGCGGCCCACCCGCAGGGGGCGTCGGCCCGGTCGGCCCCGCCCTCGGCGCAGCTCCCGCTGCACGCCGCTTGCTCCAACCCCGGTGCCCACCCGTGCCTGTTGAAGGGGCTCGTCGAGGCGCACCCCCGGGCGGCGTCGGTGCCCGACGGACCGGGACGGCTGCCCCTCCACGTCGCGGTGTCGACCCGCGCGCGGTGGGACGACGGCGTCGCCGCAGTGCACGCCGCGTACCCCCCCGCCGTCCGGGAGCGGGAGTCGTCGTCCAGGGGGTGGACGGCGCTCCACTCGGCCGCCGCGTCGGGGTCCGACCCGTCCGACCGGTCGGTGATAGAGAAACTCGTCGGCCTGCACCCGGGCTCGGCGTCCGAGACCGACGGTGAGGGGAGGACGCCGCTCCACCTCGCCTGCTCGGGCGGTCGGTCGTGGGACGACGGTGGCGTCGGCGTCGTGTTCGCCGCGGACCCGTCCGCGGCGCTCGTGGCGGACGGGCACGGGATGCTCCCGCTCCACGCCGCGGCGATGAGGGGCAAGGGCGCCGGCGTTTCTGGAGGAGATGCATCCGCCGGCGGGGAGATGGCGGACGCGGAGCATGACGGCGGATGCGGTGGGCCTGCGTCGAGGGAGGACATCGAGGCGGTAGAGGTGATGTTCAACCTTCTCCTGGCGCAGCCGAGCACCCTCCAGGTCTGAGGGGAGAACCTTTTGTAGGCAATCGAGTTGACAAAGCAGACTACCTACAACTTAACAAATAGAAGTTTTGAAGTATTGACTTTCGGTGGCTGAGCAAAGTTTGAGTGACTGTTTTGAATGGTTGCATCTTGCCAATGACAGTCCTCATTGTGTCCACTTACAGTTTCGACATCAACCTTGCCTATGACTGTTTTGGGTCATTCGTTTCTCATGTTCTCATGAGTGGCTGGTTTAGGTACTCGAGAAGGTTGCTGACACGTTTTGCTTCTCATGCTTCAGAGTGTTTAGATACTCTTTACTCCCCTTGACATTCCCCTTGCCTATGACTGTTTTGGGTCATACTTTTCTCATGTACAGGCCCCGAATGACCGTTATTGTGGTAGGCCTACTTAGCATAGCTAGCTGATGTGTCTCGAAATCCATTCGGTGAAGCAAGGAAATGTGTAATATAAACGCAGTGGCATACTTGCTCTCTATGTAGCTGTTTGTTCTAAATATGTATATTTCTGTATGTTCATCTCGAGCATCTCGAGGAACAATCTGCATGATTATTCCACGAGGACCTCAAACTCCAAGAGTAACTAATTTACTCGATCGGCTCGAACTTGGATCCAAGCTCGCTGAGGGCCTTGTGGGCCTTGGCGTAAGCCTCGAAGAAGGCGGCCTGGTCAGCGAACTTGTTGGCGAAGGGGGCGAATCCCGGGTCCTCCCAGAGAACCTTATCACTAGTGCACTTGACGAGCTCCTCATCGGTGGAGGCGTCGTTGATAGTTGTGAAGTAAGAGTTGTTGAAGACCAACCAGTCCTCGACCCACGGGGAACCTCCCGGAGTGTACGAAGTGGTCTCACTGCCGTCAGCGAGCTTGGTGGCGCTTCCGTCGGTGAACTTGGTCTTCTCGGCACCAACTCCACTTCGGTCAGCGTATGCTCGGCCGAAGGTGTGGGCGCCCGAAAGGGCGACGATGGCCTCGTCGTCGAGTCCCATCCTGTAGAAGACCTTCCTGAGGTGCCACTCGGCGGCCTCGTCCTCGGTGGACGCGGTTCCTCCGGGTCCTCCGAACTTGCCCTCGGGTCCGGCCTCGGCATCGGGGAGGTTTCCCTCGGGGCTGCACTGATCGGGCGAGGTGGCATCGACACGTCCGTACTTCATGTCGATCTCGGGTCCGCCGGCAAGGAGGATTCCGCGGGCGCTGGCCATCTGGAAGATATCGGCGTAGGACACTCCCGGGAAGGCCTCCTTGACGGGCTCGAGGAGCTTGATGGCTCCGGCGAGTCCGGCGTTGGCGCCGTGGTTGATCTCGGGATCGAATCGGATAGATCCGATGGCACCGCCGGAGGCGGGCCACTCCTTATCGGCAAGGGAAACATCATGGGTTCCCGAATCGTGCCACGCGAGACGGACGAAGACGGGGCCGCAGTTCTTCTCCTGCGATTCGCGCCAGGATGCAAGGTAATTTAGTTAGTTCTCGGTCATTTCAATCGTTCATCTTCGCGACCAAGTATGTGCGTACCTTGAGGATACCGTCGACCATCGACTGAGCTCCATCAAGATCGCCCTGGGTGACGGACAGTGACGAAGCCGAGCGGAGCGGCTTGTTGACAGGGGCGGTGAAGGCCTGGGCGCCCGAGACGGCGGCAAGAGTGATAGCGGCGGAAAGCTTCATGGTGTTTGGTGTTGGTTGGACGTCTGTACAATAATTGTGAGACCTGGTAACGGAAATCCACGGCGAGGCGACCAAACTACTCCTACCGGCTTCTCGTCGCGCCACGTTCCTCCAGTGACCAAACACGAAAGGGGAAAGAGACCGGCGACCTTGCCAGCCAGTGACTTGGCCACGTACGCGTTGTTTTGGGATTTGATGTTGAATGTACGCCATCCTTTTTTCGATCAAATAAATGCACAAAAAAGAAAGAAAAGGCTGCCGCAGCACGGACCCTTCCAGAGAACCCTCGCTTTGAGACGTCGGTCAAGCGGAGGACCTGCAACAGGGAAACTGTGGAGAGTAAAGATGTTTGGCGGATTCCAGCACATATCCCCTCTTGTGAGTTCGCCGAGCGTCTACCATCCATCATTCAGCCATCTATCTCTCGATCTAACACAGTGTCTCCCAACTCAGTCAAGTCTTTCGTCGTCTACGGCCATACCGGCTGATCCACAGGCGGCGCTGGCATCGAACTGCATTCGCGATTTCCTAGGCCCTGTAGTTCAGACAGTCGCAGACGCGTTGCAATCCCGCGGCCCAAGTACCCTGAGCGAGTTGTCAAGCCACATCAAACAACACTGCTCCAAACAGTGGAACGAGGAGCGGGCCCGACTTGTGTCAAATCTCAACTCCTTGGTAAATGCCAACAGAAAGTCGTCCAAGGATATACCTTCTGAGCTCTACTACAATGGAAGCAGAGTGCAGATGAATAAAGCGCGGGGGATGGAACAAAGCTACATCACGCACACATCACACGTCCGGGCTGCGCTTATAGTTTTACTGCACCATTCGTTGGTCAAGGTGACTGGCGGGGGAGGTGGCGGTGACAAGAAGCAAAGTCCCGATCCGACGTCATCGCATACCAGGTATACGTACACATTCTTGCACGGAAAGGCACGGCTCTTTCCACGGTATTGTCGATTAGTAGAGCATATCTCAACTGTCGTAGACGACAACGCCGCAACTATCATCGAGTGCTTGTTGGTTTTTGGGAGACTTAGGGCCGAAGATGTTTTGCTGGCCAATTGGAAAAAGGAAGACGGCGACAGCAAGCTTGAGTCTCTGGTGCACAGTTTCCGGGTGCTAATCGAGCAGGGGTATTGTGAGGCTGTCGAGCCAATTGCTTCAAACGAACAGATGAAAATGATCAACTCGGGAACGGCCGACAAGGACGATGGGATTCACGGAGGTGAAGTCGAATTCTCATTGGATGATGGAGGGAATATATCAGGCAAGAAGAAGCGATCCAGATCTTCCACTAGCGCCCCTCAGTCGAAAAGACGGAAATTAGAAGACGACGACGACACTGGTCTTCATCCCGAGGTACACGACAAGCTCACGAAACATCGCAAAATCATTCCGAAAGGATCAGTCTATAGAGTAAACACGGATTGTTTCCACGCAAGTCTACGGGCCACGTTACTGAGTCGCCTTGTGACAGAAATGTATCCGGAGGACAAGAGGAAGAGCAAATCGAATGACGAGGACGGGGCGGAACACTTCACGAGACACGTTGGGAGCGTCACCCTCGCAGCGCTGAGATACGCATCGTTCGAACAGCATTCTCCTCACAATCTACTGGAAGAAAAGGAAGAATCACAGGAAGAGAAGCACCACAGAATCGCGGAATATGGCATGTTTTGTCCGACGGACATCATCCCGTACCTCTCGCCCGAGACAACGAAGACGTTGAAGGCGAAAGTCGGGGGGCTTTCGAGTAATCTCTCGATCCTGCTCGTGCAGATGTCAAAGCTACAGTATCCGACGATTGTGACCGAAGTTGAGGACGCCCTGGGCCATGCGAAGGGAGGGAAATTCGAGATTTGCACCCGACAGCTTCTTCATTGCTTTCGGGACCGGATAGTCCACCGTATGCTGACGTCTCATCATAGCCTAGCGGCGGCACGCATCGTATCGATACTACAGATGAATGGACATTGTGAGAGTGACACAATTGCTGACGATGCGCTGATGCCCGCGAAGGAGGCGAGGGAAATCCTCCACAAACTTCAAAAGACTGGGTGAGTCGCCATTCCTCTCTGTTATCTAGTTCGCCCCCCTCCGCACTCATAGAGCTCATTCGCCGGACATTGAACCTCAGTTACGTGGACTTGTGCGACATGCACCTCACAAAGACCCATAACTCTGGCACTGCGATATACCTCTGGGAAGTGAAACAGGGTCGGCTTTACAAGAACGTCATGCACAACCTGTGCACTGTGCTCCTGAATTTGAGGCTGAGGCGAATGCACGAGGTTGAGGCTGGATCTGAGTGGATGAGTAGGGCGAAAGACCAAGGCCAAAGCGAAGAAAATGAGAACGAGGAGGACAAGAAGCGATATCTGGCTTTTTGCACAGGGCTTCAAAGATTGGACTCGGCCATTCTGCAAGTCGACGAGACCCTAATGATATTCTCAGATCTTTAATTTTGAGCCCCTTTTAACCTCGAAGTAAACTTCTTGGCATTCTCAAATCTGGCATTATGGATGGACTGTCTAGTATCCAGTACGATAGTGTTTGCAAAAATATTATTTATATGCGTTCATACGAGTTGGCCGTCATGAACACTGACATGTTTGGGATCGTTTACACAGCAAGTCAACGCCCCGCCTTCTTCGCCGATTAGAATAGAATAGAGGTCCTGACTTTCACAGTGTGTCCTCATTTGTTCCTTCCACCATTTATTTATGCCCCGCCTGTCTACTTGGTTGTGAAATTGGACACGAACATTGGCACATTCGTCATAGGAGGCTTCTTCGCCCACATTTCCTGTCGTGCTTCCAGCCGCCTGTCCGAATAATGCCAACCCACCTTCTCGACCAAGTTGTGCCTGGTCATCGAAGAAGAATACGATGTGTTAGAATGGTGAGGTACCCAGTAAAACACCGTCTCAGACTTACTGGCGGAAAAGGCTGTTCGGGACGTGCGTGCGGAGATGCTCGGATCACAGGCTGCACGTACGCGAGCTCGAATGGGTCGTCCTCGCCAATCATTTGACCGAGTGAATCTTCGTCCTCACTGGCTTTACTGCTCATGGAGTCTGTACCCGCTTCGCTAGGCGAAGCACCTGGGTTCTGTTGCCTCTTCACCCCTTCGTGTCGACGCTTCTTCCTCATTTCCTCATCTTGGCCAACACTTATATCCATTACAGTCGCTACCTCGAGAGGTAAGCAGTTACTAGTTGCGTCGTATCGAGCACGAGTGGTGCGCAGGAAAGCGTAGGTGAGGAACATCAGCACGATCGTAGCGTAGGCCTCGCGACGGGCATCCTTCAGTATGAACTGCCCCGTTATTGTAGCTTGGGATATGATCAGGCCGAATACAAACCGCCGAAAGATTTTTGGCCAGAACAGACCTAGCGCAAGTGAAACGACGAGAATGAATTAATCATGATAGTGAACTGAAACCGTGCGACAAAACCTACCGCCAGTTTCGAAGGCCGACTCGTAAACGTATAGAAACTGATGAGTCCATACGATCCGGCTCAAAAAGCAAAAGATTGCGCACGGGATGAGGACGATCGGGGCTACGACAGCGAAGACGACGCTTATGACAACCACAAGCATATCTTGCGCCAGGATCTTGTGGTAATTGAACCATCCCGGATCGTCGATTGCCCTCATACCCAGCCTGGTACTCCTCTTGGCTCTCAGAGTAGAATTGGGAAAGAAGAGCAGCAGCAGTGATGCTTGGATGATGCTGACTATCCTCGATATCTCTACCCCTAATCCGGTGAACGTCTTTATTGTGACGAATGCGCTGACATGACGACGTCGTGAGTTCTACGCTGGTTTCGGAGGGCCGAGAACGAAACAACACGTACCAAAAGAATGACGACATGCGAGGGAGAGAGTTGCCCAGAAGCTCGAACCCCGTCTCGGGGGAGTCGAGAATCAGTGCCAGTGTGTCGAACACCGATCCAGCAATACTTGTCACCAAGAATATATTCAGGATCTGCCACATAAAGTAACGACTGAAGGCTTTCATCTGCGCATTAGAGAACGAAATAATGCCCTCGAGACGACTGACCCTGGAAAGAACAAAATTGAATGTAAGTCGTATGAAACCATCACAAAGTGTAGATCTATGCGCACCTAATGAATAGAGGCGGAAGGAGCTGTTGTAGGCCAACCAAGCACATCGGCTGCACTGTCGCAATGGCCGCCGAGAATATCGACGACGCCTTGTCTAGTTGATTCAACCTTGGCGAGATCGATATCAAAGCAGACTCGCTGACGAGCATGGACACCAACGCGACGGGTATGATGTACAGAGATATCAACAGCAAACAGA
>Ga0115006_10004076_pt1 | contig 10120 bp, 6 predicted proteins | sample ArcOceMetagenome_3_FD_88943 | JGI IMG/M metagenome (GOLD analysis project Ga0115006, IMG submission 88943) | Marine eukaryotic phytoplankton communities from Arctic Ocean - Arctic Ocean- Svalbard ARC20M Metagenome | ecosystem: Environmental > Aquatic > Marine > Oceanic | place: Arctic Ocean...
ACCGAGGAGGGCGCCGTGCGCGCGCAGCTCGACTCGCTCGCGTCGCAGCCGCTGCCGCAGTCGCGCGCGCAGCCGGCGCGCACCGCCAAGGTCATCGAGGCGGTGCAGGCGAGCGGCGGCAAGCAGACGCCGTCGGAGCTGCTGCTCGAGCTCGAGCGGCAGATGGTCGAGGCGGAGCGGTGGCGCGCCGAGACGCAGAAGCTCGCGGCGCTCCTGCGGCGCTCGCAGCACGAGATCGGCCGCAAGGGCGACGAGATGTCCAAGCTGCGCGCGCAGACGATCACGTGGTCGGCCGACAACAAGGCGAAGCGCTCCGAGCTGCGCGCGAGGGGCGACGAGCTCGACGAGCTCAAGGCGCAGCACGCGGCGGTCGTCTCGCAGGCGACGATGTGGGAGGAGCGCTCGAACAAGCTGCAGGACGAGCTCAAGCTCAAGAGCGAGCTCGCGACGATGTGGAAGCGCTCGGCCGAGAAGGCGGGCGCCGGCGACGTCGCCGAGGTGGGCGCGGCGGCGCTCACGTGGAAGGTCGAGGCCGAGAAGGCGTCGCACGAGGCGACGCGGTGGCGCGAGCTGGCGCGCAAGGCGGAGGAGCAGCTCTCGGCCAAGCAGGAGGAGGCGCTGCGCTACCGCACGCAGTACGAGGCGGCGCGCCTCCAGTCGGAGCGGATCAAGGAGGAGCAGGTCTACCAGCGCAGCGACGCCGGCCCGCAGCAGGAGATCACGGCGGCGCTGCTCTCCGCGCAGGAGGACCTCAATGCCAAGAGCGAGGAGGCCAAGCAGCTGCGCGACAAGGTGATGCGCCTCGAGACCGCCATCCGCGAGCTCATGTGAGGCCGAGGCGGGCCTGTGGCGCGGGGTGGCGGGGGGTCCGATGAGCTATGCGGTGCTCCCAGATTGGCAAGAGTGGTGTGTGTGTGTCGTCGTGTTGACTTGTGTGTTGTCGTGCATATGCGGCACGTGTGCTGCCGTCAATGGGCCTTTAGAGGAACCCTGTCCGAGACGCTAAACTGAGACACGCTCCTCAACATCGATCCATCATCTCTCCAACACGCACACCTGTGACACACCGGCCCCTTCCCCAAAAATAAATGCTGTCTCGCGCTGGTCCTCGGCAAACATCTCGCTCGCGAGCAGTGTGCACCGCCCCGCGCCCTCTCTGAGCCACCATCCCTCTTCCGCCTCTCGTACGACGGAGCGGTACCCCTGCCCGCCGCCGCTCCCCTCGCGCGACGGGCGGCGCCGCCCTCTGCCCTCTCACTCAGTCCTCCTTCTTGGCGACGGCCTCGGCCTCGTCGGCCGTCGTCGCCGCCGCCGCCTCGACGGGGCTCATCCGCGCCATCGCGCCGGCGGCGACGACGGAGGCGACGAGCGAGCTGACGAGGACGGCGAGCTTCGGGATGGGCTGCAGCAGCGGCGGCATCGAGACCTCGGTGAGCAGCAGGCACATCGTGAAGCCGATGGCGCCGAGGACGGACACGACGCCGAGGTGCGAGTTGCGCATGCCCTCGGGCATCTGCGCCGCGCCGAGCTTGATCGCGAGCCACGTCGAGCCGAAGATGCCGAGCGGCTTGCCGATCAGCAGCCCGAGGCCGATGCCCACGGCGGGCGCGACCGTCGCGGCGGCGGAGCCGGCGGCAGCGGCGCGGAGGCCGCCGAGCGGCACCGCCGTGTTGGCGAGCGCAAAGGCCGGCATGATGAAGAAGGTCGAGAGCGGCGAGAGCCGCGTGATCAGCCGCTCGGTGAGGTGCTCGGTCGTGCCGTCGGTGAGGCCGACGACCGCGCGCGTCGAGACGCACAGCGCCGCGATCACGCCCGCGATGTCGGCCGAGATGCCCGAGCGGAGGAGGCACCACCACAGCGCGGCGCCGCCCGCCGTGTACAGGCGCATGTCCGTCATCTTCTTCCTGCACATCCACGCGAGCGCGGCGGTGACGCCGGCGCCGGCAGCGAGGAAGCCCGGGTACACGTGCGACGCGAAGCACGTCGCGAGCACGAAGATGGCGCCGAGGTCGTCGACGGTCGCGAGCGTGAGCAGGAAGACCGACGCCGACGCGGGCATCCGCGAGCGGAAGAAGCCGAAGATCGCCATCGCGAAGGCGATGTCGGTCGCCATCGGCACGGTGAGCGCGGCGAGCGAGCCACCGCCCATCATCGGCAGCATCTGCACGGCGAGGTACACCGCCATCGGCGTCACCATGCCTCCGAGGGCGGCGATGCACGGCAGCAGAGCCTTCTTGACCGACGAGAGCGAGCCGAGGCGGAGCTCCTGCTTGATCTCCAGCCCGACCACGAAGAAGAAGATGGCCATCAGGCCCTCGTTGATCCAGCCGCGCGGCGAGAGCGCGTGGCCTCCGATCGGTGGTCCGATCGGCGTCGACCAGAAGGGCAGCCACCACGTCGCCGTGCTCGCGACGTTGGCCAGCGTGAGCGAGACGGCGGTCGCCGCCAGCAGGGCGACGCTCCCCACGCCGCGCTCCTGCAGCTCGGCCATGTTGCGCAGCCACGGGGGCATCTCGGCTTCGCACAGCGTCGGGTTAGCGAGGCTGCAATCTTCCGTGGCCACCTCCTCGGGCTCCGGCTCCATGGCGAGCTCGAGCTCCGCAGACATGGCCACAGCGTGAGGCCGCGCATGGAGCACCGGCCTGCTGCGCGTGAGCGGACCGACGGGTGAAAAGGCGCCCGCGCTGGCCAGGCCGAGCACCAGCAGAACGGATGTTATGCTTGGCATCGCTCTTGCCATGAATCTGCGCTTGTGACGCGCCAAGGAGGAAGAACCACCAGACCCCCGCGCCTCAACCCGCGAGTCCGGCTGGCTCGGGATCAGTGTATCCCTCCTGGGGCCCTCCTGACCGGCGGCTTAGGAAAAGCTAAGATCTAAAGTAATCTAAAGTAACCACGTGGGCTCTCCCTCCTGACCGGCAGCTTAGGCAAAGCAATGATCTAAAGAAAGTATCTAAAGTAAGGCACCAAAGGCCCCTGAAAAAAGCGCACTTGGGCCGATCGACGGGTAGGCTCGTCGGGTAGCCGAGAAGGTTGTGCTGAGCGGTGCTCTGCTTGAAGTAGGCGTTGGGCACGACGGCTCCGGAGCGGTGGATGAGCCCCAGAAGGGCCACGACCGCGGCGGTCGACCTCCGCAAGCGCGGCGAACTGCGAAACGGCGCGCTAAGGCAGGTGAATGCGCTGCAGGTCTCAATCTGACAATCAGCTGTATGATTTCCTAACTTCATGTGGTTGATGATTTACAACCCAAACCGCGTTCCAATACCCGCCTGCCCACCTCAGGCGAGCGAGGCGCCCTCCTGCTCGAGGCGGCTCTTGAGGTGCTCGAGCTTCTCCTCGAGCAGCCGCTGCGACTCCTCGAGGCCGCTCAGTGTCTCGCTCTTGGCGAAGGGGCTCAGCGGCGGCGGCACGGCCGGCGACTCGCTCGCGGCGGGCTCGGCGGGCTCGGCGGGCTCGGCGGGCTCGGCGGGCTCGGCGGCTTCGGAGGGCTCGGAGGGCTGCGTGTCGAGGGGTGCGCGGAAGGACGACGACGAGCACGAGCACGCGAACGAGCGCGCGCTCGTTGGCGGCAGCAGCTGCGCCTCGCGCTCGGGCGAGAGCGCCACGGGCGGCGGCAGCGCGTGCAGCGGCGTCGCGCCGATGGCCGCGCCGTACTCGTAGGCCGCCGTCGCCGTCGCCAACGCCGTCGCCCCGCCGCGCGGCGGCAGCGCCGCGGCCGCGGCCGCGGCCGCGCCCGTGTCGCGCCCCTGGGCGGCGGCGCGCGCGTCCCTGCCGAGCGGCGGCTGCGGGCCCTCGGAGCCGAGGCGGCCCTTGAGGCGGCGCAGCTCCTCGCCGAGCTGCTGCTTGCGCGACTCGAGCGGGCTCGCCGCCACGCTCGACGCGCCGCCGCCGCCGCCCACGCCGCGCGGCGGCGGCAGCAGCGGCGGCTCGAAGCGCGAGGAGGGCGTGCCGCGCACCGAGGCGGAGGCGGAGGCGGCGCCGCCCGCCGACGAGCACGAGGCGCCCCACCGCCGCTCGGAGGCGGCGGCGGCGGAGCGCGGCGGCGGCATCAGCGCGCCGGGCGACGGGTCGTCGATGCCAAAGGCGGCGGTGGAGGTGGTGGTCATGCCGGGCCACGCCGAGGCGGCGGCGGTGGCGGCGGTGGCGGCGGTGCGCGCCTCGGCGAGCCGAAGCGCCTCCTCGAGCGCCGCGCGGCCCCTCGCCTCGGCGGCGTGGCGCGCGCGCCCCTGCTCGAGCTCGGCGTGCGCGGTGCGCAGCTGCCCCTCGCCGCGCTGGCAGCGCGCCGCCGTCGCCTCGAGCCCCTGCCGTGCCGCGCGCGCCTCGTCCGCCTCGCGCGCCGCCGACGCCTCCGCCTCGGCGCGCGCGCGCGCGTCGGTCTCGGCGCGCGCCGTCGCCTCCTCGGCCGCCGCCGCGCAGCGTCGCGCCTCGCGCTCCGACTCGGCGGCCGACTGGAGCGCGCCGAGCAGCTGCTGGCGCAGCTGCGCGTGCGACGCCGCGAGCTCGCTCTCCGCCTGGCGCAGCTCGTCGTGCGCGCGCTGCAGCTGCTGCAGCCGCCGCCGCGACTCGCCCAGCTCCTCGGCGCGGATGTTCTCCGCCTGCTGCAGCCCCTCGCGCGACTCGGCCTCGGCGGCGTGGCGGCGGCGCAGCATCGACAGCTCCTCCTCCGTCTGCTGCAGCTGCGCGCGCGCCTCGTTTGCCTCGCGCGCCTCGCGCTCGCCCTGCTGCCGCTGCTCGCGCAGCTGCAGATCGAGCGCCTGCGCCGTCTCGATGGCCTGGTGACCCGCGCCGCGCGCCTCGGCCAGCGCGTCGCGCAGCACACCCGCCTCGCGCTCGAGCAGCGCGACATTATCGTCGAGCGCCGCGCGCGCCCGGCCCTCCGCCCCGTGCCGCTGCCGCACCGCCTCGAGCTCCGCGCGCAGCGACGACACCTCGACGCCCAGCCCGTCGCGCGCATGCACGGCCTCGTCGAGCTGGCGGGCGAGCGCCTGCAGCCGGTCGTCGTCCTCGCTCGCGCGATGCGCCGCCCGCTCGGCCGAGAGCCGCTCCACCTCGGTCGTGAGCGCCGCGGCCCGCCGCTCGGCCTCGCGCCGCGCCTCGGCCTCACGGGCCGCCCTTGCGCGCGTCGCCGCCAGCTCCTCGTCGAGCAGCCGCAGCTGCTGCTCGTAGCCGCGCCGCGCCAGCTCGGCCGCCTCCTCCTTGCGCTCGTTGATGGAGAGCGCTGCCGAGGCCATGGCGGAGCGCTGGCGTTAGAGTTCGCCCGCGACACACAATCGCCCAGAGCGGCGGCGAGTTGGCCCGCGCCTGCGTTCCTCTGTTCTCGCCACCACCAGTGATGTCGATGGAGACGCTCTGGCGCTCCACGAGCCCGAAGAACCTCCCGCAACAGATACAAACATGGAAGATTCGACCGGACAACTGGAGTGATTCTCCCCGCCGTACCTAGCTCGAACCCCGGCTTCGGCCCTGCGCCCGCGCCGCAGCGTCACGGCGACACAGTGCACGACCAGCCACGGTTCGAGCAAATTGCAGCCGAAGGCCAAGAGCATCCCTGAGATTTATCCTGATCGCCGAGTCCTCGCCATGCTGTCCGCCGTCGCCTCCACCGCGTACATGCCGCAGCCCCTCGCGGGCCGCGCGAACCAGTCGGCGAAGATCTCGCCGGTGATGGCCCAGGGCTGGGAGACGAAGGCGGCCTCGGCTGGCCTCGCTGCGGCGCTCGCGCTCGGCATGGGCGCCACCGATGCCCACGCTGGCGTCTTCACCCGGTCCGAGATCGCCTCGCTCACGTACGAGCAGATCAAGGGCACTGGCCTCGCCAACACCTGCCCCAACGTCGAGTCGGGGCCCGATAAGAAGATCTCGGTCGCCGGCAAGAAGACGATTGACGAGTTCTGCCTTGAGCCCACCAGCTTCCAGGTGCTGGAGGACAAGCTCACGAAGAACGGCGTGGTCACGGAGGCGGTCAACACGAAGGTGACGACCCGCCAGACGTACGTGCTCACCGGCATCAACGGCGACCTCAAGACCGTTGACGGCAAGCTGGCCTTCGTCGAGAAGGACGGCATCGACTATGCGCCGACCACGGTGCAGCTGCCGGGTGGCGAGCGCGTGCCGTTCCTGTTCACCGTCAAGAACCTGGTTGCCAAGGCCGACGGCAACCCGAGCACCATCGAGCCGGGCCTCAAGCTCTCGGGCAGCTTCAACGTGCCGTCGTACCGCACGGGTCTCTTCCTCGACCCGAAGGGCCGTGGCACCACGACTGGCTATGACCAGGCCATCGCGCTCCCCGCGCTGCAGGCCGGCGGCGACGAGGGCCTGTTCAGCGAGAACAACAAGAAGTTCGAGGTGCTGCAGGGCAACATCGAGCTCAAGGTGACCGACGTCAACAACGAGCTGGGCGAGATTGGCGGCGTGTTTGTGCAGAAGCAGCCGAGTGACACCGACCTGGGCTCGAAGGTGCCCAAGGAGCTGCTGCTCAAGGGCAACTGGTTCGCCACCGTCAACTAAGTGTCGTCCTCCCTCCCCCCCCCTGCCTAACCGCGCTGGCGTGCAGCGCGCCGTTGTTTGGCGTCGCGTTTTGCCGATGTGTGCATGCATCTCGATCGCGGTATAGCCGGCGCAGGTGTTAGGTGCGTTGCTGTAGTTCACTTTGTACGTGAAGTTGCTTTCTGGAAGAGGGACCCGCACGCGAGGGTTTGAGCGTGTTGCGGTTTTCGAGGCGCAGGCCCGATGTGAGCACTGGCCACTGGCCGCGGAGAATCCACAGAAAGTAGAGAGAGATGCAGAGATCTCTGGTGTTCACAGTCAACAGTTTTTGACCGCATTGCATTGCAGTTGGTGTTACTCTTCTATGTTTCCACTTCTATGGCCTCGCTCGACGCACGTGACCGCGGCGTCGGCGGTTCTTCGGGCTCCTCGAGCGCCAGGCCGCCTCCCTCGGCATCACTCGGCGGCGGCGGCGCGGGCGGCTCCTGCACCGCCTCTGGCAGCGCGCCCGGCATCGGGCCGGCGGTGCTTGACGGCAGCACCGTGCCACTGCTCAGGACGGCCTGGACCTCGGGGCGCTGGAGGAACGACGGCAGTAGGATGTGCACGATGTCGTTGGCCTTGTCGCTCTCGCCTAGCGCCTCCAGCCGCGACGCCGTCTGCCGGAAGTTCATAACCATAACTTCGACCTCAATCTCGGTCGGCTCCGTGCCAATCGCCGCCTCCTGCGCCTGCAGGCCGTAGATCAGGTCCCAGACCTTGACCGTGCTCGTCTTCTTCCCACGACGAGACCACCACCGCTGGTCACCGGACGCCGGCGGCTGGTCGAGCGGCGCCGGCCGCAGGTCGAGGTCGCGCGAGACGTTGACGCCAGACGACGACGGCTCCGCGGACCAGCGCACGCGCATGCGCTGCATGAAGCCGGGCTGCTGCGCGGCGTCGTCGGCCATCTCTGACTGCGCAAGAGAAGTTTGGCAATTCACGCTTTGATCAGCGCCGTGGCATTCATATGCAGGCCGTCCGCTCCTCCGTGGCGGTGCAGACGGCCTACTGGCGTCGGAGCCGCTCGGGCGGCGCTGGTGGTGGCACGCTGGTGCCGACAGCGCCGTATGTGCTCGAGCTGTCCACGCTCTGCGCCGCGCCGGAGGCCTTCGCACGCTCCTTCCTTCGCGAGCGGCTCCGCAGGCCTCTAAGCAGCTCCGTGGACGTGCCGGTGGTGCATGACGGACAGAGGCTGATCTGCCACGGCCCACCGAGCGGATGGGCGCCCGGCACGGCGTCGCGCGTGCAGGACGGCTCGCTCAGGCTCGGTGTCATAAGGGTGCGCATCCAGGAGGCAGGTGCGGCGTCGGAGAGGAGCGAGCGAGCGCCGCCCGCGGTCTCGCTGTCGGCGCCGCCGGTGACATCCCGCCGCCTCGCGGCGGGCCGGTTGAAAGTGGGAGTGCACTCCGACCGTGGCGGCTGCAGCTACATGGAGGACGAGAACGTGGTGCACACGACGGCCGACTATGGCTTCTTCTGTGCGACCGCTCGTCTCAAAACGGGGCTGGCCCGGCTGCCGCCCCTCGCCCTCCCTTCTCTCCTCTCCGTGGCGCCCCACGGCCGCGCGCTCACCCGCGCCGCCTCGTGCGCCAACCACCACGCAGGCATCTATGACGGCCATGGCGGCACGCGCGCTGCGCAGTTTTGCCGCGAGCAACTAGTGCACAATGTCATGGCGTCGGCCGCCTTCCAGAGCGGCGACTCGCAGGCGGCGCTGCTCGAGGGCTTCGCCAAGACGGAGAGCGACCTAGTGCGCGAGCAGCAGCAGAGCCTCGCCGAGCACAAGGCGAGGTGCGCCGACGGCGAGGGCGAGGGCTCGCCTGGCCGCGGCGGCTGCTGCGGCAGCACGGCGCTCGTGGTGCTGCTGCGCGCGGACAGCCTGCACCTCGCGTGGCTGGGCGACTGCCGCGCGGTGCTCTGCCGTGCCGGCACCGCCGTCGCGCTGACGACCGACCACGTGCTCTCCGCGAGCGGCGACCGCGACGGCTCGGAGCGCGCGCGCGTGCTGCGCGAGGGCGGCCACGTCGAGGGCGGCCGCCTCGGCGGCTTTTTGGAGGTCGCGCGCGCGTTCGGCGACGTCGACCACGTGACGGGGCACAAGCCGGCCGGGCTGAGCTGCACGCCCGAGCTGCGCGCGCACCGCCTCACGCCCGACGATGAGTTTGTGATCCTCGGCTCCGATGGGCTGTGGAATGTCGTCGAGCCCGCCGTCGCCGTCCACCTCGCGCGCGCCGAGCTGCAGGCCTACGGCGACGCGACGATGGCGAGCGAGAAGCTCGTGGAGGCGGCGCTCAAGCGCAACGCCGACGACAACGTCACGGCGATGGTCGTGATGCTCCGGCCGATTGAGAGCGAGGCGTCGCCGCGGCAGCGGCCGCGGCTCTCGCTGCTGCGCAAATCCGCGTCGGTGCCCACGTCGCTGTCCTCGACGCTCGACCAAGCCGGACCTCAAGCAGCCGGACCCGCCGGCTGACGCGCAGCCTAGGCTGTGTGGGTTTTTCCACACATATGTCACACAGACACTCCGCCTGACGCTGAGATTCAATCGTGTTTAGACACCCTTCTCCATACCGGCCCGGCCCCGTCGAGAGAACCAAGAGGACAATACTTTACACGCGACAGCGATCAAAGTGACGGAGTGGCGCGGCGCTCGGCCGCAGACAAACTGAGTCCTTCGTCTGGGGGCGCGTAAGGGGAAAAAACAAAGCGAGCGTCTCGTCCGTGGCCGATAGGGAGAGGTTGTCGTACAGGCACGGTTGGCCGCCCACCCAGAACGAAGGGGAGGGAGGGAAATAATGGAGGCGGGCTATTGTGAGGCGGCCTTGAAGTGCTCGAGGTTCTTCTCGAGCAGCGGCAGGAGCTCCTTCTCGACGGCCGGCAGGAAGGTGGCGAGGCCCTTGTAGATGGGCCCGACGAGGAAGGTGATGAAGCCGACCTGGCACTTGTTGACGTCGACCGTGTTGCGGTCGCAGTTCATCGAGATCGGCAGCCCGAGCTCGCGCTCGGCGTCGCCCTGCGCGAAGAACTCCTTGATGACGCCGTCGATCCACGGTGTGTAGACCGAGAGCGGCCGCGTCGGGTTGGAGATGTCGGAGGCCTTGAGGATGGCGTGCATCGCCTGCGTCGCGCTCACCTTGTTCGCCGCGACGTCGTCGGCGAAGCTCTTCATGAACGGGATGTGCGTCACCACGTCGGTCGCCAACACGAGCTCGATCATCGCCTTGCGCACCTCGGCTTGGTCGGCGGCCGAGAGCGGCGCGAACCAGTCGAGCTCGGGCCTCGAGCTGAGCGCCATCGCCGTCGCGATGTGGTGGTTCTCGAGGACCGAGCGGTGGTTGTACAGCACCGCGAGCGGGTGCCTCGTCGCGATCAGGAAGTTGTTCATCACGCCGGGGTGGTCGGTGTCGTGCACCATCGCGCCGATCAGCGTCGCGCACACCTGCCGCACGCACGCACGCACACCGCAGGCAAGGACGCGTCAGCAGCAGCGCGCGGCGACGAAAGCCTCGCTCCCACCCACACCCACGCACCCACGCACTCACCCACACCCACGCCAACCACCCACACCCACACCCACAGCACCCCCGGCCCT
>Ga0115006_10004077_pt1 | contig 10120 bp, 12 predicted proteins | sample ArcOceMetagenome_3_FD_88943 | JGI IMG/M metagenome (GOLD analysis project Ga0115006, IMG submission 88943) | Marine eukaryotic phytoplankton communities from Arctic Ocean - Arctic Ocean- Svalbard ARC20M Metagenome | ecosystem: Environmental > Aquatic > Marine > Oceanic | place: Arctic Ocean...
CCTCCTCCTCTTCCCCTTCGTTCTGGTCCCACCCCGCATCTCTCTTGCCCCATGCTCCTCCGCCGCGTCTAGCTAGGCGCCGTTTCTTCCTCCTCCTCCTCCTTCTCCCCCTCATCCGCCGCCGCCGCCGCCGCCGCCTCTAGCAGCCGCCACAGGGCCGGCAAAGGTTCATCGTGTACGGATTGTAGTACCCGTTGTGTTCAAACTGGTCATACCCAATCCGTCGGCTGCCTCTCCCCTGCGGCGCGCACGCCTCAGCCTCCGCACAGGCACAGGACACGATGCACAAGCACAAGAGGCACAAGAGGCACAACAACAAGGCCTGCCCATCGACTGCTGCGATGATTCACACACGCGCGCGCGCGCGCGCGCGCACACACACACACACACACACACACACACACACACACACACCTGCAGGCACATAAGACGCAAGCACGTGCCCCGGGACGCACACAGAACACACGGGCGCCGTGCGCACACACTTGAGCAACACGCACGAATACCAGGCAAGGACAGCACTCGTATGCCGTGTTGAGCCACCCCCCGTACTCGTCCGGCTCCGTCAGCACGACATCGGCCTTGTAGTCCTCGGCCGGCCGAGTTGGCCCGCAGTAGGGGCTGTCAGGGCCGCACAGGTCCACCACCAGGCTTTGAATGCCCTGCTGATGCTCGAGGCCGCCCGGCACGACGAGGCGCAGGCCCTGCTGTCGCGCTGAAGAATAGAGGACGCTGGGGTTGCTACGAAGCTCTTGCCCGTGCACCAACTTGAGGTGGGGGCCGCGCGGATACGACACCCCGTCACGTTCCATGATCTTTTCGATCTTTTGGTCTTCGAGATCGTCGTCCGCATGTTTAAAGGCCACGTCCTCCTCTGGCACCAGCGTGTTTCCGAGGTCCTGTTGCCAGTGCGCGGTTGCGTCGCGTCGCGCGTGAGCTCCCGTCGGCGCGGGCCCCTAAAACATTGGCAGGGTAACGCATCTCAACACATGGGAAACACACTCCATACCTGCCCCTGAAGCTCGCCGTACTCGTATTCGTCGTCAAGCGGCACCACGTTGTCGCCCCAGTGCTTGAACGTGTCGTCCTTCTTGGCCCAAAACATGTCCCCTCCCCACCGCGCGTTGGCTCGCGCCTGCTGGTTGAGATTGTTGAGCGCCTCGGCATTGCCTGCCAGCTCCTTGCATGCCATGTCGTTGCCGTCGGCGCACGCCTTGCTGAACATATTCACGTTGTGCGTGTCTGACCAGTCGAACACGGGCACGCCGTTTTCGACGCGAGCACTCACGTCGCTCTCCAGACTGGTTGCGGTTGTCGTGCGCTGCATCACTACCAGCCCACACAGTGCGCCCAGCGCAAGCACCGCCGCCACCGCTGCGCTGCGCTGCCCCCTTCTCGACATTGTGGGCCTTGCCTCCTCACTTTAAGTCAACTTCAGTTCGCGCCTCAACTTGAAGTCATCAACAAGGCCGCGGCGGCCGGCGCAAGCGAACCCTCCAAAGACCAAAGGCCGCAGCACAAGCCTGAGTCCTGAAAACTGGCGACGCACGGCCGTGACCCTTCGGTGACCACCACGGCGTCGACGCTGTTTCGCAGAGGGCATGCACCGCGCTGTTGGCAGTCTTTTGCTCGCGTGCGTGGCTGCCGCGCCCGCGCCCACGGTCCCACACCTGGAGTCCTGGACCCTGGGGCCTGAATACCCCTGGCCAAGGAACGGGTCGTGCAGCCAGGGCGCGTGTCTCGCTTCGAGTCTGAGACGAGCGCACTGCCTGCTGTCCTGTCCGAAGAGGAGGAGGCGGTCGCGTCGCGAGCGGCGCCCCCGCCGCACCCAGGTGCTGCCAGGTGACAGTCACACTTGATCATCAACAACGACAGTCACACCTGAGAACAACTACGGCCACACCTGGCGCACGCGGGCGGTCACACCGCGCCAGCAACTACGGGCACACCCGGCTAGCATCTGCCGTCAGCGTGACGTAGTTTATGCTGGTGTGACCTTGGTTTATAGTGGCTGTTGTGACTGTGACTGTAGTTGCGTAGGCGGGGGCGGGGGTCCAGCGGCGTGCAACGAGGTTGCGCGTCGGCGTTCAGGCGCGGTGCGCAGCACACAACACACACACACAACTCCTGGCGGCGGGGCAACTCCTGGGATCGCACTTGTCTTCGCCAAGCGCATGTTTGGAGGATTCGTATGGGAGTTTTACACATGATCACAAACAACCTCCTACCCCCTCTCCCTCGAACTAGGAAATGAGAGCGTGGGGCCCCAAGTTGATCGCAAGAAACCCCCCCACGGGTGTATAGGGTTATCCGTTGAGCCAACTGCGACGAATTTGGTCCCCGGCAGGGAACCAAATTCGGCTGCAGGAGACCTAATTCGTCGCAGTTAGCCCAACTCCCGGGTTTTGATAACTCCCCCGTGGGGGTTACTGGTATCTTGCGATCTAAGTCAAGGATGAGGGGGGGGGGTTGACACTCCCGTCTCACTTTCTCACACAGACTGACAACATCTATGGGGGCCAGTATTTTTAAAGACTCGCATATTCACAGGCTGCTGTAGCGCGTGACAAAGCCCGTGAGCCGTTTGCGCGCGCACGAGAGCGACCGTTTACCCTCCGAACGCGTGCCAGTTGCGGCTCTGTCCGCCGCGGTCCCTGCCCCCTGTGCACCACGCAGTCCCTTTGCCGCGCTCCTGCGCCCCCCTCCAAGCCCCCCTCCTCCTGCTGGCACACCGACCCTGGGCGCGGCGACGGCGACGGCGGCGGCGGCAGCAGCAGCGCGCCTGGAGCCAATGTCGGCGCCGTCGACCAGGGTGCCCGCGGAAGCCGCCTTTGCCTTGGGGATGCACGAGAGGTGAAAGATCTCGCTGTTGTACTTGATGCCGCCGCCCGTGATCTGTTCGCCGCACTCGGCGCACTTGGGCGCGAAGAGGACCGCCGAGCAGCTCTCGCAGTGGATGCCTTGCGCGTGCGTCTGCCATGCTGCGTCCACGAGGGAGGCGGAGCACGAGACACACCGGAAGCAGCGCTTGTGGAACTTTCCCGCGGAAACCTCCTTGACGGTGCCCCCCTGGATCGGCGCAAGGCATCCCGCGCACGCGCCCAAGTCCCACTGCGTCTGCACTGTCCCGAGGTGCCCGCCGGGTTTGGGCGGGCCCGACGCCAGGCGCCGCTGGACCTTGCCGCTGTCGGACACGTATCTGCCGGCAAACAGGATCACCGCCATGAGCCCAAACGTGGTGTGATCCCCCACTTTTGCTGCTGCGACCGTGTACGATGCGTCGAATATGCAGCGCCGGTGCCCGCGTGCCGGCACGCCGTCATCCGTGACCAGGTCAGCCACGATGCTCTCTGCGCTCGCCCCGCGCCGGCCAAACCAGAGACACTCGCCGGCTTTTGTCCGCCACGTGCCGTACCTCGCGATCCGGTCCGCAGCGCTCGAGCCGTCGGCGCCGGCGTGGCCGACGGCCCCAGCCGTGCCGCGATCGACGAGGTGGTCCTCGGCGCTAAGGCTCATCCCCGACACCAGGCCGTCCGGCTCCGCGACCGGGGGCAGCGGCGCCTGCTGCGCGAGAAAGGCCAGTGCATCCTCCACCGCTGCCCGCCCCTCCTTTGTCGCCACCGCCACCCGGCCGCCTCGCTCCGGAGGAAAGTAGTCTGCGCCGCGATAGTGCGCAAGGCGCTCCTGCAGACGCGCGCGTAGCGCGCCGGGGTCCGCGCGCGCCGCCGCGATCGCGGCAATGAGCGCCGCCTCTAGCGCGCCGTCGCTCGCCATCTGAATCCACCGCGTGTGCGCTCGGTTCCAGCTGCTACTTGAGGCAACGGCCTTGTAAAAAAAAAGGAAAGGTCCTCCAAATTGAGTTATTTGGCGGTCCCTGATCCGAAATTTTCGGGAAACTCCGAATCAATTGAAACATTCAACGTATCGGACCGGAGATATGGTTCGTTAAAAATGAGATTCATAAACGGAAACCCCGAGCTCGGACCGGGCCCATCGTGTCGTAGTGACAAGTGGACCGAGGGGCACACAGAAGGGCGCGCGGGCGCGCCAGCGCAGGCGACGGCCTGCTTGCCGGCCACGTGCGGGCGCCGACTTGGACGGCGACCTGCTCGCGCAACCGGGCTTGCGGGACAGCCGTGCCGCAGCCGTCGTCCGGGTCCCCGCACGGCGCGCGGCCCCCGGAGAGTGAGAGGAGGACCCACCTCAGCACGCGCGGGTCGTGCGCCGCACCGATCCGCGGGGGTTTGCGATGGCGATGGCGGAGACCGCCGCAACGAGCAACGGCGCCGGCAGTGCCGAGACGTCTGGCGCAGCGGCAAGCCAGGCACCGGCGCCATCTATGGCACAGCTCAGACTTGTGCAAGATGTAACACAAGAGTCCTTTGCAGCGGGCACCGTGGCGATGCAGCGCAAGGTGCTCGAGTCAGGGCACTCGCACGACGTAATGCGCCATTTGGTCAACTGGCGAGTGCGCAGGTATTACCAGGCGTGGTGCGAGGTACGGCCCCAACAACCCTGCTTGATTGAAATGTGTGAAAACGCCTGCGGCGTGTCGCGTGCGAAGAAAAGTGTTGCGATCCCAGGTGTTGCCCCGCGGCCAGGAGTTAGGTCGCAGCGGCACGGCGCCTGGCGCCGTGCCGCTGCGTGCCGTGCCGCTACGTGTCCTGGGAACACCACTCTGCGTTCCTCATTGCGCCATCGCTGCTGTGGGCAGGCGACGCCCTTCAAGAAAGACCTGCGAAAGATGGGCGTCGTGACGGCGCGACGGAAGGCATTGATAGAGAGACTTGGTCAGCCTGCTGAGCCGCACGGTAATGCCCCGGGGTGTCTTTCACGGACACATCCCCTGCGTTGCTGCGCTTTCCCGGAACGTGAGTGCATGCCGCAGAACGAGGCAGGCCGTCCTTTTTGCCTTGCCCACTCCGATCCACGCTACAGTATGTCGCCGACCGACTAGCTGACTTAGCGCGCCAATGCTGCAGAAGTGCCAGTCGCAAAGCACACTGGCGTGCATGAAGACAACCCCCTGCCTGTGTCTGCTTCTGGCAGCACCGATGCGGCTGCGCACTCGGCTAGTAGTAGGGCACAGGACGCAGAAAGCGCACAGCACGTGGCTCCAGAGCCACCGGCTCCATCGCCGGATTCTGAATTGGACAACGTCGCAGCTCCAGCACCGTCCGTAGCTCCAGCACCGTCCGAAGTCCCAACGCCTGGCCGCTTGCAAACAGGCACGAGCCTCCTGGACGACATGCTCCGTGCGGCGGAGGAGGCGACCCTCGAAACAGCAAACCCTGCGTCCACGTTGCGAACAGTCGATGAGACTGCGCTCCAGGAAATGGGGGGCGAGCTGCGGCCAGTACTAACTTCAGGCGCCCTGAATTCGCTACAGATGTCTGCCTCTGCGCCTGAATTACAGTTTCCCGCTGGACATGCACGTATTCAGCAGCAAGTAGTCGCAGGTGAGCAGTACGGTGAACTGGATGTCCCAAACTTGGAACGGGCAAGAGGGCTTGCTGAACGGGCCACTGCACGGTGGGCTCACTCGCTGCAATTGAAGGCTTGGTATTCGTGGACAGAATTTGCTTTCGATGGGCCCGAGCGTGCAGAGGACACAGACCTAGGGCCGGAAGGTTCCCCCCCACATCCGCATTGGACGTCGCCCCGCTCCATGCAAGAACGCGCTGACATACTGCGCCAGGGCGCAAGTCAGAGTGCTCTGACATTCTATGCCGGGATATATGGGGAGACGAAAGATGCTCAAATAGACCGCTTGCAGCGTGAACTCGAGAAGCTAAAGCTCGACATGCGCAAAAGTAGTGCGCATCAGGCTGTGCAAGAGGACGAGATACTCCAGCTGCAGCAGGAGGTAATCGAGGCGCGTAGGAGGGAGGCGGAGGCCCAGACAGCCCAAGCGGAGAATGCTACAAGATTTCACATGTTGCTGCGCACATTACAGGATGTGGAGGAGACGTTGGTGTGCGCTGCAAACGGGGCGAGATCGCAGAACGCACTCCTGCGCATCCTCAGGAGCATTCACTGCGAGAAAATCTAAGGCTGCCAGCCTGAGGTGCTATCGGCTAAACAATTTGGCAATCAATACACGTGCCGCAGACTTTTCTTCTTGCCCCGACAAATCCTCAGCGGGGATATAAATCGCCCCCCTTTGGAGGGAGCGATTTGTCACACACACAGGTGTGTGTGCGCACGCGCCCGTGTGTGTGTGTGTGTGCGCGCGCGCGCGTGTAGTTGTGTGTGTGTGTGTATGTGGCGAGCCCCTGGTTGAAAAGCCACAGGCGACCAGAAAAGCTGATTTTTCCCTGTGTCAGCGTGACAGTAGGTGGTAGAGATGTGACAGTAGGTCACTGACAGTAGCTAATGCAGCTGGTAAAAGAAATGCCGCTGGCGTCACTGTCACAAATAAAAGAGCGCACTGACACTCACTGTCACATAGGGAACTTGCTACGGCTTTAGGGTCAAACCAGCACCTTCTGTCACCTAAGGACTCGGAACTGCTCAGGCTCAGGCTGTCACATAGGGCAAAATCCGAGAGTACATGCCCTCAGGCCCATCTCTTCCCGACGCACCGACTCCGACGAGCCGCGGCCTTTCAAGAACTTCTTGAAAGGCCGCGGCTTGAAATTGATTACATATATATAGAACAGTGTTGCTGCGTACGTTGGTAGCCGGGACGAGTTTAATCACAACGCACTGTGACTCACTGGCAGGCCCTGTGCCCGGCCGGGCCGTGGGTGTCACAAAGGTGTGCAGCCCTTAGGACGTAGGAGAAGATAGGAATTCTGGTACTCATTGGTTTCTGAAGGCCACGAAAACCGTATCAGCAGTTGAAAGGATCATAGGAGGGGTTGAAAGGATCATAGGAGGGGGGGATAGAGTGCGCGCCGGGGCTGGTGCTGTGAAGAGGGGAGGGGAGGTCGGGAACGGAAGGGTGCGTGTTTGCCGGGTGCCTGAGGGAGGAGTCAAGTAGGGTGAGTAGTGCCAGTGGGACTCAGACATTTTCGAGCGGCGATAAATCGACCAGCCATAGCCGTTTTCCAGGGTGGATTCGTGACGTTTTTTTAAGAACGAACATCGATCATGGCTCCTCGGCGAAAGAAGGCACTGCAGCAGGGGGCGCAGGGCAAAGCCCGAGACAATGGGGTCGCCTCTGTCTGCCCGCCAACTGTCACGTCAAATCTCCCTAGTCTGAGACCTGAGGTCAGAGGCCCGCAGTGGATGAGCAGAATGATAGCGCGGCTGGAAGAGAACACTTCAAAATTTACATCGAAATTGGACCGTCTTTGCCTGGGTGTGTGCTGCGTCAAAATCACCATGGTCTGCCAGCGCGGGCGTCACCACCTGCTGCGATTCGGAGACCATTGGCATGCAGCATTATCGATGATGCACATCACACTTCTCGTGCATTACATATTGCTCTCTTCGATGGCGCAGGCACTCTGCTGGGCTCAGCTCCTCCAGCCACTGCGTACCGAACCGCGGGCGCGTGGCGTCGTGGCCTCCCTCGCGATTCTTGCTGGCTTTCACTTGCTCTTCTGTGTGCTCGAGTGCGCCAGGGAATCCAATCCCAATTCGACATCATCCGTTGGCCCGCAGCTCTTGTTGCTCGAGAAGTCAGCTTCGGCATATGGTGCCGTCCTTTTCTTTAATCTGAGTGCCTTGAAGCCATTGCATAAGCAACTGCACGGCAAAGGGTGTGCGCATTGTCGATCGCTGCTAATGCTACTCAGGAATTCAGGCCTAGCTGTCGTCATGGTTGCCATGGCTGGTTCCGTTCTCATTCCAGCAGTGAGTATCGCGTGTTCGGCTTTGGGATGCGAAGCCCCAATCACCCTGTGCATGCTTTCTTTAGCGACTCACTTGGGAGCGGGTTCAATATGGTTTAAAGTCGCCTCCTCTCCTGAGGGCTCGAGCAATGTCCTAGGTGCAGCATTGCTGAGTGCCGTGGGAAGGTGAGGTCCGAGTCTTTGGACTCTGTGATGCCAACCGCTTGCGCATTGTGTTTGCTCCTAGCGTCGCAACTTCGCGGTCCTGCTGATCAGGCATGCGGCGCATACCTGAATGCGCAGCTTGGCTCTCGTCATGGCGTTCGAAGATTCGCTGCTGGAACTCGTCTGCTACGCGCTCCTTGCGCCGACTACATCCTGTTTGTGGGAAAAGCTCGTGGATGCGTACTGTCATGCGAGAGAGGCTGAAGAGGCAATTGGGCAATCCAAATGTCACATCAAAGAGCGCGTCTCGCTCAGTCTTCCCATCTCCGGAAGGGAGCTAACGGCAAGAGCAGAACCAGAGCTGGCCCACAAGTTGGGCGTGCCTATTGCTACAGCACTTGCGGGAGATTGCGTGTACACGGAGCGGATAAGCGAGGCATCGAGCTCGTCCAGAGCGGGTAAGGATGCCGGCATTGCCAGCGCTGGCTGCGCAAGGCTGACGCTGCAAGTCCCAAATCCAAAGAAGTCTCAGGTGCCAGAGATTTCTGAAGAAAGCTCAAGATCATCTCTGGCGGCAGAGATGTGGAACAGGAGCGAGGTGTGTAAGGTGATGAGGGATGGATGCGTGGCATCCTCAGCTTCCTCGTCTGCATCATCATCCTTGCTTGGCGAAAGTGAAGGCGCCGAGTATGCCGCCAGACGTAGCGTTGATATCGCAAGACCTGACAGCGTGTCGCCGTCTACGTCGTCATGTGCGCCGACCCGACATGTCAGCCATCAAAGCTGGCATGCTGCTGCCGATGCGCATGCGGCGCCTGGCGAGGCCTCCCTGCATGTAAGTGGTACTCGGGATGTGGAGACAGCGCCTCGGGACACCATGTATGAATTCGACGCACTCAGTCGTGAGATCAGCGCACGAATATGCGAGTTTGATAGCAGAATTAGGTCTCTCTCTACGGTGATGCAAGAAGATGAAGCCAAACAGCGTCTAGAAAGTCGGGAGCCTGCTGCGCGCAGAGAATGGCAGATTCCGAGCTACCCCGCATATGTGGGGAGAGAGGCCCTAAGAGGACACAGGGGCGAGTCGACATGCACTTCAGGGGACGACGGAGGCGACAGCTTCTTCCTGACATCGTTCCGTGGCGGCGCCATGCACTGTCACGGTTCAGTACAGGCGCACGAGGCCTCTTTTGTACAGGCGCAAGAGGGCCGTTCCCAATCGCCAGAAGACTTGGAGTGCGAGGGGGACATGCAGCATGTGACCTCTAGCATTGTTTCCCTGCTCATGCAGGCGACGGAGTCTGAGTCATCCATGCAATCTACTAGACCGTATGCCAGTGACTGGGACAACAATGACGCGGCATCGGGACGTGACTCGCACCACAGCTACCACGAACATGGAGACCAGGCCCGGCTGGCAGACACTTCAGCCATGTATACTCGGCACAGCACGGCACATCGGCGCTGGACGCATCCTGTCTTCAACACTGTCAATGTCAATCCTTGCCGGTCACCTGCTGCTGGCGCACCGGCCTATCATCTACATGTAGAGGGAGAACCAGGAGCGACGGCAAACCGGACGGGGGTGATGACGCGTGTTCTGCTCTCTGGCTCTCAAGCCCCTGACCTGCGGCACATGCCAGAGCAGCTTCCACTGCCTGCGCTCTGGTCTGCAAGTGGTGGCGGGCATTGCGTGTCACGGTCATATGACGGTGATGCTCTTATCACGTCGCCAGGAGACTCAGGCAACGACTCAGGAGGAGAGGCTGATGCGGCTGATGCAGATGGAGACTGGGACATGCCCATTTCAGAAGAGACGGCAGACTTGGCTCAATTGGCCATAGCTACTTGCGCTCTGGGCTCAATCTGGAATGGCCAGCAGGCTTAAGCGCGCATGGAAAGGGCGAGGCCAACATGCCGCAGACTGAGAGGTGCAGTAGCATCAGCGTGGATGGAAAGGACGAGGCCAACAATCTAGTGTGCCACAGACTGAGAGCTGCCGTGTCTGTATTGTATCTGTTCTGTGTCTGTGCTGTGTCTGTACTGTATCGCTTTCTGTAGCTCGCTGGCATGTATCTATGTATATCTATTGCCCTGGTATTGTTACAAGTATACCATCGCGTTTTCGTACAGGAGGGGACTGGGGGGATGGGAAGGGGGGGCGGGGGGGGGCG
>Ga0115006_10004079_pt1 | contig 10118 bp, 7 predicted proteins | sample ArcOceMetagenome_3_FD_88943 | JGI IMG/M metagenome (GOLD analysis project Ga0115006, IMG submission 88943) | Marine eukaryotic phytoplankton communities from Arctic Ocean - Arctic Ocean- Svalbard ARC20M Metagenome | ecosystem: Environmental > Aquatic > Marine > Oceanic | place: Arctic Ocean...
ACGGGGCCATGTCCCCAGCTACCCTGTACATTTCTAAGGGTCAGGGGTCCGCAAGCCATCCAGCATGGGCGTCGCAAGGGGCGAAGACAGTGAAATTTCGAATTTGAGTCATTTTTTGCGTAAGAAAAAGATGTTTTGGGCGCGCCGCCCCCCAGGTCAATGAAGATTTCCTCGCGCCCCATAGGGCGCAGCCTTCACCAAGGCCGCGCAGCGGGAAAAAATGATGATTTGAGGCCTCAGATAGCCATTTTCTAGACCAAAAAAGCAGCCATGTCGACCAGGTTCGATTCGACCAAAGTTGTAGTACTCGCTGAGACGAACTCGGAACCGCAATAAATTTCCAGTTTAGCCAAGGCGTTGGTGAGAATTTCCAGTTTCTAGATCCACGGCCCAGGCCCCAAATGTACAGGGTAGCTGGGGGCATGGCCCCGTGCATGAGTATGTATGGCGCCACGTACACCTTCCACGTCGCTGCCTGGATCACCGACGACGCCTCGTGCAAAACCTGCCGAGCAAGGTCTGCTTGTATCTGACAGACTGTCTGTCTGTCTGTCTGTCTGTCTGTCTGTCACTCGAAGCAAAATTGAACGGCGGTGTACAACCAGCGCACGCACATCCGGGCATGCAGTGTTTTCGCCCAAAGCGCCAGCCATGTCCAGTGCTGCGAATGGCGCACCCGGATCTGCACGAGGCGGCGCACGCGCCGCCGCCGCGGTGATCGATCAGCGGCGAATCACCTCGCCCGCGACCACACCTCAGAGACACAGTGCAGCGTCTCCAGCTGCGGCGCTCGATCCAGCCATGCAATTGGCGCACGAGCCCAACCTGAGAGCGGCTGAGCAGTATGGTCTCTTTGAGAAGTCACCAGCGTCGCCCACGGATGTGCGGTTCCAGGATGACGGTCGCAGGATGTCTTCCACGATCGTCGGCATGGTAGAGAGGGAACCCGTCACGGTGGACCCCGCCCTCCTCAGGGAGCAGCACGCGTCAATCCTTAGGCGCGAGGAGGCCCTCGAGATTGACAAGCAGCGTCTTCACGAGGAGAAGGCCTCAATGCGCGAGGAGAAGGCGTTTCTGGAGAGGGACAAACAGCGTTTGGACGATGAGAGGGCGTCGCTGCGCGAGCGGGAGCGCAAGCTCGACGAGCGCGAGCGACAGCTCGTCGAGCGCGAGACGCGCGCGCTCAACAAAGCCATGCCGGCAGATGCGGCCGTGGCCGAAAAGGCGCACGAGCCCGAACACGCCGCCAAGAAGTCCCGCAAGGCGGACCCAATCGACGATGTCCCGGCGCTAGTCGACTCGTACCAGGTGATGGGCGGTGTGGTGCCACTGGGCGTCCTCGTTGCGGAGGTCGAGGCACTGCAGCAGGCCGCGGCGCGGCACAAGGCGATGGCCGAGGCATTCGACATTCAGCTGGCGCAGCTCGGCGAGCGGCTCAAGCTCGACATGTTTCCCAAGAGCCGCAAGGAAACGGAGAAGTCCATCGAACGGCTACGCGAGTCCAAGGACGGCGCGGTCAAGGCCGAAGCCGAGCTGCACCACCGATACAGCAGCCTGCGCGACAAGGCGGTGACGAGATTCACTCCGCTGCTGCTTCAGACAGTGAACAAGTACTCGGCCGCATTCGAGAGTGTGATGGACGCAGAGGGTGAGGCGGTGCTCGAGCGGATCGAGAAAATGTGCATGGACATCACCACAAAGGGGCGCACGCTGCGCCAGCCACTCGTCTCGGCCCACCCGAAGGAGTCGCTCGACACGCTGATGCTGTTGCTGGACCTCGCAATCCAGGCCGGTCCGAAGCTGACCACGCTGGCGCGCAATGCCATCAGTGGACTGGAAGGATGCGAGGTCGTAGTGTCGCCAAAGCCGACCAAGGGCCTCGCGCGTGCACTGCAAAAGGCGCAGGAAGAATATGAGAGCGACTACACGCGCATCCTCGACCTCTCGCGCATTTCGATTGTGATCACCACGCTCCATGTTCTCGAGGCCGTACTCGCGTGGCTGCTCGCGCCCGAACGCTCGCCGCGCTTCCGCGTCGCGCGCGTCAAGGACCGCCTGTCACGCCAGTGGGACTCCGAGATGAGCGGTGGCAACCGCGACCTAATGCTGAACGGCTGGCTCGACATTGGCGGTGGCCGTGAGCTGATCGTCGAGGTGCAGCTGCACCTGCGCTGCCTCTACGAGCTCAAGAGTGACCTGCACGTGCTGTACGCTGGTGCGCGCGTGCTGGGCGCCATGGAGGACTCGACGGCCAAGCATGAGGGCATGCTGTCCGAGGCAGTGCTCGATCGCATTGAGAAGGGCGTCGTGCGGAAGGCCTGCACGATGTTTACTCCGATGAGCGAGGCGACGCGGGAGCGCCTCGTCGCCGCCCTGCAGACAGAGCCGTGTGCCCTGCTGGAGCTGCAGCTCAACTACGCCAAGTGCGAGAACGAGCCCTTTCTTTTTGGATGGACGATCCCGAAGCTCATCGAGCCTTCTACCGGCACCCTGGCGTGCCGGCGGCTGCGCAGCCTGGAGCTGACGTACACCGGCCTCTCGGGCGAGATACCGCCGTGCCTCGCCGACTGCTCCATGATGCGTCACCTGAGACTGCATTGTAACGGGTGCGCCCTTGCCAGCGTGCCCACTGCCGCGTTACCGGCGCAGCGTGCGGTGCGCGGCACGCCGCAGCTGCCTCCTTCCCCATTTGCAGGCTGACGCGATCCGCGCCGCGGCTGCCTATCCGCATTCGCAGGCTGTCGGGGTCCGTGCCCGACTGGCTTCCAAAGTTGCCCATGCTCCAGGTCTGCATGCTCCAGGAAAACAAACTCACCGGGCCGATTCCAGAGAGCCTCGGTGCGTGCCGTGCGTTAGAGGTGCTCGGCCTTCACTCCAACATGCTGTCGGGAAAGGTGCCTTCGGATGCGCTGATGAAGTGCCCCAAGCTGCGCTATTTCGAACTCGGCACAATTTCGCCGGACTCCGAATCCGCCAAGAGCTACTCCGATTGGATGAAGCAGAACAAGGAGCAGATGGGTTCGCCGGCCTTCGGGGAGGGAAACAAGGATCTGACGATCACTGCCATGGGCAAGGCGCTGCTCCTTCAAAAGGTCGAGCCGCTTCTCAAGCAGCATTTCTCGTACTATGCGGCACAAGTCGCCAGCGCTGACCCTCACCGGTTGGGCGTCATGTTCCCGGCGGTCGTAGGATGACCAGCATTTCGACCTTTGGACCATCCTTTGAATCTGGAGGCCTCCAGCGGTGATGGAGGCCTCCAGCGGTGATGGTTTGAGTGTGGTGGCGCGTGGAACAGAGGCTGACCACGCCAAACACACACGCGGAGTGCGCGATTTCTTTTTCAAATTCAAAAATTCAAATTCAAAACCTGGCATCACATGGAGGACGCAACAACGACCACGATCGACCCCGAGCAGTTTGAGTACGAGTGCACCTTTCCGGGCTGCAACAAACGCTACGCACGAAAGGATGCTGTGAGGAAGCACGCCAAAGAGAAGCACCCCACATGGGAAATGCTCGGCGATTCACGAAAGCGTGGCTCGCATCTGGCATTCTGCAGGCAAGTCGCTTGTGCTTGCCCAAGCGTGCAGCGCGTGGACGCCGTGGAGCAACCTGACGCAAAGAAGCAACAGAAGTCTGATGAGCCTTCCTGCGACAGCACCAACTCTAGTAAGCAGGTGAAGAACGATTCCGAAGACGACGACGTACTACCATGTCCAGAGCGACATCGAAGCCTGGAAATCAGGTGATGTGCATGACTGGATAAGCTGCAACGGAACACTACCTGCAGATGTTGTGTCCTGCACATGGCCGGGCTCGTGGGACGCAAGCAAGCCCGAGAGTTGTCAAACCCTCGACTTCAGGTTTGCTAACTTGGTCCTCCAGAACGCATATGGACGGTCACCGAAGCTGAGAGTCGCAGGCGCTGCCCTCTGCCAAGCACGCTCGGAAGAAATGAATGCTCTCTGGAAAGGACACGCCGAACATGTCGCAGGCCTCATGGTGAAGGACCATGCCGGCAGGATAGCAGCGGCGGCGTGTCGTAATGTCGTCAAGAAGTACCCGTGTGGCCGTCAGAAGCAGCTCCTGCAAGAGAAGTTCCTCAAGCTGTTTGCGATTGCTCCTAGCAGGCTGTCGCAAGCGCTTGATGCGCTTTTGTTGGAGTGCGTCTAGAAGTCGGAGTGCGCGCTCCCACAGTTGAAGAGGCGGCAGCTTTTATCTTGCAATCCATCAACATGGGCGGCACCACGACGCGAGCACGCACGAACGAAAGCCAAGGAGCCGCCGGTGGTTGAGCAGTCCTCAGCTCTCTGGCTCTGTCTGCGTGTCAAGTAAGTAAGTAGTCATTACTTTAGATTACTTTAGATCTTAGCTTTGCCTAAGCCCAGGAGGGCCCCAGGAGGGCGACCCTGATCGCGAGGACAAGCATAGGGGTTACATCACCTCACGTAGGCCGGCGGACGCCGCGATCGTAGATCGACGCCGCCGCTGCTCTCGCTGCGCGGCTGTCGGCTCGGCGACGCACAGCTCGTCGCAGCAGCCCTAACCAGCCATGTCGGACGACGAGGGTGGCTTCGATGACAACGCTGCCGACGAGCCGTTCGACGAGGAGGACGACATGGAGGACCAGGCGGACGTGGAGGAGGAGGCCGAGGGCGAGGGTGGAGCGGACGACGGAGAGCAGGGACGGGACGTGGTTGAGATCGGCGACCCAGGAGGCGACGGGGCGCCAGGCCAGGGCGTCGCGGCGGAGGAGCGCGTGACGACGCCGTACATGACCAAATTCGAGCGGGCGCGCGTGCTGGGGACGCGTGCGCTGCAGATCAGCATGAACGCGCCTGTGATGGTGGAGCTCGAGGGCGAGACCGACCCGCTGCAGATCGCGCTCAAGGAGCTGCGAGCGCGCAAGATCCCGATCACGATCCGACGCTTCCTGCCCGACGGCAGCTACGAGGACTGGAACGTCGACGAGCTGATCATACCGGACGAGCAGAACCTGATGGCGCGCGACCTCGAGATCGACACAATGGCCAAATCCGCGCCCACGTTCCGACGGGGCTGATGGTGCCGAGAGAGCCACACACCCTCTTGCCAGCACGGCGCGGCATGCTCAAAATGCACCATCTGCAGCGCGGCCGTCCACTCCTGCGTCGCAGCATGCGTGTGTCTTTTGCTGGGCCACTAGGCTGCCGTTGAGCGTTCTGAAGAGTCTACTATCCATGACACCTGCACCGGAATCACGAGACTTACTTCGCATACCCCATAGAGACCCGAATTACCCTGCGCTCGCCGCTCCAGCTTGGTCAGCCGCGTCGATTCTCCGAAGTGCAACCCCCGCTCTCCCACCCCCACAAGCGTGCAGCCCTGCCTGCCGGCCCCATCGTTGCTCCCGTCGTTGCCCTCACTCCTCCACTCTTCACGCCGGCGCAGGATCAGGCGCCTCCGCCTCCTGATCGGCCGCTGCCTCCGCCGGTGCGGGTGCGGGTGCCGCAGCCGGGGCAAAGTCGCCCAGGAGGTCCATCAGCGACTCCCCCGGCGGTGGTGCCGTCCCATCTGCCGACGCCGCTGGCGCAGGTGCCGGTGCCGCAAAATCGTCAAAGTCCAGCAACGACGCCGGCGGTGCCGACGCCGGCGCCGCCCCCGCCGGCGCCGGCGACGGCGCGGGAAAATCGCCAAAGTCAAACAGCGCCGGCGCCGGCGCAGCGGCCGTGGCCGGTGCATCTGCTGCAGGCGCAGGTGCCGGAGCCGGTGCCCCAAAGGCGGCGCCAAAGTCAAAGTCGTCAGCCGCCGGCGCGGCGGCTTCCGGCGCTGCGGGCGCCTCGGCCGCCGACGTGTCAGCCAGCGAGTCGGCAGCCAGCAAGTCCGGGGCCTCGGCGGGTGCCGGCGCCTCGGCCGGCGCGGGCGCGGGCGCGGGCGCCTCCGATGGCAACGGGTCGGCCTCGGCCTCGAAGGCGGCGGCAAAGTCGACGGGCTGCGGCAGCGGCGCGGGCGGCGGCAGAGGCGCGGGTGTCGGCAGAGGCGCCACCGCCTCCGCCACCGCCGCCTCCTCCTCCTCGGAGGGGCTCGGCGCGGGCGCCTCCTCCTCGGCCTCCTCCACGGCCTCCTCCACCTCCTCGAGCTCCACCTCCTCCGCCGTGGCGAACGCGGCGGCGATCTCCTCCGCCTCGGCCTCGGCCGCGGCCACGACCACGGCAGCCTGCTTCTTGGCCTCGGCGGCGGCGTCCTCGGCCGCGACGACCTCGGCCATGCGCGCCTCCGCCGCGGCGAACGCGGCGGCGAACGCCGACTCGTCGCCGTCCTCGTCGCCGTCCTCGTCGTCGTCCTCTTCGTCGTCGTCGTCGTCGTCAAACTCCTCCGGGTGCGGCACGTAGGCGCTGCTCGGCACTGCCGCCTGGCCCCCGCCCCCGCCTCCGCCCCCGCCGGACGACGGCGGCGGCTGCGTCGCGCCGCCCGGGTTCTCGCGCGCGAGCTCCGCCTGCAGCTCGCGCAGCATGTCGTTGCCCTCGCCGCCCGCCATCGTCGCCATGCCCGCCGCGCCTCGCAGCTGCCGCGGCGGCGGCGACGGCGCGTCCGAGCCCGGTACCGAGTCGGCCGCGTCGTCGTCGTCGTCGTCGTCGTCGTCGTCCTCCTCGCTGTCGTCGTCGTCGTCGTCGCTGCGCATCGACGGGTACGACGACCTGCCCGACGCGGCGGGCGCGGCGGGCGCGGCGGTGGCGGCGGCGGCGGCGGCCTGCCCCTTATAGATCTGCATGAGCAGCTTTGGCAGCTCCGCCTCCGCCGTGTGCTGCTGCTGGTACTGCTGCCGGACCAGCCCGCCGAGGACGCGCCGCAGGCTCGCCAGCCGCGCCATCTCGGCCGCCGCGTCTCCGCCGCCGCCGCCGCCGCCGCCGCCCGCCGACGACGACGCCGACGTTGCTGCCGCCGTCGCCTGCTGCGGCTTGGTGGCGTCCCTGACGTGCCGCTCGAAGCGCTGCTGGACGACCTCGAGCTCCTCGCGCGTCTCGTCGAGCTCGTCGCCCTGCAGCCGCAGCTTGCGCCGCAGCGCCTCCGCCTCGTCGTGCAGCTCCTCCGCCTTGCGCTCGGCGTCCTCGAGCTCCTCCTTGGCCTCCTCGAGCTCCTGCTGCGCCGAGCGGCCGCCATCGCCGCCGCCGCCGCCGCCGCCGCCGCCGCCGCCGCCGCCGCCGCCGCCGCCGCCGCCCGCCGCCGACGCGAGGACGCCGACCGCCTGCAGCTCGACGGGCGGCGCCGCCGCGTTGCGCGGCACCGACACCTCTCTCACGAGCTCCGCGGCGCGCGCCTGCTCCGCGCCCAGCCGGCGCACCGCGTCGCCCAGTAACCTGCGCATCTCCACCAGCCGCGCGTCCGTGGCCGTGGCCGTGGCCGCGGCCGGGGCCGTGGCGGTGGCCATGGCGGTGGCGGTGGCGGTGGCCGCGGCGGCGTCGCTCGGCGCGGCGGCGGCGGGCGGCGAGGCGGGCGGCGGCGGCGCGCCGTTGCGCGCGAGGAGCTGGCGCCGGAGCTCCTCGAGCTGCTCCTCGAGCAGCGACGCCTCGCGCGCGCTCTCCTGCGCGCGCGCGTCCTGCATCTTGGCCTGCGGCGAGGCGGGCGGGCGGGAGGGAGGGAGGGGGGGGAAGGGGGCATGAGCACCCACAGGGGGCGCAGACGCGATCGAGGGGAGGGGTGGAAGCACCTGCAGCTTGTCGTACCGCCCTTGCTCGACGGCGCTCTCCAGATCGGCCTCGAGCGACGCCACGCGCCCCTCGAGCGTCTCCGCGCGCGCGCGCGCCTCCGCCGCCGCCTCGCGCGCCGCCGCCAGCTCCGCCGCCGCCGCCGCCGAGCCCGCCGAGTCGGCCGCGCCCGCGGACGCCGCCTGCGCCTTCAGCTCGGCGTTGGCCGTGCTGAGCTCCTGCACGCACACGCGGGCGGAGAGCGGTGGGGATGCGGGCGGCGGGCGTCAGGAGGCGGGGCGCGGGGTGGTGCGTCGGGGCAGGCACGGGACCAAGCACGCAGGTGGGAGGCTGTGTGACGGAGGGTCGGGGGGGGCGAGGAGTCGAGCAGCGAGTGTGGGGCATGTCCCAGCGACAGGAGGGCAACGGAGCGACACGGGAGAGAGAGCGCGCGCGAGAGAGAGAGGAGAGGCGCGGGCGGGCGCGTGCCTGGCGCTGCTGCTCGGACTGCGCGCGCTCGCGCGCGGCCTCGGCCTGCGCCTCCTCGCGCTTCGCCGCCTCCTCCACCAGCTGCTGCCGCGCCTGCGCCGCCGCCGCCTCCGCCTCCTGCAGCAGCGCCCGCTGCGCGCCTGCCGCCTCGCGCTCCTTGCCGAGCGCCGCCTCCGCCTGCGCATCGCCGGCACGCCACACGCGCGCGTCGAGATGGGAGAGGGCTGGCGGTCCGTCTCGTCAGAGCAGCCGGACGAGAGATGGGTGGGGGCGCAGGGGTAGGGGCGACGTGGGCCGTGGGGCGCGGGCACGCGCCTGCGTGAGCTCCTCTCGCAACGTGGCCGCGCGCTCGTCTGCGGCGGTGGCAGCCGCCTCCTTCTGTCGCAGCTCCTCGCGCAGCGCCGTCTCCTGCTCGGTCAGCCGTTGCATCTCGGCGGGCGAGGCGGCCACGGACGTGCCGGATGGTGGCGTCGAGGCGACCCCGTCGAGCTTGGCCGATGCGGGTGTTGACAGCCCTGCGGAGGACGGCGTGGCAGCCGTGCGTTGGCGTCCGTCGGGAGGCCCGTAGGAGGCGGTGGGCTGCCAAGGGTGCTGCGCGAAGGGGCTTGCACCGTAAGGTGCTGGTGTCGTCGGCGCCTCGCCCTCACTCGTCGTTGACGGCGCGGGCGACGGGTGCGAGGTCCCGTTGGTGGACATGAGCGCGACCACGGCCTCAAAGCTGCGCTGCAAGATCGACTCGCGCTCCACGAGCCGCTGCGCCGTTCCGGAGCCAGCACCCTGAGCTCGCAGCACCTGGTGCTTCAGCTCCGAGTCCATCTGCTTCAGCAAGGCCTGCAGCTGCGGCGGCGAGCCCTCGGGCCTCGTGCGCAGCTCCTGCACGACCGCCTTGAAGCTTTTCTCCAGCGCCTGGTATCTCTCCTCGAGCAGGAAAGACTGCTCGGCACTGCCGCCAGGCGACAGCGACGCCGCGATCGAGTTCATCTCGAAGCCGCGATCGCTCCCCCCGACGCGCAACAATACTGGTGATGCGCGCGGTGCTCTCGGGGAGCGCAGCGATCGACGCATGTATGAAGAGCGGTGATGCTACCCCAAATCGAATCCGGCCCGAGCATGTGTCTCGCGGCCCGCAAACGTACAAGTCCATTTGGGTTAGTCTAGTAGAGCTGTCGTGGCCAGTGGCAGTGCAAGTAAGTAAGTAAGTACTTACTGGTTTAACGGTTTAACGCTGTTAGCTTACCTCAACTACACACCTCGGACCCCTTGCCGTAGTGGCAGTGCCACCCTTTAACTCGAGCGCGACACAGCAGATATTATGCTGCGCCCCGTGGGGCATCACGCGCACCCTGCAGAGCCGCCTGCGCAGCTCATGAGCTGGTCGCCGAGACACCGAGGTCATCTGGCGGGCGTCGCCGAAGACGCGGCCGAGTCTGGTGGTGCCGCAGAGACAGGTCTCTCACTCACTCACTCACCAGTCGCCGGCCGGGTCGGATGCTTGAGGCTGCGCGGGACCATGGAGAGCGAGCTGCGCTGGGCCGCCGGCTCCACGTCCATCTCGGCCTCCGCGCGCAACTCCTCAGCGGGCGCTTCGCCGAACGTGGGCATGTCGCGCACGTCGGCGTCCGGGATCGCCTCGAGCGGCGGCGGGCCCCAGCGCAGCGGCTTGCTCTCGTGCGGCGCCGCTGTCGTTGCCGCCACCGCGGGCGCGTCGGAGGCGTAGTCGATCGTGCGCTTCGTGCGCACCGGCTGCATCAGCGCAGCCGGCCTGCCGGCGACTACCTTCAGAAGCCAGGGTCAAAGTTGAGAAAACTAACTTTGCTGTGAATGCGCTTTTTGCTGCATCGTATGTAAGGTGTGCGGTAGACCGCGCACAGGGGGAGGGGGGGCATCACCCGGGCTTCACCGTGAAGACAGGACCCGGGGACGCCAGCGGTGTCGGTGATGCCTGGGGTCCCATGCACCCCGGGC
>Ga0115006_10004080_pt1 | contig 10118 bp, 5 predicted proteins | sample ArcOceMetagenome_3_FD_88943 | JGI IMG/M metagenome (GOLD analysis project Ga0115006, IMG submission 88943) | Marine eukaryotic phytoplankton communities from Arctic Ocean - Arctic Ocean- Svalbard ARC20M Metagenome | ecosystem: Environmental > Aquatic > Marine > Oceanic | place: Arctic Ocean...
AGCTTTATCAATAGACGCGTAATCTATAGCACTTGCAAAGCCTTTTTTTGCCAATACAGTAGTGATTGCAGATGACAGGGTTGTTTTGCCATGGTCTACGTGGCCAATAGTTCCGATATTTATATGCGGTTTGTCTCGATTAAATTGTTCTTTCATAAGGTTACACCTTTTTAATATATTAATTTAAGTCGATAAAAATAGCCGCTAACCAGATTTGAACTGGTAACCTTATCTTTACTAAAGATATGCTCTACCGTTAAGCTATAGCAGCTAAGCGAAGAACGGGACTTGAACCCGCAACATTCAGCTTGGAAGGCTGATACTCTACCATTAAGTTATCTTCGCATTTTTTTTTTCACGTTATGCAGAGAGAAGGATTCGAACCTTCGTAGGTGTTAACCGGCAGATTTACAGTCTGCTCCCTTTAACCACTCGGGCATCTCTGCAAAGCTGGTAACAAGAATCGAACCTGTAACCTTCTGATTACAAAACAGAGGCTCTACCATTAAGCTATACCAGCAATTTCACGATTATAGCATAAAGCTTTAAAATAGTATAGCATAAAATATATAATTTTCTTTAAAAACACTGAAGTTTTTTTTTCATCGTCTTTAGATTTCGAAGAAACATCTAGCATATCAGCAATAATTTACATTAATAAACTTTTTGAGATCATCGATGGAATACCTAGTTACACTTTAAAATATATCATGTGAGGCTTTCACCTTATCTAAGAAAGAACGAATATTTATAGAGCGTCTAAATTACTTAATGAAAATAATTCATTTCTGTGCTTTCCGTCTTCCAATTAAAGATTGCTCCTAAGAAACTGCCTCTCGGTAAATTTTTCACGCACCTCCTTAAAGATTGCTTTTATTCTGTGTACAATCTACGTACTCACTCGCGTATAATTATTAAATTAGAATGTGGGGTGTGACTCCATTGTAAGCTTCTGGAATGTTTAGACACGCTGACCGCTTTCTTTGAAAAGAGCTAGAGGATTTCCAAAGTAATAAAAAGGGTTAACATTTTTAGTTTTAACCGATAATTTTAATTCCATTTGTATAAGACCACAAGCACTTAGGAATATTGATTCCTCCGTTTTTGTTTTGATGATTCTCTAAGAGTGCAACTATAGTTCTACCTAAAGGTAGTGCCGATCCATTTAGTGTAAAAGCTAATTCATTTTTGCCATACTGATGATCTTTATATTTTATATTAGCTCTACGAGATTGAAAATCACTACATACGCTACATGAACTAATTTCATAAAACATTTTCCGGCTTGGTAACCAAACCTCGATATCATATGTTTCTGAGGCAGAAAACCCAATGTCCCCACTGCAAATTTTTATTATTTTGCAAGGAATTTCGAGGGCCTTTAGAATTTTTAAAACTGTATTTATCATTCGCTTCAATTCAAAGGAGCTAGAAGGTTTATCACAAAACCTCACCATTTCAATTTTTTCAAACTGATGCATTCGGATCATACCTTGTGTACTTTTACTAGATGTGCCTGCTTCGCGCCTAAAACATGGTGAGTATGCATAAAATCTTATTGGTAGGCTTTGAGAGTTTATATTATTATTAGCGTAATAATTCGTTAATGGAACTTCCGCAGTAGGGATTAAAAACAACGTTCTAAATTTGTAGGGAGATTGAAATAAATCATCCTTGAATTTTGGAATTTGACCCGTACCGAGTAATGACCTCTCTCTAGCTAATATCGGAACATTCATTTCAACGTCGCCTTGAAGTAAATGTACATCCATAATATAATTTTGTAGAGCTCGGTTAAGGAGGGCCCCTTGCTTTTTTAAAAATACAAATCGAGGTGACGCTACCTTAACACCTCTCGATATATCTATAATATTACAATTGATACCGATATCTACGTGGTTTTGATAAATAAATTTAACGCTCCTTTTAAGAGTTGTCTTTTTTACATTTAAATTTAAATTATCCGATCTACCCAAAACTAAATTGTTTTCTACAAGATTTGGTATAAATAAACTTATTCGATATACTTGATTTTCTAGAATAAAAAGACGCTGTTTCTTACGATGAATTACTTCTCGTATGTGTTGAATGAAGTTTGTCTTTATAGCGTTATTCATTTTCGATTTTAAGATATTCTTTTTTTTTCTTTGTAAAAATTGCATTTCATGCAATTTTCGTTTACGAGAGACTAACAAAGAAAAAATTATAGGTAGATTTATAAAAATATTTCTGGTTTTCATTTTTACATAAATGTATTTGTTATTGTTTAGTATCAAGTTAAAATCAATCATGCTTTTAGTCTCTATCTTAGAAATGCAAAATTATATCTTTATCATACTTAAATATATTGTAGTTCCTAACATATTTATAACTAATAATTGCATTTTATTTTTAAAATATGCTTGAGAGTCACAGTTTATAAAAACTATTGTTTTGGCTAATACTTCTTTTTTTATATATTCGTTATTGAGTTTTAATAACTTGAAATATTTATTTCTGGTGGAAAACAAAAAGAGCTTTATCCTATCTGTGACTTCAAATCCTAAAGACTTTCTAGTTTTCTGAACCAAGCTGAGAAATTCTCTAATAAAATGCTCTTGTGAAAGCAATATTGTTTTTTGCGTGTTTAATTCTATCTGCATTGATTTGTCGTTGAATAGTGATACGCTAGACACTGTTTCATATCTAAATATAACATCGTCTATATCAATACTATTACGTAAAAACTTAAGAGATTGCTTTTTATGTAACTTGAAGATACTATCGGAATTAATAGTCTTTAGAAATGATATCGCCATCTTCATATCGTTAGGATATTTAATTTTAAGTTTTTCAAAGTTAGGTTGTATGCTAATTTTTAGATTAATGCTTTTGTTCATTAAAATAATCTTTTTTACGTTTAATTCTGAACATATTAAAAATTTATAAGTTTTAACCGCATTTAGAATTTTATCATTGGCATAAATATTTAGTGACATCAAAGGATATTTAATCTTGAATCGGTTCTTCTCTCGCAAATTCCTTCCTACAGTAATAATTTTTTTTATAATATTCATTGAAAATTCAATATCTTTATTAATATACCTGTAAGATATATCTGGATACTTCGTGTTATGAATACTATTAAAAGACCTTAGATAAGTTGAGTTTTTAAATAAAGACTGTATATACTCTGAAATGAAAGGTAAAATAGGTGAAATGAGCTTTAATAATGTTTTTAAAATTAAGTTCAAAGTGTAATAAGCAGAACATTTATCTTCTGTCGCATTATCAATGTCAATGTTCTTCCAGAATCTCCTGCGGTTCAACCTTATATACCAGTTTGTCACATCGTCGATAAATTTAATAATTGGAGTAACTATTTTGTATAAATGATATTTGATCATGTGGATGTTTATTATATTGGTCAAAGTATTTAATTTAGATAATATCCAAAAGTCCATCGGATTTGTTATCAGCGTGTTGTCATTGGTGTTCTTCCAATTATCTATATTTGCATATCTCGAAAAAAAAATATAGATATTTGATAAAGACATCAGGACTTTATTCGATATGTATATCATATGTTTTTCTTTAAATAAAAGAGGCTCCGCCTTCGTTAATGGTGAATTTAATATATATAATCTTAAAGAATCTGCACCATATTTATAAAGTATCTTTTGCGGATTGGGGTAATTTTTCTTTGATTTACTCATTTTAGCACCATCAGAAGCTAAAACTAAACCATTAACAATTACATTTTTAAAAGCCGGCTTATTAAATATTGCTGTAGATATAACTAATAATGTATAAAACCATCCTCTTGTTTGGTCTAAACCTTCTGCAATAAAATCAGCAGGGAAGTTTAAGTGGAATAAACATTTATTTTCGAAAGGATAATGAAATTGAGCATGCGGCATAGATCCAGATTCGAACCAACAGTCAAAAATTTCAGATGTACGCTTCATTACATTTTTACATTTTTTACAGAGCAAGATATAGTCATCCACTTTGTTTCTATGTAAATCAATTATACTAGTTTCACCACTCAGTTTTTTAATGTGATCAATTGACTGTATACATTGATATATATTACATGTTACGCATTTCCATATCGGTATTGGTGTCCCCCAGAACCTATTTCTCGAGATGGACCAATCTTCTGCATTCTGTAGCCAATTTGAGAATCTTTTGGAACCAATCAAACTAGGAACCCAGTTGATAAGTTCGTTGTTTTTTTCCATATCAGCAGATATCTTTTTGACGTTAACCATCCAGCTCGGCACAGCTTTATACATAAGTTTTGTATTGCTTCGCCAACAAAACGGGTATTTGTGCTTAATAGAGGCTACTTTTAGAATACATTTTCTTTTTTTCATATATTCAATAATATCAACATTGCAGGAAAAGACATTTCTGCCAGATAAAAAATTTATCGATGAATCAAAGTTCCCTATATTATTTACAATGCTTATTAATGGTATTTGCTTTTTCTTACATATCAAATAATCATCTACTCCAAATACGGGAGCAATATGGACCAACCCTGTTCCATTTTCAGCTTTTACATGATCACTGTTAACTATTGAAAATGTTTTCTTATTACAAATATCTTTTATATACTTAAATTCACTAAAGATAGAATGATATTTTTTACTGTACAAACAAGATACATTTATATCGTTAATAAAAGTGTATTCCTCATCTAAAATTTGACTCACGCATTGCTTTAGCAGAATTATTTTTTTATTATGTTTTTTTATAAAGATTATGCAATAACTCAAGTTTTTATTAAGGGCCACCGCGATATTAGATGGCACTGTCCAAGGGGTTGTCGTCCATACTAATAGTGATACTCTCAATGAAACGAGTTTTAATATAAAATATATCGAAATATCATCAATATACTGATAGTTAAGACCTGCTTCGAAATTAGAAAGTGGTGTTTTTAATTTCCAAGAATAAGGCATAACCTTAAAATCCCTATAAATTAAGTTCTTGTTCCATAATTTCGAAAAACCCCACCAGACACTTTCCATAAAAGAGATGTCCATTGTTTTATATATATTTTTTAGATCTACACATCTTCCGACCCGGGTTATAGTATTTATCCACTCCTCCGAATACTTTAGGACCATAGATTTACATTTATTATTGAAAACTGTTAAACCTAAATTCTTAATTTTATTAATAAACTTTATGGATTTCTCGATCTCTATTTCAACAGGTAGGCCGTGTGTATCCCAGCCAAAACACCTTTTGATATATTTTCCTTTCATGTGCCAATATCTAGAAATAGTATCTTTAATCACTGATGCCGTTAAATGACCATAGTGTGGTAGTCCGGTTGCGAAAGGTGGTCCATCGTAGAAGCTATAGATACTCGCCTTACTTTCTTCCACGTCTAATGTTACTGAGTTTTGACATATACTATATTTTTCCCATATTTTTAGTATTTTTTCTTCGTTGTCAGAAAATTTTATTAATTTTGATGAAAATTCTTTGAAATATGACATATTAAGCCTAAAAATCAAATTGTATTTAAGAAAATAGTATAATAAAATATATAATCGTGCCTGTAAATAATAACATTACAAAACAATAACCTAATATATCTTTTACACTTAAATTTACTATAGATAGTAATGGAATGGCCCAAAATGGTTGAATTAGATTAGTCCACGCATCTCCCCATGCCACGATCATTGAAATCTTCTCGATGTTGACACCTAATTCTTTAGCAGTTTTAATGACAATCGGACCTTGCACCACCCATTGCCCTCCCCCAGACGGAATGAAAAAATTAACAACTCCTGCGCTTAAAAACGTATATAGTGGAAATGTTTCTTTTGTACTTTTACCTATGAAAAAACATGAAATATCCTCACAAAGTCCTGTCTTCATAATAATAGACATAAGTCCCGCGTATAATGGGAATTGAATAATCATACCCCATATTTTACTACTACCCAATAAAGCAGAATTTAAATAACTTTGCATATCCATATGTAAAGCTAAACCTAATCCAAAAAGTATAAAACTCACTTGATTAAGATCCAAAAGTAGAAGATTGTTTAATTCGGCATTTGCCAAATAAAAGAAACAAATGGTACTTAATGAAAAAATACTAAATGAAAATTTTTTCTCTTTGCTATTTTGTAGAATAGAGCTTGAGTCATCGCATTCGTTGATTCCACCATTATTTGTCAACAAACTTAAAATATACGAAAAAGTAGGCAGTCCTATTAATATCGTCAACACTATTGTGACATTAAATTTTGAGAATAATGTCAAATGGGTCGGTATTGTTCCTCCAATCATGCTTTCGAGAAAATGCCCTGGTGTTGAGAGCATAAGAGGAATTGTCCCTGAAAGACCTCCATGCCATAGTATAAAAGAACTGTAAACACTTGCTACCAATAATTTGCTATTTATTGACTTGTATTTGGACATGGCAAATCTGCACGCATTCGCACCAAAAACTAAGCCAATACTCCAATTTAATAGAGTAGATATACACGTGATAAAGCAACATATGAATATTGCTTGATGTTTATTGGATGCTTTGTTTAAGACAGTGATTAGCAAACCTTTGGCTAATTGTGATTCTGCAATAATAAATCCAAATAAAAATATCATTGCTATATTCAAAGTAAAATCTGTAAGAGCCCAGAAGCCATTGCCCCAAAAACATACTATCTGGGTGATAGAAAAATTCGAACTTGTATAAGAAATAATAAAAATAAGCACAGTTAAATATATTGCAAAGGATAGAGGTTCAAGATTTATATTCTTTATTAAAACTTTGCATTTATTGTAGATTTTCATGACATTCCTTGCTAAATTTTATATGTATTCTTGAATAGTCATATTAAATATGATATTTTCATAAACTATATTCTTAATATTAAAAATATAATTTACGAAAACAAATGTTTTAAGGTCATTCAAATTTTTTTGAAAAATTAAATAATATTTAATATCATTTATACAGTAAAAATAACGATGATCAACTGGGATAAATTGCTAAGCTTAAGAACTACGTATAAGATTAATAATGATATTGTTAATTCTTCAAGTTATTGGAGAAAAGAAGCTACAGAAAGTATATGTGAACTCTATTATACACAATACAAAAATAAGCAGAAAAATTATCATTTTTCAAAATACATTAACCAAAAATTTGGGGCGGATTATAACAAGTTTATAGAATCTCATATTAATCCTCTTGAAAAATATAATATATGGGAAGCCCTTTTTCCGAACATAAAATCAACTCTTTATGCAAGTGCTTTAGACGAAGCGCTGCATTTAATAGCAGATACGAAATTAATAGACAGAGTTTATGCTGGAGATCTTATTACAGTTAAAAAAATTATTTTTGCAATTAGACGAAAAAGAACAAAATATCTAGATACATACTAAAATTGAGAGAATATAAATGAAAAACACAAATAAAAACAATATTTATCGGTTTATAACAGCGACCTCTATATTTGATGGGCATGATGCATCAATACAAATAGTTAGGCGATTTCTACATGAAAAGGGAGTCGAGGTAATACATCTTGGACATAATAGATCTGCTGAAGAAGTTGTACTTGCTGCGATACAAGAGGATGCTAATGCGATAGCGATTTCCAGTTATCAAGGAGGGCATATTGAATACCTAAGCTATATATTGGAGCTACTTGATAAATATCAGTCTAAGAACATTAAAGTTTTTGCAGGTGGCGGGGGAGTTATTACAGGCGATGAGTTAAAACTCCTTGAATCTAGAGGCGTTGCGAAAATATTTACTCCTAATGACGGTATGAAGATGGGTTTCTCAGGTATGATAGATACAATGATAAGTAAATGTGAAAATAGTTCAACGACAGACTATTTAAAGTATTTGAATCTTACTAAAGATTTAGATATAGAATCAAATAAGCATTTGCTAACTGGAAAGTTAATAAGTCTTATTGACAACCCTCTTTTTGACGAATATCTGAGTAAATTTAAATCGAAGATTGTATCAGTACAAAATAATAGCAAAAGACAGACTGAAGTCCCTGTTCTAGGATTCACTGGGACAGGAGGGGCAGGAAAAAGCTCATTGATTGATGAATTAATTTTAAGGTTCTTGAAAACACATGAAGACAAACGTATAGCTATTTTAAGTATAGACCCAACAAGAATAAAAACGGGCGGTGCTTTATTAGCAGATCGTATTAGGATTAATTCATTATTAAATAAAAGGGTTTTTTTTAGATCTATGGCAACAAGAATGACAGCCAACTCGACACATTCTTCTATAACTGATGTGGTGAAGATATTCAGACTGATGGATTTTGATGCGATAATTGTTGAGACTGCGGGTGTAGGTCAAAGTGATATTGAAATAACAAAATTTTCTGATGTATGTACATATGTTATGACATCAGATTACGGATCACCTTCTCAGCTAGAAAAGCTTGCTATATTAGATTATACAAACTATATTGTTTTAAATAAATCTGATAAAGCAGGTTCCCGGGATGCATTCCAAGATGTCCAAAGAGTCTATAGAAATATACATAAAAAATTTGATACCTTATCAAGTGATTTACCAATTTTTTTGACGAATACAAGAGAATTTAATAATATCGAAATTAACAAATTATTTAATAATCTATTTCAGTATATAGAAAACAAAAAGTACAATAGTTTATATTCCCAAGAAAACCAATCTAATTACTTGAGTGTTTTATATAGTAGTAATTATTTAAAGTATATTGTTGATGCGATTAGAAATTATAAAGCTGATATTAAAGCATCACTCCATAATATAAGAATGATTCAAAGTTATTACTACATTTTGAACAATAAAACAAAGCATATGGACAATCTTTACTTGGAAAGACTTAAAGAAAACTATAATAGTTTAAAGCTTAAAATAAGCAAGTTTGACAAAAAAATAATCAAAAATTATGAATATTTAAAAAAAATCTACACCGCTAAAGAACAATGCTATTCCGTAAGAAATAAAGACATTAATATACAGAACTACGTTAAAACAATTTCTAATACGTCAGTTCCAAAAGTTATTTTACCCGATATAAAAGACTGGGGACACATCGTAAAATTTTTCAAATTAGAGAATCTACCAGGATTTTTTCCTTACACGTCGGGAGTATTTCCTTTTAAGCGGGAGAATGAAATTACCACAAGAATGTTTGCAGGAGAAGGTTCTCCTGAGAAAACAAATGCTCGATTCCATTATTTGAGTAAAAATCAATCTTTTGCTAGACTATCGACAGCGTTTGACTCTGTAACATTATATGGAAGTGCGCCTAATAACAAACTAGATGTATATGGAAAAATTGGAAACGCGGGTGTTTCTATATGTAGCTTAGATGATATGAAACGCCTATACTCAGGGTTTAACTTGTGTCATCCGAATACCTCTGTATCGATGACGATCAATGGCCCAGCGCCTATTCTATTAGGATTTTTTTTTAATGCTGCCATCGATGCCGAATGCGAAAGGTATTTAAAGAGAAATGGGAAGTGGGGAAAAACTATTCCTAAGATTAAAAAATGGTTCAGTAAAAATGGCTTAGTTACTCCAAAATATCGAAATCAATTACCAAATGATAATGATTCTGTGGGCTTGGGTTTTTTAGGAGTTACTAGTGATAATATAGTTAATCCAAATTTATATAATAATATCAAATCTTATGTACTGAACAATATTAGAGGTACAGTCCAAGCGGACATTTTAAAAGAAGATCAAGCTCAGAATACGTGCATTTTTTCCATTGAATTTGCGCTTCGCTTAATGGTAGATATGCAGAAATATTTCATTGATAATAGCATTAAAAACTTCTATAGTATAAGTGTTAGTGGTTATCACATTGCGGAAGCCGGTGCTAACCCTATTACGCAATTAGCATTTACATTATCAAATGGTTTCACGTTGGCAGAATGTTACATTGCAAATAAGTTAAACATAAATGACTTTATTAAAAACTTTAGCTTTTTCTTTTCAAATGGTTTGGATATTGAGTATAATGTTATTGGAAGAGTAGCACGAAGGATTTGGGCAATATCCATGAAGTATATATATAAAGCAAATGAAAGAGGTCAGAAGTTAAAATATCATATACAAACGTCGG
>Ga0115006_10004082_pt1 | contig 10115 bp, 10 predicted proteins | sample ArcOceMetagenome_3_FD_88943 | JGI IMG/M metagenome (GOLD analysis project Ga0115006, IMG submission 88943) | Marine eukaryotic phytoplankton communities from Arctic Ocean - Arctic Ocean- Svalbard ARC20M Metagenome | ecosystem: Environmental > Aquatic > Marine > Oceanic | place: Arctic Ocean...
CCCCCCCCCTCCCCATCATTGTCATATTTGAATCTATCCGATTTTCCACGTTCTGTTCGGTTCGGTTCGGTTCAATGTACCTGTAACTCAATCTCCGAAATCTCCAACTCCATGCAACCTAGCCTGGTAAAAGTATGATACAAAGTAGGGGCAATATAATTCGCAACTGTGCCCCAGAGCATATGGTTGTTAACCCCACTAGCTCGGTTGGTTTCTGAAAGAGATTGAAAGAGCAAAAAAAATGCGCTTCGTGACGGGATCGACTGAGAAGGGAAGGAACAGGGTAAGAAAGGTGTTTGGTGATAACAGAATACAGGTATATTGTACTTACACCGTCGACTTCGCGATTAACAGTCGCACGCTCTACCGACTGAGCTAACAAAGCTTTACCGTGAGGTTAAAGTTAAGACTGAGAAGTCATTACACATCTGGATGCAAAAAGTCGAGTTTTTGTGTATAACTAGTTGGAAACCTCTCTTTGCACCTCCATTGGAGTGTCACTCAAACAAAATTTAGTACCCCATCCATATCCTTACTCCAAACATTGCCCCAAATCTTCGTCTACTGCCATCACTTCCCTTGAAAACATTGACAGAATACTCAAACTTACGATAAACACACCCTTTTGTGGCCTCCCCCCCAGTCGGCCCTAGTTCGTCTTCCTCCTATCGCCATGTCTGCGTACGAGTCAAACCCTTGGGCTATTCCTGAACCGCGTGTTAACCATGATGAACCCTCCAGTGACTCATCATCTCTCCCAATCGACTTGTTTCGGCGAAAAATTATTAACCAAATCGGCCTAGAGCGAGTCACGATCATCCACGGAGAAACTGGCTGCGGGAAATCGAGCCGGGTGCCGATTTTTCTGCTCGATACGCCCTCACAGCTCCCGGTCAAGTTCATGGTCGCCCAACCGAGGAGGATTGCTTGCAAGGGATTGCTCGACAGGATGAAATCTTCTCATCCTCACAGGGCGGAGGAGTTCGCAATGAGGTTAGGGCATGGACTGAGGGAGGAGGAGGTAAGGATGAGTGAAGGAGGAAGAAGGCGAAGCGAACGTGCGAACGAGCAAACGGACTAGACTATTCAAGAAGACATCATTTCTACGGTCTCTTCACTTTGCGCCATTCTGCTCCACTTTGCTCCTCACTGTCCAATAACTAAGTCCAATAAGTAACTCGTCGTATTGCTCCTTGCGCCGTCGCAGAGGGGAAAGGCGAGGTGAGATTGGACGAGGTCAGGTGACTGGAGCGGAGCGACGATGTTCAGAAAGACATCATATCAACCTATCGGCAGTCGTCGCTTCGCTTCGCCCCGCCTGCCGCTCCGCCTCCCCACATAACTAACAATCTTCCACTCGTCGCTTTGCTCCTCGCCCCTCGCAGGTGCTGGTTCTGCACGACTGGCTATCTCGTGCGCCTCCTTGCCAACCACCCCTCCTACTTTGACTCTCACAGCCACTTGATCATTGATGAGGTGCACGAAAGGTCTGTGGACGGTGACCTTCTCTGTCTACTCGCCAAGAGGCTTCTCGACACGAACCCAAGAATAAAGCTTGTTCTCATGTCAGCCACCCTTGCGGCGTCTTCTTACCAGGAGTATTTCAACCTCCCTAGCCCACCCATTCATATTAAAGTTAGGAAGCACTCCATCACAACTCGTTTTGCCGACGACCTCCTCAACCTTCTCCCCGACACGTACTCGGTGGACAAGCTTCTCAACCTCGGCAATAAGTGCTCCGTCGACTTCCCTCCTCGCCGTGGTTTCGCCCAGCTTCAGTACGGTCTCGCGGTAGAGATAGCCAAGACAATATGCTCCTCCTCCTCTTCAGTTTTGATATTCGTTTCCGGCATGGCGGACATCACGGAAATCATGGAGATTTTCGACAGGTGAGGGGGGCTGGGCGGAGGGCAGCAGTAACTACGTGCTCCTCTCGCATACTACTACAGCACATTAACTAACCACCTTCCACTCGTCGCTTCGCTCCTCGCCCCACTCTTCGCTCATCGTAGACTCGAGACCACCCAGGTCTTCAACTGCATTCCAATACACGGCGACCTGCCCTTCGAGGAACAGTTCAAGGCGTTTGAGGCCCCGGTCGTTGGGGAGAGCAAGATTGTCATTGCCACAAACGCTGCGGAATCCTCAATCACTCTTCCCGACGTTGACCACGTTATCGACCTCGGCATGCACAAGCAAATTCAGTACAACGAAAAGACTCACCGTCAAGTCTTGGCCCCCACTTTTATTTGCAAGAGCAGCGCGAAACAGCGGGCGGGGAGGACAGGGAGGGTGAGACCCGGCTACGTCTACAGGTTGTACTCAAGGGAATTTTATGAGTACGAAATGCGAGAATTCGACAAGGGTGAGATTCTGCGAACCCCCCTCGACAATGTGATCCTGGATCTGAAAGAGATCATGAACGACGAGGAAGTCATTCCTATCCTCGAGGACCTAATTGAGCCACCTTCTACAGCAAACATTGCGTCCTCTTTCACCCAACTACACAAAAACGGTCTCTTAACCAACCCAGGCGACGAAAGCAAACTGACCAAGATGGGCTCTTTTGTTTGTTCGCTGGGACTAGGTAAGATTGGAAGAAGAGCGAAGGACGGAAGGCTGGGCTGAAGCGAAGCGACAGCAATTGCATAGAAGGGCAGTCGTCGCTTCGCTCCGCCTGCCTGCCTGCCGCACGTTCCGCCTGCCTGCCGCACGCTCCTCGCCTAACTATCCTTCCGCGCCCGCTTCGCTCCTCAAAGGCATCGACTTGGGCCGCTTTGTCGGGCTCTCGGCTCAAATGGGCATGTTGAACGAGGCCATTTACATCGCCGCTGCAATGAATTGTCCGAGGCCTCCCTTCAAGATGGCCAACCCTTTGGTCCATACCGATTGTGATGTTTACAACAAGCTCATGACTGACACATTTGTTTCCAAATTTGAGCTTGACAATGGGGTCGACAGTGAGATATTCCAGGTCTTCGGAGCTATGCTTAGATGGGAAAAGGAGGTGTCGCACTCGGAAGAGGGAGAAAGCTCCGCGCTTTCTCCGGATAAGTTCTGCCGAAAGTACTCTGTGGCATTCAATAGAATGAGCCCGTTAATGCAGACGAAGAAGAACCTGCAGGAAAGGATATCGCTCATCTTGAAGGTGGACAGGGGAAAGGTGAGATAGGACAAGGGTGGGGGGCTGGAGCGAAAATGTAACGATAGCAACATACCGACAAGGCTATTCAAGGAGAACTTTTTCCTGCGCTCTTCGCTCGCGCCCTTTAGCTCTTAAACTAACCCTCCCACTCGTCGCAGTTGGAGATCAAGGAATGGGACACCTTTGAGGGGAGGTGAGATTGAATGAGGAGCGAAGCGACGAGCTAGCAAGAAATCACTAGCAGTAAAAACTGCCTGCGCTCGTACTTCAGTACCAGAAACGCCTTCTCCATAACCACAGCAATAATTATCACCCATAATCCCAACCCTTTTTGCAATTCGCTTCGCTCATCGCAGGGCCGAGACCGGAAAGCTCAAGCTACTCAAGGTCATTCTGGTTTGGGTATTTGTCGAGAACGTAATGAAGAGCCAGGCTCCGAAGAAAAAGTCCCTGGATCAGCTTCGTAAAATGGTCAAAATGGAGGAGGGAGGGGAGTTCTCTATGGCCTTGACAGTCAGAGAAGCAACCGAACCACTCACTACCGTGCTTCTCGCTCCAATTCTGAACCGCCCCGAAATCAAGTACGACCTCACATCTACTTTCCAACGGCAGTTTACAGGCTACTCGACCGTCGAGGGGGGCAACGGGGGAGAAATCCATATGAAGGAGGTGGAGGCCGAATTGCTTGGCAGAGCCGAGGCCGTCAAGGACCACTTGCACGAGAAAGGCGTGGAGATCGTTATTGTTTCAATCAAAGTATACATAGGGGACGAATTGGACGGTAGTTTGGGCGATTCTGACGAGGAAAGCTACGACGAGTACGGCGACGAGTACCTGGACGACTACGGGGAGAGCTCGAGACACTGCTATGAGTATGTCGCCGTGTACGCCAAGGACGGAGAAGAGCTTCTTTACAAGAGCATGAATTCGGATGGGTTGGAAAGCGCTAAGAGTATTGCCTCTCAGAAGGCGAGCAAGAGGGCCATCGTCAAGATTTCAAACTCGCAGACAATTTTGAACGTGATCACAGATGATGTCAACGTCACCGTCAAGAAAAACGATCTCTTCAGAGTCTTATCTGGCGACAACAACAATTACTTTCAAGTCAGAAATCTAGGGGAGCAAGTGTTAGAGAGTAATCAAGAGCTAAGGTGAGATGGGCGAAGACAGCCGAAGCGAGCCGCATCCACAAACTAGACAGAGGTCAATACTTACCATTTAGCTCGTCGCTTCGCTATTCGTAGGTTCAAGGGAGATACATTGCGCGCCGCAACGTTGGGACCGCTGATGATGCACCAGCTTCAAGCCGGAAGGAGGAAAGACGCTAGCATAATATTGAAGGCGGAGAAGGGAGGGAACGATATTAAGTTCAAGATTGCGTTCCCCAGCTCTTCTCTCTCCTTTCTCGACTCGACGGACCGCTCTTTCCTCACCGACAACAGCAAAGTTGTTGCAAAGTTAGGCCTTTGGGAGACTCCTGTTTATGCAGTGGCAGTCTCGAGGTTGGACATTGCGACAGGCGGAAATAAGGCCGAGGGGATCAGCATTCTACCACCGGGGGAGTGGTTCGTTCAAAAATGTTTCCTCACGTTTGGACTTGACCATCTCCTAAGTTCTATGTGGAACGAGGAGGGAGGCAGCGATGACATTGTCCAAATGTGCGAGGTCTTCGATTTGGATTGTGAGGGACTGGGTGAGAACCTCGTCTGCAAGCCAGAGGTAATAAAGCAACTTTGTGAGATTTTCGGCGTCGACGAATGGGACTTGAGCGACAACGCCTGCGTTGATCAGGAAGAGGACGTCGACGAAGATCTCGAAGAGGTGAGACTGGACTAATGGAGGCAATTAGGGAGAAAGTGAGGGGGGCAGCGAGGGAGGCAGTGAGGGAGGCAGTGAGGGAGGCAGCGAGTGTCGCGATCTGGATAATATGCGACGAGCGAAACGAATCGCAAAAGTTGCTCTATATCGTATGCTAATACTTCAATACCCGTCGTTGCGCTCCTTGCAGGTTCTCGAAGTTCCAACGCCCGGAGAGGGATGGTGATGAGGTGGTAGTAGGGTGAGATTTGATGTTGATAAAGCATTCTCGTAACATTTCGTGTCCCAAAAAATGTGTATATGTTTTTTAGTTACTCGTATATTTTTCGCGGTCTCCCGATTTCCTTCCCTCGGGATGATATTTGGAGGTAAATAGTCTGTGGCATTAATCATCCCAAAATAAGAAATCCTCAATCCTATTTTCATCCTCCCCCCCCTCCCATCTTCCCCCCGCTCCCTCCTCCTCCCCCCCTCCCCCCCTCCGCTCTCCCCATGAACCCTTCGGATAAGTCCAAGAGGGATGAAATTTGGGAAGCCAAGCGGGCAGCCTATGAAGCACGCAAGAAAAACAATGGCAAAATTCCTTCCTCCGAGCCACCTTCTTCTTCTTTCAACCCGGATCCCGTCTCTCAGGCGACCCAACACCTTCCTCCGTCTCCCATGAGGGAGCAATCCCAACCAAATTGGTCAGTTCCAGTGGAGCCGATTCAGCATGATTACCAGCAAATGCCAGGTAACGCATTTTCGAAGATGCAGCATCAGTTTCAGCCGCAACAGGAGCAGACACAGCAGTACCGCGAGCAAACTCAGCAGTACTCGGCGCAAAATCAGCAGTACCCAGTGCAAGATCAGCAGTTTAGCAACCCAATCATCCCCCTTCACCAGTCTCCTCCTCGAGCCAAATTCACCGAGCGCCTCATGGGCCACATTGACGACTCCCGCGACCACGTCAAGCAGAGCGAGTACAGGGCCGCGCTGGAAAGGGACATTGAGATGAAGCGCAAGAGGGTGGCGAGGGAGAAAGCAGACAGGAATTCACAATTGGAGTGGTGGGAGAAGCAAGCCGACGGAGACAAGAAGGAGCTGTCACAATCGCGGCAACAACAGCAGCAGCAGCAGCAGCAGCAGCAGCAGCAACAGCATCTGACGACGCAGCAAATGCAACACGGCCAGCAGATACAGCCCCGTCCAGCCCACTACGAGGCACCAAACTACTATCGTCCTCAGACTGTCGGGGAGGGCCGAAGGATGCAACTCGGGGGAGACAGCATGGCTATGGTGCTGAACAACTCTCCAGAGCGAGCCTTGCACGGATACCACCAGCAGCAGATGCGGCAATCACCGGAGCAGCAGATCCGGCAATTACCACAGCAGCAGATGCGGCAATTGCCGCAGCAACAGCCACAACACCAGCACCAGGTGAGATTGAATGACAAAGGAGCAAAACATTGCCAGGAACAAAAGCTTATTCCAGAATCACTTCGCTTCGCTTCCCTTCGCTCGTCCCACTTTTTCGCAGCAGCAATACCAGCAAAGATCACCGTTTCCGGCCGAGCAGCATCCGCCTCCCACTCACCTCCTCGCCCAACTACAACAGCTGGAAGAGGAGAACCATATGCTCAGTACAAGACTCCACGAGTACGAGCATCGCTACGGGTACATCTAAAGAAGCTTATGTCAAATTATAAAGGAAAACCTGACTATTATAAACCGTCAAATAGCACAATAAAAAATTCTCAGAACCCTAAACTCCACCGGTTGTCTTCCAATCCCTCCTTCACCATTATTTGTTAAAAAGTCACTAAATTTATTGTTTCTACGTCATACTAATCCAATAATATCTCCTGTCAGCGTAATTTCTTCCCGGTAACCCCCCCCCAACCACTGTAATTGGGGTTCCATTGCCTCGACTTACGCCCCTTATTGACCCCAATTAAATATGCCATTTTATGCATTCAGCGTCGAAGGACTTATGTGTCAAAACTCTTGTGGTACAACAGTCACCAACTGCACATCTATCCCATCGATATGCTCATATAAGTACAACATACTCATCGTTTCCAAGGGATCCGCTCCACCTCCCTCTCTGGAAGGTATTTCTAGACCGTTACCGCCCAATGAATTACTAGAACCAGACGATAATGTATCAAACACTATCATCGACGATATAGAGAGTGTGGGATTCGGTTGTGAACCCTTAACCTACTTGCAATACAAGGCAATTGTAACATCACCCCCCACCAACTCCCCCCCTCCAATGTCAGCGCCACCTCCGAACACGTCGAATGTGCTCCTCCTACCCAACTCCTTCTACGTGAGTGGGATGAGCTGCTCCTCTTGCGTTTCCAAAATCACCACTGCCATCAATACTTCGCCCCTACCCTCTGGAGCTAGGGCGGAGATCACTGTTTCATTGGTGACTGCTCAGGCGTCAGTTAAGCTCTCTAACGGTACCACTCCCTCCCAGGAAGTATTGAAGGAGGTCAAGTCGGTCGTCACGGGTCTCGGATTTGGAGTCACGGAGGGCGAAGAAGGCGGGGGGGTTGACGAGTTTGTTGCCTGGAGGAACAAGTTCATATTTTCTACAATTTTCACCCTCCCTCTTGTCATCATCCACTACACTATGATGTACAAGCACCACAAGGAGATGTCAAAGTCCAACGTTGATATGGACGATGTCGAGGTTGCACCACCCTCGAATTGGGCTTACGTCCTCATGTTTCTCCTGGCCTCTCCGGTCCAGGGCGTCGTCGGATACCCGTTTTTGAAAAAGGCCTACCTGCACCTTAAGCTCACTAAAAGCGCGGGGATGGATGCCCTCGTCAGCCTCGGGACTTGGAGCAGTTACCTCTACTCTGTGATCTGCTTAATCTTTAACATTATCCAGGGGCAGGGGGGGCTTTGGGGCGAGGTTCGAATGCAACCCACGTTCGAGACCGGCGTGATGTTGCTAACTTTCGTGACGGGGGGGAAAATGATGGAGGCTTATGCGAAGGGTAGGACCGGCGATGCCCTCAAGGGACTGATGGAGCTTAGGGTGGAGGAGGTGAGATTGGATGAGGAGTGAAGGAAGGCTGGATCGAAGCGACATTTGCACGCATCACGGTGATACACAATCCTAATAATGATTTGCTCGCCGCTTCGCTCCACTCCTTGCTCGCTTCCCTCCTCGCTTCTTCTCTCACCGCAGGTTCAGGTTTGCAACCCTGACGGCACCATGACTCCAACGCCCCGTTCCTCCGTTCCCTTGAAATCAATAATTTACGTCGAACCCGGCTCCAACGTTCCCTTTGATGGGAGCATTCACGAGATCTCTGGACGCGAGTGTTTCGTTGACGAGAGTCTCCTCACGGGGGAGAGCAGAATGGTCAGGAAAGAAATCAGACAGGAGGTCTACGGCGGGACTACGAACGGTGCTGGGGGATTTAGAATGGTCGTGGTTGGGGAGGGAAGGGTCGAGAAGATTGTGAGATGTGTTCAGGAGGCTCAGCTGAACAAGGCTCCGATAGAGCTATTTGCGGACAGGGTCGGAGCCGTGTTTGCCCCTTGCGTAGTATGCCTCTCGGTGATCACTCTCCTAGTATGGCTGTCTCTTGGGAACTCCTTCTTCATGTCCTTCCTTCGGGCTATCAGCGTGGTGGTCGTGGCTTGCCCTTGCGCTCTCGGTCTCGCAACTCCGACTGCCGTAATGGTCGGATGCGGGGTCGGGGCGAACGAGGGCGTCCTAATCAAGGGGGGGGCTGTACTTGAGGAGGCCTGCAAGGTCGACTGCATTGTTTTCGACAAGACTGGAACCCTGACGTTCGGGAAGATGGGTGTATCATCTATTGAACCGGAACCCTCTCTGCTAGCAGGCCCGCACACAACCCGAGAATTCGTAAGCAAGTTTAACTTGACGAACATAAATGTAAAGAAGCCAGAGGACCTCATCCTCTACTACGCTGCCAAGGCCGAGACACAGAGCGAGCACCCGTTGGCAAAGTCTATCGTGAAAGAAGGAGTCACCAGGTTCGGTAGCTCCCTGAATCTAGGAGAGGTTAGCGACTTTGAGGTCGTAGTGGGTTGCGGCGTCGAGTGCACAATAGAGGGGAGGAAGATCAAGGTGGGGAAGAGCAGCTGGGTCATTAAGGGCACTCACAAGGGGGGGGTCCATGTGAGCGTCGACGGCCTCTTCCTCGGGGTGATTCAAATCTTCGACAAAGTTAGGGAGGAGTCGGCTGTCGTCGTGGAGGCTTTAAAAAACTCTGGCGTTGAGGTTTTCTGCTGCACTGGGGACGAGGCTGCGGTCGCCAGCGAGGTGGCAAGGGAGGTTGGGATTGATTTAGACAAGGTCTGCGCTGGCGTCATGCCCGAGGAGAAGGGGGAGCTGGTAGAGAAGTTAAAGAGCGAGGGGAAAACCGTAATGTTTGTAGGCGACGGCATCAATGACTCAATAGCCCTGGTAAAGGCACATGTTGGAGCCGCCATGGGACAGGGAACCCAAATCGCCATGGAGAGCTCCGATGTTGTCCTCATGAGGCCTACCCTCATCTCCGTCCTGCTCGTCCTGGACCTCTCGAAGGTAGTCTTCGCCCGCATCCGCCTTAACTACGTGTGGGCAGCCGGGTACAACGTGCTCATGCTCCCCGTCGCATCGGGGATCCTCTACCCTTTCACGCACTGGGTGGTCCCCCCAGCGTTCGCTGGGCTCGCCATGGCCTTCAGTAGCGTCACTGTAGTGTGCAGCAGCTTGCTCTTGAATAGGTACAGTTTCCTTTTTGACGGAAAAGATGTCGTAACCATGGAGGGCATGAAGAAGAAGAAAAGAAGGAAGGACAGGTGCGGAAGCAGCAGTATGGAGGAGAGATCATTGCTAGGAAGTGAGGGAGAAGGAGACAAACGGCTTGAAATGTCCGACATCGAAATGGGTACTAGAGGAAGAAGAAAACCATCAACCTAAAAGGATAATGATTCCCATTTAAAATGACTCTAAAATTACGCTGTTATGGTTATGTTTATGGTTAGGGTTATTTAAATAACAGAATTTAGATTAGGGTTATTCAACTAACATAATTTAGATTAAAAGGCTGGAACCGGCATGTGTTGAGATTTTGTCGGGAAAACCATCCTGGGGGGGTGGAAGTGAAGGGAAAGAAGGAAGGATACATCGGAG
>Ga0115006_10004083_pt1 | contig 10115 bp, 9 predicted proteins | sample ArcOceMetagenome_3_FD_88943 | JGI IMG/M metagenome (GOLD analysis project Ga0115006, IMG submission 88943) | Marine eukaryotic phytoplankton communities from Arctic Ocean - Arctic Ocean- Svalbard ARC20M Metagenome | ecosystem: Environmental > Aquatic > Marine > Oceanic | place: Arctic Ocean...
CTTCCCAACGAAATAGGAAAGCTCCGGGGACGAAACCAAACTTCAACGGCTGTATGCTACTAGTTGTTTTTAAATTGTTTTCGGTTTAAATTGTTTTTCAGATTCGATACGCATGCGTATCGAAATTTGTAGGGTGGTCTTAGGGGGGTCAAAAGTTTCGATACGCATGCGTGTCGAGTTTTTGCTGCTAGATTTCAGCTCATGTGTTAAACGTATCAATTTCCATACAACATATTCCATGTGTGTAGGTTTGCATGTTGAAAATGTATGTTGTTGCGAGCTTGCATGTTTGGGAAGTTAGCATTGTTAGCTGTTGTATTTATGTATATAGCACATGCTGCGCGCGACGTTCTGATGCCAACTCAAAGAAGTCCTCACGGATTCGGTCAAGGAAATGGTTCAAAAAGTCGGCTCAGACAATCTATCATCAAGCCTTCGGCCCATTCGGCCCATTCAACACAATTGCGGCAATTCTCGCTGTGCTCCATTACCATGGAGACTGTCAGCTGGCTCCGTGACCATCGAGGCTGTCAATTGCACCATTACGTACTATAGCTACTGGAGGACGTCGCTTTACCTTCCCTTGGCTCCTTTGTCTCCATGTATCTTCCTGCATGTTTCATTCCTTTTTTCTCTCTGCGCTTTGTTTCTCTTTCCAACAATTTGGCATTGGAACGGACGGGTGCTGCGTTGCCCAAGAAACCTAGCAGAGGCATGTGTGCACCAGCTCGGAAGAATTCATCGTTAGGGTCAAACATGGTCTTACGTACAAGCTTTTGCTTCCACTTGGGAAGAAGAGTTTGCGACTCGTTGAGCTGTGGGTCTATATCGGTTGACACGATGAACATTGCCTGAAGAGCGTTCTCGAATTGTCGCCTATCTTTTGGCAAGTAGGAAGTCAAGTCGTACCCTTGGCCCTTTTCGAAGACGTCGAGTTCGCGGATGGAGCCACTACCTTGGCTGCGGTCTTGTTCTCCATCGGCTGGAGCCACGCTTGAGCCACCTGAGCAGCTACCGCGACAGCCAAAAGAAGCCAATGAAAATGGCAAGCGGATCTGCTGGCATCCTCCGATCAAGAAAATGGCAGATGAATCACTGAAAGTCGCTGGATTACCAACCGCTTTCCATGGATAGATCGCACCAAGATCAATAATCAGCCCCATCTGTCGGAGAATGGATATCACTTGGAATACGCTCATGTTCCAATCGCCTGACAGAATTCTGACCCCCCATCGCACTAACATCAGATAGAGCTCACGAAAGAACAACTGGTGCGCATCAGCAAAGCCCTGATGTTTTTTCGCTGTCATGTGGTGCATATGGATGTTGGCATGAACTAGCTTATTCATATTCGCCAATGGTCGACGCCAACGGATTTCGCTGATCAAAACTCTGGAACGCGCGACCTTGCGGGCGCCGCGCACGCTCAAAGTCCCGTCCATGTGACACCACCATTCCAGAAGCTTTATCTCGGAAGCCAATGAAGCGCGCACAGCGGTCAAACAAGTTGCGCCATGCTCATTTCCCATGATGACCATGAATCGGGCTTCGGGTCGCTGCGAGATGTGCGTGCAGCCTTGCGCTTGTCCTGCCACCGCGTGAGCTTCAACAGTTGTGAGGTCTTCTGATTGTCCCGCTACCGCGGAAGCTTCAGCTCGCTCCGCTATTATAAGAGTTGGATCTGAAAACGCAGTAGCCTCCAAGATTTGCGCTACACCTTCTTCGGCCTCCTGCAATCCAAGGATTGTCGCAGGCGACTTTTTGAGATTTGAGCGGGTGTAATCGCGTTTCCATTTATCGCTCCTTTCCAACCCGAAGTTCGCACATAGTATGCCAATTTCTCCAATGTCTGTCCTTCTCTGGGAAGGGTTAGCGATGATGCGTCCGCCATAACCAAACAATGGCTCCTCGGCACTATCATCGCCTAGCACGCTCGTAGGTCGGCTGGGACCTACCGGAGCTCCATTACCATGGAGGCTGCCTGCGATGTCGGCGACGGGCTGGTCAGGATCGAGAGTCTGTAAACAGTCGGGCTGCACCTCCATCGCTGCTCGGCGCTCAAACTACGTTACAAGGACAGAGCAAATCTATGATGCTACACAAACACGGTTATGTACGCAATGCACATGCCAGGGCGTCGTTTGTGATGAGGCTGGCTCCTCATGTCGAACTTCAGCCCCAATCAATTGATGGCTCCTAATGGCTCCTGTAATCAATTTATTGGAGCCCCAAAATTGTAATTAGGCTCCCACATTGCTGCTCATCATAACTAATTTGTCTGCGACCAACTGTAATTGAGTATTGCATTCATTAATTGATTCACAATCAGGCCTCCTGATTGGAGGCCTCCAATTGTCAGCTCCCTAAGACACGTGAGTGCGGTTTCAAATAAATGGGAAAGTGCTCAAACGGAGTCCTTACGCCCGATGTGCAAGGGCTGTTGTGCAACGTGCGTAATACAATAATTAATCAATTCATGTGTTTAAGTGTTGGGGTTCGCGTTGACCTAGTTCGTGTCCCCTGTTCGCCTACGCGCTTGCTTCTCTCCTTCCTATGATTAGGGCGATGGGCTACTATCTCCTGACTTCTCATTTGTCAGAGCCGCACTCAAAAAGGAGCATGCTTGGCAACAAGACGTAAGTACTTATTTAAGTTACGCACATGCACAATCCGTAACCATACACGTTGTTGCATGGAAAACGTGTCAAGCCTTTGCGCTCGCCCGCTAAGTCAACAGCGCATGACCACAGGCGATATTGAATATCCATTACATCGGAGACTTAGGAGTAGGTCCATGACCATGGATGCGCACGAGCTCCTCAAAATTACAAAAGTAGGGTCGGCACCGCGCTTAGAACTCGGACCGTCTCGTTGTACATGAAGTCTGCGACCGCGGACGCGGTACCTGTCTCCAACTCATCCACGAGATGCTGCACCATTCCCGCAAATACGGAGCCCCACTGTTTGTCGTGTTCTTTGGCCATCGCTGCGTCCCATTCTCGCTTGAACCATTGCCAATCGTTCTTCTGCTGGGCGGACAGGGAATCACCTTGAGCCATGAGACGATCAAGCACTTCGAAGCGGAGATCTCGACATTTAGCGGGGCCGCCATGGCTGAGCTCATCTCCCAGCATTTTCGGTGAGAAACGCTTGAGTGCACTTGTGCAATCTAGCAACGATTTGGCTTGTTTCAGCTTTGCTCTAGTCGCTGCAACCTGTCGCTTGACCTCTTGCGCTTCAGCTTTGGCCTTCTTCGCATCGTCCTGACCCGCTCGTTCTTTATTATATTCAATTCGCTTACGCGCGTATTCCTGGAACTCATCCCTCAATTGCTCATTCAACGCTTGTGCTATCGCTGGGTCTTGCTGGTAACGCCCCCTAGCCTTGCGTTTCTCCGCATGAATTGTTCTCGCCAGCGCCAAAGCGGAACTCCGATCCCCAAGTGACTCCATCATTTGTCGGGCGCGTTCGTACGTAGCGAGTTTGTCTTGAATCTCGCCCGCGGTCTTTGCTTGGTCGTAGGTAAGGTCAACGGCTGTCCCTTTACCAAGGAAGCTATTAGCTGCCTCGTCGGCAACTTCACGGTCCTGGTTGAATGCATCCTCGTCGACCTCGTCAGACTTATCATCGATGTCCTCGTCCTCCTGCGCAACCCCGTCGCTATCGTCAGCATCGTCTGCATCATCCAACGGCGGATGCTCGTCATCTTGGAACTCTTTAATAACATCCATGTGCCCAGTCTTCGGGTAAGGAAGTATGAGCGCCTTGATATGGGTTGGCGTCCATCTTAAACGTTTTGCCGCATACTCTACCTCAACGTCATGGATTACTTGCTTTCGTCTGCGATCCATGTCCAGACGGTCCCAATACTTTCTCGCCTCCCTCACGATGAGATTGTCTTCACTGCCATCCAGAGCGTTCAAGGTGCCCGTGCGCCAATATCCTCGGGCTGCTTCGACATGCCTCCGCGGATCATGCCAGATTCTGGCAAAAATATCGATACATTGTTCGGCGGTGTATGTGGGACACCGTTTCCCAGTGGAGCGAACCAAATGCATCATGAGCTCAGCCTCCTCATGAATGTAATCTGCCTTTGTTCCTTGATGCAAGTCGGTGTCATTGGTTTGCGTTACTCCAGTTCCGCCCCCAGGCTGGTTGATCAAGACTTGATTCTGATGCCAACAACAATTAAATACGTTTGGTGTTGTTTGCGGACCAAACATATCCAGCCCCATAATGCGCCATTTGGCGTCGCGGCCGCGCTGGAAGTGGCGACGCAAGAAGCCGACCACGTGTTCCTCTCGATAAGTCGCCTTAGGAGAAGTCGACACAGACAACCAATTAAATCCGTAACCACGGATGTACTTGTTGAGCTTCGCCTCCAACACGTGTCCATCTGCCTTAAACATGCACTCGAGTGGAGGGCAATTATGCTCTTCCTCGGGCTCGGTCTGCCCGTAATCGCTTTGTGTGGTGGTGTTTGCGCTCCACCTGCTACGAGTCGCTGCATGCCCTTCTATCAAGGGAACGGTGGAGGCTCCTCGCAAGCTCAAGGTGCATACGTCCTTAGAACCAGCTTCGTTTTTGTGAAAAGGACTCTGGTCCACATTGTCCATTGCCAAGTCGTACCCGAGGCATAGCTGGGCTGCCCTGCGAACACGCATGCAGTTCTCCCAAAAGATGCGCAAGCGTTGCTTCAACACAGAATCAGGGACTTTGTATGTTCGATTCGGCTTTCGGAAACACACGTTGTACTCGTCCGCCCAATCCGTCACCCAGTGTGAATCGATCCTCGGAAAGTCGCATCGGATTCCTTTCTTTAAGCAAGCCTTCATATGATCGCGAGCCAATTGCTTCGCCTTACAATTGAGGATGCTTCGAGTTACGCGCGTCATGACCTGCCCGTGCAAGCTGAAGCGAATCGTGCTCCACCATTCGAACAGGGCATCTCGGATTTCGGGAGCTTTCCTGCATCGTCCTTGGAAACCTGTCCAACGATAGCGACTCCGAAACTTCTTTCGAAACGACCCGCAACCGCGGGTGCATTTACGGCCCGTGTCGGCCTTTCCTCCAGTTTGTTCAGCGGCTGCCAACGATTTCACAGCTCGATGATAAAACATCCTTAAATGATTGAGAACCGAGACTCGAGAGTACGTCCGACAGCGACTCTCGAACAAGTCTCGCGTCTTTGCCGATTGATTCAAATACTCTTCCACAAGTCTTGCAGGCCACCTCCCATTTGGATTGATGCTTTTCTTTTTCAGAAATGAGAGCATTCTCTTGCCTTCGTCTATTCGATACTCTAATCGGCTGGCTGCATATGGTCGTTTTGCATATCTACCAGGGGCGCAGACAGGTTCAGGCGGATGCGCTTCAACCAATTGCGGCGGCCGCGCTTGATAGGCAACGACTTGCAATTGCACGGCCCAATCAGGCAGTTCCTTCATCAAGGACCTAGTTGCGCGCAAGTCGCTGTCTCGATCAGTGAGTCCGCATGCCCACCGCACAGCGTCAAGTTCCACTTGGGAATGATCTCGTTTAGCGACCTCTGCGGTCGCCTCTGCGATCGCGCCAGCTGCTTCGGTGCCCACATCTCCTTTGTCATCGCAGGGGGGATCAAGGTCGACAATGTCGTTGGGGCCCATCCCCATAGGCGCTGCGGCGAGCGCACTAGCGTCGATGAACTCAGCTGTGATCTCACCTAAGTCTCGGAGTGTTGAAATTAAATGGGCATTTGATGCGTTCGCTAGCAAGTACTCTGACAAGCGCTCTCGCATGCTTTGGAATTGGCCTGGCGTTTGTGGCAAACCTCGCGATTGCACACAAACATCTAAGCTACAATTGCCTTCTGCCACAGTCGGAAGCGGGCATTGTCCTTTGGGCAAATAGAATGTTTCAAGACTTGACGTGCAAACATCTGAAGTCGTGAGGGAGGTTCGCATACTTATCGTAGCCACATAGTGGTTCAACTTGTCAAGAGGAACTTCTGGAGTAGCAGGTCGCACTGTGGTCACGCCAGTCTCAGGGTGAACAGAAAAAGAGCAGAAGATGGCGTTGATATGCGACTTGGCCTGGCAGCGTTCGGCAGCCCATGGCAAATATTTCTCCACGACGTCGAGACACTGGTCGCCAGACCAGATATTTATACGCACCCCATAGTGCAAGCAGAACAGCACAAAGACATAATGGCCACAGTCAGCGTTGTGCGTTCGTAATTCTTCGGCCAATGTCAGTACTTGCAGCAAAACTGGACACATGCTTGGTTGCGAAGGCATCGGTGGAGCTTTCGACGCTGGAGCGGCGTTCGTAGCCAAAGGCGCGGATGCTGGCGCCATCGCTTCAGCAGAGAACTCCGCGCTTCCTTTCAAGGCAGCGACTTTAGGCTCCGCAACCGCGGGCGCTTCGGGAGACAACGGAGCGACTTCAGGCTTCGCCATCTCGGCTGGCTCTCCGATTTCATGACCCGGCGCAGCATCCAGTTCATTCATGTCATCCATTAGTTTGAGAATCTCGGATATAGGTGACAATGGTGGAGGCATCGAATGCGGCTCATCCTCTCCAACCTCATGATGGACGCACATTGATACAACAGCCCCAGGAGATACATCGTCATCCTGGTGAGGTGTGGCGTTTGCAATATCACAACCACTTTCACCGCATGCGTTGAGTTCTTCTTTTGGCGAAACCTGTGGGCCGCCTATCTGCCAGCCAGCTGGCTGTGGGAATTCCATGGCTTTGTTGTGCCCATTTGGCGAACCCGCCTGTGCATCCAGGCATTCGGCAGCCGAGGGTGTCGTTGGCGCCACACCGACTGACACTTTCCCATTTGTTAGCGGAGGCTTCACAACCGTGGGCGGCTGTTCAATCGTTGAAGGCACAATAAGCTCTGCCGAAACCGCTGGGCTTTCAGCAGGAGCGCCCACCACCGAGGGCGCGTGATCCACTGAGGATATCGGGTGCTCGGCAAGTGATGGCGCTGTCTCCATCGCTGATCCATCATATCCCGCTACCACGAGCGCAGGCTGCAGAGACGACAGATCGTCTGGCGAATGGACTTGCAGAAATGTACCATGAGTTGGTGGAGGCAAAAGCCCATACTTCGAGGCGTCGTACAAAGAAGAGCATGGGCAGTGTGCACAAAGATGAATCCTGGCGCCCCTCACAGAGTTCTACAATAATTAATCATGTCACAGACAAACTGTGCGCGGAGGGAACCATGGTTTTCCAACACACTAGGACCACACATTACAAGTTTCCCAACAACCTTCATCGAATTACATATTTGATTATTAATCATCGTAGAACTGCATGAGCGGCGCTCCTGATTATAGCTTCGTCGTTGGCTGTGCCTTTCCAGGACCGTACCACGGTCACCCATCCTGTAACGCCACGGGGATTCGCAGTAACTCTGTTCCACGCACGATGCCACCTGGCCACAACTATGTCAGCATCCGTTCGCACGCAGAACTCATCGTTGAGCGCCGCGATGGCTTTTGGAGTTAAGTCCATGATTGCCTACACATATACAACGAGCAAGCTTGGACAGATTGAGCCATGCGCGACTGCGTGTGCATCTGAATAATTACTCACCTGTCTTACAGAACCAGATGCATTTGCATTGCTAAACTCACCAACAATCAAGTACATGTTCACTAGGGTTCGCTTTGAGGGTTCATACAAAAGCATTTAGGGACGTCCCACACACTCGCGAAAGCTCCACCCGAGGGATATGACGCTTCACGTACAAACGCAAATGCAAGTTGTTCTTTCTGTCTTAAGAATCTCATCGCAGAGACGCGCGTATGTTGTCTCCCCTACATACGAGGTACGTAGGCAATGCATGCTATGTATATACCTCACTCACAAGGCCCATAACCAGAGGCGCTACAGCATTACCATTGATCGCCTAGCATATGTAAACCCTCGTCACATAAGCAGCCCATCACAATGTGCCTTATTGCATCATCAGTGGTCGAACCATATGTGTCATACGTACATAGCCTATTTCCATGGGCGCCATTTATAATTACACCAGCATCGGTGTCATTCGCAATCATAGGAGTCACCCATAACCATGGGCGGTCTATCATACATAATGGATGTATGATTCTTTCTCCGACAAGCACCATTATCACATAGCCAAGCGCAGGGCCGCCTCGCGCGCGAGTTCCTTTTTGGCTTCGTAGGATAGCGTGCTGAAATAAGCCTGCGCCGAGCTGCTTCCAAGCGCTCCATGGTCTGATGGAATGTCGTGAGGCTGAAGGTCATTGAGGGCAAAAAACAGTGGCGCTTGACCAGGCCTCGAGATCGCCCATGCTTCGCGGCTGAAGTCCCAGCCAACGTATGGCACCTGGCTGTGTATGAGGCTTTGGCGCTCGACATGGTCGCTTGCAAGTTCACTGTCGTTCTCGTTGAGAGGTGGCACGCCGCACGTGTCAAGTTCCGCTCGCATGTAACTCGTTGCCCATTCAATGTCGTCCTGCAAAAGCCAGACGCATCGCTTACCACGGTACCACAACTTGACCGTTCGCGTTTTCCCATCGCAATGGACGTGGGCAGTGGGACAAATTGCAGGCATGGCGACTTCGAGGATGGCGTTCAGCGGGATGTGGCTGGATTGGGCAGAAGCGTTCGAGGCGTTGGCAGCGGGAGGATCATTGACATCATCGTCGTAGGCAAGCTCAGACATGAGGCCATCTTCATCAAGCGGTGGACCATTACCATGGCCGCCATATGCCATCATTTTTTTCACGAGCGTGTCCAGTAAAGCGCATGAGTTCAAAGCTGTGTGTTGAACAACTCCAGTGACAATACGTTGCAGCCACCTCTGACTTTTGGTCATTTTCACGAAGGTGCCATGGGTGATTGGGTGCTGCGCAGCGTCAACAGGCTCCTGCCTTTTACCTAACAGGCCACCCGTACAAGTGAGCTGCATGCGAACTTGGGGCGCCTTCCACTTAGTTTGCCGCACGCCGAATTGGTTTACCATCGCGAAACTGGTGTGGTGCTATGTAAACAACGCGAGACTGTTATGGCGCCAGAGAACGCGAGAAACCTGCTGACAACAACAGAAACCTATGGGTCGAATTGTTGGGTTCCAACAATTTCGACACGTGGGAGGGTCGAACTTGTGGCAGCCCAAAAGTTCGACACGTGGGAGGGTCGAAGTTTTGGGTTCCAACAATTTCGACACGTGAGAGGGTCGAATTGTTGGGTTCCAACAATGTCGACACGTGGGAGAGTCGAACTTGTGGCAGCCCAAAAGTTCGACACGTGGGAGGGTCGATTTTGGGCGCTCCAACAATTTCGACACGTGGGAGGGTCGAATTGTTGGGTTCCAACAATTTCGACACGTGGGAGTGTCGAACTTGTGGCAGCCCAAAAGTTCGACACGTGGGAGGGTCGAATTTGTGGCAGCCCAAAAGTTCGACACGTGGGAGGGTCGAATTTTTGGGTTCCAACAATTTCGACACGTGGGAGGGTCGAATTGTTGGGTTCCAACAATTTCGACACGTGGGAGGGTCGAACTTGTGGCAACCCAAAAGTGTGGACACATATATGGGTCGATGTGTTTGGAACCCCAAAGTTGGACCCATGTCTGGTTCGAATTTATTGAATCCGCAAGTATCCCAGAATGCCCCCAAATTCAAATGGTTTGGAATGTAAATAATTAAGCATACCACCCCGCAACTGTTTTCAGTATTATTATCCGACGGCTCCCCGTAGGGTTGATTAACCATGAAAACCCATTCGGATACCGCACGTCAAGTATGTACATGATTACACTCCTGAAACACATGCTCGTGTTCTCTCATTGAAAGTTTGTTTATGGAACGAGTTATGTATACAATGCAACTATGTAACGGCCCTCACTACATATGCTGCCACGGCACTTTGCGGGGGCACGTAACCACGTGCGCTGGTCGCCAACGATAGCCAACGTTGGCCCATAAGTAACCATCGACGATCCCATGCATGCCACGCATCAAGAAGAAGAAACATGGCCATCTGGGTAAGCCTGATTCACCATAGCCCGAAATGTGCCTTTGCCATCCGACTTGCCCTTGCCTGCTGTTGGCGGAGTCGCTCGCAGATCGTGCTCCATGCTGGAAATC
>Ga0115006_10004084_pt1 | contig 10113 bp, 7 predicted proteins | sample ArcOceMetagenome_3_FD_88943 | JGI IMG/M metagenome (GOLD analysis project Ga0115006, IMG submission 88943) | Marine eukaryotic phytoplankton communities from Arctic Ocean - Arctic Ocean- Svalbard ARC20M Metagenome | ecosystem: Environmental > Aquatic > Marine > Oceanic | place: Arctic Ocean...
AAAAAGGCCTTCTTCAAGGAGAAAACGTCGATTTTTCGGCGCGCTACGCGCGATCTGAGGGACGGGTCATTGACCGGTCAATGACCACGTGCTACGCACGTGAGAACCAGGTTCGCTCAGAAGAAAAACCTCTCACACTCACACGAGCAGTTCATGGAGCAGTTGTCGTCCGGCTCGTCGTCGTACTCGAAGTCGTCGTCGCCCATGTCGACGTCCGACATTTGAGCTCGTTGAGGCATTAATGCAATATTGAGGCTATTGAGGCGACGCGTTTGCCAGCTAGAAACCCCAGGACCCAGTTACTTTAGGGCGCCCCCCGCGAGTCGGCGCCCGCTCAGTAGCGGTGGTGAGGTTGGTTGAACTCGGAGAAGCTGGTGTAGTGTCGCTGAGGCTATTGAGGCTATTGAGGCGACGCGTTTGCCAGCTTCTACCCCAGGGCCCTGCTTTTTGTGTTGCATGCAATCCATGCAATACTTGGTTTACCGCTAGTGGGGAGCGCAGACGTTAGCTTTTCATGAATCCAACGTCTCGTCCTCCTCGACATGTCATGGCGTTCGCGATCGCGCGCGTCCTGTCGTTGATGTCGCTGAACCCGGTGTTCGCCGCGGCGACCGGTGCGGCCGAGTCGTGCACGCCGACCAAGACGGGCGACAGCACGACCGCGATTTGCGTCTCGTGGTGCACGCTGCCTTCGCACTGCACCTTCTGCAAATGTAAGGCTTGCAAGCCGCTGTGCACCGGCGCTGCCGGCGCCATCGCCGCATCGCCGCCCGCCACCGCGGCCGTCACCGCCGCCGCTGCCGTGACCGCTCTGATGCCCGTCGAGGGCGCGGCTTGCACTGCCAAGCGGCACGGCGACTCCTCGAAGATGGGCTGCGCCGTTTTCTGCAAGCCGACCGACTGCAGCACGTGGTGCAAGTGCGCCTCGTGCCAGTGGTGCGTCGCGCCGCCGCCGCCCAAGCCGCCGCTGCCGCCGCTGCCGCCGCCGCCACCCACCAAATGTGAGCGGTCGTACGAGGGTGACTCCGACTTCGAGACGTGCTCCTCGTGGTGCAAGGCCAAGGACGCGGCCAGCCACTGCGAAAAGTGCAAGTGCAAGGGCTGCGACTTCTGCGCCGTCACGTCGCCTCCGCCACCCTTGCCGTCGCCCGCGCCCGCCAAGGCCAAAGCCGTCGCGGGCCCGCCAAAGTTCGCCGACCCGAATGGATGCACGCCAAAGCGGTACGGAGACCTCTCAAAGAAGAGCTGCGCGGGATTCTGCAAGCCGGCTGACTGCGACAGCTGGTGCAAGTGCGCCGGGTGCGGACACTGCCTGCCGCCGCCGCCGCCGCCACCGCCACCGCCACCGCCACCGCCCGCCGCGTGCAGGGGCAGTTCGCACGGCGACACGTCCGTCGAGGGCTGCGCCTCGTGGTGCAGCGTGCACACGGGCACCGACAGCAAGCAGCGCGACACCAAGGAGCAGCACTGCGGCATGTGCAAGTGCGCCGCATGCCAGCTGTGCTCCGACTCGCCCGCCACCGAGGAGCTGCGCGCGTCGTCGCGCCGCGCCATCATCGCGCCGCCGAAGACGTCGCAGCCGCAGCCGCAGCCGCAGCCGCAGCCCGCAGCGACCAAGCCGCAGCTCGCCGCGCCGTCGTCGTCGTCGTCGGCTCCAGCGGAGGCCGAGCCGACGCACCCGAAGAAGGGCGGCGCAGACGTGCCTAGGAAGGAGCACGATGCAAGGGGCGCGCCGGGCGCGCCGGGCGCGCTGGGTGGTGGTGGCGGCAACGGCGGCGGCGGCAAGGGCAAGGGCGTCGGCACACCGGTGGTGTGGCAGCCGGGTCGGTGCGCCGACTGGTGCGACACGAGCTCGGCGGACGACTGCGAGCTCGGCGGGTGCATCGCGTGCACCTGGTGCGCCGCCCAGGCCCAGGCCCCGGCCGGCAGCAGCAAGGCGACCGGGGCGGCGGGCGGCGCTGCCAAGCCAGCGGGCTCTCCCGCCACAGTGGCGGCGGCGCCCACGGGCATGGGCACGGGCGCGCCGCCGAAGCAGGTGCTGAGCTACCCGATGCTGATGCCGTTCCCTCTGTGGCACGGCGGCGCGGGGCGCGCGACGGCGCTCGGCGCGCTGAGCGCCACTCTGGTCGGGCTGTGCGTGTTTGCGCTGCTCGCACTCGTCTCGCTGCGCCGCCACGAACGGCCGCTGTACGGCGCTCTGCTCGAGCATCTCCCGCCCAAGCTCGCGTCGCGCGTCGACCTCGTCGCCAGCCTCGGTCGGGGTGGCGGCGGCTATCGCGCGGCTGTGCGAGGCGACGACGGCGACGACGACGACGGCGCGCAGGCCGCCGAGGCCTCGTGGGAGCCGCCTCCGCTGGGCGGCGGCGGCGGCTACCCCGCCGTGCCCGACGTCTCCGCTGCGGAGGTGCGCTTCGCAGCTGCCACCACCGCCCTAGATAGAACCAGGCCCTAGGGTGCTACTGCTAGCTCACAGCGTTCGATCATTCAATCCATTCAGGTATAGCGTATAGAGGTCTCTCTTTCTCCTCTGAAACGTTTTTCTTCTCCACATTATAAGCTTTAAGGTTGCAATACGGGGTGCGGCACGAGCTGGCACGCCCGTCTGCCCACCTATTGAGGGATTGCATGCAAATACTTGTATGCAATCCTGGTTTGAACGCGTGATCCTCGTCCTAGCCGTGGCACTGACGGATGCCGGCAGGCCCGCACGAGGAGGACAAGCACACCCTCGCGAGCCAAGCAAAGCGGGCGGAGCGGCAGCTCGCTAACCTCACATCCTCTGCTCAGGAGCGGGACGAGAAGAGAGTGATCGAGCTGGAAGAGAGGCTCCGCCGCACCGTCGATGCGCTCCAGGCCGCCAAGGATCAGTTCGCCGAGGAGCGCACGTCTCTGCGTGAGCAGCTGGCGACCGCTCATGCCGAGAACCGAGCCAAGGAGGAGAAGAACGAGACGCTGCAACGGCAGCTCGAGGTGCTGCAGCGGGAGAAGGCGGAGCTGCAAGAGGGCGCGCAGCAGCAGAAGCGCGAGGAGCGTGAGAAGACGCAAGAAGAGCGTGAGCTCGGGCAGAAGCAGCTGGAGCAGCTCCAGCGGCTCGAAACGCTCGCGCGGCGCTCGCAGGCCGACAATGACGCGATGCAGGCGACATTCCAGTCGACGTCGCAGCGCGCCGAGCAGCTGGCGACGGAGCGCGAGGAATGCGTGCGCCGGAGCCTGCAGGCGGAGCAGGAGATGGTCAGGATGCAGTCCGAGAGTAGGCAGATCGTCGAGCTGTCGCGGCACACGATCCACCTCGCGCACCAGGAGAAGGGCGCGATGGCACAGCGCGTCGAGCTCGCCGAAGGTCGCTGCAGCAAGCTGCTGGCGATGGTGGAGGCGGGGACGGCGTCAGCGACTGCGTCGGCGCAGCAACTCGCCGTCGCGCGCTCCGAGCTACGCTCCCTCGAGGAGCGGTGCGCCGCGCTTCAGGGGCGCGCCGAGCGCTCGGAGAGTTGGTCGCAGCTGCTGCTGCAGGAGCGCGACGCGGCGCGAGACGAGATGACGCGGCTCAGCCACCTGAGCGCTGTGCAGGAGAGCGTCAATGGCTTCACTGCCGACGCGATGCGAGAGCGCTTCCGCGAGCTCAGCCAACACTTAGCAGGAGAGTGGCCAGACGAATGGCGCGATGCCCTTTGCTCGTAGATTCACGCACGGCCGCACGCTAGGTGAAATTATTTGTTACTATGAAAACGTAGCTGGACGTACGGCAAACGTAGGGGACCTGAGGGCGACGTCGGGCTACTACGGCCCCCAGGGACCTGCCAGGGTCATGACAAGGGCTTGCCAAGGCCGGCCAGGTTTCGCGGCCCAAGGCTGCCTTCTGTGGCGCGAGTGCTCACGCCAGAGCAGTCTTGAACTCCTCGTGACTGATCATTCCATCGCCGTCCTTATCGACCGCACGGATCATGTCATCCAAGATCTGTTCGCTCTGCTCCATGCCGACGCGAGCGAGTGCATTGCTCAGCTCCGATGGCGTGAGGAAGCCCGTCCCACTGGTGTTGATGATCTCGAACATGTGCTCCTCGGTCGTCGTCTCGGCGAGCTTCTTCTCCATGACGGAGATGAACTCATCGAACGATATCGCGCAGCTGCTGTCGATGTCCACCTCCTTCATCAGTGCCTGAGCGTCGTCCATGGTTGCCGACGCCTGGATGGTCTGGAGCGCCGGTAGCAGCTCGGCCGCGCTAACCTGCCCGCTGCCGTCGTTGTCGAGCGCCGTGAACACCACGCGGAGGCTATCCATCTGCTCCTTGGACAGCTTCGACTGCGACATGCGATCAACGGTTGCTGTCTTGGGCGTTTGGTTTTGGTTGACGTCGACAAACTTGTGGCTGGGGAGATGAAACACGTGACGATTGCCGTGGATCTGAGATCGTGCACTAGCCTATAGACCGACCATGGAGCGGTTGGATAAAAGGAATCCTTGCTGCGCGAGGAGATGAAGCACGGTAACGGCGCGCGCGCTGGTCTGGTCGCTGTCTCGCGCCTGATGATGCTGCAAAGCGCTCGTCGGAGGAATCGTGCATTACGATGGCCGACGCCGTCATGCCCTGGGAGATCGACCAGGCAGGCGACTACGGATGGGTGCTGTCCCGCACCGTGGCCATCCTGAGCATGCAGGGCGGGTTTGCACTCCTCGAGGCCGGCTCGGTGCGGCCCGCCAACCACGCCAACATCATGATGAAGAACATCTGCGACATGACCATCGGGCTCGCAGCCTGGGGCGTACTGGGCTACACGCTCGCATTCGACCCGTCGAGCAGCACTTTTGTGGGCGGCACACGCTTCGCGCTCATGGCCGACATGGACGACGATGCGACGCTCTACACCCACTTCCTGTTGCAATTCGCTTTCGCCGCGACCACTGGGACCATCGTGTCTGGCGCGTGCGCTGAGCGCATCAAATTCGTCTCGTACGTCCTGTGTTCGACGATGATATCGAGCGCCATCTACCCGTTCGTCGCCTATTGGGCCTGGTCGTCAAACGGATGGCTAGCCAGCCGCAGCTTCTTCGACTTCGCCGGCGCGGGTGTGGTGCATTTGTGCGGCGGCTCTGCCGCGCTCGTGTCGACTTGCATCCTCGGCACGCGCACCGGCCGCTTCCAAGACGTGCCCAGGTGGCGTGGCGACCTCGTGTGGCAGGGCCGCCGGGTACTGGCGTCGATTCTCATCAGGTGCCTGCCGAGTCGCCAGTACCACATCGTGGCAGTGCGATGGGACCTCGACGTGGCAAAAAACAAGATGCTGCGGAAGATGCGGCGGAAGAAGCTCGGGCACGCAGAATTCGCGGCGCGGTTCCAGGTCAGCGATTCGGTCTCCATCATCTACGGCACGTTCATCCTCACCGTTGGGTGGCTGTCGTTCAACATGTCGAGTGGCCTCGGGCTCACGAGTGGGCGTGCACCGCACATTGGCCGCGTCGCAGTGGTGACGGCATTCGGCGGATCGTTCGGCGGGATGGCGGGCATGCTTTCCTCCGCGCTCACGAAGCGGGGCGTCTTCACCATCGGCGACGCGAGCGTCGGCGTGCTGTCCGGATTGGTGTCGATCACGGCCTGCTGTGCGCACGTGTCGCCGTGGGAGGCGGCCGCCATCGGCCTCATCGGTGGCATCCTCGCATGCACCAGCACGACCTTGCTGGAGTGGGCCGTCATCGACGATCCAGTCGGTGCCATACCAGTGCATCTGGTCGGTGGGGTGTGGGGCCTTGTCGCGATGGGGCTGTTCAGCCGCGGGACCGACTACGGTGGCTTCGGCGCAAAAGTGGGGCTCTTCCACGGCGGAGGCGGCTCTTTGTTGGGAGCGCAGCTGATCGGTATCGTGGCGATCCTCGCTTGGACAGTCGCCACCACGCTGTGCGTACTGGGCTGCGTCGGTGCCACGATAGGACTGCGGGTGACGCACGAGCAGGAGGAGCAAGGGCTCGACAAGTCAGAACACCGAATTGGCGTCCCAGATAAGGAGGTCAAGACCGGCTCCTCGTCGGCAAAGCGAGGGCGGCGCTCCTCCGTGTCCATCGTCCTGCGCCGAGACAACACAAAACACCAGCTGAAGCGCAAAGCGAAGGAGCACGCCGCTGCTTCAGTGATCCAGGCCAGGTGGCGGGGGAAGCTCGCACGGCGTGAAGCAGACGCGGGCACGCTGGCAGAAACGAGCACATCAAAGGAGGAGGACAGTGTGGATGCCAAGCCCAATGGCCACTACGTCAATGGCTCGGACATGTCCACAGGTGGCGCCCTCACGCTACGGATTGGCTCCGAGACATGGGTTATCGACAGCAGCGTCGCACGGTGCATCGGACGAGGCGCTTCCATGGGTAGTGTGGTGGACGCCACCACGGCACGTCGGCGCAAGCGCCGCACTGCTTACCCGTCGCCCATGTCCTCATCGGCTTCTTTCGCGGCGTAGGCTTGTATGTATGCTGGCTATGGCCGCACGTCCCCGCGCAGCGTTGCGGTGTAGGGGTGGCAGGGGAAAGGGAAGGGGGGGGGGCGCGGGTGCGGGTTGGGCGGGCAGGGAGGCAGAGCTGGTCCTTGTGACCCGTAGACGGTAGCGCTGTCGATGCGCCCACCGTAGGCGTGTCCAAAATTCTGTCTGGGTCTGTCTACGGGTCTGGCGACACGCGGGCTTGTATTATTAACCAGTAAAGCTTATTTACCGTTCTACTTTGGCGTGAGGCACGCTTGCCAGTAGCGTGTTGGCCGGCTTCTTGCCCCTGGATGGCTTCAACGACCCTGTCAAACCCCCGACCCCGAGGAGTGCAGCAGTTGCTGGTGCTGGTGCTGCAGCTGCGTCGGGATGGTTCTGGTGCAGCTCGTTCTCGCCACTCTTATCCGTGCCAGTGGCTCCGCGGTGAGCATCGGCCACCAGCTTCTCGACGCGCTTGAGATCGGCATTCCAGCCGACCAGGCTGCTCAGCTCGCGCACGGAGGCGTCGCACTCGCCGAGGTGGAGCACGTCCCGATAGTTGGTGCGGCTCTCCACGGCGAGGAGCGCGGGAGGCTGCTCGATGCCCAGCAGGGCGAGGAAGGGGTCGGTGCACCCCACCCTCTCCGCGTTGAGCAGCACGCGCGGCGTGTCGCTGCGCACCTTGCCGACCAGCGAGGCAAACGGCTGCACCGCCAGTGAGGTGCCGAGCACCAGCAGCAGGTCGGCCTCGGGCAGGTCGTCCTCGACTGCCTCGTGGAAGTGTTTCGGCAGCTGCTCACCAAAGAACACGATGTCCGGCTTGACCAGACCGCCGTGCTTCTTCGCCAGTGCCTTCCACCCCTTTGGCCCGCCCTTGCCCGCCGCGACCGCGTCGCGCAGCTCCTCCGGCGGCACGGCGGCACCAGTGTCGAGGCAGGTGGCGGAGTCGAAGCTGCCGTGCGCCGCCTTCACCTTGTCGGCAGGCAGGCCGGCGAGGCGCTCGAGGCCGTCGATGTTCTGCGTGAAAACGCGGCGCAGCACGCCTTTCTCGTGCAGCAGCCGCAAGAAGCAGTGGGTCGGCGTCGGCTGGAAGCGGCCGGGCCACAGCTCGGCCGCCAGGTTGTAGAAGGCATCCGGCTTCTCCACGAAGTAGTCGAGCGTGAAGATTGACTGTGGCCCCGGCAGCTGGTACTTTTGCAGATTGTCGTACAAACCGGTTCCAGGAGACCGGAAGTCGGGGATGCCTGCCGAGACGGAGATGCCCGCGCCGCAGAGCACAACTACGTTGCGCGCGCTGGCTAGCTGCGCGGCGACGCCTTTGAGATCGAGGCTCGGCAGCGCCAGCTCACGCGGCACGCCAGCAGGCGCTTCAGAGGCCTGCCTCGCTCGGTTGCGATCGCCGAGTGCGGCTAGCTTCTCCTGCCCGTACTTGCCCTCGAGCATCGACACGCTCGCACCCATCTCGCGAGCGAGCCGGATGGCCGCCAGGTCTACTGCATCACCCATCCTCTGCTTGAGCGCATCCATCTTCTCGATGGTGGCTCGCAGCCCGGCCAGCGTCTCGTTGACGTCGACCTTGGGCTTACACGCGGCTTGCACCGTGGCAGTCGTCTCCTCCCGGTCTTGATCTGTCATGGGTTGCGCAGCTATGGCTGACGCGCATGGCGCTCTCGGCGAGGCCGAAAGCGACCACTTTCTCGGCACGGGGGGGGGGCAGACCACGTGAAGGCACTGTTCTTCAAATATCATTCCAAAACAACAACAACAACAACAACAACAACAACAACGCGTCTAGCTATGCCCCGCCCAACGCTCAATCGACGTCAGTCGGAATTGGGCGTGTGGAGACTCCCAGGTTCCTTGGGGCTGAGGCTCCTGCTCCTGCTTCGGCTCCACATGCTGCTCCTCCGGCTGCGGCTCCTGCTGCTTCTCCTCATGCACCTGCTCCTGCTGCACCAGCGGCCCCTCCTGACGAGGAGGCACCTGCTGTTGCGAGGGCGGTGGCCGCAGCAGCTGCTGCTGCTGCTGCTGCTGTGGCTCGGGGAGCGGCGGAGCCGGCGGTACATCGCGTGGCGCGTAGTGCGCGAGCACGTGGGTTTTGAACTCGTGGAGGTAGTTGAAGCAGCACGCCTCGACCATGCGGTTGACCTTGATGCGCCCGAGCAGCGGCTGCGCGATCGTGCCGCGCAGGTGGAAGTGCGAGATGAGCTTGACGTGCGAGTAGATGCGGTCGCCGTGCTGCACCGGCGTCAGCATCATGCCCGACGGGTAGACGGTCATAAAGACGAAGTAGCGTCTCGCCGGCATCGCCGGGTGCAGGACTGAGCGGTCCGTGATGACGACCTGCGTGCGACCGTCGGGCAACCGGCGGCTCGCGCGGTGGAGGAGCGAGCAGGCGCCGCGCGGAAACACGAGCAGCTCCGTCCGGTACGTGAAGACGGCGACGCGCAGCTGGTTTGGCCAGATGTCCTCGAGCAGCGCCGAGTCCTGGCACGCCGAGTGCCACCTGTGCCGCTCCTCGATGTTCATGTAGATGGCGGCCAGCTGCTCCGGCTCCATTTCGATGATCGTCTCCGACTTGATGCAGTAGTCGAGCCGCTCGGGCTCGGGCGGCGTTGGCACCCGAGTGGTGTTGCCGTCGGCCGACACCTCGGAGGGGATCGGCAACGAGGACGTGAAGCCCTGGACGCCCTCGCGCGTGCACACATAGCTCCACACCGTGTGTTGGTCCTTCTGGATCAGCTCCATCATTGAGCTCTCGCCCAGCCCCACCCACTGCTGCAGCTGGACCTCGGCCGCCTCGGCCTGCTGGACCGCGGCCACCTCAGCGTGTCGCGCGGCCGCGTGCGCTTGCTGCATCATCTGCTGCGCCGGATGCACCGGCCGTTGCATCGGAAACGGCCCCGGCGGCGGCTGATGCTGAAGATGGCTGCCCGCACCCGACGGACCCAGCTGGCTCGGTCCTGCCATGCCCGCCGCCCAAGGAATGCTCGGATAACCCGTGGACGACGTGTTGTGCGCATGCGACATATCCATCGCGTCCTCGTCCTCCGCGTCACCCGCGGTCGCCGCCAGCAGATGCGGCTGCTCGGGCGGTGCTCTCCCCTTGAGCACCGCGAGCTCTGTCTCGAGGGTGTGACACTTCCTGGTGAGCATGCTCAGGCGGCTGATGGCCTCCGAGAGCAGCGATGCCTTGTCGGCCTTGGGCGTGTTCAGGATCGTTTTCAGCCGGTCGAGCTGCGTCGAGATTCGTTGCCGCCTCCGCACCTCCACGGCGTTGTGGGAGATCTTTCTCTGTGTATCACTCTGCGACGCCGAGGAGGGCGCCGTGTCCATGGGCGGCGTCCTTTCGCCTGTACGCAGAGTAACACCTCGAGCTGCGGCCACCGCGGCGGCAGCCGCCGCCAGGGGGTCGCACTTTTGTTGCTGCTCTGGGGCGGAACCCGCGGGGAGAATAGCGTGGCCGACGGGCACGGGAGTGGAGGCCACTGGATGCGCGTAGACTGCACGTGGATCGCTCTCCGGCGCTGGTGGAGGAGGTGCCGCAGCCATGGGTTGAGCGGCTAGCGCAGTCGTCATCATTGGGAACCCACCAGGCATGGCTGCCCTCGGGTTCATCATTGGACCGGAGCACGATGTCGTCACACCATGCTGCTGTGCGACTGCCTG
>Ga0115006_10004085_pt1 | contig 10113 bp, 9 predicted proteins | sample ArcOceMetagenome_3_FD_88943 | JGI IMG/M metagenome (GOLD analysis project Ga0115006, IMG submission 88943) | Marine eukaryotic phytoplankton communities from Arctic Ocean - Arctic Ocean- Svalbard ARC20M Metagenome | ecosystem: Environmental > Aquatic > Marine > Oceanic | place: Arctic Ocean...
CGAATTGTTTCGAACCGGGCGCGAAAATACCAGTATCGTCGGAGCTCAGCAGTGCGCGCTGAGAGGAGAGCCGCTCGCACGGCAGACGGCGTCCAAAACTGACGAAAACGATTCTTTGGCCCCATGAACGCTTCTTCAGCTCCTCGCCACCGTGGCTACAGCGCTCTATCAGCCTGGCAAATTGACAAGACAAATTGACATAGAAAAAGAGGTGGCTGAGAAATTGCGGTGGAATTTGGGCGCCTTATGCAGGGCTCGCTGGACAAGCTGAAGGGCAAGTTGGCTGACCAGGAGACGCTGGTGGCGGAGCTTAGACAATACACGGCGGCTGTGGAGGCGGACTTGGCCGCTGCGGAGACGTCAGCGGCGGAGGCGGCGATGACGGCGGCGGCGGCGGATGCGGAGCTGGAGGGTCGTGAGAAGAGCAGCGAGGAGTTGAGGGAGTCTTCGGCGGCGGACGCGGAGTTGCGCGCGCTGGAGATGGAGACTCTGGAGAGGCAAGCGATGGAGGCGAGGGCGGACGCCGAGGCGAAAGCGGCGGCGCTGGAGGAGGCGCAGGCGTGCTCGTCCGTGCTGGAGGGCATGCTGGAGAGTATGGCGGACGAGCTCGAGGTTTTGCGCGAGGATGTCGGCGTCAAGGATCACCTCATGGCCAAGCTGCGTACCGCGCTGGCGCTGCCTGCTGCAACGGAGGAGGAGGGCGGTGATATGCCTAGCCCGGATGAGGGGCTGGTGGAGGCGGTGGAGGCGTCGGTGGCCAAGGCGATGGCGGCGGGCATCAGCAACATGTTGCTTCAGCAGCAGCTGGCGGAGAAGGAGGCGAAGCTAGAGGACGCGCGGCGCGGCGTCAAGGAGCTCACCGCGTCGCAAGTGTTGCTGCGCGCTGAGCTGGACGCGAGTTTGGGCGCGTTCGACGAGCTGCAGGCCAAGGTCTTGGACGAGACGGTGGCGGCGCAGGCGGACGCCGACGCTGCGTTGGTGGAGGAGCGCGCGCGGCTGATGTCCCGACTGGAGGCGGCTGCGGAGCGTACGACGGAGCTGATGCTGGAGCGCGACGACCTCATGCGGCAGCTGGAGGGCATGGCGGACGACTCGGGCGAGGTGCGCGCGGAGCTCATGAGGGAGCGCGATGCGCTGCAGGTGCAGCTGCAGGAGGCGGAGAAGGCGCAGGTTGCGACGACGCAGGAGCGCGACATTCTGGCGGCGGATTTGGCGGCGACGGCGGACGCGGAGCGTGAGCTGGCGGCGTATAGCAGTGCTGTGGAGAGCGATCTGGCTGCGTTGGAGGTGAGTGTTCTTGAGGTTTCATCGCCATACGATTCATTTCTGCGTCGAATTTCAACCGGGCGCGAAAATATATCGGTTGTTTGGCGTGTACGTCAAGCCCCTGTTTGTGTGCGGCGGAGATGGGGTGAGCCGTCGCAACTATGAGCCGTCCTGCCTCAACAGCACCTCCCCTCTCCGGTTCTACGACACGTCTGCCGCCGAACACAAACAGTGGGATTTATGGGGAGAATCGACAAGACAACGAAAGGGTGGCTGAGAAATGTGGTGCTTCGCGGGGTATGGGTGGAATAGGTGCTGTTGGCGGAGGCGCGCGAGCAGCTGGCTTCGCAGGAGGCGACGCTTGCGGCGAGTGAGTCGGCGGATGTGGCGAACGAGGGAGGCGTGCGGGAGGAGCTTGATGCCGCCGTGGTGGAGCTGGAGCGGCTGAAGGAGGACGTGCGGGCCAAAGAGGTCTTGCTGGGTGAGCTCAGAAACGCGCTCCAGTTGCCTGAGGCGGCGACGGGTGCGGAGATGGTGGCGGCGGCGGCGGACGCCGTGGCTAAGGCGGAGCAGCTGGGTGAGGCGCACGACGATATGAGGGAGCTGCGTCAGGAGCTGCTGGACAGTGAGCTGAGCGTGGCGCGGCTGACGGCGGAGACGGAGACGGCGGCGGCGCTGGTGGAGGCGCTGGAGGCGGACTGCAAGGCGGCGAACGTTGCGGCGCGCACGGCCAAGACGGAGGCAGTGGAGGCAGAGGCGACGCTGCTGTCCGCAAAGCGCGAGCAGGCGGAAAAGCTCGCGGCGGTGGAGGCAGAGGCGGCGGCGGCGACGGCGGAGGCGAACCGCGTGCTTGCGGAGGCGGGCGGCGCGGCGGAGGAGCTGGCCGAGAATGTGGCGTTGGTTGCCGAGCTGCAGGGCAGGCTGATGAAGGCGCGGCTGTTGATTCAAAACCCGGAGCTGGACATGAACCCGTTGGAGGTGGAGGAGCAGCAGAGGCAGCTGGCGGAGCTGCGTTCCGCGTTCGCGCAGGCCAAGGCGGCGACGGCAGAGGCGGAGGCGAGGGCGAACGCCGCCGAGAGTCGCGCGGAGGCGGCGGGCGCGGGCGCGGCGGGGCAGGCGGCGGCGGCGCGCGATTTGGAGGCGAGCGTGATCGCGCTGGCGTCGGAGCTGTCGTTGGCGCAGTCGGAGGTGGAGGATGCCACGCTCGCCGCGCAGTTCCTGGAGGAGCAGGCGGAGGCGGCGAAGAAGGCGGCGGCGGCGAGCGACGCGGCATTGCAGGACGCCGTGCGCTCTGTGGTTCAGCAGGCGGAGCTCGTGGAGCAGCAGCAGGGGTTTATGATTGAGCTGGAGCGCGAGCTGATGGCGGCGGTGGCGGCAGCGGAGGAGCGCGCGGCGGCGGCGGACGCCGAGCGGCCGCTGGCGATGGCGGCGTTGGACGCGGCGGCGGCGGAGACGGAGGCGGAGCGCGTGCGTGCGGCTCAGCTGTTGTCCGGGCTGGAGGCGTCGGAGCGACGGGCGAAGGAGGTGGAGGAAGCGCTGCAGCTGTCGAGGGAGGAGGGCGCGGCGGCGGCACGCGAGGCGGCAGAGCTGGGCGTGGCGAAAGCGGCGGCGGAGGCGGCGTTGGAGGCGGCGCGGGCGGGCAACGATCAGGTAACACAACCTGGGAAGATAGCAGTGCACCACCGTACCAACGTGACTCAGCCAGTCCCATGTGCGTCGGTTGGTTGGTGTGTGTCGTCCTGCTGTGTTGTGTGCGTGCGGCCTCTGAGCTTTCTTCAGCTGCGTGGCGAAACGCTCAGTTCAGGGCGTTGGCCCGGAAAACCCTCCTTGCGTCGGCGCTGCCTTCATACTTGTGGACGCACGTTGACTGACGCGTCGACGTGCATGCGGTCGGGGACGATAATATGTTCCGCGGAATCAGGTGACGGCGGCGAACGACGAGCTGACGGAGGCGGAGCGGAAGCTGCGCGACGAGTTCGCGAGTCTGCAGCAGGCGGCGGACATGTCCGACGCCGAGTTGAAGACTGCACGTGGAGTTGTGGACGCAGCGGCGCGCTCGACGAAAGCGCTGGAGGCGGAGCTGGAGAGCCTGCGTGAGACGTACACGATGACGGCGACGGAGCGTGAGGCGGCGCTGACGGCGGCGGCGGAGCAGGCGGAGGAGGCGGCAAGGCAGCGGCAGCGCGCGGAGTCGCTGGAGGTGGAGTTTGCGCAGGCGAGGGACGAGGCGGCTAAAGCCAAGGCCAAGGCGCAGCGGGCCGCGGAGCAGGCGGTACGGGCCTCATCCGTCCCCTGTGCGACCCGATGGCAGTACGCGTAGGCTTTTGCTCCATGACAGACCTTAGGGGTCTTCCCTGTGGGAACCTTGAGTGGGAAGGGCCGATGGCACGGTGAGTGGGGAGGAACTATCGCCGCCTACAATCTGGGGGCATCGTACAATGCACTCGGCGTAGTGGACGGGACCACTGACAGGACCACCGCGGACGGGCTCTTTGACAGGTGAAGGATGCCGAGGAAGCGGCGAAGGACGCGGAGGAGGAGAAGAGGATGGCGCTAGCGGCGGCGGAGCGCGAGAAGGAGCGCGCGCTGAGGGAGGCGGAGGCGGCTCGCGTGGAGGCGGAGTCGGCGGCGGAGCTGAAGGCGGCTCGGGCCATCGCCGAGCTGGAGCAGTCGGTGCAGGGCAAGGAGCTGAACAAGCAGACGGCATTGAGGGAGAAGGAGCAGGCGCTGGTGCTGATGCAGCGCGAGAAGAAGGACGCCGTGGATCAGCTGGAGCGTGAGAAGCGTATTGCGGTGGAGGCGGCGGAGAAGGCCAAGGCAGAGGCGGTGGCGGCGCTGGGGTGTCGTACGCCACCGCGTACACCTGCCGCCCGTGGCCAACGCCAGTCAAGTCACTCTCAGGGTGGAATCTGCAGGCAAACCCCCTGTGGACGACTGGGCTGTGTTCCCCAATGTTCCCACTCTCTAGCCCTGGATCCATCCCTCCTCGACCCACCAAAAAGAAAAATCCATGAACAGAAAGGAACCGCCCAAGCGCAACGTCTCCGCAGCCTCCCAAACCCACACCCGTCTGCTCGGAATCGCAGGGCGCGCGACGTCTTCGCAGGGATGTCGGGTTCGGCCCACTACTGTGCGTCGGCGGAAGAGGCGGGAGAGCGGGCGGCGCAAGCGTACCGACTCGTCGGGGGTCCACTTGCCGTCCTTGGTCACGGCGCCGCCGTAGGAGATGGTGTACTTCACCTTGTTGCGCTTGATCTCCCACGGGTTGCCCAGCGTCAGCCAGTAGTCGGGCGACTCCTGCGTCAACGCACGCCTCGTCGCGAGTCAAGACCCAAGCCGAGCACACCAGAGCCCCGTAGGCCACGAATCCACCCCGCCCGTGCCGTGCACCCTTGGCAATCCCGTCGCGTGGCTTGCACTGGCTCCCCGAGTTGCTTTGGAATTCTTCCCGCGCGGCACGGGAGCATATTCGAATTGCCGACGCCGCCGCACCCCTTGGCATGAACGCTCCACCAGCCCGCCACAGCCTCCAGCCGTTTGCCACGCTCGCCCCCACCGAAACCCACAACTGTGCGAATGCAACTCGTGTCGGGTGCGGCGCCAAGCCAAGGGGTGGGGTGGGTGGGCGTGGCGCTCTAGCGGCTTCGCACCTTCTGGAAGCCGTCGTCCAGCAGCTGCTTGAACATACCGTAGTTGTAGCGGATGCCGTAGCCGAACATGGGCAGGTCCAGGGTGGCCATCGAGTCCAGAAAGCACGCGGCGAGACGGCCCAGGCCGCCGTTGCCCAGCGCCATATCCAGCTCCTGATCCACCATGTCCTCCAGTGTGTAGCCCACCTGCATACGGAGGCGCAGCCATCCAACTGAGCGGCGCGCACACACGCGTCGCCAGAGAGTCTAGAGAGCTCGCCGTCGGTTGCCCGTCGGTTCGATGCAGGAAACACCGGGGGAGGGCGACGCTGGGCCGCGTGGAGCAGATGCGTTTGGTGCTAGACGAGGAGGTGGACGGCGTGGTGCTTTTTGGGTTGGTGAGGCGGTGGTGGTCAAGGAGACGGGGGTTACGGAGAGGACGTCGAGCGTCTCTGCGTCACTGGCCTCGACGACAAGCCTCGCTACCCGCCTCCCGAGTGTGTGTGTGGCGTTGGGGCAGTACGGGGAGCGCAATTGTCGTGACGGTGGGGTGGTGTAGCGGTGCAGCCGGCGTGTGGCGTGGGAGCGGCGGTTGGCGGGCTGAGCGCGCGTTTGAGTTGGGCTCACCTTGGCCAGAGCGGCGCGGACCTCGTCGGCCATCTCCAGGTTCTCCACGGCGTTCAGCAGCGCGCGGCCCTGCAGGAACTCCATGGACAGGTAGTAGGCGTACTTCTGATCAGCCTGCTCTCAACCACCAACGTCCTCCAGAGGGAATGGTTAGTGCTGCAGGTGGTTTCACAGGCAGGTGATGACACCGCACGACGGGTGGGAGCGACTTGTGTATTGAGGCGGCTTGCATTGGCCACCAGGCGTTGGCGGACACGGATCCGGCAATATGATGGGGCAGGGCGTGTTGGGGCATTGGGCGGCGTGTGGGTGGCGTGGTGATGATATCGAGATTGCGCCGCTCGCGTGGTTGTGCAGGGCCATGTCGCGATTGACGGGCCGCGGACCCCGCCCCGCGGGCCCTGTGAACCACCTGCGACCGTGGGCGTTTCGGACGGTAGCAGGGGAGACGGTATCGGGTGGTGGAGCGGCTCTCGCACGCATGCGGGGGTCGTTCGCATGGCCACGGGCCCGCTCGATAGCAATGAGCTGGAAGGCCCGCGCCTCGAATTGGACTGCGGCAGCGCTCACGACGAGGGTGAGCGACCCGCACACAATTGTGACGAGGTGCAGGGTTCTGATCGATCGTCGCCAGTGTCGCGGTGACTCCGCGGCCCGAGAAAACTTCCGCCGGCATGCGCGATCAGATTCAAGTTGCGGCGAGGACGGGGTGGTGACGCGGAGGAGGCAACCGGCACTGACACACGCAGAGCGGGAGGTGCGATGCTACACAATGTGCGCACATCGCAATCATCGCCGGCCCAGAGCGCAACTGCGGCAGTTCCGGAGGTAGGTGCGCGGTCGGAGCCGCGGTGCGACCCCTCAACCGCCAACGCGAGTGCGTGGGACGGTCCACCAACGCCTCGGACAGTCGTGTGCAGTCCTCCCGGTGCCTCAGAGGCCCGAGAGCCGCCGCCCGCAAGCGTCGGGGCCACCGGACGGACAACGATCGTTGGGTCGAGCGCGTGGCGACGGAGGTGGGAATTGGATGGATGGATCCAGACTCGATGCCGGGGGCCGAGCCGGCAGGGCCACGGGAAGGGAGGGACACGTACGGCGACGAAGGCGTCCTGCGTCTTCTTGAAGCGCATGGCCAGGCGCTCGGCCACGGTGTGCGCCAGCGCGCGGTACGTGTCGGCGGCGTTGTCGCCCATCTTTGCGGGGTCCTCGTTCAGCGTGCACTGGAAGTGGCGCACCAGCGACTCGCTGATCGCCTCGACATCGGAGGCCAACTCGGTGCCGGAGGTGGCAGTGGCCATCGTGCGAGACTGCATGCGCGCCGACATCGCACGCGCCTTGCGTACGGTCGTGCGCAGCGACGACCCGCGCATGGAGCGCCGCGCCGCCATCGACACGGTCGGAGCCACAGCCGGAGCTCGCTGCATCGCCGAAGACATCATGTTGTGGAAAATCCGAGGTGGAGTGACCTCCAGGTGGGGTGCCCACCAAACCATGCTTCGCTTGGGTGTGCTCCTCCTGCGTGCCGTGTTGCTGGCCGCCACACTGCTCGCCGCCGGGGCGCAGCAAACCTCCTATGAACATCGTGAGGTGTCCACCGTCACCATCACCGTGGACGGACGCCTGCGCGAGCGACTGCGCGCCGCACTGCGTGAGGAGGTGCGGCCCGCGTGCGTGGTGCTCCGCTACATATGCTGTCGCGCCCGTGTGGTGCTCCTCCAGGCGGTACCCTCACCCAACGACGCCGCGCAGCAGGAGGCGCCTGACACCGACACCGACGAGAGCGACGTGCTACTGCCACCGGGCGCGACTCTGACCCGATACTCAATTTGCCCGTCGCTTTATCCGTTCTACGACTCTTGCTGAGGCGGAGGCCGGAGGCGGCGACGGTTGTAAAGCACCAACTGGGGAGACAGCAGGCGACAGCTGTGAGAGACAGCAGGCGACGGCTGTGACGGTAGTGGTGCTGGTGATGGTACCTCTGTAGGAAACCTAGAGCTCTAGTGTTATCGTCGCACGCCCACTGCCGGTGTGGCCCCGTGGAGTCCCGGCGGGCGGTCAGACAGTAGATACACGGTTTCAATCGGATGCTTTTGATCAAGTAGATGGCGCCGCCGTGATGGGCTCACACCAGGGGAGGGAACACGTGGTCGTCCGGGAAGCGGTACCGCACATAGTCGTTGGGTATGTACATGTCGTTTTTCTCGTCGTAGTGTGTGAACCACTCTGCCACCTGGGGATGCTCCACCTGCTTCTCGTATTTAGAAGGCGGAAGCCGCCTCTCGAGCTCGTGCTCCGGTACGTAGGCGATGCCGTTGCGCAGGCTGTTGACGCCTTTGCAGTGCAGATCGACAGCCACGGTGTAGCACGGCAGCTGGAGGCGCTTCTGGTTGTTCGAGCGGTGCGACTCGTGCTCGAGAGCCCACTCGCCGATCACGCCGTACCAGTGGCTCCGCTGGTGGCGAACGACCATGCCGACGTGGAACGTTGGCTCGCTGGCGAGGCGGGCGGAGGAGGTGGGCTCTCTGCCGGTGACCTGCCGAGTCACGTCGTCGGGCCGCCGCATCCGCAGCACACTGCGTGCAGTTCGCTGGCGATCTCGCTGCCGCGCTTGCCGCAGCAGCTCCGCACCCTCTTCGGCGTCCGCCTCCAGGCGTGCCGCGTCGCCCAGCACCACCTCCAGCATGTCGATGGAAAGCGCCGTCCGCGCTCGCTGCCGACGGATCTGGATGTCGTCGGGCGCGATGGCGAGCGCCATGCCCAACACCCGCACCAGCTCATCCTTCTCGCTCTTGTACCGCTGCGTGTACGTGTTCATCAGGTTGCGGCACATGCGGAGGAGCACGTCGGCCGGCGGTGTGGGCGCCAACACCTGCGAAACGAGTGCCTGATCCTGCCGAGGAGACCACACCCGCCGCGAGCGTAATCAGGGGAGACGGCGGCAAGGCGATTGTGGTGTTGAACGCCGTCTCGTGCGGCGACGGCTTTTGGGACATAACGATGATCATGACGGCGGGGACGCACGAGCTGCCCATGGTTGCGGTGCAAGTCGTCCATCATCTGGCTGCGCGTTTTCATGGTAGCATGGAGCTCCTCAAACACGAAGACGTCCGTCCAACGCTCCTCGGCGGTCCCTGGCGTGCCGACGTGCGTCATGAAATGGTATGGCACGCCCTGCGACGCGCATAGAACGGTTCAGAGAAAGTACGATGATTTAAACGTCCGCCGTTGCGCCTGCGTGAGGAGAGCGAGTGCGACAAAACACTCACCGCCATGTCAACCGGGATCCCACACCGCGCGCCGATGGCGTGATGGACGATGGCGAGCGTAATGGGGATGCCCGTGCCGCAACGGACCACCTCCTGAATCATGCTGTTTTTTTCCTTGTAGTAGGTTTCCGCGTCGCCTCGGAAATGTAGCCCGCCGGAGGTTGGAACGGGAGGGTTGTCGTTGAACTCGTGAAACCAATGCGAGAGATAAAACCCCTCCTCACTCTGGCCGAACATGAATTCGTTGAGGACGTTGAGCGCCGGTAGGTAGTTTGGCGGCGACGCATCCATGGCTTGAGTGGCCTCCGGGCTGGCGCGGACCCTTCGGAGTGCCTCAGCGCCCAAACGGTCGAGGGATGCGGTGACTTGCTCCGTCCATTGCCACTGCCATTTAGAAAACGCCGTCACCTGGGAGAAAATGACAGCGCCTCTCTCCAGTACCGTCGGGGTCGACTGTAGCTCCCCCATGCGCGGTGCGGGGCCGCTCGCCTCCTCCTGCGAATCGTGTAGAGCCTTGGCAGGCTCAGCGAACCGTGGGGGCTGGTAGCACGCGACGGTCGGGTGCGCCCGGAGGTGAGTCGGAAAGGACCCGGTACACACCTGTATGAGCTTCCTCATGTTGGCGTAGCAACGTTCCTCGGTGAGCCTGCGCAGCGCTTGGAAGGCCAACGTGCTGCGTAACACACACGGCACACAGGTTAAAGGGGTTTCGATGGGATGGCTTGGTTGGGTAGGTCCGGCTGGACCTGACCGTATTTTGACACTGGGCAAGTGCTTTCACCAGATGCCGATGTCAGGGTTAGGGTTATGCTTGCTCGCTCCATATTGTAGAAGAGGTTCGCAGCGCGAGCGTAGGTAAGCCAGCGTCCAGTCGCCCGTGTGTTCGGGCTTGCTCAGCTGCAGGAGCGTTTCCAGCGTCTCTTGCTTGCTGGTTGGCCAGCATAGGAGACGGACCAGCTCCTCCACCTGGACCTCCGTCGCCTTGCGTGCCTGCGTGGACGCACCGGCGCGCCGCTGAGGAGGTAGAGCTGGACGGGGCGCGGACGCGACGCGGTGCGTGATTGGGGCGAGATAAGCTTTCAGGCAGGTGTCTGTACGGGCTAATCAGCCATCGATCTTCTGACCAGGCGAACCAGCACATCGATCAGAAGACGGGGGCCGGGGCGCGTACACAGAAGACAGCGTGCCAACTGCCGAAGCCTGGGATCACGGGTGCGTCCGCCTTGGGAGAAGAGGCACTGCAGTGGCCCGCAGGAGACCAGTAGTCCCACTCTGCAGCGCACAGTCGGCTCCACAGCTCCTCGCTCCCCACCAGCGCGCCGTGC
>Ga0115006_10004087_pt1 | contig 10112 bp, 4 predicted proteins | sample ArcOceMetagenome_3_FD_88943 | JGI IMG/M metagenome (GOLD analysis project Ga0115006, IMG submission 88943) | Marine eukaryotic phytoplankton communities from Arctic Ocean - Arctic Ocean- Svalbard ARC20M Metagenome | ecosystem: Environmental > Aquatic > Marine > Oceanic | place: Arctic Ocean...
CAACAACAACTTTCTGGCGAAAGTGGACTTCAATGCTCTCAACATCATGGTTGTTGGAGACTCGGTAGGAGAAAACATGGCACTTTTCCTCGAGAACGCCCACGCCGGTATAGGGGTCCTTAAGCATCAGCGGGAAAGCTACCGAGAGCAGATCAATTTGCAGGGGAGGAATCAGGATCGGATCTGGGTCAGTCACGTCCCCGAGGAAAAGGGCGGCGGCTATGTGGCGTTTGCTCGGTAAGTGTCGCGCTGTTGGCTATTAGCTACAGACTGCACGTGTCTGCGTGTCTACTTTGATGCAATTTATTTCTGTTGTTGCGCAGTTTTGTTATTGCTTCTCTCTCACTTCACGTGATTGCATTGCACTATGCGCGCATGCCTTTACTTACTTATATAAACAGAGTCTTAACCCAGTGGCACAGCGACAAGGCAGGCGAAGATGACTTCCTTAAGTGGGATCCCAAAATGTTCACCGACTTTCGAGAGGAGCATGGCAACGTTGATGTCCTTATCTGTAAGTTACTTTCTAGCTTGGCCTTCGTGTACTCTTGCTGGCCCATGGCCTTCTTCTTGCTTGTGTTGTTCTCTGATGGCATCGACATAGTACATTTAACCTTATTGAGCCTCCTTCTCCTGCTGACCGTCTTTTTTTGTGTTGTTGCGTGATGCATTGCACAGACCGCACGCCTTGGCCTTGGATGAGCAAGTTTGGGGACACTGGGGACATAACGGAAGGAGAATACTATCGGGTGCTTGAGGTCGCTCGACGAATGGTCAATCCTCGAACCGTCATCTTCACAACAAGCGCCATCAACAATAATGGCATTTCCGACCAATTCGCGTCATTGAGAAAAGACAACGAAGTGGTGCGACAGTTCGTGCAGCACTACCAACCTCCCGAACATCCTGAAGACGGAGTCCAGAACGTTTTACTCTTGGACTGGGAACTTCTGACCGACGACCTCGTTCTTGCTAACGCTGAGGCGATGGGCATACCAGCAGACATGGCCTTCAAACATGTCCTCACCGGTAACGGCCTGTCCGATAAGGAGTCATTCACCGGGGTCAGATGGTTCCCCCAACTGACTGCGATGGCATGTGCAAGTATTAACAAGCCGACCCATCCCAAGCGTATCCCTACGTGCATGGATGGTAAGAGGGGACGCGTCAGTCCTGACGGAATGCATTTCTGCGACAGTACAACCGGTAAGTGAGCAGCGGGGGAGATGGCGTGTGTTTTTTTTTGCTTTGAGTCGCCGACGCTACTAGCTACGTAGTAAGCGAATCTCTCCCTGACGCAACTATTCCTAATCTGAATCAATTTCTCTGATGTTTGCCACTCTGCAGGTCCTCGAACGGCTGCCGGCATCATTGCTCTCATCGAGTGCAGCGTCGTCGCAGACGAGGACATGTACGGAGCCTCTCCAAATGAACGTAAACAATATTTGCGTGAGTGTCAGGACGATGTAAACAATCTATACATGAATTTGCGCTCGGTATTCATTTCTCCCGATCCTGAAGACCCCAGATTTGTCGTCCCCGCACGTCAATTGTTTGATCCGTCGCTCGCTGGGCACCTAGTAGTGCACCCATGATGAAGTAGATCGACTCTCAACGTACCTAGGTACTCCGTTGTAGTCCGGTGTTTTTTTCTTACTAACGGCAATCCATGCTAATTTGTAAGGTGTATTATTACATATATTAGAATATATTATAAGTCTATCTGCGCAGCTACGTAGAGTTCGATATTGTCTGTCGAATTCAGTGTTATAGCAAACTACATTTCGTGCATCTTGTCGTCGTCTTCCTGTCTTGATTCTTCCTCCCTGTGTTGTTCGTGGCCCTGTTCGCCATCACTGTAGTATCTTGTCGTCAACCAGCCACTGGAACCAGTAGTATTGGATCTAGTTGTAGCTTGCCGTTCTCCAGCGGTACCGCCGCCATTCCTTTCGATACTATGATTGAGCGGCGCTAGGGCACTGAGAGACAGTGATGTGTGACTACCGGTACCGTAAAGAACGGAATGCTGTGGACTTGGGTCAAAACTTCCAACGCCACCGCTAACAGCATTGAAGCGACTCAACAAGCATCCCGAAGCGGGTCCGCGATTTGCAGATCTACTCGCAGTTTCTAACCTCGCGTCCATCGAAATCTCTCGATCAGATCGGATGGTTATCCCGACAAAAGGATCGAGGGCGGGGCCTCTCGGAGGACCGCCTCGTCTGCCACTACGCGATCGTGACCTTGAACCACTCCGAATGGTTGATCTCTTGCCAAACGCTGGCGCATTCGGTGTCCTGTGTTGATATGGCTTATCAGACTGCCCACGGCCCCGCTGAATGAGCTGAAGCAGAGTGTGCACTCCAATCTCATTGCCATGTTCTTCAGCATTCGGCGTGGCGTGCACATCTTCCTCTCCCCATGCTTCTCGAACTCGCTCTTCTTCTTGCTTTGGTGGCAGTCTACGGATGAGAAAGGTACACCGCGTATCTCCTCCTCCTCGTCGGGGCATTTGGTTTACCTCACTTCCACGCGAATCAAACATCCGAGCGATATAATACAAACCGTCGTAGCGGCAGGAATGGAACCCCTCCGACGTTAGAGGAGGTGCATACTGATTGTCCTTTTGCATCGACGATCGGAAGACTCGGAGGGGGTTCCTTTTGTGGAGGCTCGTCGTGAGTGCACAGCCCCCATTGCTGGGACCTGCCTCGCACTTGAACCATGCCAGACAGTCGCCCTCGGTGCTATTGGGCATGGACTTCGTCAGGATGATTGAATCGGCACCTTGGTGAGTATCCCCGTTGATCCATTGAATATCGCTCTGATGAGCACCTGCCATGAAAAGAGATCGGCGCGAATAGCAATGTCCTTCGGATACACCATTTATGTGGCCTATCCGGATGCGTGCCCGGGGCTCTCTTATTGCTTTCCTTTGCGGTCTTTCCAGTCCCTGGTTGGTGTCCCGCCGAGCCAGCTCCTGCCGATAATTAGCTTCGCATGCTTGCTGGCTACGGAATTCCTGCAGGGAACAGATACAAGCACGAGGAAGATGCGACGCTGCTTCGCCATCGTCAAAGCGGACAGAGAATAGAATTTCTTCAGTGCGAGAGGAAACCGTGACGCTTTGGACGGAGGCTGGGTACCATCCCCCGTCTTTGTTGAATCTCGCGTAGACTTTCTCCCCGGTGCGAAAGGATGCCGTGCTTGCGCGTTGGTCTCCGTGCCTACTGGTGGCGTGGAGTGTTCTGGCTGCGCCATCTGTAGGTTCATTGTGCTGAGTCTTGTGCTCCGAGGTCCTTCCTTTTCCTCCGATCCCTTCGTCGTTATTGACATCAGCGTCGGTACTTCTAGATGAGTTGAGGGTAAGGGGTTGCTCTTCGAAACTACCTCTGGACACCAACTCGTTGGTGAGAAAATGGTCAATCTGGGAATAAATGTTCTGATCCTCAAAGCTGGTACTGCCCAATCCGACACGCGCACCAGCCTCTCTTGACAAGGATCGAGGCAGAGAGCCGGGCGGCGGTTGAAGGCGTGGGAGTGATTTCTGTTTCTTCTTGGTGGATTTCTTGGGGCGGGGACGAGGTTTTTTCTTTCCCATCGGTGAGGATTCCTCTTCATTTCAGTAAAAGAACGTTGTCATCGAGCGAGTGAGTGAGTAAATGATTTCATGCCTGTGATGCTTACAGTATAAAGATGCAGACAACTACTTACCAGAAAGCTCTCCCTCCGGATCACTGCCGTATCCAACCGTCCAATGGTCAGGACTCTTGCAAAACATTTCCTCAAATGCCGCGTCGTTTGCTTTCCGTGATGCCAGCTTGAGTTCTGCAGGAACCTCCTCCTTCTCCTCCTCCTCTTCCTCCTCCTTATCATCTTGCTCGGCACTGGTGTCGGCATCCAAGCCATCTTGTATAGCTGCACTATCAGCCCGTTGATCGGCAATAAGAGGTGCATTGATGCCCAACAGCGGAGCATCACCATCCGCGGCACGTTGTGGGATGGGCGTTTCAATTGCCGCAAGGATAGCTCCGGGCGTTTCGGGCTGAAGACCGTGATCAAAGGAAGATGCCCCCCACCGATGATTGGGCGTTGCCGGAGTCTTGATGATTGGTGATAGGACAGAGTGATAATGTCTCCGCGGTGAAAGTGTCGTGTCAGAGTAGCCACCCCCGACGCCGCCTGCATTGCTCTTGCGAGGACCAATATTTTGCCTCTGCGAGGGCGAAGATTCGTCGCCAAAGTATTCTTGGTTGTCAAAGGAGAAGGAGACGTGGGACCCGTCTCTGTTGTGGGTCCTCCGGGAGCGGTGAAGTGACGATTGCTCATCCCGCTTGCTCGAGGATGATGATTTCCGCCTGTCTTCAAGGTGCGTTGGATCGGCTCCTCCACCGTCGTCACCATTTCGATTCTCGTTGCTGCTGACGACCGCTCCTTCCTCAAGGACTTCCACTTCTCCTGATGACGAATCTTCATCCCCATGGTGCTCCGACATTGGCTGTGGTTTCTTCTGCTGACCATTATCGTCAACTGCCAGCACGCGGCTCTTCTTCCTCTCGGAATCTTCTTTGTTGCCTTCTCCGCCCAACTCTCCGCTCAAAGAACGCTTCGGGAGCGGGTTGGGCTTATCAACAGAACCCACCAACCCTTTGGGTTCATTCCGCTTTGTCGATTGGCTTCCGGTCGAACCAAGACGGTGAAAAATAGCATCTTTGGCGGCCGTTTCGGCGTTCTGAATATCGATATCACTGGCTTCTCTCGTATCATGAGTGGATGCTCCTACTGCTAGTTGAAGCGGCAACTTTGCTTTGTCTTTGTTGACGTCTTGGGCGATGAATCTTGGAGAGCTACCAGAGCGCTTTGGTGTCTCGTCTCCTTCCTCCTCATCTTCATCTCCATCTTCGAAGGCAAGAAGATCATCCAACTGCGATAGTGAATGTTTGAGGTCCATGTCCAAACTGGGAGTGCTGCTGTTTTTGCTACCACTTTTCTTTGCAGTGCAGACGGCAGCAGTACCATCCTCACCCTGCTCATCCTCCCCGGCTGGACCTCCAAGAATGTCAGTATTGCCCTCGTTGCCCTGAGGAGTCGGTGTATCAGCACCTGGATCAGCATTTGTAGGTAGAGTCACAGTAAGACTTTGCTTGTCGCCCGGCAAAGTACTAGGAGTACTGTTGGCATCATCTCCTCTTTGCTGCAAACTTCCATCATTGTCAGTCTTCTTCTTCTCCTCCTCGATGTTTTGATTTTCTACTGTCGTCGGTGACAGAGTAGGTGGCGTTTCCCTTTCGAAGAAGTCGGGTTCGAGGCCGTGGACTTTGTTGGTAGTTAACTCCTCATCGCCTTTTGCCCCCTCGGCGTTGGACGGGAAATCCTTGTCATCACTTCGTTCCGTGGCAGCTTCTGGTGACAACGCCGCTGGTCTTGTAAGCGATGCTGGTGCGTCGGTCGGAGACGCCGGCTCAGCCTGAGGAAGAATATAGGGCTGCATCTCGTCGTTGCTTTCAGCCTCGGCCTTGCTCTCGTTGTCATCGGTAGCTTTCCCCACTTCTACATGCGCTGGACTGATCATCTGCAATTGTTCCTGAATGGATGTTTCGGCACCAGACTGCGCCTTTGAGTCGATCTCAACCTCGGATGCACCAACCGCTTCAGAACAAGAGACCTTCTCTTCCTTGTCCTTGACATCACCTACAATGATCTCTTTCAGTTGCTGGTGGGATGCATCAGGACTGGGCTCCTTTGAGATACTGGTAGAATTGGTGTGGTCTTCGTGGCAGTCCTTCCCGGCACTAATGCCGGAAGCTACATCTCTTCCCGAACTTTTAGCATCGTCTGTCTTCTGCTCGGTGATATTACTGTCTCCTCCCGAATTACGGGAAGCAGTGCCGCTTTCGTCTACTGATTCTTTGCCCTCCTCGCCGTCCTCCTCTGAATCTGTCTCCCCGGACTCGCTGAGGTATCGCACCGACATCCATTTCACATCGCGCTGACGCACATGCAATTGCACCGTTGGTGCCATGCCGGCCGAATCCGTCTCTGAGCTGCTTCTTGCGCCACTATCCTCAACCTCATCGTCGCCTTGGACGTTGCTAGTTCTTCTGCGGACGTTACTAGCTTCGACATCATCATCATCATCATCATCATCATCATCATCATTCGATGACATGTTCAAAAAATGTGGTTGCTTTCCCAGACTTGGGGGGCCGTTTCGATCTTGTCGTTGAGCATTACTCGTTTCCAGGATAGAATTATCATCTGGCTCTGGCGGCAGAGGACCGCTCTTGACTCTGCCGACGTCCATATCGATCAACATGCTTGTCAAATTTTCCTTGATGAAGGCCTTCTTGGACGACAAATCAATCCCAAGAGATTCGGACAGCTTTGCCATAAAGTGTCGCGAAGTAATGGCGTTGAGATCAATCTCGGCGATGAGCTCTTTCATCACACGTCGGAGAGTATCATCGCTGGGGACGATACTAGTACCAGCACCGGAACGGGAGTCCGCTGTCTTCTGCGCGTCAACAGCACCATCGGCACCATCATTTGTCTTTCCGTCAGCGGCAACAGTCGTCTGATTCGCGGAATCGGCACCCCGATGGATCCGCGGCAATTCTGGCTCAGAGTCATTGCTATGGCTGCTCTTCCTTCTATCATCGCCGTCGTCTGCGTCAGTATCCTCATCGCTGGAATGCTGATGTCTGACGAGGGCTTTCGCACAAACCTCATCTACTGGGTTAATATCGGTGTAGGGCTTTGTTCGCTTCCGTTTTCGAGGCATAGCCGCTCGCATCGCCATGAGTTTGCCGTCCTGATTAACAGCCTGCGGAGTGATCTTGCTCGTTGATATCATCCTCCTCCGCTCTGTTTGCCTTGGCTTGCTCCGAATCGTTTTCCCTCTGACAGTAGCAGCATCTTCCGCCTCCTCTTCCGCCTTCACTTTGCATGTATTGAGATGCGAAGAAAGACCACTTTTCTTCTTGAATGATTTTGAGCAAAACTGGCATGTGATGCCATCCCCACCACGATGATCAGAATCCTCGCGGTCTGACGAAAAGGGCATCTTCCGCTCCTCGGAAATCTTTTCCTTCTTCATCTTTCCTCCCTTCAGAAGACGGAATTTCTCCTTCCCTAGATCCACAGTCTCACACTCCCCACCGTCGTACATAACTCGAAAGATCTGGTCGGATTCAGGATCACGTCCTGTCACTCTGCTGGGGTAGTACGTCTCGTCATCAGGCCAAAAAATGCTAATCCGACACCCCACGGCAATTTTCGACAAGAGATGCGTCTGTGCCACGGAGAGCAGGGTCGTCGCCGACCGACGATCGCCACCGCTATCGCGGCCATCAGATTCGCCGGCTTCGTCACTGCTGCCGCGACCCTTCGCCATGGAATTGAAGCACGCCGGATCCTCTGGTGTGGCGTCGCCGTATACCACAGTCTTCTTCCGCTTGCGCGGTCCCTCCACAATGACCACGGCACTATCCTTATCTCGCAGCTCCTTCGGTAGCATATCCTGCGACATCACGAGCTCCTTTGCACGTTGACGGCTATGGTTGCTGCCGTCATCCGAACAATCCGAATCGTCCTCGCCCTTCTCCTCTTGAACATGCTCCGAGTCAACAGCACTGCCACCAGCATCAGATTCGTCGTCGTTGTCTTCGTCGTTAGACGATGCAGTTGCATCGGCGGCGCTGGCATTATTCATATCACCCCCCACCTCCTCCCAGCCCCAACCAACCGATTTGGGTTTCTTCTTCGCTCTCTTGCCGAGCAGCGCCGGCCGCTGGACCCCTTCCGTGAGATGGAAGCTCTCGTATGCCTCCCAATACGCTTGTATCTCATCGTCCAATGCCGCGATGATCCGCCGGCCGGCCGGGGTGGCATAGGTCATGGGCGGATTGGCAAAGCCGAGGAGGGATGCCACGCCCCTCCCCTCCGATGGTTGGTGCTCATGTCGAGGCGCCACCACGGCGCAGCATCCCACGACGATGGTAGACGATTCACCGTCACCATCCTCACCCTTCCTGACATTGGTGGAGTTGCGCTGACCCTTGGCGGCAGCATTAGCACCGCGTCGTCGGCCGTTCTGTAGCCGCCTGGACCTCTCCCTGGCATACAGCGCCGCTCCGGCATAGATCTCGGCAGGCTCCAGATCGGACACATCCCCGTCGTCGAACCGGACGCGGTACAGCCCGGCGTCGAGCGGTTTCCTGCCGTCGTCGTCGCGGTAGACCAGCCGCTCGTCCGTCCTGGACCCGTCCGCCGCGATGCGCCTGGCCACCACCACGCCGACGTTATCGTCGGTGGCGGCGGCCGCCGGCCGGTACTCCACGACCGTCCCCAGGAACAGCGCCTCGCATTCCTCCTCGACGGACTTCTTGCCGCGCTTCACCCTCCGGACGTGGGGGAAGGGCTTGAGGATGCGATGGCCCAGCAGGACTCCGCCCTCGAGATCGCTGCTGCCGCTGTCGGCGCGTGTGGTGGCAGCAGCAGCGGCAGCTCCTTTCCGATCGGTTCGGGCCTTGGTCGATTTCGATGACTTCTTGGCTTTCACTTTTGGGTTTGCGCGGAGCGCAGCGGCGGGCGAGGCAGCAGCGGCCCGACTTCGCTTCCTGGAGGGGCCGGCGGCAGCACCAGCAGGACTTCCAGGAGCAGAGCCGGCCGAGATGCGAGTTGAGGCCTTAGCTTTCTCATCGGTACCGCCGTCGCTGGGACCTGGCGAGGATGGGGCCGGGCTCTTCTTTTTGCGCGGGATCTTGAAGTCCAATTCCGGCGATGCGGCACCGGCGGCAGCAGTTGATGCCGAAGCAGCAGGAGCGCGTCTGCTGCTGCTGCGGCTGCTGCTGCGGCTGGCACCGGCCTTCTTTGCCTTGGCCATGGTTCGGCCGAATGGGATGAACAAGTGACAATACAAGTGACAAGTGAAGTGAATGCAATCGCAAGCACAGGTGGGCAAGAGTGTCCCGGTGATTGGGCCGGCGGCGAGAATATTGATTGATTTTGACTGTTTTGTGGGCATGCAGGCTCGTTTCTGTATTTCCGCTTTTCGATTGCGCATCTTTCCTGCAAGCAGCCAATGCGCCGATCAATCTGCAAATCGGCTCTTGGAAACCTTCCGCTGTCTTCCTACATGTACAGTTCCTACCAGGTACGTAGTAGCTAGCTAGCTAGTATTGGTTCCATTCTATCGCGACCCGTCCCGTTTGCTGCCGGTAGCATCGGCCTACTGCACTTCCTGTCGACTGTAGTGCGGAAAACAAAGCAAGACGTGCCTGACATATTGCATTATTTGGTGCGGTGAGGCTTGCGTTGCGTCATTCGTTGATAAAACTTAACTTGATAACAAGGAAAGAAAGGAACCGACAGGCCGGGCCAGCACGCACAGCCAAAAACACCATGCCCTCCCTGGAGCTGGTGGACCGCCACGACCAGGGCGTCCGGGGCCGGTACATGGAGTACCAGAGCGCCCACGACGAAGGGACGACGGCCACAACGAACGGCCACGGGCAGTCGTCCAGCAACGGCAAGGGCAGCAACGGGACCGACCTCATCTTCACCGTCGAGGAGGGCCGCAACGGCAGCGGCAGCGGCCGGCATCCCGGCAGCATCCCGCCGGTGGCCGACCCCACCGACGAGTACTTCGGGCTGGAGCAGGAGCTGGAGTTCCGGTTGGCCCGCCGCCGCCGCAACCGCTTCATCGCCCTCAGCGCGCTGCTGATTGCCTTCGTGGCCGGGATCATGGTCCACCGCGCCGCCAGGGACGTGGAGGAGGGCGTCGAGGAGGTGGAGGACGATTTCCGGGGGAAGGGATATCACCTGGTTGGCGGCAAGAACACGCCGCCGAGCAGCCCGACGGCCACGCCGGCGACCAGTCCCACCGCGCCGGCGGAGGACGTGACCGAGCAGATGGAGGAGATCGAGGCCGTCGCCACGGCCTCGCTTTGGCCGACCGCCACGCCCCCGTCGTCGTTCGACATCTGTCCCCCGCGGCTGTATCCCGACATCAAGAGTCAGAGGGACAGCAAGATCCCGGTATTTCACATCGGAGAATTTGCCACGGTGCCGGAAGCGGCATCCAAGAACGGCAATGACGATCCCATCCAGGC
>Ga0115006_10004089_pt1 | contig 10111 bp, 4 predicted proteins | sample ArcOceMetagenome_3_FD_88943 | JGI IMG/M metagenome (GOLD analysis project Ga0115006, IMG submission 88943) | Marine eukaryotic phytoplankton communities from Arctic Ocean - Arctic Ocean- Svalbard ARC20M Metagenome | ecosystem: Environmental > Aquatic > Marine > Oceanic | place: Arctic Ocean...
CCAGTCAATTGAAGTCCACCACATTCTGGCCCTGCCGATGATCTTGTCGTCCGCTGCATCCATGACGAAGGATGTGGATTTCGTGCGCTTGTCAAAGTGCTGGTCCACTTGGCCTAATGATGGATTGGGCACCACATTCTCATAGACCCACACTGTCTGGTGTGTCTTCTGGACTTGTTGTTTCAGCTGGTCAACTTTGTCCACCATGAGGTCGAATAGCCTGCCAGTCTTGCCAGATCGTCCCTGTGGCCTGTTTTTCATGTTGGTGTAGTCGTGGCAAGGTGCTCCACCAGTGAACATGATAATGGCCTCGTGCTTGGGATCGATCTTCAAGATCTCCTGGTAGATGTCGCTCATATCGTCTTGCTCGATGTCCCCTCTGGCCCATATGTCTGGGAAGTGGTGTGCTGCCACGTTGTGGCAGTCCTTGTCCGTTTCCCAAGCCATGAACAAGGGTACCTTGACCTTGAGCTCGTCCAGGACGTAGGCCGCCGTGGCTATGCCATCGAAGAAGCTGAGCAGTATGACCGTTGTCTGGGATATCGCTCTGATCATTTCAGTCAAGATTCTCGGAATATGACCTTTCTTTGTGAGTTGTGGTCTGTCCTTAGTGGTCTTGGCCCCGTCACTCCAAGTGGAAGAGCCTTGGTTGCCACCATGGTCAGTTTGCCAACTACTGCTGCTGTTGTGAGTTGGCCATTTGTTATCAGGTTTGGTAGCGGTCTGCTTCCATTCATTCTGATCTGGCCATTCTGTGGCCTTCGGATCCTGGTCAAAATCTGGGGCAATTGGGTCGGCTTCCTCCCACTGATCGTGAGAGTTACCGCGCTGTCCCTAGCGGTTGCGCTTCCACTCGCGGCCGTTGGCCCACTTGTTGTCCCAGCTGCCCTTGTTCTTTTGGCCTTTGCTCCAGGAGTCGTTGTTGTCATTCCAGTTGTCCTTCTGGTTGTTCTGCCACTGGCCCTTGCTCTTCTTACCACGTCCTTGTCCCTGCTTCTTGAACTGGTCAGGGCCCTGCTGATGCTTGGGCTTACCCTTGGTGGTGCCCTTGCCAGGTGGCTTGTCCTCCTTCCAGGCCTCTGATCTGGGGGTGCGCTTGGTCGGAGAATCCTTTGGAGCGTTGCCATTCAAGATCTCGAAGCGGAGTTCTGGGTCAGCCATTCGTTCTACAGATATGGTCGCAAATTTCTGACCCTTTCGCATGGCCAATGCGATGTCCCATGTGATGGTATCCCAAATTTCCTTCACAGCCCACAACTTGTTGGGGTACTTCCTGATCAGGATGATGAACCATTCGATGAATTGGTCAATGTGAGGTTCATCTGCCAATTGGAACAGTTTCATGGCCCAACCAGCTGCTACAGCTCCATCCTGAATCAGTTGTGATGAATTTGGCGTGAACTCCTCGGGTTCTTGGCCAAAGATGGTCACTTGGCCAGCTCGCCTGTCGCCAACCTGGACAGCAAAACCCTTGTTGTCCTGCTTGAGCGAGGTGGAGTTCTTGTTCATGGTATTGTATGACGTGTACAATCTCTGGGCCAATATCTCGCCCAATTTGATGGGATGGTGCATCCCGCTGACCGACTCTTTCTCAAGTCTGATCAGAGTCTCATCAGCCCCCAGCAACTGCTGTACTGGGAAGGTTCGCTTCTCGCCATTGATCATGATGGCCTCGTATGCGTCTATCCGCTGTTTGAGACGAGTTGGATCATAGACCTTCTTCTTGTCCTCGGCCGTAGGGCCATGGTGGCTACCTGCTGGAGCCACCGCAGCTCCAGGGGTAATGGCCAATGAGTTGTCCAGTCGTTTCCTCTCGTCGACTGCTCTGGCATGAAGGGCCTGCAGCATGACATTCATGTCCTTGACCTCGTCTGCGTCCTTGATCTGATATTCCGTATCACCAATCTTGTGGCCAGCTGTAAGGCGAGTCATGATGTAGTCGGCTGCTACCTTGCCGTCGTTGCCCGCCAACCGGAAGACCTCAAGACTGGTCATCCTCCTGGCCTTGACATATTTAACCAGCATGTCGCCTTCTTGTAGGCCCATTTCTATAAGCTCGGTAACTACAGTCTTGGCTGTTTCAGCCATACTGTTCGTGCTTGGTCAAATTACAGGAATTTGGACCAGAATGCTCTGGTTGACATCTGTTTTCATAGACCACAAGGCTTTAAGAACACATGATCAAGTGCAAAAGTGATGCCTGGAATGGATATACGGTCATCTGATCTTTTTACCTTTTTGCGCAGACAGTTGGTCTGTTCATATGATCTGGTCCGTCGCTCCAAGCGGAAGACCGTGGACATTCAGATGTCCTCTTCTTCATTATCAATTTGATTGTAATAGGCTTTGGCCTCAACACATTTCTTGCACAATGTCCAAGGTGCAATGATGCGTTCAACTCCCACATGGTTTCTGCGACCATATGGCCATCCACAGGCTGCATGCCAGAATGTGGATTGTGTGCACTTCTCATTGATGGCCGGCAAATGAGCCTTGTCAGAAATCGGGTTGCCGATGTATCTGCGCTGATTGGTAATGGCCACATGCACGGTCTTCTCGACCAGTTGCATGAGTTCATCTGTGGACATGTGTGCCGCATTGGTCGAGTCCATGATGACTTTGGTTGTGCTCTCAGCTGCCTGTTCGATGGTCTCTGCCAGGTTCTCGACAACAGTTTTGGCCACGTTCTGTTGGCCATGCAGGTAAGCCTCCTGCACATATCGTTCTATGGCCCATGATCCCCATCGGCCATATAGCTGTATGATGTATAGTTCGATGTTTGCTCTGGCCATGAGCTGGGCGCCTGAGACTCTCATCACATGTTCCCCGAATCTGTCCTTGGCCTCTCCAAGTGGTCCAGGTCGTTGCAGGGCAGTCCCTGTCAACTTGATGACTTCTCTGATGATGCACGTGACCTCATACTTGGTCAGGTGTTGTCCATCTGCATTGGGGAAGAGTGGCAACTCTTCTGCAGCTTTCTGGTCCATGGCCTGTATGTTGAACGCACAATTCAACCTGGTTATGTGCCTGCAAGCAGCATGGAATGGACAGATTGGGTCAATCTTGCTGGTGCAGCAACATTTGTGTGGCCTGGTGACGCATGACCCTGTAGTGTGGGTCTTGTCGACCGGGAGGGTCCAGAAGACTGTCTTCTGTGAGGACTCAGCCCATAAGTGGATCTGCTTGGCCAATCCGATCTCGATACCCCTGGTCATCCACCAACAACCCAGGATTACCATGTCCACTTTGGCTGCTGTGTTATCCTTGAGGAAAGATGGTGTGGCCAATTCGACCTGATCAAATCCTGCAGATGATCTGAGAAGTTCGACCAGAAAGCTGTCCTTATATGCAGCGGGTCCAATGCCCCGTTCTGTGCTGCGCAGCACTTTGGCCACCATTCTATCCACGTCTGCTGGCAGTTCCTGGCCTGTGAGGTCTACGTGTTCCTCTTTGGCCCTATGGAAGTATTGCCTGGCCGATCTATATGTGCCCTCTTTAAAGGATGTTGCAGCATGTATGGCCAACTCAGTGGTGATCGGAACAGGTTCATGTCCCCATGCCTGAGCAATCTCGCACCAGGTTTTCCACTTGGAATCCCTCGATCCCAGGTTGGATGGTGCATAGATATCTTTGAGCAAGCGTTTGACCGCAGGGCCACGATTCTCTGGCTTGGCAGCATCCAGAGCCTTCTGAAGGTTGCCTCTGGTCGCAGGTTTATTGACCGGTGCATCTTTGCGAGTGCAAACAATGGCCGTTGATTGTTCAGGGATATCAGAGCTGCTACTTGCAACTTGGACTCTGAGCTTTTGTTGTAACATGATCCTGTCCCTATATTCTAAATAATCTAGCTGGTTACATCTGGCCGACTTCCTCAGGGATTCAATGTCCCTGATGCCACCCTGATTGAACAGTGGTATGGCCAAGTGTTCCAGTCCAGCTTGCCTCAGCCACGATGTGAGTTCCCGAAAATTGGACATGTTTGGTCAGCAATGATCAAAGGCCTGTGACTCGGTCACTGTGGTCGTGCAGTTCTAGATCTGTCACTGTTCACCCCACAAATAATCCAAGATGATCTTCCCTGGCCCTTCAGTTACAGAAGGTGGGACTTGTGATCTAAGAATTATGATCAAAATGCAAAACACACGTCTGCAATTCTCGCATGTGCAATTGAAATCAAACGATTCAACTTGATCCATGGCATGGCTGCTGTTCAAGATCATCAGAGCTGTGATCGTGTTCCTGGCCCTGCTGTCCAAAGTTCCTGACCTGGGCCCGTCACTCCAAGTGGGAAGCCGACTTTGGACAGATTGACAAGGGAGTCAGCCTTTGCAAAGGGATAAATATCCGAATCGATGCATTGGTCAATCTGATCTTGTGTCTGTCCAGGATCATCAGGTGAATAGATGCATCAATCATGGTCTGATCGGGATGTTTCTTTTTCACGCACGGTGATCTGATGTCCTGTCATATGTCATTTATCACTGTGTTCTTAAAGCTGATTAAAGAGCCCATCACTCCAAGTGGAAGGCTCTCAGCTTGGATGGTCGTCTGACCTAAATTGGCCCATCACCACAAGTGGGAGGCTATCAGTGTTTGGCACAAAAGGATCTAGAGTCTGGCCCGTCACTCCAAGTGGGAAGCCGACACCCAGATATTACCACATGTCCTTACTTGTTCGTTCATGGCCCGTCACTCCAAGTGGAAGGCCTTACTTGAACAACTTTGGAACATGCTTTGATCGGCTATGCCATGGCCGTTGTTACACAATGACCCTCGAACAGACTGAGGCAGTCTCATGGTCTCATTGGTTGGTCCTGTGAATGGCCTCCGCCGCAGCGAACAGAGATGTCTTGATCAGGAGCCACAGCTCGATCTGCTCGTCCATATGCATAATGGTCGTTTGGCCTGCTTTGAATGTCACTGGCAGATAGTCGTATTCGATATGGCCATTGATCTTGTTGGCAGCCAAGTCCAGTCTCACTGCTTTGTTGGCCGTTGCATTACGATGATCTATGGCCTCAATGGACTGTGGAGTCATCCTGGCATGGTTCCAGGAGACTGACAAGTTGGCATCGTCACACAACGCTTTCTTGTACATTCTGGTGGCCAGATCTCGTGGACTTGTGGGAGGGCTGTTGGCCAATCCAGCTGACACCACTTTCAATCTGTCGATCAACCTATCAATGGTGATCTCTGGCCATTCACAGAGGAACGCCAACCACTGGTCACCATGGTCATCAGTGGTGCGACCAGCAGCGCTGCCAATGGATCTTGGGTCATTGGCCTCGCCAGCACCGTGGCCGGTCGTGTTCTTCATGAGGTAGGCTTTGTTGGCCGGGATCAGCCTCTTGGCATCCCATATGCCCTCATTGACCCTTTTCCTGGCCGCATTGGCCTTGTTCACATCGGGATCAGCTCCCGGCATATCCTTCCACGGTTGATACTTCCTTGTACACCGTGGGCACCAGAACTGGCCATGTTGAGCAATGTAGTCCTCCAATTCATTGCCTGCAATGTTCCTAAGCCATTGTGTGGCTTTGACCAATACTGAGCACTCAGGATTCCTGCAGAGCCATTCTTGATTGATATCTGCAATGATCTTGGTGGCCATGCCCATCGCGTAGGCTGACCCCATGAGATCCTGGTCAATGGTCTGGAGCGAGTTTGAGATGTCGATCGACATGATCTGGCAATCTTGGTCATGCAAGGAGAAGACCTGCAAGATGATGCTCTTGGTCTGCAGATCCACAGAACTGAAGCTGGTCAGGGCACTGGCCACCATGATAGTGGTCCTTTTGGCCGCTAAGATGGCACGCTTCTTGTTGGACTCTCCGGGATAGAGACTTCGGAAATAGTCCAACATCTCTTTCCAAGTGTTGCCTCTGGCCCGTCTGGCCTTGGCCACCATCATGTGCCTACGGATTTCCCAGTGATGGTGACAATCCAATCGCCAGCTGTTCTGGGCCTCTTGGATCATGGCCAAAGTCTCATTAGTGAGCTCTGGCCTGTACGTAGTCCGGTCCCAACTGGATGTGAGAGGGTTCCATGACCAACGAAGCACGAAGCGTTGCCTGGTAAATTGCTTGGACTGGCAAAGGTTTCGGATCTCATAGTCCGTGGCCACTGCAGACACCCACGTAGTGAGCAACGCCGTTGGCTTGGCCACTGGAAAGGGATCTCTATCGAGACTGTCAGTGCCTTGGCCACCATCGATGGCGTAACCGACGTGCCCATACCTGACCGGCTGGTCTGTAATGGCCACACCTGTGGCCTCTTCAGTTGTGTTCCTTGCACACTGGAAACAGATGCGAATATAATCGCGCCAATCGTGGCCATCAGGGGTCAATGGCATCATCGCATGCCTCTTCCAGAGTCGACCGCAGATGGTGCAATCGACATCCGAGGTGATCGATGTCCTTTCCATGGCCTTGGCCGCTTTTGCATCGATGGTCGAAGCACCCTTGGCCTGTGTCTGCCTCCTCTTGATTCCATATTTATCGGAGATCAAGGCATCAGGGCTGGTCAGATGTTCGATGTCCTCGCTGCTCAATTTCTTGGGCACTGGATCATCTATGACCTCCTTCAGGCATTCCCTGAATCTGTTGGCCACTATCTGATGATAGGCCTGGATGGTCAAAGCATCCTTGTCCTCTGGCTTGAACACCTGTTCAAACATGGTCTTCATCATCTCACCGTGAATGAACGAATCATGAGGTGGAGGTGATGGAATAGGTTTCAGTGAACCTTGTGGCCAGAAGACTGTACCCACAGGTGGCAATTCTCCTGCGGAAGGATTTGACTGACCAGTGTATGGCCAGTGCTTGTTCAGTTCGGTGTTCTGTCCCGAAGGAAACGACATTCTCACACGCAACTGGTCGCTTGACCCACGTGAGCTGTGGAATGTATGGTCATCAATTCCTATATTTCATGTACAGGCTGAAATGTTGTATTGATGTCTGATCTTTATCATGGTCATGTTCAGGCATCTTGTCCATCGTGATCTGCCGATTTGTCATTGCAGTCCGAAATACAGTAATCTAGATTAGAGAGAGAGGCCTATCACTGATCAGATTACTGGCTCACGGTATGTCCTTCATGGCCAATGTGCTTGGGAATCCATCAAGCTTGCAGTGATGGTCAATTTGCAATGATCAAATCATGTAGAGCAGTTGATAGAGAGAGAGGCCTATCACTGATCAAGTGACTGGTCCATGGAATGTCCTTCATGGCCAATTTGCTTGGGATGTTCATCAAGCGTGTATTGATCAAATCATGTAATGCAGTCACTGCCACAATTGATCTGTGCATCTCGAAATAGTTCAAGGTAAGATCGTGGTCACTGCATGAATGCTCTCATTGAATATGTCTCAATATGCTCAAATTGGTCAATGTAATTGTGGCCGTCCGAATAACAACATATATCGACCGGCATCGTGACCTTACGTGCTTAAGGCAAGAGGTGGGGGGAGGAAGAGAGGGTCTGGGATTTTCATGGTCACACTTATTGTCTTCAAATGGACTCGAGACTGTCTGTCTCTGACCTGCTCTTCAAATGGAGCTGGACAAATTTATGATATATCGATCATTGATATATAACTGGTCAGTGCAACAGTGGTCTATGCCCCATCACTCCAAGTGGAAGAGCAGTCGACCCTGTTTTTGCACTTGACCAAATTGTCCTGATGTTGTACAGGAGCGTTGCAACCGGGATGATCCTCGGGTTCACGCTAAGATGTGCCCCTGATGGCCTCTGGTCGTCCGTCCACGAAGAGTTCGTATGATCGCTTCATGTCCGAGAACGATGTGATCAACTGGCCGCTGGTGTATGATCCAACCTGGCCGACCACAGTGCGCATGGTCTTTGGTCCCAGGTCTGGGTCAAGTTCCTTGGCCAACCGGTTCAGTGCTACCAGCCTTGCCACTGTGACCTCAAATTCCATCATGAGAGTGGGCAAGGGAATGTTCTGGCCTGCCTGAATGGCCTGTTCAAAGGCCATCTTGATCCTGCGAATGTTCCAGCGATTGTCCTCGTTCAAGTACAACCTGGCCTTATAGATGCGTTTGAGCAGCGTGATTGTGGCCTCGTATTCTGCTTCGACCAGCTCTTCGGTGTCGTTGACCCGCACCATCAACGTATAGGCCTGCCTGGCCAATGGCTCGTCGATGGCCCTGTGTCGTTGGAGACGTCCCAACATGACATGACCGTCCATCAAGATGGTGGTCACTGTTGCCTCGTCTGGTCTCAGCGGCAGTGGTCTCTCATACTCAGGAGGAGGAGGAGGTGGTACACTGGCCTGGCTCGGTCTGGCTTTGGCTGTTGGCCTCACTCGCTCTCGAAAGTCAGAGTTGACCGAAAACGCCAGATCTTGTCGAGGTAGGACGCCAAAGCGTTGATCAGCGATGAATGCTTCAGACACCTCCACTTCCAGGTCACTGGAATCTTCGTCACCCTCATGGATGGGTGTTGCAGTGGAGATGACCGGAGCTGGGCAGATGACCTCGGACCTCGTGAGCACGGAGAATTCGCTCGCTTCTGACATGGCCTCTGGGTCTCGTTCAATCCCACCGGAGAATTGGACTGAATGTCTCTGGCCTCGTCGATGTCTGGAGGCTGACCTTGCTCTGGAGCGTGAAGATGATCTAGTTGGACATTCATCTCCCTCGGCCCATTCGACTGCCTGGACCAGCTCATTTTGCAGATCCTCATTCATGAACCGATATGGCCATTCGTTCTCGTTGTCCAAGGCAGCTTTGGCCTGAGTGAGTTTGCCTTCTTGGTCAGGGCGAATCATCCATTTGTCCAACACTTCCTGAGGTGACCATGCAGTGGCCCTGGAGAAGTCCTTCCATTCCATCCACTTGGTGAAAGTGTGTTTGTCATCAGTGGTCAATGGCACAGGTAGTCTCCCATCTATGTGCAGGTCATGTCCAATCAGTGGGTCGTTGGCACAGATGATCCTCTGGTGTAGTAGTCCCGTGGCCACGTCAAACAGGATCCCTGCTCCATGGGGATGTGCTTTGTAAAACCTCTTGGCCATCTCCTCAATAGAGAAGTGACCCTTATGGCATGCCTCGCCATGCCAGCATTTGCCTGGTCGTCTGGCATGTGCCCTGCACCTGTTCACGTTGGGCATCCAATGTACTTGGGCAATGGTCAATGGCGCTCCCGTCTGAAACGACCACTGGTCACAAAGCTGGTGCTCAGAGATGTCGTACTTGACAAACTCCGGGTGAAACCAAGGGCATGTCTTACCCTCATGTTGGCGCCTGACCGAGATGCATTGGGAATGATTGAACCAATGAGGACAAATTCCCGTCGTGACCACCGTGGGAGGGAGTAGTGTGTACATGCACTTGCTCCTCTTCCTGTCCTGGTCACTCATGATGGTCTGCTGACGCTGTTCGACCTGATCAACCATGTTCTGTGCTGATCGTTGCCAGTTTCGCATCTGGTTCGAGAAGGCCATGAGGTCGCCAGGTGTGGTCAGGTGCTCCCTCCTGTGGCCAGCATGGGTATGGTCCATGCACTGCGTCTTCCTGGATTGGCCACCATTCTGAAAGATGGCCATCCCTGTGCAGAGGCCGAAGGAGCAGGCAGCTTTGGTCATCTGACCAACATTGCCATTGCTCACACGCGTGATGACACCTCGGAGCCAGCCCATCACTCCAAGTGGAAGGCTGGTCGAGTATCACAAAAACGTATGAGATTGATTTTTCTTGAGCCAAAATGGCCAGCGGTATATATGATTTCTCGTGTGTGGAGTTTCATTGTGCGATGGTCTCGTGGTCATCCATGTGGTATCACATCATGGGCAATTGTGTCCATCAGTATGTCCTCAAGTATGCTTGTACTTCTCATGACCTCAGTAGGTAATTAGAGAGAGAATGTATAGCAACACTTGTCCATTGTAAAGCAGTCCAAGGATGGCTTATGATACAATGGTCTTATAGTTGCATTGATTTGGAATCAAGTCCTAGTGGGATTGATGGATTGAATCTCTGTTCAACTTCAAGTCAGGCTCAGCTTGTTTTGGCACCCGCTAGCTCCTGACTCTTTGGCGTAACTTATTCAGTTTGGCCAGGATTGGTAAGGGTGCCTTCGCAGCCTCCC
>Ga0115006_10004090_pt1 | contig 10111 bp, 8 predicted proteins | sample ArcOceMetagenome_3_FD_88943 | JGI IMG/M metagenome (GOLD analysis project Ga0115006, IMG submission 88943) | Marine eukaryotic phytoplankton communities from Arctic Ocean - Arctic Ocean- Svalbard ARC20M Metagenome | ecosystem: Environmental > Aquatic > Marine > Oceanic | place: Arctic Ocean...
ATTAAAAAAGAAAATATTCAAGCTGTAATTTTAGCACCTACAAGAGAACTCACCCAGCAAATAGCGAGCAACCTAGAAGCATTAGCAAAATACATTCCTACTATTTCTATAGCTACTCTTTGCGGAGGAATTCCTATTAAACCTCAAATAGATCGGTTAAAAGAAATTACACATATTGTAGTAGCTACTCCAGGAAGATTGGCAGATTTAGTAAAAAGAGAAGCTATTGATATTTCTAAAATAACTTATTTTGTATTGGATGAAGCAGATGAAATGGTAACTGCTTTAAAAGAAGGTTTGGATAGTATCATTAAAGAAATTCCAAAAAATAGAAGAACATTTCTTTTTACGGCTACGATGCCAGGAGCTATCAAACAATTGGTGCAAAACTACATGTCTAAACATGTAGTTCAAATTGAAGCGAATAGGGCTAATGTTGGGCATCAAGGTATTCATCACCAATATGTAATTGTAGCACCTATAGAAAAATTAGAAGTTTTACTTCACTTTTTAAACTCTAAAGCAGGACAAAGAGGTATTATTTTCTGTAAGACAAAAGCTGCAGTTAATAAATTAGCTAAAAAATTAGCAATTAATAAGTTTTCATCAGGAGCTATTCATGGTAGTTTAACCCAAGGGATTAGAGACCGAATTATGGCGCAATTTAGAGATGGGCATATTGATATTTTGGTAGCTACTGATTTAGCAGCACGAGGAATTGACGTAAAAGACCTGTCTTATGTTGTAAATTATCATTTGCCAGATACCTATGATGCCTATGTGCATAGAAGTGGGAGAACTGCTAGAGCAGGAGCAAGCGGTTTATCTTTAACCATTATTCAAAAGGAAGAAGCACAAGATATTTCTGATTTTGAAAAAGCATTGGATATTCGTTTTGAAGCTTTTAAAAAGGCTGATGCAAAAAGTATAGAGGAGAGTAATGTTTTAATTTGGGCGAATAAAATATTTAAAACAAAGCCAAATCGTGCTGTTTCAGAAGATTTTAAATCTCAGATTAAAACAATTTTTCATCATTTAACAAAAGAAGAGTTGGTAGACAAAATACTGGCAAATTATTTAGTAAATACTAAACCTACAGTAATCTCTTCAGAGGTTTCCAAAACGAAAATAAAGAAATAGTTTATCTTACTATGAGCGAGTTAAAAACAAATGAAGAAATAGCGTCTTGCATTGCTACTATTCAAAAGTTATTGGAAAACACCAATCAACTCTTTGAAATACCAGAGGCACAAAGAGTTGCCCTTTTTAAAGTTGCTGGAGAATTATCTCGTCCAAATCGAGATGAATTTCAACGCCGTAGAAAAGATGCTAAAAAAGCAGCTAAAAGAAAGCAAATAGAGAGCGATAAACACGCTAGAAAGTCTACAGGAATTCGTTCTGCTAGAGAGGCAACTTTATTTGTTGCTCCTAAATTATTAGCTGCGTCCTCAATTTCAGAAGAAACTCCAGAACTTGAATCGCCAAGAAACTGTTACGTTTGTAAAAAGGTATATACAAAACTGCATCATTTCTATGATACCATGTGTTCAGACTGTGGAGATTTTAACTATGCAAAACGTTTTCAAACTACTGATTTAAAAGACCAAGTAGCTGTAATTACAGGTTCTCGATTAAAAATAGGATATCATATTACCTTAATGTTATTACGTTCTGGCGCCACGGTTGTAGCAACTACTCGTTTTCCTGCAGATTCCGCTATCCGTTTCTCTAAGGAAGAAGATTATAAAGATTGGGGAAACCGTTTACACATACATGGCTTAGATTTAAGGCACATACCTAGTGTAGAGATTTTCTGTAATTATATAGAACAAAAATACAAGCGATTAGATATTTTAATCAATAATGCCGCACAAACGGTAAGAAGACCCTCTGGTTTTTATTTTCATTTAATGGAAAATGAAAAGAAACCTATTGACCAATTACCAAAGTTAGCACAGACTTTATTAAAGGAACATGCTTTTTGTTTAGAAGAACTTTCTAATTTAAGCGTTTCTACAGTAAAAACTAGTAAAAACAACGTGTTACCAGTTACTTGGCATGGGCCAGAACCAGGAATTGGTTTAAGAAACTCAGCAGCTTTGTCTCAAATCCCCTATAGTTTTGACACTTCTTTACAATCTGCAGAAGTTTTTCCTGAAGGTGAATTAGATGCCGATTTACAACAAGTAGATTTGAGAAAAACAAATAGTTGGCGTCTGAGATTGGGCGAAATTGAAACCACAGAAATGGTAGAAGTACAACTGGTTAATGCTGTAGCTCCTTTTGTTTTATGCAATCGTTTGTCTAACTTAATGATGAAAGAGAATACGGGTAAAAAACATATTATAAATGTTACCGCGATGGAAGGGAAGTTTCATAGATTTAAAAAAGTAGACAGACATCCACATACAAATATGGCAAAAGCTGCATTGAACATGCTTACACATACATCTGCATCTACATTTGCAAAGGCTGGTATTTATATGAATGCAGTTGATACCGGATGGGTTACTGATGAAGATCCTGCAGAGCTCTCTAAAAAGAAAGAAGAAGTTCACGATTTTCAACCTCCTTTAGATATTGTTGATGGTGCCGCTAGAGTTATGGATCCATTAATTGATGGAATCAATACAGGCAAGCACTGGTGTGGGAAATTTCTGAAAGATTATTTTCCTATTGACTGGTAGTGAATATTTATAGGAATACGTTAAAAAAATTATATTTTCATCATATTTGGTTTCAATTTTATAAAACCAAAAAAATCTAAAACTCTTATTATTAGATACGTAATATCAATTTCATGCCATTTCACTCCAAAATTAGCATTACTAGCGTGTTTATGATGATTATTGTGATAACCTTCTCCCATCATTAAAAAATCGAAGTGAAAAAGATTCTTACTAGTATTTGTCATTTTATAATTTACATATCCATAAATATGTCCAAACCAATTGATAATGACTCCGTGAATCGGTGCCATTAATAATGCAATAGGCAATAATAACCATTGCCATAATGCTGTTGTAAAGTAAGCAAAAAACAAAATATAAAAACCAATCCAAAGTACTCTAGACAATCGAGAGCTTGCAAAAGCATCGAAACTTTTCCATTGTGGTACATTTTTAGTAAATTTTTTATCTACAACAATCTTTTGTTCATTAATATCCTGATAAATTGTTTTGGTTTTCCACATCATTGCAAATAGATTTGGATCATGTGAAGGGGAATGAGGATCTTTTTCAGTATCTGTATATGCATGATGCATGCGATGCATGATTCCGTAACCGTATGCACTTAAATAACTAGATCCTTGAAAAACCCAGGTTAAAAAAAAAGTAATACGCTCCATTGTTTTAGACATTGTAAAAACCTGATGGGCTGCATATCGATGCAGAAAGAAAGATTGAAAAAATAAACCTCCATACCAAAGTATTAAAACAAAAATAATTATAGTCATGTTTTTTTTAACAAAGGTAATTTGATGTGAAATAAGAAACAATGAACCTACATCAATAAAACACGCTTTCTAATTCTACTTAAAGCTTGTGCAGTTACACCAATATAAGAGCTAATATATTTTAAGGGAATTACTTTTAAAAGCTCTGGACGCTCTTTAAATAATGCAACATAACGTTCTTCTGCTGAAAGGTTTAAGAGGTTTTGTTCTCGTTTAGATTTTATTAAAAAAAGTCGTTCTGCAGTTAACCTCCCAATTAAATTGCCTATTTTAGTTTTATCATAAACTTCTTGTAAATCGTTATGAGAGATACTTAAAACAGAGGTTTCTATGAGAGTTTGTAATTGATATAAAGAAGGCTGTTGTGTCAGAAAAGAATCATAAGCACTTATAAACTGATTCTTAAAACTAAAACCAAAAGTTATTTCTTTTTCTGGATTTTCTTTAGGTATAAATAAGCGTACAACTCCAGATTCAATAAAAGAAATATGATTTTCTATTTCATTAATTTTTAAGAAAACTGTTTTCTTTGGAAGTATACGACGTTGTAATTTAGAGGTGAAAAAAATCCAATCTTGATTGGATATTGTAGCAATTTGATCTAAATATGCTTTTAGTTGTTGCAAATTTTTTAAATATAAGTATTTTACTGCTAAGATAAGTATTCATTTTAATTATAAAATAATACTAATTGTTAAAAATTTCTATTGAATAGTGTTTTATTCTATTTCATATAATTTTAATTGTTTTTTCATTAAAGGTCTAAATAAAAAGGGGAAATAGGATAACAAAAGCATTGCTGGGTACCCATAAGGTAAATTAGGACTGTGCTCTTTTGATTCTAATAAATGATAAGGTTTTGCACCCATATGATGGTGGTCTGAATGTCTTGTTAATTCGAACAACAATACTCTACCTATAATGTGATCAGAATTCCATGAATGCTTAGGTTTTACACGCTCATATCTTCCGTTTTTTTGCATTTTTCTTCGCAAGCCATAATGAGCAAAATAATTTTGTGCTTCTAATATAGAAATGCCATAAACACTAGTAATAAAATATAAGAGCATTACGTTTAAACCAAAAATGGTAACGATTCCAAAAAGAAAAAGTATTGGTAGAAGTGTATAAAGAATCATCGGATTTAGTAAGGAGTTTTTCCCTTGAATTTTAAGGCGTTGCCCTTCCAGTTTCCAAGTTTTGAAGTAGCCACCAATTTGAGATCGAATTGCAAAAAAATAAAAAATATCACCTTCTTTTGCAGATGTTAAATCGCTTGGTGTTCCAATATCTCTATGATGCCCTCCATTGTGATAGGGTATAAAATGATTTTGAATGGATGTTAAAAGCATGATGTGCGCTAAAAAAGTTTTTAGAGTATCATCTGTTTTATGACCTAATTCATGACCAATATTAATTCCGTTAACCCCAAGAATTGTTCCCATCATTAAAATACAAGCGATCAAATCATGAGTTGGTAAAGCTGTATTAGAAATTGTAATTAAAAACTGAAAAACAACAAAAAGATGAAGCGGAACAGATATATAAAGAACCATATCAAAAAAGAAGTCTTCACGGGCTAACTCTTTTTCAACTTTATTTAAATTATAGGTGTTTTTTGGAAGTAGTTGTTCTGTAATTGGAACTAAGAAGTATAAAAAAAATAAGCCTGAGTAAGCATAGATTCCTGTTGTATTAAATGTGAGAAGACCTAGAAGAGGTATAATAAAAGCTGCAAAGTATTTGAATTTTGTCATAAAGTAAATTATCAAACTATTTATACAAATATAGTTCGATTTTTTTTAAATTGCAATTTTATTAATAAAACCTAAATGTATACGATGGGAAGAAAGGCTGTTTTAAAAAAACGAAAACCAATTACTAAAAAAGTAAAAAATTGGTTAAGTGATTTATTAATTAAAATTCAATATGAAAATTTAGAACAACTAACAATAGACGATTTAGCAAAGTTGGCTGGTGTAAGTAAGTCTACAGTATATGAATACTTTAAAAGTAAAGAAGAAATCTTATGTGCTGCCTGTGAGATAAAAGTTGAGATATTAGTCAATGAGCTAACATTATTGAGAGATAAAAAGATTACTACGAATGAATTGTATGAAAAATTTGTTGAATTATTTGCAAATGGTACTTCAGACATATCTATAGGTTTTTTACAAAGTATTAAAAAACACTACCCCAATGCTTGGTTACGCATAGAAGGGTTTATAGAATCTTATTTAAATCTTTTAAAAATGCAATACGCGAAAGGAATGTCTGAAGGAATTTATACCAAAACATCGATTGAATTACTCATAAACATTGATAAAATTTTTGTTTTACAAGTTGTTACAAATTTCAGTTTATTTAATGATCAAAAATATACACTGAGTCAACTCATTAGAGAGTATTTAAACTTACGATTAAATGGTCTATTAAAATAAAAAGGATTCATCTTTAAAAGTATATTGTCCTATTTTTAGTTGTAGTACAATAAAAAAACACCCAACTTTACTATTCAAATGTGTGTCTTAGTTCGTCTGCAGAAGAGGTGTTTAGTAATTTGTTAAATGTTTTGATACTATTAAAATCTCTGGTAATTTCTTCAGACACTCCAATTCCAGAAATACCTGTTGCTAATATGTCTTTTACATCAAGTGTGGTGATTCCTCCAGAGGCTATAATTGGTGTTTCTGTTTTTAAAGCATCTACAATTACAGTATACCCCTTGAGGCCAAGGGCTATGGGCGAATTATCTTTCTTTATTCCAGATTTAAAAGGGCTTAAACGAATATAATCTACCTTTTTATTAATCAAGACTTCACATTGGTTAAGAGTAGATGCTGTTGCACCAATAATTTGCCATGTGTACAAATACTCCATAGCAACTGTTGGACAGAAATCTGTTTTTTCTAAATGAACACCATCTGCTTTTATATCTTTTGCAATCTTATAATGATCATTTAAAATTAATCTAGTTTGGAAGTGAGAAGTGATTTCTCTTGCTTCTTTGGCAAATTTCAAATATTTTTTTTCAGAAATATTTTTTATGCGCAATTGAACTAATTCTGCACCAGATGAACAAGCTTTTTGAATATTTAGCAAATGTTCTTCAGGAGAATTTCCTTGAGATATATAATGTAATTTTGATATAATCATACCTTTATTTTTATTCGAAAATTAAATTTATAAATAAATTAATATTCCTTAAAGTGCTATTTTTTTTGAGTGTTTCATAAAATAGGACTCAAAACGTTTAAGCGTAGGAATCATTTTATCTGAATACAGTACAAACTGACATTTTGTGATACTCTGCGTAATTGACATGATTCCTGTATATGCTGAATTCTCGATTAAAAACTCTGCATCATCAATATTAAATATCTTTAATTGTGTTGTATTCACTCCATTTAATGAAGACAACTTTCTTAAGGTCTGTGGTGTGGCAATAAGAACATCTACACCATCAAATATTTCTGATTTTAGCAAATCAACATGAAGTTTTTCATCGGCAAAATAAACTCGAGTTGTGGTAAATCTAATATATTTTAAAAAGGCATTATAGGTTTCCAATGCTTTTTCTCTATTTTCCACTAAAACGATTGCTCTTGGTGCATCTCCAACTTCTTCACATTTTAATTTATGTAAGGTGGTAAGAATCAATGTAGTTGTTCTACCGCTACCTTTGGGAGCTGTACAATAGGTGTTTGATCCACTTTTTATTACAGGAATACTAGCACTCTGAAATGGAGTAGGTAGTGTTATTTCTTGAGATGCTAACATCTCTTTAAGGTGGGGGTGTAACTTTTTAAAAGGCATAGAATTTGATTGCAGAACTATTAGCAGAATATTTATAATAACGGTGTCAAAGATACAACTAAATCAATCTACCAAATAACCTGTGACAATGAATAATTTAAGTATTCAAATTAAAAAATATATTTTATAAGAAACATTTAAATATAAATTTTTGTTTTAGTAATTCTATGTTTTCTTTTTTAATTAAATATATAATGGTAACTTAGAAAAGTCTTTTTTTAGATTTCAATTATATCGTAAAACAAGTCGATCAAAAAGGCATCTTAGATATTACTACTATGATAAGTATAAAAAAATATTTTTTGTTTCTTTTTTTAATTGGTTTTGCAACTACTATTTCAGCTCAAAAGAATGTTCGTATTGGAATTACCTTAGACAAGAAAACGCAACACACTGAAGTCTTACTTCAACAACTTAAAGCTGAGATTAAGGCTGTTATTGGTGAGGACGCATTTATTTCATTTAAAAAAGAACTTGAAAATAATTTTAGCTTAGAAAAAGCTAAATCAAACTACCAATCTTTAGTAGAAAATGATACTGATATTATTTTAGCTTTTGGTATTGTGAATAATAATGTTATTTCTAAAATGGAATCTTACTTAAAACCTACAATTGTTTTTGGAGCATTGAGTAAAGAATTAGCAGGGAACGAAAAATTACTTTCAAAAAGTAAAAATTATATTTCTTTTACAAGTTCTCAATCTTATGAAGAAGATTTAAATTTATTAATAAAATTAGCAAAGCCAACTACTATTGGTGTGGCTATAGAAAAAGCTTTTGCAGACAATCTTCCTGTTGAACGTATTTTTAAAAACATTGGAGAATCGTCTAAAGTAAATATTAAGCTTATCCCTTTTTTAGATTCCACAGACATCACAAATTCTTTAGATACCATCGATGCTCTTTATTTGGCAGGTGGGTTTTATCTTTCTGATGCAGAAATTAAAAATATAGCTGACGTATTAATTGAGAAGAAATTACCCTCTTTTACAGCTAACTCAATTAGATATGTACTACAAGGTATTTTGGCAACTAATCATAGTCAATCAGAATTAAATCAATATTTTAGAAGAATTGCTCTGACGATAGAATCGGTTGTTAATGGGATAGATTTATCGGAATTAGATGCAAAAATTGAAACTGATAAAACCTTGACCGTAAACTATAAAACTGCAGAAAAAATAGATCTATCATTAAAATATAGTCTTATTGCGTCTACAAGTTTTGTTGGAGATTCCAAAGAGATTGTAGCAGATAAAATCTACAATTTACAAAGTATAATGCAAGAAGCAATTGTTAAAAATTTAAAGTTAAAAGCAGAAGAAAAAGATATTCTTATAAATGAAAAAGATGTAGAGAAGGCAAATAGTGACTATTTACCAAATCTTAAAATGAATGTTTCAGGCAATTATATAGATCAGGATTTAGCAAAAATAAGTAATGGTCAAAATCCTGAGTTTAGTACTTTGGGAAATTTAATAGTACAACAAACGGTTTTATCTGAAACTGCAAATGCAAACATTAGTATTAAAAAATCTCTTTTAGAGGCCCAAAAAGAAAACTATAACAGCGAAGCTTTAAATACGGTTTATAATGTTGCTACCGCATATTTTACAGCTCTTATATTAAAAGCAAATTTATCCATTCAAAATCAAAATTTAGAACTAACAAAATACAATTTAAAGATAGCAACTGAAAATTATGAATCAGGACAGTCTGGGAAATCTGATGTGTTAAGGTTTAAGTCTGAAAAAGCACAAAACACCCAACAGATGATTGAAGCTTTGAATAAGTTAGAACAAAGTTATTATGTTATAAATCAATTATTAAACAACCCTATTGATACAAATATTGATGTTGAGGAGGCACAGTTAAAAACTGGAATTTTTAAAAATTATAACTATGAAGAGTTGGGACAATTTTTAGATGACCCTTCTTTGAAAGTCCCTTTTGTTAAGTTTCTAGTTAAGGAGGGCCTTACAAATTCTCCAGAGTTGAAATCATTAAACTATAATATTAAGGCAGCAGAAAGAAGTCAGAGGTTATATGGCATTGGACGTTTTATACCTACAATAGCACTTCAGGGTCAGTACAATTATGAAGTTTCAAGATCTGGCTTAGGTACAACCTTTCCTCAAGGTTTCCCCGAAATCCCTCAAGCATACTATACATTGGGTTTAAATGTATCTCTACCTATTTTTAATCAAAACAAACAAAATATAAATAAGGAAATTGCTAACATTCAAAAAGAACAACTTGAAATATCAAAAAGCAATGTAAGTCTAAATATAGAAAAGAACATTAATGACGCAGTACTTGAATTGATAAATCAAATTTCTAATATAGAGTTGTCTAAAGTTTTTGAAGAGACAGCAAAAGAAGCCCTAGAATTAACACGAACATCCTATGAAAGTGGCGCTGTAAATATTGTGCAGCTATTGGATGCTCAAAATAATTATCTTCAAGCTCAATTGGCTAGTACAAATGCAAATTACAATTATTTACAAGTATCCATGCAATTAGAAAGGTCTCTGGGTTTATTCTTTCTGTTACAGGACGAGAGTCAACGAAAAGCTTTTGTAGAGAGGTTCATACAATTTAAAGATAACCAAGAATAAAACACACTAAACACTATTATAATGTTACTAAAAAAAATATTTAAAAGTAGTTCTTTAATAATCACGATTTTAATTTTGGGTTGTGCAAAAAATGAAGTTAAAGAGAAAGTACTTCTAAGACCTGTAAAATATTCGGTAGTTAGTTATTTAGGAGGTGAGAAAATTAGGCAATTTTCGGGAACCGCTAAAACAGAAAAAATTATAAATTTAAGCTTTAGAA
>Ga0115006_10004091_pt1 | contig 10109 bp, 7 predicted proteins | sample ArcOceMetagenome_3_FD_88943 | JGI IMG/M metagenome (GOLD analysis project Ga0115006, IMG submission 88943) | Marine eukaryotic phytoplankton communities from Arctic Ocean - Arctic Ocean- Svalbard ARC20M Metagenome | ecosystem: Environmental > Aquatic > Marine > Oceanic | place: Arctic Ocean...
AGTCGTCCGCGATGCCCAGGTGCTCGACGCGGATGACCATGTCGTTCGCACCCTTGCCGCCCTGCGACTTGATGCCGCGGGCATCCCACACCGTCGTGATGATGTTCCACGTGCAGTCCTTAGAGTTGTTGGCCTCGCGGTACGACCTGCACAGCGTCGAGTACGCCGGCAGCGGCTCCCACGACGGCATCGCTGCTGCGCGCCCCCCGTGGCGCTACGCCCGGCGCCCGGGCGGCGCAGGGGGGCGCGGGCGCCGGGCGGCCGCGTGGCGGCCTGCGCCCGGCGGCGAGGCAGCGCCTGCCCACGGCGGCGGTCGCGCCCGCTGCCTCCGCTCCCGCCCGTCCCGCCGTGTGCGCCTCGCTCCGTCCGAGGAGTCGTCCCGTTCGTGGATGTTTTTTTCTTTTCTCTCAAAACCACAGGTCATATGGATTCCTTGTACCAGCCACTCTGGGCCAGTACCCGCTGGTACAAGGGTACGCGGTACTAACTTTATTTCGGTCTGCAGGAACACATTCTGGGTCCAGGCAATACTCCCTTTCCGCAGCGTGAGGATCCGGGGGTGGATACACGCCTAGTTCAAAGCGTGGGCGCACCGCGCCGGTCGCAGCGGGCGGCGGGCGGGCGCCGCGCGCGAGACCGCACGATGGCCGACGAGCAGGAGCAGGAGGGCGAGCGGCAGCGGGCGCAGGATGACGAGCGGCTGCGGGAGGACCTGCGCGGTGACATGGCGAAGCTGCGGGGGTTGCTGGCGGCGGCGGGCGGCGGCGCGGGCGGCGGGGGCGGCGGCGGCGGCGCGGGGCAGCCGGCGGGCGTGCTAGAGCGGGCGCGGATCCTGATCGCCGTCAACGAGTGTCCGGTCATCGCCAAGAAGACTGGCCTGGTGCAGGCGGCGCTCGATCGCGCAGACACGGACGGGACCGGCGCCAAGGTGAGCGTTGCCACCGCGCTGCAGCAGCTCTCGCAGCACCTCCTCGACGAGATGGACAGCGACCACGTCGCAGCGGCGCAGGAGGCATGCAAGAGCAAGCGCACCGCCCTCGTTGAGCAGACGGAGGCGCGCGGGAGAGGGGGGTTCATGGAGGCCCACGCGCTGCGCGCCATGCTCTCGGCCGCGCCCTTCGCGCTGCAGGCAGATGTGGTGAGCAGCATCCTGCGCTTTGTCGGTGTCAAAGACGAGGCTGGCGACTCCGTTCGGATCTCGGAGATCATGCGCAAGCTGTGCCCCATGTTGGACCAGGCCATCTTCGCGGGGATCAATGCCAAGATAATTGACAAGTACGGGTCGCTCAAGACTGCGTTCGATGCGCTCTCCAAAGATGGCAAAATCAGCCGGGCGCAGATGTCTGAGCTCATTGAGACGCTGCAGATGGAGCCGGTGGGCCTGCGGTGGGTGAAACTCATCTCCTCAAAGGCGCCGTCGGGCACTCGAATCACAAACGCGCGGCTCGCGGAGGGCCTGCAGACGAAAGTGAGGTTCTCGCGGGCCGAGTTTGAGCAGTTTGGCCTGTCTGAACTGTCGCAGGAGGCCTTCATCGAAGTCAACGGAAAGTACTACAAGCCAGTGGTAGACCAGAAACTGCGCCCGCATGAAGTGCAGGACCTGGTCAATCTGGCGGACGCTGATGGCTCGGGAACGATTGAGTATCAAGAGTTTCAGATTGTCTTTGGCGCCGGGGAAATGTTTGCGCGCCAACGGCAGGAGAACTACAAGAAGCTGCAAGACAAGGCAGCTATGACGGCTACCGTGCGAACTGATTCCCTCCTCCTCCCGAGTGGATCACAAGCTGATGCATCCATTGGGGGGGGCGTGCTGTCACCCGAGGAGCGTATCGCAGAGGTGATCCTGGGACCTCGTGAGAGCGAGCTCCGTGCTGCGCTCAAGGACGGAGACCCTGAGGGTAAGGGTAGCGTCGACACGCACACACTGCAGGGCGCCTTCAACAAGCTCGGTCTTGGGTTGTCTGCCGAGGACGTGACCAAGCTGCTGTCGAAGGCTATCATGGGTGGCGAGACTGCAGTTGACTACAACAAGCTCATCCAAGAGGTGGTGCCCCATCTCCGGACGCCATTCCGTGCGCCATGCCTCTCTCATGCCCCCACTCTTGCGCTGGCGGCATGTGTGCATCTGGATGCCCCGCACGCGTCTGCCCGCCGCACCTGCCTCTTTCAAGATGCCTGAAACAACCCCAATCTATCAACCAATCTCCTCCACCACCGCCACCTCGCCTCTTCCCTGCCAACACGCAGGTGCGTGGCCGGCTGTCAACGGCATCTACGCTTGAAGAGGCCCAGGCAGAGATCGTTGTGGGGCTGCGCGACGTGCTGGTGCGCAAAGGTGACGGCAAGAAGTGGCTTGTCAAGGCGTTTCAGGTCCCCCCCCCTGAGTGGTGTTGGGAATCTTCCAAAGCGCCCCGCCCACTGCTCCAAATTGCTCCCAAAACACCCTCAGATGATAAACACCCGCTGTGCCAGTAGTTGCCTGTGCCAGGAGTGGAACGGCAACTGCGATCGGTGACAGTAAATGCGAGCCGTGGCAGTTGTTGTTTTCAGCTGTAGCAACAGTTTTCCCACGGAAACCCGTGCGATGGATGACAGTGCAGTGCCAGTGCAGCGCTTGCCTTGGGCATGCGTGATGAGCAATTGCGGTGGCAGATTGTGGAGTCTGACGTGCACGCGGGCAAGAGCAAGAGCAAGCTGACCTGCGCGGAACTGTCTAAGATACTCTCTTCCCTGCGCATCGCCCTCTCGGTATCTACTTTCCAAAGACCTTTCATTCTTTCCGTGTGCCCTGCCTTATCCCGTCACCCAAACCACCTCTCGCCGTAGCTGTGCGTCAGCGCAAGTTGATTGACGTGCAAACTGCCGGTTGCTCGCTCTCTCGCTCGCGCGCAGGGCAATCTCATTTCGAAACTAGTCAAAGCGGCAGACTCGGACCGCAAGGATGGGAGCGTCAACTATGCTGACTTTGTGCGCATGCTCGGCACGAGTGCAAGGTCAGCGTGCGTGAATGGTGGCATGCTTGCGTGCACGGGAGACATGTGCATGCTTGCGTGCATGGGAGACATGTGCATGAGTTGAGCGCACGTCTGCTCACGAGTATGTATTTTGCTCTCCGTCCTCAATCTGACTTTCCAAGGGCATGCGCGTGCATGTGTGCGTGTTTGTGTGTGTGCGTGCTTATGCCTGCGCGGGCAGCAAGCTGCGGGGCGTAAGCGAGTCATTGACTCGACAAGATAGCGCGTTGTCGACATCAAGCGCGTCGCTGCTCGACGACGATCTCAGCGAGGAAATGGAGGAAGAGATCCGTGAGGTCTACGCTCTGTCTGACTTGCTGTCTGACTTGCTGTCTACCTTGTCTTGCAAGCTCGCGTATCGGCGTCTGTTTCGTGGCGGCGACGGGTAAGTGAAGAGGCTCACGTGGGTTGGTGCTCTGCGGTACGCACGGTGTGCAGGTGCTCAAGGGCAAGTACGAGACATTAACAAACGCCTTCAGGAATTTCGACAAGGACAAGAGCGGCAGCATCGACCGTCAAGAGATGCTGGAAGGGCTCAAACGTCTGCAGCTTCCGATCTCCGACAAGCAGTTCGGCAAGATCATCAGCAGAGCTGACGCAGATGGGGGTGGGTCGATAGACATGACGGAATTCAAAGGGGCCTTTGAGATTGGCGGGCGCGCAGAGGCCAAACGCGAAGCCGACAAGCAGAAGAAAGTGGATGCGCTGCTTAAGAAAGAGCGGCGCGAATCGGCTGCGGCCGCTGCTGCTCTTCCTGAGGAAGAGGTTGAAGTGGTTGACCCCAAAGCGGAAAGCCTTCTGTGGATCACGCTGCAGCGCCGCTTTAACTCCATTCCTGAGGCCTTTGCTTTTCTCAAGGGCCGGGTGGGTGGGAAACACGCGGATGTGCTCAGTGAGAAGGAGCTGTGCAATGGACTGCTGCGGCTACACCTGATGGAGCAGCTGCAGACCAACACGGATGAGGCTCAACTCACGCAGCTCGTTCGCGCCTCTGACCAGATCACAGCAGTACAAAAGAAAGACATGCTCGTCGCCACCAAGGGCATTACCCCCGAGGCCGCGCGCAATTTTTTGAAGAAAGCGGGTGTTGACGAGCGCGGCATACGCCCTCGTGACGAGGACGCGCGCGGCGAGGCTGATGCTGCCAACGCCAAGCGCGGTCATGCGCCGGATAGCGAGTCCTCTCATCCATTTGAAGGCACCAAGGGCAAGGTTTGTGTACATGTGCCGTCTGTCTTGATATTTGGACCGTGTGATTCATCTTGTCTGTACTGCCAATAGCTCCGCAAACACTCGCCACTCGCCACTCCCTTCCCTTTCCTCCCTTCCCCTTCCTATCTTCCCTCCCCTCCATCCCTTCCCTCCCTTAGTTCCTCTCTTCCTTCCCCTCCCTCGCTCCCCTCCCTCCCCTCCCTCCCCTCTCTTGCTCCCCCCTCGCCCCCAAACCCCGTTTCTGCATAACATTGATCCAAGCATCAAACAATTTCAGACACTGGTGCATACGCACACATGCATGCACACCTGGGCGTATGCCTCAGGGGTCATCTGAAGCACGTGTTGTGTTCATGTGGATTAGGCACTGTTCCGGCACTTGAACAAGGGCGGCACAGAAAAAGGCTGGTTGACACAAGGCGAGTTCATTCACGCCCTCTCCCAGTGGACCAAGTCGCACCCAAAGGCGTTGGAGGCTGCACAGAACTCGGACGTTCGGGCGCAGCCGTCCCCCGCAAACGCGCGCCCGCAAACTCCGAGCACTCTGTCACCAACCAAGGGTGTGGGGGCATTCCTAGGTGGAGTGGCATCGCCTCTACGAGCTTCGACTGACCGCCCGCGCTCTGCCACGGGTAGACCGCTGAGTGGCAGTGGGAGGATTGGCGGGGAGGGCAGCGGATTTGGGGGTGGGCTGATGCTGCATGAGCGAGATCGTGAGAACAACATATGGCCAACACTTACGCGGGATCCAAGTGCCAAGAAGGATGCGCATGACATGCTGGAGAAGGTGCGCCGCGATGAAATGGAGATGCTCAAGGGCAAGCTCAAGCTCATACGCCAACAGGAGGCGCGGCTGCAAGAGCGAAATCGCGAGGCTGACCGCCGCGAAGCGCAGATAAAAGCGCAACAGGAGGTGCTGGAGGAGCGCGAGGCTCGCCTGCTCGGCCAGGAAAAGTTTATCCAGGACGGACAAGCAGAAGTCAAAGTGCAGCGAGCGCAGGTGGAGAAGATGACTGCTCAGTTGCAGGGCAAACTCAAAGAGGTCGAGGAGCGCGCGCGATGGCTTGCTGACCAGCAGCAAGTGCTGGCAGCACGTGAAGAGCAGCTGCGAAAGCTGTCTCAGGCCACAGATCTAGGTGATCCTGCAGGCTCGATACTCTCTACCGGAGCGTCCAAGGACGAGACTGAAGCAGCAGGAAGCAGCAAGGAGCGCATGGCTCAGGTGTACCGCGAGGCCCTCGAGCACAAGCGACGCGCCATGAATCTGAGCGTGCCGTACACATCCCAGATGCTCGCTGCTCGGGCGGCTGGTGCTGCGGGGCAACCAACGGCTGCGGTCAAGGGCGCGGCCGGGGGAGCTTCTGCGCTAGCTGATGTGAATGGGGATCTAATCAAGGTCAGAGTCTCCTGCATCTTCTCCACACCTCAGCACACTGTTGTCTAGTGGCGCTTTAGCCGACACTCAAGCCCTCACCCCCTGCGCCTGACCTTGCGTGAGCATCCTTCGCTTCCTGTCGCGCAGCCGACAGGCAGCCAACGAGGGCCCTTCCCTTTTCCCCATCAACATTCACACTGTCCCTTGCGTTGGTGCCGGAGTACGTGTTGCCGGTTGTGCTATGAGCTGACGAGGAGGAGCGTGGGACCATGGCAGGAGCGACAAGGCATCGCCGAACAGATGCAGCGCGTGGAGGCTCTGATGAAAGATCTCAACATCCCGCCCACCTAGCTCAACCAGTTCTCCGCATGCTCGCTTCAGATGTATACTGTTACCGAAAATCATTCTTCACATACACGTACGCGCGCTTTCCACCCTGACTGCTCTCGAGCGGGGGGCAGGGAGGGAAGGTGGGGGAGAGAGCTGTATTAGGAAACAATGTCCATAACGGATCTGTCAACTGAAATTGAGGTGTCTTGATTATTGTTACTTTAAATGAAAAGAATAACAAATACATTGAACGGCCATTCGAGCACCCCAGGGAGTCGTGTGCAGGCGATGCGGTCATCACGAAGCGCACCATGGATCTTGTCGTTCATGGAGCATCTTCATGTTTGTATGTCCCGCGTCTGACGGGGCGAGTGCGATCAGTTTGATAGATGCCCCCTTCAGGATGGAATTGATACACCTTAGCTTTGGTGTACTTGCCCGCATCATGCCGATGCACGCGCCACTGCGAAACCACACCATCGGCGGACGCAGCCATGACCCGAGCATCGTCCTCAGTAAACTGCACTGAGTGGATGTGAGAGCTGTGGAGGCGATATTGCCTGCCGAGCCCGGCCATGATGCCCGCATCTCCCACCACCGGGTACTTGTATAGTGTCAAGCAGCCTGAGTCGTCGCCAGAGATACAGTATTCTTCATCATGGCTCACGGTCACAGCATCGATGTCGCTCGCAAGACTGCCCGGCGGCCACACGGCGTGAACGCCCCAGCCAAAGACCACCGTGTGCGTTGCCCACGCCGTGTCACGCAGCTCGGATGCAAACCGGTGCTGCTTGCCCGTAGCAGTGTTCCAGTAGAGCACTTCAGCAGCCGTGCACGAACTCCGAAGATATCGCCCGTCGGCGGAGAAGTCGATGTGCAAGACTGCGCCGCTGTGCCCGATGCAAGTGGCGGTGCGCCGAAAGTCGGCGCGCATGTCGTAGAGGTCTATGCTCTGCTCCCGGTTCGCCACTGCCAGCAGGTATCCGTCCGGCGAAAACTTGATGTCCGTTATATCCTCTGAGCGTTGAGAGTTCTTGAGGATACAGCGCGGCACCTGGGGGGGATGCGGGGCATCCCACACGGTGAAGGCGCCCGCCCGATGCCCTACAGCATACAAGCTCTCGTCTGGCGATATGGCTATTGCCGTTGACCTCAAACCCACGCTCAAAGACTGCTCGAGCTGACGGTCAAGGATACTCCAGCGGCGAACAGTGCGATCATCAGATGCCGTCATCATGTATCCCATGCCTGTCGGACTTACTGCACACGAGTTGATGGCACGTGCGTGAACAAGTACCAAGGTCGTGATGGCAGGATCCGAGACGGCAGCAGTAGCGGATCCGTCCTTGGTGGAAATCATGACGATGCTTCCCACCGACGTGCCACACAGCAGCTGTCCGTCGAGATAGTCAAGAGACGTGGCCGCCATTCTGCCCCGCATCTCCCCTGCAAGCCTCTTCAAATCCACTTTGATCTTAGCGTGTGCGCTCCCGCCATCCTGCGACGCGCCACCGCGAGATTGGGGCGCAGAAGCAGGGCGAGACGACGCGGCACGCGAGCCCTGACTGGCACCCGTCTTCGGGCGTCCAGCGCTCGCGCCCCAGATCTTGACCCAGCCATCCCGCCCCCCCGAAGCGAGGCCGCCCTGGAAAGAGCACAGCGACAGGACGGCGCCGACGTGTGCCTCGTTGATGCGGTAAATACACTCGTTAGGCGTCGACGGTTTCACCTTGCCGAAGAAAAAAATGTGCCCGTCCTTGAGGCCGCAGACCGCGAGGCCCTCGGCGCTGTAAGTACAGGCGCAGACTACCTGCGGGTCTGCCTGTTTCCAGCCCTTCTGCATGTTCTTGGCCTGGCGCATCGCCGACATGATCGGCTTTTCCGTCTCGAAGCTCCAGAACTTGACGTGCTTGCCTCCTACCTGCAGGAACTCGTCGAGGTTGAGGGGGTTGAAGGCCAGGTCGTACACTTCCTCCAGATGCCCCGCGCCAAAGAACACGCACGCCTGCTTGCGCCAGTCGTACACTGCCACGCTGTGCGCATCATCGCCGCCTACCGAAGCGATGAACTGGGCGGTGGGCGAGAAGGCGAGCTTAGTGACTTTCCTCTTGTGGAACCCATGCAATTTGGCCACCACGCTGAGGTCCGCCGTCGCCCACACGTAGATGGGCGGGTTTTTGTTCTGCATCGACGCCACTTGTCCTGAGCATGCGACTTCGCGCGTCGCATTCACCGCAAGACAGATACAGTCGTCGTCGTGGGCGGTCATGAAGCTCTGCGTGTGCGCCGACATGTCGTAGACAACCACTACGCTCGCGGCAGGGTACGCGATGCGGTTGCCGTTCAGGAACTTGACATTCGCCAGGTTCTCGCACTGGCCCGGCACCGGCAGGTCTGTATTCTCCACCACCGCCGCAGCACAGCGGTAGCCGTGCACCCACTCGAGCTGCAGTTCGGCGTCGGCTGCCCGCTGGTTGTGCGCACCGTCGGGCCAGCTGGAGGGCGGGTACAGGTGGGACTTGCACGGCGGACACACTCGCCCCTTGACCGGCCCGTCCGCCCCTTGACCGGCCAGTCCGCGGCCGCCGGCCCCGGGGGCGCTGCGGCTTTGGCTGCTCCGCTCCCCGCGCAGCTTGAGGGTCCGGAAGACGAAAATGTACTCAAAGTAGCGCTCTGGCGCGGCCTCGCCAGTCCGCACCGCGCGGCCGCGGCCAAACGCGAGCATGTCGCCGTCGCGCAGCAACGACTCCGTCACCTTGACGTTGTTGACAAATACCCCGTTACTGCTGCCGCAGTCCCGGACGCGGAACGCCGTGTGCATGCGCCCGCCCGCGGCGGTCGAGAAGCCAATGTCGCTGCCGATGCCCTCGATCTCGGCGTGCACGCGCGAGATCCCGTCCCACTGCAGCGCCACGTCGCATTTCGCGTCGCGACCGATGGCCGTGCGGGTCTTCAGGATGGCAAAGGACTCGGGCAGGTTCTCCCGCCCGGACTTGAGGACCTCGAGCTGCGCCATGCCGTCCTGGGCGGGGTGCCGGTCCGGCGGTTCAAACGTGGACACGATTATTGGGCAACGGACCGGGTAGCGGCGGTTGCCACACGAACTCAAGTTGGGCCCTTTTTGCCACACAAGTCACCATGGCTACGAACGAGGGCACGATGCGCGACAAGTTCGAAGACAGGATCCATGATGCTGCGCTGCAGGAGGAGGGGCTCTGGACCAGCATACAATGTGCGTAGCGGGCCGCCCCCACCGCCCGCCCCCCTCCGCGCGCCGCTTGCGCGTGCATGCGTGTGTGTATGCCCGCGGCGGCAGCCGCACCGCGCGTCACCGCGCCCTGTCGCGTGTCTGTGCGCAGGGGCGCCGGCCATCTACACGCAGCGGGCGCTGCGGACACTGGCAAGCCTGGTGAGCGGGCGCGAGATCACGTCCGACGCCGAGCTGCTCGACGGCGTGGCCATGGTACGCGTGTCAGCAGGGGCGGCAGCGCAGCGCCGCGCCGTACTCCGCTGGCGCATGGCGCAGCGGCGAGGTCTGCGGACGCAGCGCTGACCCCCCCCCCCCTCCGCGGCGCACAGGCGATGGTTCTGACGGGCGTGTGCGTCTTCATCATCATCATGTCGGGCGTCAAGGTGGTGAGTACAGCGACAGCGCTCCTGCCCACGCATGCGTACGTTCGCGCGGAAGCGGGAGGGCGTCACTGGTTGCAATGCTGTCGGTGATGGGCGGCGGCCAGGATCGCGCGGTCAGGCGCGCAGTACCGATGTCCGCCCTGGGCGTATCGCCGGTGCGTCCGTCTCATGAGCGCCCCACGCAGGTGTATGGAAGGTACGCGCCGGGAGCCAGTCCATGGTGGGGCATACCGATCAATGCCAAAGTCGCATGGGTGTTCCAGGTGCGCCGCATGCGCCACCTGCGAGTGATGCTGCGTCACTCAGTGCGTGCGCGCCCCCCTTGGCGCTTTCGGGCTGGCGCATGTGTGCACACCACGCGCCTGCCCGCAATAAGACGTGCGTGCAAGTATGTGTTCGTGTGGAAACATTTACCGCCAGCTGGCGTTTGCCGACAGGAAATCCCGTGCGTTATTATCGCCTGGTCCAACATGGCAAGCGGCAAGCCGGAGTGTCTTGAGTCTACTGTCAACCAGATATTGTATGTCCCCCCCCACCCCCCTCCC
>Ga0115006_10004092_pt1 | contig 10109 bp, 6 predicted proteins | sample ArcOceMetagenome_3_FD_88943 | JGI IMG/M metagenome (GOLD analysis project Ga0115006, IMG submission 88943) | Marine eukaryotic phytoplankton communities from Arctic Ocean - Arctic Ocean- Svalbard ARC20M Metagenome | ecosystem: Environmental > Aquatic > Marine > Oceanic | place: Arctic Ocean...
ACTTTGTTGGGGGAGCTGGCGGTCGATCAGCTGGGTGCCGGTGAGGTGCCGCTCCGGCGGGGCGCTGCGGTCAGCGATGACCAAATGGACGTGTTGGCCGATCTGCGGCAAGAGTCGACGGGGACAGGCCAATCGGTGGATTCGGACACTTTGTTGAGCGAACAAACCGCATCGAGACCAATCCAAATGAACGGCAGTACGCCTAACAGATCGGATAGCCGTCCGATGAGTAGTACACCCAAGGTTTCACAAAGACATCCCCCAGGAAAGCGAAGCATCACTTTTGCAGACTTTCAAAGCATGAAAAGGCTGACCAAAGAATCGACATCCCGAATATCTACGAGATGGCCTCAACTCGGACCGTTGCTCAAATTCGCCGTCACAGAAGCGCCCGGCCAGCAAGAAGCAAAGCTTTCCCCTGTGAATTCTGGAGAGCTCTTGATAGCTCGGAGTGTGCTGAACACACATGTCTTGTTCAAGGTGACCAATGCAATTACCGCAGGTCTCGGGCGACACCTGAAGGAGTTTATGGATCCGTTACTGCGAGGAGTTCGAATGCTTCGCCTTGATCGCTTGTTTGTGAGCGAGGGCAATAGCAAGATAATTGGGTTTGTGATGATAGAAAATCTAATCATTTCTGAATCTGACCTTACACAAGCCATTCGCACACGATTATCAAGATGTCTTAAAAGGTTGCTGCCTAAATACAAATCACATGTACTGTTTGATTTCAATCCAAGGCTCCAAGTTGCAGCAAAGACAAGTTCCAAAGCAGGTATTTCTGTGTGGGTGTTTACGCTCGAAATTCAGTAAAGTATCCAAAGCATAGAAGAAAAGGATTTTTTTTTTGGCTTTATTTCTCGCGTTACTACTCATCACCTAATGGTGCTACCGATTAACGACGGGAAACGGTCGCAGCACCCGTGAGACAAAGTCAGACAAAGAGACATCGTGTTTTTGACAAGGCTGGACATTGTACAGAATGGTTTCTGTGTCAAAAGCATGATGTGGTGTGATATAAAATGACGACCATTGTCCAATGAGGACAGGCCTCGGTTCGGCTGTGGTATTGGCACCTCCACAATGCGCGATCCCTCTGTTGAACAACAACACATCGCCTGGCTCGAGATCCGGACACACCAGCATGCTGCATTCGCCCTCTTTGGTGACCCGCTGCAAGCACGGTTCGTGAACCACCAGGTCGATGTCCGGTACGCGGTGCGATGCTTGCACCAGTAGCGTTCCGCCGTTTGATTGTCCTATCTTGACTGGTGCGATCAGCGCCTGGATAGCCGAGGATTGTGGCGAGATGGATTGGTTCTTGAATTTCTCTCGGTCATTTCCCCAAATTTTGCCGTTGTAGATATGGCTGGGGAACCTTTGCTGGCTGGCGCCAGGGAACCGCGTGTGACCGGTCAGCGACGCGATGTACGCGTGTCCGAGGACGGCGTCTAAGACTGTATTAAGTTTGGAGTTGGACAAGATAGTCAAAGCGAGTGCCGGATCCACTTCACTCATGCATTCGAGAGCGGCAGGTAGGATCCGTTTCCCGTTTTGCAAAGGATGTTTGGCATTCACGTACTGGGGCTGACCGCTGGCCTTGTCTTGCAGCAGTGCAGCCAAGCGTTGCATGCTGGCTCTGTCAAAACACCGCTTCACGATCATGGTACCGGGACCATCGCCAAACAACACAGATCGGTACAGACACGCTTCCTCGTGGGATGTACAAGTGAAAGACGGCACCATGTATGTCTTTTGTCAAGGATGTGTGTATAAATATTTCTACAGAAAATTTCCTCTGACGAGTATTAAATAACGTGGTTATGAACTCGCTGGTGAATGATCGAGTCTACTTTACGGACAGCGAGAAACGCAGCAAGCCGTTGATCAAGTTTGCCAATGATCCCCCCGACGACCTGGATCCCGGAGTGGTCGACATCAACATGAAGACTGGATTCAATTCGCAGGTGTACGGCAACACCCTGGCAGACCTTATTTCGCAGCAAACGAAATTCCTCGAGAGCTTCACCACAGAGTGGACCAAAAAGATGCGATCGGAGATCGCCAAAGTAAAGAGTGACCAGACCGACACAAAGTGCCATTACAATCATGCTCTTCTACCTGGTGTGATGAGTGGTTCGAGACTGTTGTGCGACCAAGTCGCTTGCGTCACTGGATTCTCCAGTGCGATTGTGGGACAGTTTGACGTTTCGTGGGGCACAGAATCGCGAGTGGAGCCCCAGAGCATCAGGGTGTTGCTCACATGCGACACGTCCTGGGACAAGCAGGCGTTGCAGACGTACCTGTCAGGTACGGACTCGGTGTCGAGTCTGGAATTCTTGCAAGGAATAGTCGAGCGAGCGGGCGAGTCGGACAGGTGTGTCGACGTGTACATCGATGCCGACCGGTTTGGCATCAACAAGGGCGCCACTGTCGACACCACCACGGGCTCGCAGTTCTTGAAAACCCTATTGGACGGCTGCATCGAGAGCAACCTTTCGCAAGGCCGCAAGCGCGAAGCCTGCCTACTGGGCTGCGAGAACTACCGCCTGCACGAGGTGGGTGCCATGTTCCAAACCGACAGCAAAGAGTTTTACACGAATCTCGACGATGCTGTGTTTCCCGGGAGTCCTGGAAAAACACAAACAGATTGGTTGACGAAGCTGTTGTCGTCGGATGCCGCCACTCAACTGGCAGAAGATGTCGACTTTCAGTGGATGGAGGAATCGATCTTCAGAGGCGACAGTGTCTTGTTTGGAAGTTTCCTGCAACATCAGAGCCGTTTGCGAGTATTGTTCCACAAACGGGAGCGCAAGTTCGAGAGCCAGCTGCGCGTGGACAAGTTGAAGGCAACCATCATCAACGCTTGGAACCTGTACGCCAGCTTTTACCTGTCGAATAGTTCTGCCACTGATGGGGTGGCCCCTCAGCTCACCTGGCGGATGGCCCTGAACGTCCAGGACGACTACTATCTGCTATTGCGCTTGCTGGTGCCCTACAATGTCAGGAGGGAGCCGTGTCATCGCGACTTGTCTGGAGCCGTGCTGCCCCGGCATGCGATATATCAAGCTCAGCCGGCGCGTCTCACCGTGTGCCTTCTCGTCCTGCTACATCTCGGCCGTCCGGGCCACAAGTTCATCCAAAGCCGGGACGATCCGCTATGGAACGTCATGGAGAGGGCACATGTGATGCTACAACCGGCTGAGCGAATGTGCCTCAAAAACAACGTGTGGTACGTACTTACTCGATCGCTGATGAATTCCGAACCTGTCACTTTCGAGTCAGCATCGTTCAACACGTGCTCCTCTCTGATCGAATACCTCTTGTCCGCTAGCTTGGCCGGAGGAAACACGACCAGCCTGCAAAGTATCATTCGACAGGCCCCTGCGCCTCAGGGCAGAGCTCGGCCTTCACCCTCTCTCCGCGAAGACTATACACTTCCGGTGGGCAAGTGTCTGGTAGGCATTCCCATGTCGACGACACAGGTTGTGTATCTCAGCGAGCCCGACCCATTTGAGCTGGGATTTCTACTGGCAAATGTAAAACACCACGACACACGCCTGCAAGTGTACGAGACAAAGATCGAGTTGCCCTTTAAGCTTCTTGATTCGAGCTCCACGGATGTGGTAGTGATCAATGGCGAAATCGACAGACTGAAATCGTTGGAAAACATGTGCAGCAAAAACATCAACGGTGTGGCCGGTTATAGGACAGTTCCAGCCACCAGCAAGACGCCGTATGGGATCGCGTACGGTTTCTGTGACCTGAGCAACAACCTTAACGACCCTACCTACTGGACTCTCGAACAGTACGCAGAAAAATATAAGTCAGAGATTAAGCGTATCGACCCTGACTTCACTGTCCAGACTAACTTGCTCGCATACTTTCAGCAACAGTTCACCTCCAAGCTGTTACGGTTTCGACTCCAAGTGATCGCACTGGTCCCGCAACTCTATCAAGCGCTCCAGTTGCCAAAGCGGGACGTGACGTCGTTAGATGACCACTTTTACGACAGCTACTACCGTACGGTCGTCTACTTTGACATTATGAACACCTACCCGGAAGAGCAAGTGCGCCAGTACCTTGCCAACAAGCACTTCGGAACAGAAATCAACGCCGATGCTTACAACGGGTTCCTGCTTCAGAATGGACTGATGAAGCCTAATCAGAAGAAGCCGGACTATTCCTTGGACGGCTATTACGGAACGATGTTCAAGCAGTTTGGAAGACACCTGCTCCCCAACGTGGCTTTTTCGACGACGTTGTGGTTCCGAGGGAAACGGTTGAATGTGTTGACCGTCACCTCCTTGGAACTGGAAGAGGGCAAGGCCGATTATGAACACTTTTTTGGACAACAAACACAACAAACACAACAAACACAACAAACACTGTCAAATGCGCTGGATGCTATATTCACGAAGATCGGGCGCTGCAAAATAGCTCTGCAGCTCGAGAAGGTGGTGCTGCCAGTGTTTGGTATCAATGGCGTCGACAAACGGTGGAAAAACACTTACCTACAACAATGGGCGCAGGCCTTTGAGAAGTTCGCCAGCCAGACAGATAACCCCGCCATGATAGATGTCCTCGTTCTCGATAGCAAAATGCTGCAACCACTCAAAAGTGGGGCTCCGAGAGTGCACAAATGCTTCCAACAAGTCCAGCCTGGTCGGGCAGGCGCCATAATGTTGCAAAAGGGACAGTCCACATTGGACCAGGTGCTGTTGGTCAATGAGTGTACTCCAGGCCTCTTACCGGGTGCTGTAGATGATTTTTACCAGTTATCCTTGTCAAACTTGGCTATTAGCACTTCGTTGGTGCTAAACCCGTTCATGACGCTGTCTGGTGTTGTTGGACGCCGTTAGCGGTAGTATGACAAGGGTACCATCTTGGTCAGCTTGAACAGTAGCCCCACCAACAACAGGTTGCACACGAAGCTGACTGTACTAGTTGTCGCAATGTACCAACCGCCCCGACTACGCGGACAGCACCCGTCGTTCTTGCGCATGAGGTCTTGAACCACGACGGCCAGAGTGCTCGAACTCGTCATTACAGCTGCACTCATCAGTACTAGTGCAACGAGTTCCGTTTTCAGATTCATTTGGTTCTGAGGGCAAGATTTTTTTGGGGGTTTTCCTTCTGCCTTGGAATAACAGCACAAGCACGGTAACAAAATAAAAACATAACCAACAAAAATGGTGGAAAAATAGTAGATATTTCTTTTACGTAGTGTAGTTTCCTGGGAAGACGTTAGTGTTACGTAGTCATTGATTCTAGATGGTAATGGACGATGCGATTCTCTCCCATATATTGTGTAGTGCTACGCGATTGCCCACCTCGATGGATTCGATATAGCCGGCGCTCATGCCGATCATTCGGCCCAGCTCTTCGCAACCCAGACCGAGCTGAATGCGCCTACAGCGCAGCGCGATCGGAGCGACCTGACACGAGGGGTCCAAGCGCTTGATATCCGTCAACCGGGCAAACATGTCTTTGTGACGCTCGACGTTGTTGGTGGCGTCGTAGGCCGCTTTGGTTTGCGATTTGGGAGCCGCTTCCGCAAACGTTCGCTCCCGCTTTTTCCTGAACGACCGGCGAGGGGGGTGTGCCATATTGCACACTTGTGTGATTGTCTCGTAGGACATGTGCAATTGATAACACCCGCATATAATACTCCAACCACACAATATCCAACCTCTTGTTGGTGGTGATTCGAAATGAATAATTTTCATGTTATCAATTACAAAGCCAGAACCACCACATCATGTCCAAGGCCACCCTCGACAAGCGAATCTGGTTTGCATTCACATGTAAAGACGTAGCATTGGGCTCGCTGCAAAGAGTACTGCAGGGTCAACACGACATAGCCCCCGACCAATGGACCAACCTTTACGTGCAACAAGGTCTCCGTACTGACGATCTCCCTTACTGCATGCCGCACATCCTGCCCAAGTTGGCAAAGACGTGCTTCATCGGACATGCCGGGCCTGGCCTAATTTTTGAGCGCACCATCGACGTACAACTCAGAGACAATCATCTTACCCACCCGACTGCTTTCGACGACTACCAGAGCTTTTGCGACAGCATCGAGATGCTCAAACCTGCACAGGGCAAAGAGATTGACGTCATCAAGATGCAGACTAAGGCAGGCTCCGAGGACTTTGTCTGCCTGCTAGGCGACTACGACGACGCACTAAACCAAGTGCATGGGTGCTCCGTGACGGCCATGATGTCCTGTGTCAAGCGCCTGGTCGCCAAGTACGAGAAAAATTACACCATCAACTTTGTCCTGGACGATCGGAAAGCTCGCAATCCGATCGCGACCTGCCTCACTGCCAAGGACTTTGCGGTCCCCAAGCTGCACATGAAACCAGCATGCTGGATGCAGCATATGGAAACCGCCATCGGAAGTAATGGCCAGTTCGACATCGACGCACTCGACGATGCGGCATCGGTAGAATGCAAGGAAAAGGTCGTCACCTTCCTCGGAATGTGCGGCATCGCGGGTCACGGGGACCCTAAGCAGAACGGGCTGTTGCTCGACATGCTGCTCGACGGGGCCCACCACTGTGTATTTGTTCGTGGCCTGCAATGTTCATTCGACGATGACGACAAATTGCACGTGCAGGCGACCCCCTACGAGGTTGTGACACTGATGTACAAGTACCTGTTAAACGACACCTCCACCAAGCTCACTCCGAGGGCGCAGCGCATCCTGAGTCGCGCACCGTCGGACGGGGGCGGCGTGACAGACTGGAACGACTTCATTGACGCTCTCGACCTAGTCTGTGAGGAGGACGCTTCCGAGACCGACAACGCTCACATCGACGTGACCTCTTTCTCACCTCCGCCCGAGCAAGTGTTCAAGTCCATGGCGGTGGTTCACAACAAATGCGTCATCGGCTACTTGCAGGACGGACACCAAGCTGTGCAGAAGGGGTATCGAGCATGCAAGAGCCTGAACGTCAGCGACCTCACTTGCGTGCTCGTCTTTGGTGTGGTCTTCGTACTCTACTATCTGTTCGCGGATTGGCTAGCCATGCTGAACGTCGGTCCGCTCATCTTGACCAACGTCACCACTTCGTCGCTGTACAAGATCAGCAAACAGACCGGCAGCGACTACATCCAGCCACAAGTCGCCAGCGCCATCCTGTTCAGCATCCTGGTCTATTCGATTTTCACCGCAGATTTCACCAACTTTAGCATCTCCAGCGGCACCACACTGTCAGAATCAAACTATTCCGATGCCATCAAGCAGTGCATCCTTGGCCTACATGCCATGCTGCACCGCATCATGGCACTACTCGGCCTCAAGACTAGCGAGTACACCACCACTTCGAGCAACGACGACACTGTCATAGTCGATGACAGCGACAATGACAGTGACAATGACAGCGACGATGCCGAGGATGTAGTAGAGAGCGTCGCCGAGGGCGATGCGCAGATGGAAGAGGCGCCGACATTGCTGCTGGCTAACAAGGCGAAATCGGTCTCTCCGCAGTTGGGCACGGCCGAGCTGGAGCGCAAACTGCGAGTGCTTCAAAATAAGAACGAAAAGTGCCACCAAGAAGCCACCAAGTTGGCTCAAGAGAAAATAAGTATTCAATCGAGCAGGTTGCAACTGGTGCACCAGGTAGCCGAACAGACTCAAGCGATCCAGCAACTCCGGAGCAATCAACAGCCCAGTGTGCTGCACACTGTCGCAAAGCCTTTGGCACATCCGGTCGCCGTAAAGCAGTCTCCAGACATGGGCACGGCCCCTACCGTCGTGTACAGCCGCAGCAGAATCGCCGCGAAAGCTCGACGAAGGCGGTGAGAGAATACACTACACAAAAATCAAAGAATTCGCAAAAGAATCTACATTTTTTACAATATTTTTTTATTTATACGCGTGAAAAAGCTTAGGCTGTCACCGAGAAAAATGTCCTTCCTTATTGCCCTAGGTAGGAAAATGTCCATCATGTTTAAAACACAAATTGGTATGTACGCTGTCGCTACCGTCTTCCTCGTGCTGTGCCTGACAGTGCGAGCTGCGTGCCCGGGCGGGCACATTCCGACGGACCGTCTGACGGAGGTCATCAGCAACAACGAGGCTTTCAGCGTGTCGGACGGCGAGCAGGGTGTGCGAACCTTTGGCAGCCCGCTACACGGTGGCGCTCTGTCTACCAGGCAGAGGCGCTACACTGACGTGCTGCAAGTTGTCGCTTCCGATACGGGGTTCGCGTTGCTCCATCGCAATCGCACGGTCACCGTGCTCGGGCAACTCACCGGCACCCAAGCCCGGAATCTCGGTAATGTCGAACTTGTTCGAGCCAACGACTGCGCCTTTACCGCCTTGCACTTCAACCGTTCGATCACCTCTTGGGGGGACTCGACCTGTGGCGGCAACGCTGCCTCGGTAAGCGGTGTGTCGCGACTGTTGGCCACTCGCAGGTCTTTTGCTGTCCTCACGGGACCAGGCAGCTACCAGATTTGGGGCTCCGCGAATGCGACTGGTCTGGCGCCCAGGCTGCCCATGCGAGCTGTGCACGCGACCGCCGGCGCCTTCGTGATCGAGACGCCCGACGGCAGTACCATGGCTGTGTCAGACAACAGCACCTGTCCGGTGCTGTTGTGTAACGTAAGCACGCTCGCGTCGGAACTAAGACCCCTGACATGTGCCATGCAACAAACGTACTACTGTGCCACGAAACACACGTTTCCTCCAACAGACGTGGTCAGCACCGCCAGCACATCGACTGCAACGGCGGTTGTATCCTCAGACCACCGCGTATTTATTTGGGGCAGCCAGCCTTTTGGCGAGCTACCCGCGAACATTTCTAATGTCCGCAGCGTGGTTGCAACTCTCGGCGCTTTCGCCGCCCTCCTAACGACTGGAGACGTGGTGGTATGGGGCGACCCGGACTCCGGGGGCCTGTTGCCCCGATATATGCTGCCCCACCAGGTCCACCTTTTGCTAGCGACCGACGGGCTGTTTGGCGCATTGGCGTCCGACGGTCGCCTGTTTGTGTGGGGTGCGGGTCTTCGCGACGGAGTGCAACATCTAAACATTACCTCCATCTCGGCAAGCTCTAACGCTATCCTCGCGCTCCGGAGCGACGAACAACTTCTGGTGCTTGGTTCGTTTCTATTTGACAACGAGCTTAATCTCAAGTCAACATGCGTTGCCTGTCCCGAGAATTCTCATGCTCTAGAGGGGGCGCTGTCGTGTTCCGCTTGTGGGGTTTCGCGCTGGAGTACAGCTGGCTCCAACGAATGCAAGCCGTGCACTTTTGCAATCTGCGATGACCAACTGGTCGTCATGTTGCTCGCCGGCATCGTGCCCTTTACAGTATGCGCTTGCACTTTTTGCAACTGTCGCAAAACCGAGGCTGAGTTGTTGCTGGAAGTTTGAGCAAATGTACCAGATTTTTCACGATTTTTTGTGGATCACTAAACTCTAAGTGTCCAGTCTATTCAGCGAATGTACAGCTTCAACCAAAATAAATGTGATAGAATTTTATATTATTTTTATCTTTCTCATTATCTTCTAATTCTGTTCTTGTGTACGCAGGAGTGTCCAGTGTGTACGCCAGAGTGTTCAGCCTATTTGGCGAATGTACAGCTTCAACCAAATTGAAACAAAAAATGTGAAACAAATTTTTAAGTACCTTTTGTCTAGTTGGGGGGGGGGCAACGCTTGGGTTTTATACCCAAGACCCTTCGGGTCGCGGGTAATGTTCCTCCCGGCCTAACTGGCCGGCGGTAAGCAGACACGAACGCCCGCTGTACCCCGAGCTGCTCGGTCAGTGTGTACGCAGGAGTGTCCAGTGTGTACGCCGGAGTGTTCAGCCTATTTGGCGAATGTACAGCTTCAACCAAATTGGATAACAAAATGTGATAAATTTTATACTATTTTATTTTCACTCTTTTATTTTCACTCTTTTACATTTTCACCATATTCCCATGTTGTCGCCTTGTAGGAATCAGTCGAATAAAATAAAAAGTTAGAAATTCAAAAGATTATTTATTCAACACCAACACGACTCACAACCTCCCGCAGATGCGCATCGTACTCGAGATCATCGCAAATTGATGGACGCACTGCACTGGCACTCGGCGAATCGTAGTAC